>Ga0189289_10101_pt1 | contig 105346 bp, 80 predicted proteins | sample UW106minimetaG_FD_130313 | JGI IMG/M metagenome (GOLD analysis project Ga0189289, IMG submission 130313) | Marine microbial communities from the Costa Rica Dome - UW106 mini metaG | ecosystem: Environmental > Aquatic > Marine > Oceanic > Photic zone | place: Costa Rica: the Eastern Pacific...
AGCAGCTTTTGCTCTGCGTTCTCACTATTCGAAAGGGAACAACCATTACTTCATAGCGACGCCTTAATCAAAAACCGCTGGACGCATTCTGAGGGGGGCACTTATTAATGCGGATTGGTATTAGGTTTCATTTTATCTGTTCCAAATCGTGTGGTGGATCCCAATAGGCGAGGATAAAAAAGCCCCGCATTTGCAGGGCTTGTTATAAGTTTACCAAAACCTAGGTATTAAACACTACAAACTAGGAGAGTAGCGCACGGCTAAGCCTATTGTTCTGCCTATCACATCATAATCACTCACTGTATTAAAATGGTTAGCACCAGCTAGCGGAATCGGTGGCTGTTTATCAAACATGTTGTCAATACCGAAATTTAATACTACTTGCTCGGTAGCCTGCCATGAAGCGGCAAAATCAAAGTAATCTTGTGCGCTAATGCTGGTGGAGCGATCAGAAGCATAATCCACATCGCCTATGCGTCTCCAGCCAAGTTGAAAGTTCATACTGTCCAAATGCCAATCAAGGGTCGCCCTGTGCTTATAATCTGCTTGCAACACACTGGCAAAATCTCCCGAGCAGGCACTGCCATATGTACCTTTACAATCAATAGCGGCTACGGTGGCATTGTTTTGGCGCGTTTGCTTAGTGACGAGATTACCTTGGTAACTAAATTTAAATGTGCCACCTATGGCATCTGGTGCATCTAAAACGTAATTCGTGGCGATATCGATACCGCTTTGTTCGATAGAGGCTAAATTGAAGTCATTGACAATGGCAGTGCTAATAAAACCCGTCGTTGGATCGCGCAATACTGCGCCGCATAATGGGTTATTGGCATCAGGGTTATCTATGTAGCAACTTTGCAAAGCGGCGCCAGGTTGAATTTGGCTTACAGCATCAGAGATATCGATATGATAATAATCGATTGAAACATCAAACCCTTCGATATATTCAGGAGTGTACACCAAGCCCACAGTCTCAGATTCGGCCTGTTCTGGTTTGATATCTGGGTTGCCGCCATAGGTATACTCTGCGGTGCTAGAATCAAATGCTGTGCCTACCTCTGGTGCACCATAGCGTTCACATTGAGCGGCATCCCCTGTGCCTAATAAACATGGATCACCGTTATAGCGCCCGGCAAAACGGGCCACAAATTGATCGCTTGTTTGATCGAATAAGGCGAGGGACAAACCACTAATCGGGCTGGCGAATTCCCCGAGGTTCGGCGCCCTAAAGGCGCTTAATTTGTTAGCACGTAGGCGCAGATCATCGTTGATGGCCCAATTTAGGCCTATTTTATAGGTGTCTTCAGCTTCTGTGTTTGAATACTCGGAAACACGATAAGCCCCTTCGATGCTCACTTCTTTCGCAAATGCCACATCGGATACCACGGGCACGAGTACTTCAGCGTAAACTTCTTCACTGTCGAAGCTGGCATCCATATCAAACGCACTGACAGTCGCAAAACTGGTTCCATTTCTAAATGCGTCGCCAGGGGTCTGCTCACCCGTTTCTTTGCGATATTCGTAGCCGATAGCAAAATCGATGGGACCATCTGGTAATTCAAACAAAGCCGAGGAATCGCCGGATAAGGTTGCCGCAAGTACGCTTTGGGTACGCTCGCGGGTTGTGTAAATCAAGGGATCACTAAAGCTGGTTAAATCTAAATTTGGATCAAATATATCAACACTGTTGGCTAAGGCCGCGAAGCGGTTATTACCCGCTCCATCAACGGTATAGGCGTTGTTGTAAAGCGTAGCGGTTTCATCGGTTTTACCGTACTGGCCATAAACATCAAAACGAAGATAGTCGTTAATATCGCCTTTTATGCCCATTTGCATTTGAATCGAATCTCGTTCGGCTTTGGTGCGCTGTACACCAAGGCCTAGATTTCTTTCAACGTTGACTTGGGCATTGCCGTCGGCATCGAAGGTTAATCTGTTGCGCATTTCATCGCTTAAAAAAGCGTTGTCGGCCGTTAAGGTGACTTCTTGGTTGACTGAAATAGGGGCTTGGCCGCTTGCGCCTGCGCCCTCAACAGTGACCTGTGAGTACATCACGCGACCGTAGGCCGTGGTGTCTTCTGACAAATCAAAATCAAATAACAGCCCGCTAGATAAACGTTTCATGGGTTGCGTTAGATACAGGTCGGCGGTAGAGCTGGTGGATTGGCGTTCGTCAACTAGGCCACCTGAGGCATCAATAGCAAAGGCGTTGCCAGAGGCAAGATCAGTATAATAGCCTCCGGTATTGATAATAGAGTTCGCGTTTTGCATCGCATAGTCACGTTCACCGGCTAACAATTCTTTACGTTCAGAGTAACCAAGGTAGCCAGTGACATGGCCAGCGCCATCAGCAATATCACCGCCAAATATCCCTTCGACATTAAAGGTTTCGTTGCCGCCGTCAGCGGTTTCATAGCTGCTCGAGAATTCAGCACCATTAAAACTATCGTTTAAAATAAAGTTCACCACGCCAGAGACCGCATCGGCGCCGTAAACTGCTGCAGCACCACCGGTGAGCACATCTACGCGTTTAATCAACCCAGTGGGGATCATATTGACGTCAACCGAGTTACGAAAACTAAAAGGAACCGCGCGCGTACCATCGATTAAGACCAGAGTACGGTTTTGTCCTAAACCGCGCAGATCAATGGTGGATGAACCAAATGAATCACCAACGGTGGAACCTGTGCTGTTCGCGCCAGCTGCCGCTTGAGGAAGTTTAGTGGTAATATCTTCTACATTTACCGCACGATCTAACTTTATTTGCACCTCATCAACACTGGCTACTGCGCTACTGGAAACAAGTTCTGTACGCTGAATTCTTGACCCAGTTATAGAAATAACTTCAGTGTTATCTTTGGCTAGGCTTTGTTCTTGGGCCAGTGAAGCATGGCTGAAAAGTGCAGCGCTGACTGCCATGGTGACAGGAAATAAAGTGTGACGTTGAAGCTTGGTAACATAGGTTTTGTGTTTCATATGACTGTCCCGTTGCCGATGTGTTGATAAAACGTGCGTTGCCTGATTTTAATTTGTACAGCGTGGTCATTATCAACTAAAAAAAATCAAATTGCAATAAAAGTTTCTTGTAAAATTAATATTTATTGATAAATTATTCTTAACGAGCCAGCGGATACAAGCACAATGCATAATGAATAAGCACATAGAAAAACTGTATAACAGTGCCAAAAAGCCCTCTCGTCTGGTCATTGGTTTAATGAGTGGCACTTCTTTGGATGGATTAGATGTGGCCTTGTGCAAAATTGCGGGGCAGGGCAGTGACACGAAAGTAGAGTTGCTCGAATTTACCACCGTTGATTACACTCAGAACTATAAAAGCAAAATAAAAAGTGTGTTCGCCAAACGTCAAGTTGATCTGCAGCAAGTCACCTTATTGCACCCCTGGGTAGGTGTTTTACATGGCCAAATGGTCAATCAATGTTTAGCTAACTGGGGAGTACAGGCAGCAGAAATAGATGCCATTGCCAGTCACGGGCAAACTATATATCACTGCCCATTGCGTCAGCACGGTCTAACTGAATTTGGTAACGCGACTTTGCAAATTGGAGACGCGGACCATTTAGCGGTCACGACAGGCATTACCACCCTTGGGGACTTCAGGCAAAAACATATCGCGGCAGGGGGCGAGGGCGCGCCCTTAGCGGTGTATGGTGATTACCTGTTTTTCACCAGCAAAAAAGAAAATCGCATTTTATTGAACATGGGGGGGATCGCGAATTTAACGTATTTGCCTAAAACCGCTGATTCAAGTGCGGTGTTTAGTTCAGATACCGGCCCTGGCAACACCATAATGGATGCGTTTGTGCAGCAGCATTTTGCGCCACTGCAGTATGATAAAGACAGTGCCATTGCGCGTCAGGGCACGGTGCACTCTGGATTATTGAGTGCATTATTGGAGCATGAATTTTTTGCCTTAAATTTTCCAAAAACCACAGGGCCAGAAGTATTTAACTTAGACTATTTGGCGGCAGCGCAGCAACGCTCTTGTACGTACGATTTAGCGCTTGAAGACGTTTTAGCCACCTTAAATGTGTTTTCAGCAACTACTATCGCCAATGCCCTTAATAATGCAGCAGCTAAGTTAGGTGAATTTAGCGTGTACGCCAGTGGTGGGGGGATTCATAATCCTCTGTTGATGGAACATATATTGAATTTATGCCCGCGAGTGTCAGAGGTGCATAATACCAGCGAGTTGGGTATTCATCCTGACGCGAAAGAAGCGGTGCTGTTTGCGATACTCGCCAACGAGTGTTTGGTTGGGGGACAACAAGCGTTTGGCAATATCGAGCAAGGGATCCCGAATGTGACGATGGGTAAAATTAGTTTCGCTGATTAGCGGGTGTTTGCCTGTCGCCTTTATCGAGCCAGTTGAGTGCGGCGTCTGGCGCAGGCGTTTTCTTGTAATTCGTAGTGCGCACGTTTAAATAATGCCCCGTCTTCGGATACGTCGACGGGGGTTGTTAGGCCTAACCTGCATTAGCTACTTGGCCGCCGTCTAACACCACGGTATGGCCACAAACGTAATTGCTCGCTTTGGAGCAAAGGTAAATAGCGGTACCAGCCACATCTGCCAGCTCACCTACCTTACGCGCGGGGAGTCCTGCCTTTATTTCTTGTTCATGCGCCAAGGCGTGTTTTGTCATCTTGCTAGGGAAAAATCCAGGTGCAATCGCGTTAATGTTGACGTTGGTGGGGCGAATATCTGCTGCCATATGTCGAGTCATTTGGATAACTGCTGCCTTGCTAGCAGAGTAAGAATAATTATTCATATGGGGGTGGGTGATGCCGTTAACAGAGGCAATATTTACAATCCGTGAAGGCTCATCGGCGTTACCGGCTAAGCGAAGCGCAGGCAGTAAACGCTGACTCAAAAAGAAGATAGATTTCACGTTCAAATCCATTACTTTATCCCAGCCAGATTCTGGAAACTCTTCAACTGGCGCGCCCCACGCGGCCCCCGCATTGTTAATGAGGATGTCGATTTTTGGTTCGCGCTTAAGCATCTCTTCTGCGAAAGTATCCACTCCGGCCATGGTCGATAAATCAGATTGTATCGCGGTGCACTCACCTAAACTTGATAGCTCGGCAGCGGTTTGCTCAAGCTGTTCAAGTTTACGTGATGTGATATAGGTTTTTACGCCACTTTCCACAAAGCCACGTGCGATCATGGCACCTATTCCACTTGAGCCACCGGTTACGACAGCGGTTTTGCCTGCCACTGAAAAAAAATTGTTCATATACGCTTCCTTTTGTTTGAACGCCTATGCACAGGCGCTTCGTTTTTTTTGGCCCTAAATACATCAACGCCACAGCGCCAGCGAGGTGGTCATTAAGGCTATTCCCGTATTTCAACCAAATGCGGCCGTAAAAGGCATATAACACCCGCGGCGAACTCGATTAATACACGTCCCAGGAGAGTTTTTGATTGGAGTTAACAGGCCTAGCAAAAAAGTTAACTTTATAAGCCATCTGACTTCATGCTTAACGTTGCATTAGCTGCTACCTGTTTAAGTACATAGCACCTAAACAGTGGGCTGCAATATAGACCATCCTGAGTCAGTTATTGATAACACAAAAAACGCAGCATGATGTCTATGCGATTATTGTCATTATTTATAATTGCTCATTACTCAGTGAATCAAGTACTTTTAGTTAAGTGGTTAGACCAGTTGTTTTTTGTCTGTTATAGTCACCTGAGCCTATAAGAAAAACAAATTTTGGAGTTCTACTATGTTGCAGTATAAAGCGCCCGTTATGGACATGAAGTTTCTGATTGAAGACGTGTTCAAATATTATAAACATTATGAGAGTTACCCGGAGTTCGCTGAAGCAACCCCCGATTTAGTCGATGCGATATTGCAAGAATGCGCAAAATTTTGTGAAAACGAATTACTGCCGTTAAATCAAAGCGGTGATAAAGAAGGCTGCCAATTCGATAATGGTGTGGTGACCACGCCAACTGGCTTTAAAGCGGCTTACAACAAATATGTAGAAGGTGGATGGCAGAGTTTATCTCATCCGGTTGAGCATGGTGGGCAGGGCTTACCGCCTTCGCTTGGTATGGCGAAACAAGAAATGATGGGCACAGCCAATTGGTCATGGGCCATGTATCCGGGCTTGAGCCACGGAGCCATGAATACAATTCAAAGCCATGGTACGCAAGAGCAAAAAGAACTTTACCTTACTCGCCTCACCGAAGGCACATGGACGGGAACTATGTGCTTAACTGAACCCCAATGCGGCACAGATTTAGGCCAGGTTAAAACCAAAGCCATACCAAATGATGACGGTACCTATGACATAGTGGGCACCAAGATATTTATTTCAGCGGGTGAACATGACCTAACCGAAAATATTATTCATATCGTATTGGCTAGGTTACCTGGAGCACCTGAAGGGACACGCGGCATATCATTGTTTATCGTGCCTAAAATACAAGTCGATCAACAAGGCAATCTAGGTGAGGGTAACCAAGTTACGTGCGGTGCCATTGAAGATAAAATGGGTATCAAAGCCTCATCTACCGCTGTACTGAATTTTGATAATGCAAAAGGTGTATTAATAGGCCCAAAAAACAAGGGCTTAGAATGCATGTTCACCTTTATGAACACCGCTCGCGTAGGCACTGCGCTGCAAGGCGTATGCGCATCTGAATTGGCTTACCAAAACTCCTTGTTGTATGCCAAAGACCGATTGTCTATGCGCGCTTTAACCGGTAAAAAATGCCCCGATAAAGTTGCCGACCCTATCATAGTGCACCCTGATGTACGTAAAATGTTGATGACCCAAAAAGCCATCTCTGAAGGTGGCCGCGCCATGATCTATTACACCGCCAAAATCGTCGATGAGATAGAAATGGCAAAGACCGAAGAAGCTCGTAAAGTGGCCGATGATAGGTTGGGCTTTATCACTCCAATTTTGAAAGCGTTTCTAACAGAAATGGGCTGTGAAAGCACCAGTCACGGTATGCAAGTATTCGGCGGCCATGGTTACATTAAAGAATGGGGCATGGAGCAAATCGTACGTGACGTGCGTATCTCCACCTTGTACGAAGGTACCACAGGCATTCAAGCGTTAGATTTACTCGGCCGTAAAATACTGCTTACCCGAGGTAAATCATTAAAGGCATTCAGTAAAGAAGTGCTACGTTTCTGCAAAGATAAGAGCATGATTTCCAAAAATCCTCACAAGCGTCAAATGAATAAGTTTATATGGGCGCTCAGTAAAAATACCGCAAACTGGCAGCAATACACCATGCGCTTAGCGTTAAAAGCGAAAAAAGATCGCGATATTGTCGGCTCAGCCTCAGTGGATTACCTAATGTACTCTGGTTACATTATGATGGCGTATTTCTGGGCCCAAATGGCCCAAACCGCTTATGAAAAGCTCGCGACCGACGTAGAAAACCGAGATTTTTACCGGGCTAAAATCAAAACCGCTGAATTTTATTTTGAGCGTTTACTGCCCAGAACAAAATCACTGGCCAAAACCATGATGGCAGACCCGAAAACGCTAATGCAGTTAGACGAAGATCTGCTGTCATTTTTGTAATAATACGAGCGGCAAAAAAAGCCTAAAAATAGGAAAGCTTGAAGACTTGTGTAAAGCCTCCCTAGATAAGAGAAGGGAAAAAGAAGCGAATAAAGCATAGAAAAATTAAGGTACTGAGCAAATTCAAAATTGACTCAGTGCCTCTATGTTAGAAAGAGAAATTTTAACGACGAGGCTCGGACACTTGTATTAATTTGCGGTGCAGGGCTATTGTTGACAGTGATTGAATTCAAGCACTGGCCTTGTGTGCAATTTTTCAACACTCAATATTCCTGTAAAATTCAATCATTCGCAGCAAAAGTGCCGTAACTCTTCTGGTGAGGAGCGTTATGAAGTCACAGAGAATTATGACGCCATTTTGATGTTGGGTGTCTATTTATTCGTATCTGTATATCCACATCTGTCCGCATCTACGTATCGCATAAATATTCAGTCGAGAGATTTTCGAGCCGCACACTGTATAGATTGCGATCGTTAAGTTGGCGGGTCAAATACGCTTTTGGCGTGTGCGCATTTTATCTCGAAAAAAGCCAAATAATGAATATGCCACTACCCCAAAGGATAAAACAGCGACTGCACCAGCAGGATACGCCATTAGCGCCATACCTGTATTCCAGCCGTAGATTGCCATGACAGTACATATCACACCCAAGGAAAACTCTATCAGTAAGCTTTCCCAAGGTAATTTTTGATCTGAATTGACCGGCCTTGCGAAAAAATTCACTTTATACGACATTTTCAAGCCCCCTTATTGTACAGAACACCCTGAATAACTCACTTGCCCCATGGTGACATTTAGCGGTTTATCAGTGCTTTAGTGCGCAGAATATTGCTCGCTAGTCCGGCACCGTTTTTTATTTGTGTTGATCTGGCTATTTGGGGGCGTTGCAAAAGCGTGCCAGCCTGAACTTTAGGCTGGCATTTAGGCTTAAAACTTGCCGCGTACACCTAGGTTATAACGGGGACCATATACTTCATAATCAATCAGTTGGTTACTAAAGCGGCCATGGCGACGGGTACTTTCATCTGTTACGTTGATCCCTTCAAAGAACACCGATAACCGGTCATTTATGTCGTAGCTAGCGGAAATATCAAGCTGACTGTAGGCTTCGGTAAAAGTGGGTTCCAAGCCGCCAGTTAACAGGAAGTCATCCCGCCAATTGTATGCAGCGCGAACTTGATAGTCATCTTGTTCGTAAAACAGCACTAGGTTAGCTGAATCACTTAACCCAGATAGGGCAAAATCATTCTCAAGGGAGTAAATATCATATTCGTCTTCACTATTTACCATAGTGTAGTTAACCACGCCGCCAAAACCTGTGTCACCGAATAGATGCTGTACATTAAACTCCCAGCCATATACGCGTGTTTCATTGAGGTTTTGCGGCGAAGTGATTTCCCAAATGATCACTGGATCACTGGCGATGGAAACGCACGCATCAACTGGATTTTGATCTGAGCCTTCAGGGCAATTTCCTCGCGGGTTAACGCTTGGGTCGGTAAGTGGACCAGCAGGGCTAATTATTTCGCTCTCTGTTTGCCCTGTGGCGATAAAGTTATCCACTTGTTTACGGAAATGGCCGACTGACACATAGCTACCTTCGTCATAATAGTATTCTAATGATAGATCGAAGTTTTCCGATTCATAAGGCAACAGGTTTGGGTTGCCCTGTGAGGCACGAAACGGACCGCCAGAGCGGTGTAGGTCAATACTGGTCGATGGGAACATAGCCCCGATACTGCTGCGAGCCACAGTGACACTGTAAGAGAATCTTGCTGTTAATTCGTCAGTGATCCCCAAACTTATATCAAGATTCGGTAAGAAATGCTCGTAAGCGCCCTCTAACGTTTCTGATACTTCTTCGTCGGCAAGAATTTGTGATAACTGAATCGGCGTTATCCAGTTAAAGCCGATAACGGGTCGCAGAACCGAGTAGGATTCAACATCGGTTTCTTCGTAGCGAAGACCAAAGTTGGCGTTGACCGGCATATCATTAAACTCGGTTATAAAGTCGAACGATGCAAATGCTGCTGTGGTTTCTTCTGAGATGCCGTTCTTTTGAATATCAGCTTCGTTATACAGGCCTTGCTCTTTGACTAAATCAAGAAACTGATTGGCGCTATAGACGGGTAAGTACTCGTAACCCACGCCACCAGGCTGCAATTCAAATGCTAGGTCATCGGTGTTCAGCGCTCCATTTCCAAGAGCAAAGTTAGCGCTGTAAATATTCCCTGTGTCCACGTCATACTTAGTATGCGCAAATCCAAAGTGTACGCTATCAAGCGCACCGTCACTCATGTTTTTCCATTCACCACTAAATTGGATCTGCTGAATGTTGTTTTCGATTTCATAGCCACGTTCTTGATATAAGTCGCCCTCGATATTTTCGGGGGCATACGCACCGCCTTCAAGTGCGCTGTCATCATAGAAGGCGGTAGGGGTATCGCCGCTAAAATCAGCACTGATATGCACCGGAGCTAATGAACCAAATGGATTTTTTAAGTTCGCTAAACGCTCGGCAGGAAGTGCCCCCGGGTTGGCATGAGATGTAGAGTCATGTAAGTCCAAGGTGAAGTTAAGTGCATCTGTTGCTTGCCATTCAAAGTTAGCACCGATGGAGTCATTTTCTGTTTCAAAGTTATATTCCCAAGCCCAGAAGTTCAGTTCGTCGTTGCTTCTACTAGGATTAATAATTGTACCATTGACATCAGCTGCACCCTCTTCAACATTATCGAACCAAAAGCTCATTCGGTTCATTTTGCCGTTTTCTTCTAAGCGTGAAATAACATAATCCAGCGTCGCGGTCAGTGTGTCAGTGGGGGCAAATTGCAGCACAAGCTGGCCGTTCAAACGGTCACGACTGTAATTCGCATCGTCTAAATCTACGGTAGGTGTTCGCCACGTTGCCAGTGTTGGGTTTTTATCTGCATCAATAGCACTGGTGTCAGGGTTAGCTTGCCCTGGGTAGCCACGGCCCCAGCCTTGGGTGCCAATTCGGTCTATATGGCTGTCACGCTCTGAATAAGAAACTGACGCAAGCACACCGAATTTTCTATCGTTAAAGGTTTTGCTGATCATCCCAGCCACTTCAGGGGTAATGTCGTCACCTATTGTCACACTGGTGTCCATTACGCCTTTTGCACTCCAAGCGGCAACAAACTCTTCCATTTCAAAGGGACGGGCTGTTTTAATATTGATCGTGGCACCGATCCCGCCTGAGCTGACGTTGGCTCGCCCTGTTTTATATACCTCGACACCGGAGACACTCTCGGCGGCAATTTCACGGAAGTTAAAACTACGGGATATACCAGCACCTGCAAGCGCAGAAGAGTTTGGCATTTGGCGGTTGTTTAAGGTCACTAGGTTAAAGCTTGGCCCGAAACCCCGCACAGTCACTTGGTTACCTTCATTGTTGGTTCGGTCGATGGAAACACCCGTCACACGTTGCAGTGATTCAGCTAGGTTTGTATCGGGGAATTTTCCGATGTCTTCAGCAGATATGGCGTCAACGACGCCCGAAGCATCACGCTTTATATCCATCGCAGAGGTTAACGAACCACGGATACCTTTTACTTGAATGACCTCAACAGCCTGAGGTTCTTGCTCTGTTTCTTGAGCATTAACGGTGCTGCATAACAACCCTGTAGCAACGGCGATAGCGATTTTACTGAGTCTATTGGCTTTCATGTGATGTTCCACCAGCTTAATTGTAAATAAATTGTCAACGATAAATATGTTCGTAGGTTTAATGTTAATTGTCAACAAAATATTAAATAAATGTTAATGATCTTAAGCGTGTGTGGTTAATTTATTTGACGACAAATGCTGCTACAGATAGTGCTGCAGGAGAGCGCGCGAGATGCAGCCAGAGAATTCTGGTTTTTTGAAATGCGCAATTTTTATAAAAAATTATTCATCTAGGCATGTTTTTATTTGGAATATATGGCCAGTTAGGAGTGGGTTTATTGCATTCGGCTCAGCTGCTACGTGGGCTAATGAGGTGGTGTAAATATGCTTTATTTAACATTTGCGTAACGATTTTGTCGCTTGGGAGGCGAGAACCTTGGTACGCTGAGCAGGGAGCCTGCCCAGCAAAGGGCAGATGCTATAAGTTAAAGCGTTGAGGGTCACTCACACCGTCTTTTGGAATGATATTGGCTGGGATGTCGATTTTTTTATCATCGGCCCCTGAGGCAAATTGGCTCACGTTGTAGGCATTTTTTGTCGACCAATCCATTTCCACGCGGCCGTCACCTAATACGATATTTCCTAGCTTGCTACGGAACCACTCCGCTAACGCGATATACTCCACCGTGTAAGCAACGTTCTTTCTCTCTTTTGGATCAACGCGCAAGTCATATAACGCCATTTCTGCATTTAATGGGCTTGTCGTCAGTGCCCAGGTTATGTCTTCGTTTAAGTCTGGCACGCGCGCTGGGGTACGTTTATCCCGAGTACGCATGGAAAACGCGAAATCGTCCGTGCGCAGATAAGCTCGATAACCACAGACTAGGTTCATTTCACCGAGAATATAGTCTCGCTCGGGCGTTTCACCATTGGCAACTTTGGCTAAGTCAACGCCATCTAAGTATTCATATTGCGCTTCTTGCGTATTGATTTGGGCTGCTTCCATCAGAGTTGGCGCAAAATCTACGTATTCAACAAGATCTGTGACGATTTTACCTGGTGGGTATGTTTTTTTATCTGACGAAACAACAATAGCTGCGCCGTTTAATGATGCTTGCCAAGAGCCAAATTTACCCATGATACCCTGTTGCCCAAGGTGCCAGCCGTGATCACCAACAGTTAGCACGATAACATATTCACGACCTTGCTTAGCTGAATGGGCTTTGAAAGCGTCAACCGCTTCCCCGATAAGGGCATCGCCGTATGCAGTAAATGCGTAGTAATCACGAATAGCCTGCAATTGGTCTTCCTTGGTCATGCCGTCGGACTTCGCTTCATTATAAATCTGTAATTGTTGAGTGGTAAACGTGCCTAGCTCTTGGGTGTCAAACTTAGGTAGTGTGTAATCGCGATCTTTAAACTGATCACGGAACGATTTCGGCGGTAAGACAGGCGTGTGGGGTAGGTGAAAGCCAAGATTAACAAAGGTCGGCTTGTTTTTATCTGGGCCATTAACCTGCCGCCCCGAGAAACTCTGGTACTGCTTACCACTGTTGCTTAAATAATTCTCAAACTCTTTAACAATATAGCCATCCACGGTTTTACCCGCCGGTTGGGGGTTAACCCCACCGAGTATTAAACCAGTATTGATACGAGTGTATGCGCGTAAAACGTCAAACTCTTGCTCTACGCCTTGCTTTATCGACTGTTCTTGTTCATTTAACTGTCGATCTTTTTTGGATAAAACGAATTCTTTGCTTTGACCATCAGGGTAAAACACCTTTTCGAAGGAATCTCTGCGTTTTAATACTGCATCTTCTAACCCATGAGAGCCACTGGAGTACCAGCCGCCAAAACCATGCAATAACAAATCACGGTTGAACTCAATTTCCAGATCAAAAATATGACTCTTTTGATTTAACGCCTCACTAATTCCGTGATGTGTTTTCCCTATAATAGCCGTACTGTAGCCCGCGGTTCGAAGCTGCTGGGAAACTGCGGGGCGCACAAAGTCCGCTTCTTGGTGGGTATGCTCCCATGCGTACTTTCCATTTCTAAACGGATACCGACCAGTATGCATAGACGTTCTTGATGGTCCACATGTGGGAGAATTGTTATAGGCGTTGGTAAACATCACCCCCTCGTTAGCGAGTTGATCTATGTTTGGCGAAAGCACAAAACCCAACTCGCCTTCATCTGTGCCTCGGGTGGCACGGTTATAGGCTTGTATCGAATCAGGGCGCTGATCGTCTGTGATGATCCAAAGAATATTGGGTTGGTCTTTAGCCTGTGAAGCACTGGCAAAAACGTTGAACAATAGCACTGCAGCAGGAATGAAGTAGCGCAACTTAACTCGTAGCATTTTAGTTACCTCTATTGGTTAATTGTTAACATGATACATTTAATTTGTTAATTATGTAACGATAAGAGGCGCTATTTTGTTCAATTTTCAAAAGGTAAACGCGAAACCAGCTATTGCATTGCATCAAAAATGACACAGGCTGTTCGCACAGAAGCAGCAATGACGAGCAGCAATAATGAACAGCAATGATGAACAGAAAAAAAGGGGGGGATTAACTGCCAAGAGGAATACATGATAAATAAGTAGAATGAATAGAAGCGACAACAATACAGTACAATCACTGAGGTGAAAGCAAAGAGCACTAGCGATGTAAACGTAGGGTATTTAAAAGCGACTTGCCGACTGAGCGGATGACAGGAGCCCGTTTGGCTACTCCGCTAATTTCGTGCATAAGAAATCAACGGGAGCAGCTTTATCTACGCTCAGAACTCGTTCTTACTCTTCATTGCTGTATTTTTGTTTGATGTACTTAATGTTCGCATTGAGTTCCATTATTTCTAATTGCGAGTCTCGTACAACATCACGCATCTCTCTAACACGTCGTGATATAAGAAAGATAAACACAGGTACCAAGAGCCACAAAAAAAATAATGCAATATACAGCATGATCCCTGCAAGCCCGAAACTGCCTAATACATCATCCATAGCAAAAATCTCCTTTAGTAATTAATGACCTTAGAAGGCCAGTACATTCAAAACCGCCCTGAGGAAAGACACTCTAGGCTCTACATATCTGATTGTTACACAGCGCAGAAAACATTGTAAGGGTTGGTTTATTTACCTATGGGAGGTTCGGGCGAGCATGCGTGCATTACAAACTATTATTAAATTAATTTAACAATAGCGTGCAGAAAAGTAAGGCGTAAAAACTTAAGAAACTGAAAACACCAAGGCTAGCTTTTGAGTTCATGCAAAAGGCAAGGTTGCCAACTGACAACCTTCATATTTGACATACGGGAGGGCAGGGAAATAATCATATAGAGCGCCCAATACCAAGTAACATCAAGTTTTAAGTCGCTATGTACATTTGCTTTATATAAAGCGCAACAAATAAAGCGCAACAAATAAAGCGCAACAAAAATAAACTTGCTACTAATTCACAGCCTTTAGATAAAACGGGCATGCTTTTAGTACCACGACTGCGAAGACGACGGCCCACCGTTAGTCACCAGATGAATGGATATATTTACCTGATATTGCGCCCCAGCGGAATTTCCAGAACCAACAAACGTAATACTGAATGACTCGTTAGGGCCCGGCAATCTATGTCCACCCAAACCAATAGTAGGCTCAGCAACCAAAGCTTCGCGCAATCGACTTCCAAATGTGGGAAATACTCTTGCTGATGTACTTACTTTATCGTCGTCATCTGGGTCAAATATAAACCAACCACTATCGGTTAAATTCGCACTATTTCCCGCTGACCAAAGATCGGTTGCTGAAGGTACATTTCCAGCAGAAAAAATTTGCTGAGCACTAGATTCAACAGCACTATAAAAACGCTCGTTATCTTGCTCCCTATTGTCATCAGTTGAACTGTCTTGCTCGACTGCACGTGCAACAAAGCCGAGAAAGGGGTTTCTGATGGTAGGCACGTTCGCGGGTACAACAAACATGCCTTGCGCCCGGATCCTTCGACCGTCATCATCAGTTGAGTCTGGCGGCAAAATTAGCCCTCTACGAAATCTAGAGGGAAAGAGATTACCAGTGGTATAAGGGTCCAATCGAACGCCCCCTCCAAAAGCAGTAACCATTGCAAATTGCAGCGATACCTCATCTTCACCACGCTCACTAAAACTTTCGATTATTAAGTCCCACGATATTTGCATTTTAGCCATTATTTTTTCCTCGTCCTTTAAAAAAAAGCTGTCACTAGCCTAATGACTTCCGATAAATCGCAGTAGAACCCAGTGACCGGTCGTCCAAAATGGCAGAATTGCTTTTGCAATTTAGTTCACCATGTTGGATAGGTTTAATGGAAGTTAGTTATCGTATTTTAATTATTCCAATTGCAGAGCTACTACAACTAATCGCAATAAAAATATGTTCTGAATGTATTAGGTAAGAAAATGACTACTCTTCTTGCAAGAATCCATTTGCCCTAGCTAAAAATACTATCGTTACTAACGCTATAACTAGCAATTCCATCTGTTTCTCCAATTAGTCTTAGAATTAAAACTCTGGAGCGCCCAACTTGAGCGTTGAATGAGTATAGTTGACAACGCTGGAAGTGAAACCAGTTGGCTAAGACGCTGCTTTAGCTTTTCTCGCGACTCAAACTTTCCGCTCAAATTGGCGACTTGTCATATCTTTCTTTTAAAAGTCACTAGTGATTGATTATCAGATAATTTAATTACGAACATTTTTAACATGGGTGTCTCGTTAATTCAGCTGTTGAAGAAAGAGTTACTCGAGCCGCGGGACGCGGTTTGAAAATAGGCATGGATGCCATAAGCGCAGCGCATAGTGGTCAAAGCCATTTGGTGCAGGCCGTTGTGGGGGCAGGAGGTTAGAGATCTCTGGCTACCCGATTATAGCTCTGCTATGTGTGCGAGAGTTTCCGGATGACGTTGTACTAATTTCAAAAGAGTAATTGCCTGTCCATTTGGAGCACTGCGTCCTTGCTCCCAGTTCTCTAAAGTACGAGAAGATGTATGAAGCAAACTTGCAAACACACCGCGAGACATATTCAATTTTTCTCGAATATGTACAATTTCACTAGGTGAAATATCAAGTTCACTTAGATCCTTAACTTGATGTGTTTTAAGAGTAAGCTTCCCCTCTGAATGTTCTTTTGCTTCAACAAGAGCCGAGCTTAATTCTGTAAATAAATCACGATTGCTCATTGCGCCATACCTCCATAAAAGTCTTTAATTTGTTCTTTTGATCTGCGGTTAAATCTGACATTTCACTCTTCCCATAAATAGTGAGCAAATAGAAGCGTCGTTTTTGATCAAAAAAGTAATAAATGACACGTGAACCACCACGCTTACCTTTACCCTTACTTGCAACTCGAAGCTTGCGCAAACCACCTGTACCTTGAATGACATCCCCCTGCTTGGGGTCTGACATTAGCTCAGCCTGAAAGAGCCTAAACTCTTCATCACTGAGGTAGTCATCTCGATATTTCTCAAATATTTTTGATTCTACGAATATACACTTCATCATTAAAGTGTACGCAATTCGCGTATAGTAGGCAAGGAGGGATATAAATGAGTTGTAACAGCTTCATTCACCGACAATCTAACAACGAACATTTTTAACATGGGTGTCTTCGTATCTTCTCGCGACTCAAACTTTCCCGCTCAAATTGGCGACTTGTCATACCCTTCTTTTGAAAACCACTAGTGATTGATTCTCAGATAATTTAATTACGAACATTTTTAACATGGGTGTCCTGTTAATTCTTGGGTCGGTTGCGCGTCTCGCCCAAGATACTCGGGGTGACTTGATTCGGTAGAAAAAGCAGCGGCAAAGTCGCCAAAAGCAATGGCTACACCGCTAAGAAAGCAGTGTTGTCGAGTGTCGATTCGAAATGAATAAACATGGGTGTCTTGTTAATTGCTAAGAAAGTAGTGTCGTCGAGCGTCGATTCGAAATGAATTAACATGGGTGTCTTCATATCTTGGAAGTGAAACCAGTTGGCTAAGACGCTGATTTAGCTTTTCTCGCGACACAAACTGCCCCGCTCAAATTGGCGACTTGTCATATCTTTCTTTTAAAAGCCACTAGTGATTGATTCTCAGATAATTTAATTCCGAACATTTTTAACATGGGTGCTCGGGGTGACTTGATTCGGTAGAAAAAGCAGCGACAAAGTCGCCAAAGGCAACGGCTACGCCGCTAAAAAAGCAGCGTCGTCGAGTGTCGATTCGAAATGAATTAACATGGGTGTCTTGTTAATTCGCCGCTAAGAAAGTAGTGTCGTCGAGTGTCGATTCGAAATGAATTAACATGGGTGTCTTCGTATCTTCTGTTGGTGGGTTGCGCGTCTCGCCCAAGATGCTCGGGGTGACTTGAGTCGCTAGAAAAAGCAGCGACAAAGTCGCCAAAAGTAAAGGCTACGCCGCTAAGAAAGCAGTGTCGTCGAGTGTCGATTCGAAATGAATAAACATGGGTGTCTTCGTATCTTCCCCGCGAAATGAATTAACATGGGTGTCTCGTTAATTCTTCTCTCGCCCAAGATGCTCGGGGTGACTTGATTCGGTAGAAAAAGCAGCGACAAAGTCGCCAAAAGCAGCGGCTACGCCTCTAAGTAAGCAGTGTTGTCGAGTGTCGATTCGAAATGAATTAACATGGGTGTTTCGTTAATTCCCCGTCTCGCCCAAGATGCTCGGGGTGACTTGATTCGGTAGAAAAAGCAGCGACAAAGTAGCCAAAAGCAATGGCTACGCCGCTAAAAAAGCAGGGTCGTCGAGTGTCGATTCGAAATGAATAAACATGGGTGTCTTGTTAATTCCCGCTAAAAAAGCAGTGTCGTCGAGTGTCAATTCGAAATGAATAAACATGGGTGTCCTTTTATGTCCGTTATAGCTCTATATTAAGATTCCTTCAAAGCTGGATATAAGCTCAATAAAACCCTCTTTGTTGTCGCCACTCAGGATCTTACAATCTTGGTGCTTACTATAATCTATAGAATTAACATCGCCTCTCTTTTCGTATTTATCACTATTGTATTCTTCATCTTTCAAAGTTGAAGTTAAAATGACCTGCCTATCCAGATTACTATAAATTGCGAGCATGCTGTCTTCCTTATTTGTTGATAATTCACCATCACGAAAAGAGTCGACTACTATGGGGAAGCTATGATTAAGAAGATTACTTAATGCAATAAGCTTACAAAAATAGAATTCCTGACCTTCGCTTCCTGAAAAGGTTGAGTCTCTCTTGGTGAAAATATCATCAAACTCTAAGTTTCCGTTTGGATCTATGGACTTGTAAAGATCAGTCATCTCATCCATTAATTTTTCATCAAAATTCTTTCTATTATATTTTATAACCTCATCGATTTCCTGCGAGGAGGTTAGTTGAATTTTTAAAGCCTCAATTTCTCGTGCAAGAGAGAATGACTCATCATCATAGTTTCTTTCTGAGACGATTTGTTCTTGATATAAAATAATTTGTTGGAAACTTGGTGGCGCATCGGCCAACTCTTTGTTAAGTGACTCTTGTAAAGCATTAATCTCACGTGAAGAGTCGTTTATTACCTCTACCTTTTGGGAAATGTTTTCAGAAATTGATTTAAGAATTCCATTCCTAACATCAATATTACTTACCTCAAAAGTTAAATCGTTATTTGAATAAACGATTTTATCGCTTCCGCATTCTCCACATTTTATATTTCCTTCGCTTAACCCTCTATTTAGCGAGTTTAGCTCAGAAACCAGCTGTTCGAGCTTAGACTTTCTATTGATTTCCCTCTGTCTAGAGCGCTTTAGCTTTGAGATGCTGACATTGATTTCATTTATTGCTCGAATTTTTCCCTGAACCCTTTCTGAGTCATATGTTTTAGAAGCAATTTCTGCAATATCAGGGTTTTGCTTTATTAAAGATATTTTCTTTCTAGTTTGATTTAGCTTAGTTTTGAGGTCTGCTATCCTATTTTTAATATCCTTAATTTCACCGAGGCTTGAGATATCGATCGACAATCCAGCTAAGTCGTAAACCATGTTCTTGAAATCGGACTTATTGAACTGACCCTTGCTGATAAGACCAGAAGGATTTCTGTTATCTTGACCAATAAAAAATAGCTCATATAGTAGACTTAAATCAACGAGTGTAGGCCTGTTATCCTTGAGTATTTTTGGCACTCTAAATACGAACTTATCAAGAAAGTATCTCGCTTCGCTGACAGAATTGAATATTTGCAGAGAATCATCTGTTTTTATGGTAATCGAGTTCTTTTTTCTTAAAAACTTATATTTACTATTTTCTACCTCAATCTCCGAATAAAAATACTTATCTTTATAATTAAATGAACTTGGAAATATTGATTCATATCCTAATGAATACATTAGCCCTTGAATAACCAATGTCTTTCCACGATTATTATCATCGCTATAAATTACATTTAGACCATCAGTTAATCTTTCCTCTATGAAAGCTTCAGATTTATCTCCAAACGCGATTTTCTTAACCAACATTGTCTAATCCTGTTTTTATAAGAGATATCATATACTTTAAGGTTTCCGGAGTTAAATAAGTGGTTTTAATCTGCATTGTTGATTCTAGTTGACCATAGATGTCTGAAACGCTTGCTTCTACATTACTTTTGATGATTCTAATGATCATTTCGGATAATTTCCAAAATTCCTTGCATCCATTTTTATCAAAAAACGCTCGACTTAAGTTCTCATTACACTCTTGAAGTAAATCCTTTATTCCTTCGTCATCTTTGCCTGCGATAAAGCTGATAAAAGGTATTGGTACACCTGGGAATGAGAAAATATCTATCCCCACTAGCCGATTAATCAAAAGTGTATTTATCACAGCTTTAGTGATATGGCGATTAAAACCTAAGACCTCAGACGGGTGTGAGATATTTTCATTTTCAATATACGAGTTCTTTAGAGATGACTGAGCATCTCTTATTTCATTGAAAATACGATCATATATTTCTTCAGATACTGTCTTTGTATTTTTAAATTTTGAAATTCTTTTTATATACGTACTTATTTTCTTATTATCTTCAATAAAGGTAACTTGTGATAAGAAGTCAATAAATAGAGGGGGTGTTTTTCCAGATTTATTTCCATTTATCTTTTCCTTAAGTTTCTTTTCTATCCCTTGCTTCTGTTTACTATTTATATTCCCAAACTTATATACATTTAAAGATTTATCTATGAGGTAGTCTCTGTTTAACTTTGGAATAAATAATATGTAATCAAAAAATGAAATTGAAGATACGTAATTATCATATAACGTCGATAAGCTTTCACCAATTTTTGATGGAGGAAGACTGCTATGATTCTTACTTTGTACATCCCAAAGCTTACTGAAATCATCGTTGACCCCAGTAACATCATTGAAGCAATCCACGGTAATTATCTCAATTTCATCGCTATCACTTCGCATGCCCAATAAGTAAAGCATAGATTTTGTTTCAAAATCTGAAGCTTTTTTATTATTAATTTCCGTATTTTTAAAAGTATACAATGGCACATTCCTATATCGGCATGAGGCTAGAGCAAATCTGTATTCTGGCTAAGCGCTATAACAATATTAATATCTTGTAAAATGCCGTGATTGCATCCGCGTATTAAACACGGCATTTTTCCGCCTTTCACCATATGTCGTTTTTAGCATACACCGTAACTTGTTGTACAGGTTAAATTTTTTCCATTTTTTAAACACGCTTTTGTAGAAACACGGAAAACATCCAAGATCTTGCTGTTATCCGGAAGAGTCGAAGGCAACGAGTATTTTTCTGTGCTCATAAGTAAGCGAAGCGCATGCTTTGCTTTGTTCACCGACTCAAGACTCCCCGAGCATCGAAGGCTAACACTGGGTCGATTGCATGGATGCAATCTGAGTGAAAGCCGCGTCGGGAACGCGTTTTCACGACCGGTGTTAGTCGAGACGCACAGGGAATAGAGTCTTGTTGGAGAGCGGCCTTTCTTGGTGACTTCTTTTGGCTGTTGAAAAGAAGTTACTGGCTCGTAGGGACGAGAGTCATACTCGTCATGGATGACGATAAGCGCAGCGCATAAGCAGTGAAGTTGTGGTCCGTGAGCGTAGCTCATAAGATAAGCGCAGCGCATAGGTGGCCGCAGCTCATAAGATAAGCAAAGCGCATAAACAACCGCAAGGTTGAAAAAACAACGAATTGTCGACAATTCCCACCATTCCCTCTTGAAAAACCAAACAACTTTGCTATATTGTCGACAACATCAGGTTGTTGAGCGATTTTCAGTTCAGCGTAAATCCTTCTCACATTCGCTAAAAAACACGTTAAATTGTCGGGAACTCAGCTACGTCCATGCAAAATATAACCGAACAACCTATTACTGCTGCTGATAAAACTTTTTTTCAGCTGCGAAAAGACATCGTTGAAGGTGTGGTGCTAGCCGGTTCAAAATTAAGCGAAACCGAATTGTCGACAAAGTATGGTGTAAGCCGTGCAGTCATTCGTGAAGCGATAAACCGCTTAGAAGCGTGTCATATTGTTGAGCGTAAAGCCAATGTGGGGGCCCGGGTGGTGTCTTTATCAGCAGAAGGGCTGGTGGATCTATACCAAGTTCGAGAGTCCCTTGAAGGCATGGCTGCAAGACTTGCGGCGCAAAACATGACAGACGACGAGATAGCCGACTTAAATGGTCTGTTAAATGTGCACTCCCAAGACGTGAAAAATCATGGCTCTTATTATCAAGAAGCAGGGGATGTGGACTTTCATTACCGCATTATTCTAGGCAGTAAAAATAATCATCTGATCGCTATGCTCGTCAACGGTATTTATCACCTAGTGCGCATGTATCGTGTGCAGTTAGGCATGTCAGGCCCTCGCGTAAGCACCGCGTTTGATGAGCATAAACATATTGTTCAAGCCATTTCGAATCGTGACGGAGAATTAGCTGAAATGCTCATGCGCCGGCATATTTTATATTCGAAAAATAATATTCAGCGCAAATTAGCGCCAGAGCAGGGTTAGCTGTGGCGTCATGTCGCTGTCATCAATTAACCCTTTAATGAATGTACTGGGGTGAATGCTCACCTCATTGCCATATAACTACCTTAAGGAGCAAGTAACATGAGCCCAGGTCAAAAATTTCGTCAAGCGTTAGCGGATAATAAGCCGTTGCAAATCGTTGGTGCGATCAACGCGTATTCCGCCATGATGGCTAAGAAGATTGGACACAAAGCCATTTACTTATCCGGCGGCGGTGTGGCGAATGCATCTTACGGTCTGCCAGATTTAGGCATGACGTCACTCAATGACGTGATTGTTGATGTGCAGCGCATTACCTCAGCCTGTGATTTACCCCTTTTAGTGGATATCGACACAGGTTGGGGCGGTGCATTTAACATTGCTAAAACCATCCGTGATATGGAAAAGGCCGGTGCTGCTGCTGTTCACATTGAAGACCAAGTGGCCCAAAAGCGCTGTGGTCATCGTCCAAACAAAGAAATCGTACCGTTAGATGAAATGGTCGACCGTATCAAAGCGGCCGTTGACGCGCGTACCGACCCAGACTTTTTCATTATGGCTCGTACTGACTCATTCGCTCAAGAGGGGCTCGACGCGGCTATTGAGCGTGCTAAAGCATACGTTGCTGCTGGCGCTGACGGTATTTTCGCTGAAGCCATTAAAACTGAAGAGCACTACCGCGCGTTTGCTCAAGCCTTAGACGTGCCAATTTTGGCCAATATAACCGAGTTTGGCCAAACCGAATTATGGAATAAAAAAGTGCTAGGCGAATGGGGCGCTGCTATGGTGCTTTACCCATTAAGCGCATTTCGTGCCATGAACAAGGCGGCAGAAAATGTCTACAACGTCATTTTAGAGAGGGGCGATCAAACCTCTGTCGTCGATACCATGCAAACCCGCATGGAGCTGTACGATTATCTGGATTACCACGAGTACGAGCGAAAACTCGACAACCTTTTTGCCCAAGGTAAAAACAAGTAATTACTTAAATCGCCCTGCGCTAATGAAATAGAGCGGGGTGCCAATGAACAATGCTTGACGTTTTAATAAATACGCCAAAAACGTTAACGAAAACGTATTGAGGAACAAGTTATGGTAGATAAGAAATTAAGTGGTGCAGGTTTACGTGGCCAAAGTGCAGGCGAGACGGCTTTATGTACCGTGGGCAAATCAGGCTCAGGGTTAACCTACGCAGGGTATGATGTATCAGATTTAGCCGATAACGCCACATTTGAAGAAGTCGCGTATTTGCTGTTTAACGGTGAATTGCCCAATCAAGGCCAATTAGACGAGTACAAAGCGACACTGCATAAACAGCGCGACTTACCGCAAGCGTTAAAAAACGTACTAAAACTTATTCCAAAAGACGCGCACCCAATGGATGTGATGCGTACGGGCTGTTCGTTCCTAGGGAATATTGAACCTGAAGTAGATTTTTCTCAGCAGCATCAAGCGACGAATCGTTTATTGGCGGCCTTTCCGGCAATCATGTGTTACTGGTATCGCTATAGCCATGAGGGTGTTGAGATTGATTGCACCACAGATGAAGATTCACTCGGCGGACACTTTTTAGCGCTCTTACACGGCAAAACACCGTCAGAGCAGCACCGCAAAGTGATGGATGTTTCGCTGATTTTATACGCAGAGCACGAATTTAACGCATCTACCTTTACTGCACGGGTATGTGCTTCAACCTTGTCTGATATGTTCTCTTGTATTACCGGCGCAATCGGTTCGCTGCGCGGCCCATTGCACGGTGGTGCGAACGAAGCAGCGATGGACATGATCCAAAAATTCAGTTCACCGCAAGATGCCAAAACGCAAATGGCAGGAATGCTTGAACGCAAAGAAAAAATCATGGGCTTTGGCCACGCTATTTATCGCGAGTCTGACCCGCGTAACGTGATTATCAAACGGTGGTCTGAGAAACTTGCCGAAGAAAATGGCGATACGTCTTTGTATGATATTTCTGTCGCCTGTGAAGAATTTATGTGGGACACCAAAAAACTGTTCTGTAATGCTGACTTCTTCCATGCATCTGCCTATCACTTTATGGGGATACCGACTAAATTGTTCACCCCCATTTTCGTATGTTCACGCTTAACGGGCTGGGCTGCACATGTAATGGAACAGCGCAGCAACAACCGTATTATTCGCCCAAGTGCGGATTATGTTGGGCCTGAGCCACGAAAAGTGTTACCTATTAGTCAGCGCTAAGCTGTAACAAACACAGGCGAGCGCTAAGGCATTCGTCTGTGTTTGGTTGGCTTACTATCTTCGCCAGTATCTGCATTTCTCTCTATCAAACAGGTTATGGCTGGCGCGTTGTTACTCTCGTATTTAAGGACCGCTATGAATACTGATTACCGTAAACCTCTTCCTGGCTCCAAGCTTGATTATTTCGATACCCAAGCTGCTGTTGATGCCATTACCCCAGGCGCTTACGCCAAATTACCTTATACCTCAAAAGTATTGGCTGAAAACTTGGTTAGGCGCTGCGAGCCAGAACATTTAACAGATTCACTAAAACAGCTGATTGACCGTAAACGTGACTTGGACTTTCCATGGTTTCCAGCACGGGTGGTGTGCCACGATATTCTCGGCCAAACGGCATTGGTCGATTTGGCTGGCCTGCGTGATGCCATCGCTGAAAAGGGCGGCGACCCGTCTAAAGTGAACCCTGTGGTGCCAACGCAGCTAGTTGTGGATCACTCGTTAGCAGTCGAACATGGCGGCTATGATAAAGACGCATTTGAGAAAAACCGCGCCATTGAAGACAGACGTAACGAAGACCGTTTTCACTTTATTCAGTGGACTAAAACCTCGTTTAAAAACGTTGATGTTATTCCATCGGGTAACGGTATATTGCACCAAATCAACTTAGAGCGCATGTCACCAGTGGTGCAAAAACTCAACGGTGTTGCCTTTCCTGATACGCTAGTGGGCACTGACAGCCATACACCTATGGTTGACGCCTTGGGCGTTATTTCTATTGGCGTAGGCGGCTTAGAAGCAGAAAGCGTCATGCTTGGGCGTGCATCCTATATGCGTCTGCCAGATATCATTGGTGTTGAACTTACTGGGCGCCCGCAAGCGGGGATCACCGCCACGGACGTGGTGTTGGCCTTAACGGAATTTTTACGAAAAGAAAAAGTGGTGTCATCGTATTTAGAGTTTTACGGGGAAGGCACCAAGCATTTGACCTTAGGGGATCGTGCAACCATTTCGAATATGACCCCAGAATACGGCGCAACAGCGGCCATGTTCTATATCGATCAGCAAACAATTGATTACCTAACGCTGACAGGGCGTGACGACGAACAAGTTAAACTGGTCGAGACCTACGCCAAACATACCGGCTTGTGGGCCGACAGCCTAGAAACGGCTGAGTACGAGCGAGTGCTTAAATTTGATTTATCGACGATTGGACGCAACATTGCTGGGCCGTCAAATCCTCATAGTCGCGTGCCAACCAGCGAGTTAGCTCAGCGCGGTATCAGTGGGGTAATTGAAAACGAAGAAGGCAAAATGCCCGATGGCGCCGTGATCATCGCTGCAATTACCAGTTGTACTAATACCAGTAACCCGCGCAACATGGTGGCGGCGGGCTTAATTGCGCGCAATGCCAACAAGCTAGGGTTAACACGTAAGCCTTGGGTGAAAAGCTCATTGGCTCCTGGTTCAAAAGCGGTTCAGCTTTACTTAGAAGACGCAGAGCTATTGCCTGAACTGGAACAGCTTGGCTTTGGCGTAGTGGCGTTTGCTTGTACCTCGTGTAATGGCATGAGTGGAGCCCTTGACCCAGCCATTCAACAAGAAATTACCGATCGCGATTTATACACCACAGCTGTGTTGTCGGGTAACCGTAACTTTGATGGGCGTATTCACCCTCACGCTAATCAAGCGTTTTTAGCTTCGCCGCCTTTAGTGGTCGCGTACGCGATTGCCGGCACTATTCGTTTTGATATTGAGCGCGACATTCTAGGTCATGACCAAGACGGCAACCCGGTTACGTTAAAAGACATTTGGCCAACCGATGAAGAAATTGACGCGGTAGTCAAAGCCAGCGTTAAGCCAGAGCAGTTCCGTAAAGTGTACGAGCCTATGTTCGATTTAAAAGTTGAATACGGTGCGCACATTAATCCTCAGTACGATTGGCGAGCGCAAAGTACCTATATTCGCCGCCCTCCCTATTGGGAAGGGGCATTGGCTGGCGAGCGCAGTTTGTCAGGCATGCGGCCATTAGCGGTGTTAGGTGACAACATCACCACGGACCATTTATCGCCGTCAAACGCCATTCAGCTCAATAGTGCTGCAGGCGCGTATTTGCATAAAATGGGCTTACCAGAAGAAGACTTTAACTCTTACGCGACTCATAGGGGCGACCATTTAACGGCGCAGCGAGCCACCTTTGCTAACCCGAAACTGTTTAATGAAATGGTGCAAGAAGTCACCGCTGACGGGCAACGCAAGGTTAAACAAGGCTCTTTGACACGCCTAGAGCCGCAGGGCACTGAGATGCGTATGTGGGAAGCCATTGAAACTTATATGCAGCGCAAGCAGCCATTGATTATTGTGGCCGGTGCAGACTATGGCCAAGGTTCGTCACGTGACTGGGCTGCAAAAGGTGTACGCTTAGCTGGGGTCGAGGTGATTGTGGCTGAAGGGTTTGAGCGTATACACCGCACAAACCTGATTGGTATGGGCGTTTTGCCACTGGAATTTATGCCCGGAGACAATCGCCATACTTACCACATTGACGGTAGCGAAACCTATGATGTGCTTGGTGAGCGCAAGCCAGGGGCGAAAATGACCTTGAACATAACCCGTAAAAACGGCGAGCAGGTGAGTGTGCCTGTGAAGTGTCGTATCGATACCCAAGAAGAATCATCAATTTATGAAGCGGGTGGTGTTTTGCAGCGCTTCGCACAAGACTTTCTTGAAGCAACGGTAGGCTAATATGAGCTCTCAACATAAACTGCACCGGCCTCAAATAAGAATACCGGCAACCTACATGCGCGGAGGCACCAGTAAAGGGGTGTTCTTCGCACTCAATGACTTACCAGAAGTGGCGCAAAAACCAGGCCCAGCGCGTGACGATTTATTGTTACGGGTGATTGGCAGCCCAGATCCTTACGCTAAACAAACTGACGGAATGGGCGGGGCAACCTCGAGCACCAGCAAAACTGTGATTTTGTCGAAAAGCGATAAAGACGACCATGATGTGAATTATTTGTTTGGTCAGGTCGCCATTGATAAAGCCTTTGTGGACTGGAGCGGCAATTGCGGTAATTTAACCGCGGCTGTAGGCTCATTTGCCATTACTAACGGTTTGGTCAAGGCCAGTCGAATTCCGTATAACGGCATCGCTGAAGTGCGTATTTGGCAACAAAATATTCAAAAAACCATTATTGCTCATGTACCGATCACAGATGGTGAAGTGCAAGAAACCGGAGATTTTGAGTTAGACGGGGTGACGTTTCCTGCAGCTGAGGTGCTGATCGATTTTATGCATCCTGCCGATGACGGTGATGCAAGCGCACAAGGCCCAAGTGGTATGTTTCCTACGGGCAATATCGTGGATACCCTTGACTCACCAGAGCTTGCCGCCATTGGTCTGTCAAACTTGCAAGCGACCTTAATCAACGCAGGTATACCGACTATTTTCGTGAATGCGGCAGATATCGGCTACAAGGGTACAGAGTTGCAAGATGTCATTAATGGCGATCCTGCGGCATTGACCAAATTTGAAACTATTCGCGCCCAAGGTGCGGTGCAGATGGGGTTAATCAGTGACATAAGTCAAGCCGCCTCTCGTCAACATACGCCTAAGGTGGCTTTTGTTGCGCCGCCAACGCCTTATGTTTCATCAAGTGGAAAGGCTATCGCCCTCAACGATATTGACGTGCTAGTGCGCGCTATGTCGATGGGGAAACTACATCACGCAATGATGGGCACGGCTGCGGTGGCCATTGGTACAGCCGCCGCTATACCCGGCACCTTGGTGAATTTGGCTGCCGGAGGCGGCGAGCGAAATGAAGTGCGTTTTGGTCATCCATCTGGCACGTTAAAAGTCGGAGCTGCAGCAGAGCAAATCGACGGTCAGTGGTCTGTGATAAAGGCATCAATGAGCCGCAGTACTCGGGTATTGATGGAAGGTTGGGTGCGTATCCCTCAAAACAGCTTTTAGCGGGTAACTGAAGGGCACTGGGCTTGGTAGCTCAACTCTTTGCCGTGTTTTGGGTGACGTTACGTTAGTGCCCCATTAATTCAAGCTATTGGTAAGCGACTTTGGCCTTTGCTAAGGTCGCTTTTTTATTTTATTGAAGCAGCATCTGAATCACGAGTGGATCAAGAGAACATCAAGAGTGAATCAGTCTTGAAGCTGTATCTACCCATTTTCTTTAGAGCGTGTGACCAAGCATGATTACTCCTCATACTTCCGCATTTTGGCGTGCCACGTTAGCCTTGTGTTTAGGCTCGTTCATGGTTTTTGCCAATTTGTACGTGACCCAGCCTTTGCTACCCATGATAGCCGAGCATTTTGCCGTGTCTGCGCTGCAATCAAGCGCTAGCTTTACCATCACGACGTTTACGCTTGGGGTGTCTTTATTGTTTTACGGCCCACTGTCTGACGCAATGGGTCGCAAGGGAATTATGCTGTTCACTATGTACGGCATAACGGCGACTACCCTTATGCTGGCCTTTGCCATTGATTATCAGAGTTTGTTGATTTTACGTGCTGTTCAGGGCTTTTTTCTTGCTGGATTACCAGCCATCGCCGTGGCTTACATGAGTGATGAGTTTAATGCTGATGCTCTGATGTTAGCGGTCGGTATTTATATTAGCGGTAATTCACTTGGCGGTATTGGCGGGCGACTCCTGGGCGGTTTTTTAGGTGAAAACTTTGGCCTAGCAGGCACTTTTGAATTCATGGCTCTGTTAAGCTTATTGTTAACCATGGCCTTTTTTTGGTTATTGCCACCGTCTGTGCACTTTTCGCCTAAACCATTACGTTTGAAACCCATGCTAGCGCAAATGGGCGCGCATTTGGCGAATAAACGCTTGTTGTTGAGTTACTTGATTGGTGGCTTGAGCTTCTTTATTTTTGTGAATCAGTACAGCTTTATTACCTTTGTGCTAAAAGATGCGCCTTATCAGCTATCCGCTCAGTTCATCGGGATGCTGTTTCTAACCTATTTATCGGGTACATATGCATCCGCCATCTCAGGTAAGTTAGGTAAGCGCTTTTCTCAACCGGTTTGTATGATGGCCGGTACGGTGATCATTATGTTTGGCTCAGGGATAACGTTACTGCCTTCTTTGTATGCCATTATTCTAGGGTTACTTATTAATGCCTTTGGTTTCTTTTTAACGCACTCCACAGCAAGCAGTTGGGTGAGCTTGAACGCGCAGGGGGGCAAGGCCAGCGCGTCCTCTCTTTATTTAACCTTTTATTATATTGGCGCCAGTACAGGAGGCATTTACCTTAATGTGTTCTGGCAACAAGGGCATTGGTCTGGAGTAGTGCTGGGGTCTTGGTTGATGCTGTTGGTCGTTTTATGTTTAGGCTATTGGCTGAAAAAAATTGGGCATTCGGTCAAAAGTAAGACATCATAGCGGGGTAGAAAAACGCACTAAATGGAATTTTGTCGCTACAAAGCGTGCGTCATGCAACGCTAGCGAGCAGTATTGGAGTGATTCAAATGTACATGGATGTACCAAGTGAAACGTCAGTTAACCTTAAAAAACTTAGGATAACCTTAAGTATGGGAGGCTTATTGATACTGAGTTTTATCGGTATCGATTTATTATTGCTGCCCGAGGTGCTTCACCAAGCGTATTACATCTCCCGGCTGGGGATGCAGTTTCCCCTATTATTCGTGCTGTATTTACTGACTTTTTTGTCAAATTACAACGCGCTTCACAAGCATGTTTTATGGCTTGGCGTGCTTGGCATAACCTATGCGAATTTCTGGTTACTCGTTCAGTGCTGGACCCAAGCTGGATTAGTGTTCGCCTGGGAAGGCACGCTGTTGTACGGGCTTTTCGGCATGTTCATTCTTCGCATTAACTTTATATATTCACTTATGTATGCCGTGCTAAGCCTTGTGGGATTTGCTTGGATAATCATTCACTATCCGATGTATGGTGAGCTAGGTTCGATAAAATTTGGCTTCTTGCTGTGTGGCTTTGCCGTTAGTTTAGTGGGGGTAAAGCAGATAGAGAGTGGCTTTAAGCGTTTTCAGCAAGTAAATAAGAAGTTGTTATATTTAAATCAAATTGACCCACTTACCGAGTTATATAATCGAGGCGCAATGGAGCAGAATTTCCAGCGGATGCTGTCGATTGCTGCACGAACGACTACCAGAATAAGTGTTTTTATCGTCGATCTAGACAACTTCAAGGATTTCAATGACGGATACGGGCATTTGCGCGGAGATGACGTTATTCAATTGCAGGCACAGATCCTGCGCCAAATTTTTAATCGAGAAACGGATATGGTTGCGCGCTTCGGTGGTGAAGAGTTCGTGGTGGTCTCTCTTGGCAATACCACTGCAGAGTCGGAGGCTCAGGCTGCACGCGTGTTAGCAGCATGGCAGCAAAATAATGTTGCCCACGGTAAAGGTAAAGGGCAGCGTATTGTAAGCTGCTCCATAGGTTTAATTAACACTGAAGTTGATAAGAGCACTGAGAAAGAGCGGTTGTTTGAAATGGCTGACAGAGCCTTGTATGAAGCGAAAAATCGCGGCAGAGCGCGTTACGTCAGCGCAATAAGCTGCGAGCTTGCCCCTGCTTAGTACATGAGCTCATAAGCTGTCTGCACTGATACTAAGTGCCGGCATGCTTTCGTGCCTAATTTATTTCCTAGGGGTACACACCCTGAAATACACAGATCCTGAAATAATTACTGCCTAATAAGAATATTGGTTTTCATCAGGCATCATTAATTTATTTAGGAACACTGGGCAGGCCCTGTGGTTAGAGGCTTCAATGCTTAATTCACTAAAAGCACAAGCGTTGGAATAGCGCTTGCTTACTCCGTGGCAGATGAACTGCTTATGATTTGATAATTGTTTTTGTTACAGGTTGTCGATTACCTCATAGGTTTTCGTCGCACTTTATCAAGGTTATGAGCAGACACGTTACCAGACAAGAGGAGCGAAACATTGTCAAATTCCCAGTCACATTCCCAACATGCAGATAATTCAAACAAAGCCCAGCCTTCAGAACAGGCGTTGCTAAAGCCACTGGCGCTAGGGCATTTACCCCTTTCTAATCGTGTATTTATGGCGCCATTGACCCGCTCACGTTCAACCGCAGGTGATAACTTACAAACGCCATTGCATGCGCTTTACTATGCCCAGCGCGCTACAGCGGGGCTTATTGTATCTGAAGCGACTCAAATTAGTCCTCAAGGTCAGGGGTACGCGTGGACTCCGGGTATCTTCAATGATGAGCAGGTAGCAAATTGGAAGGTGGTGACGGATGCAGTACATAATGCAGGGGGGCGCATTTTCTGCCAGCTTTGGCATGTAGGCGCGATTTCTCATCAGGTATTTCAACCTGACGACGCTTGTCCTTTGTCATCGAGTGATTTTCAACCTGAAGGTGAAGCCTTTGTCGGTGATTTACTTCCTGATGGACCAACGGTGCCGCACCCTAAAGCGCAAGCGATGACATTAGAAGACATCGACAACGTAAAACGTGATTATCGCCATGCGGCAAAATGCGCAAAAGAAGCTGGGTTTGATGGTGTTGAATTGCACGCAGCGAACGGTTATTTGCTAGACCAATTTATACGCTCATCGGTCAATAAACGTGACGACCAATACGGCGGCTCTGTCGAAAATAGGTTGCGTTTACTGCAAGAGTTACTCGATGTTATTGCTCAAGAAATTCCACGCAAGAATATAGGTGTACGCTTGTCACCAACGGGTGGGCCAGGCGGTAGCTATGATGAAAACCCTCACGAAACATACGTGGCGGCGGCCAAAGCGGTGTCTGCGAAAGACGTTGCGTATATACACGTGGTACGCCCAAACGATCACACGGGAGATGGCTCTGGCCTTGAAGAAGGTAATCAATTGCTTAAAGACATGCGTGCTGCCTTTAGCGGCGTGTTTATCGCCAATGGCGAATTTAGCCCCAAAGAAGCAAACGAATGGATTGAAAACAATGACGCCGATGCGGTGGCGTTTGGTCGTATGTTTTTAGCCAACCCCGATTTACCCGCTCGTCTTGCCCAAGAAGGCCCTTACAACAAACCAAACGAAGAGACATTCTATGGCGGCGGCAGCGAAGGGTACGTTGATTATCAGTCACTTACTTATCTCAAACCCGCTTTGTAACGTCTTATCTTTTTTCTTACTGAAGGTGCTCGTTTAACCATTAAACACAGCACCTTTATATTTTCACCGGTTTTATATTTTTATAGGTTTTATATTTTCAAAGGTGTAGTGCAGGTAATTGACTAAAAGTTTGCTAATGCAAGCTAGGTCAAAAAACGCTACGCCAAATTAACAGCTAGGCCTTGTAAAGAGCTAAGCCTAATAAGGAACAAAATTATGACAACTATTTCAGCCTACGCAGCAAAATCAGAAGATGGTCACATGTCACCTCACGACATCAAACGCCGAGCGCCTGGTGCCCAGGATGTGCAAATCGATATTCAGTTCTGTGGTGTGTGTCACAGTGATTTGCATGCGGTTAAAAACGACTGGGGTAATTCAAATTATCCATTAGTGCCTGGCCATGAAATCATAGGCGAAGTGAGTGCAGTGGGCAGCGATGTTAAGAACGTTAACGTTGGTGACACCGTTGGTGTGGGCTGCATGGTGGATTCATGTCAAACCTGCGCCGCATGTGAAGAACACCTTGAACAGCACTGTTTAAACGGTGCGACCATGACGTATAACAGCAAAGTAAAAGATACGGCGCAAAACGAGGAGAGTATCACGCAGGGCGGTTATTCAAAGCGCATTGTGGTAGATGAAAAATTCGTACTTAAGGTACCGCAAAACTTAGATAAAGCCGCTGCCGCGCCGCTTTTATGCGCAGGGATCACCACTTACTCGCCGTTACACCAACACGGTGTGAAAGAGGGCATGACAGTGGGCGTGATTGGTTTAGGCGGCTTGGGACATATGGGGATTAAATTCGCTTCTGCCATGGGGGCACATGTGGTGATGATAACAACCTCAGAAGAAAAAGCCGAAGACGCAAAAAGGCTTGGTGCAGATGACGTATTAGTGACCAAAGACAAAGATCAAATGAAAAAGTGGCGTGGAAAGTTTGATTTCCTGCTGAACACGATACCGGTAGGGCATGACGTGAATCCGTATCTTACCCTGCTGAAATACAACAGTACCATGTGTTTCGTTGGTGCCATTGAGCCTCTGGATGCGGTGAATGGTGCCTACATGATTGGTGGGCGAAAGGCTTTGGCAGGCTCGCTTATCGGCGGTATTAAAGAAACCCAAGAAATGCTCGACTTCTGCGGTGAGCATAATGTGGTTGCTGACATTGAAAAAATCGATATTCAAGACATTAATGACGCGTTTGAACGCATGAAGAATAATGATGTGCGTTACCGCTTTGTGATTGATATGCAGAGTTTGTAGAACCGCCAAGGTTTGATTAAGCCCAAGCGGTGACCGCTTGGGCTTTTTTATTGGGTAATTTTTTGTGCCTTTTGACGGTGCAAAGCAACTAAAATGGTGCTCGCACTAAAAAACTTCTTCGAAGACGCTCAATCTTAGGCGCCTTCTTTCGCCGCCATCCGTGTGTAACTGACTGATATTTAATTAAATTAAAAATTTTATAATTAAAAACAACTAAGCGGTATGTTTCTCGCAACGCAAAATTAACAAATAGAAAAGCAAATAAGTTAATGAACTCATAAAGTGAATTAATGCATTTTTTACCGTTTTTGAACTATTTTTAGGTTGTTGAATAAGTCTACATGCATCAAGGAAAAACGCGTTACGCCACTAGCTGGTCTCTATTTACAAGTTTGATTGAACGGCTAACATTGAGCCACTTTGTAATGGATATATAAATGAGCCAGGGTTATCGACACACTGTCGGCAGTTGCACATATCAATTTGAAAATTTGGCCCAGTTGATGGCCAAAGCAACGCCAGCACGTTCTGGTGACAGGCTCGCTGGCTTGATTGCCCAATCCGCCGAAGAGCGGGCAGTTGCGCAGCTAACATTGGCGGAGGTTCCCCTAACCACATTTTTAAATGACGCGTTAATTCCTTATGAAGATGATGAAATTACCCGCCTAATTATCGATGAACATGACTTAAAAGCATTTGCGCCAATTGCGCATTTAACGGTGGGTGACTTTCGAAATTGGTTGTTGAGCGATCACGCAACCAGTGAGGTGCTAGCCTCTATCCGCCAAGGCATTACCCCAGAAATAGCGGCTGCAGTAAGCAAAATCATGCGCAATCAAGATCTTATTTTAGTCGCTAAAAAATGCCAAATCAGCAGCGCGTTTCGCAGCACAATCGGTCTGCCTGACAGGTTGTCGACACGCTTACAACCTAATCACCCCACTGATGACATGAATGGCATCGCGGCCAGCATGTTGGATGGTCTGCTATACGGAAGTGGTGATGCGGTCATTGGGATTAATCCAGCAACCGATAACGTCAAACAAGCCACTAATTTATTGCATTTAATGGACGATGTTATTCAGCAATATCAAATTCCGACTCAAAGCTGCGTGCTCACGCATGTCACCAATACACTAGAGTGTATTGAGGCAGGAGCGCCGGTGGATTTGGTATTTCAATCCATAGGCGGCACGCAGGCCACTAATGATAGCTTTGGCTTTAATCTAGCCACGTTGGCCGAAGCACAAGCGGCGGCGCTGAGTCTAAATAGAGGCACAGTCGGAACTAACCTAATGTACTTTGAAACCGGACAGGGCAGTGCGTTATCTGCCAACGCCCATCACGGGGTCGATCAACAAACCTGTGAAGCGAGGGCCTATGGGGTGGCACGTAAGTTCAACCCTTTGCTCGTTAACACTGTGGTGGGGTTTATTGGCCCTGAATATTTATATGACGGCAAAGAGATCACGCGAGCAGGGCTTGAAGATCATTTTTGCGGAAAATTGCTTGGTCTGCCGATGGGCTGTGACGTGTGTTACACCAATCATGCTGAGGCAGATCAAAACGATATGGACAACTTGCTGTCGTTACTCGGGGTGGCGGGTTGTTCATTCATTATGGGGATCCCAGGCTCTGACGACATTATGCTGAATTATCAAACGACATCATTTCACGATGCCTTGTATTTACGCCGCGTTTTAGGTTTGCGGCCAGCGCCGGAGTTTGAGATGTGGTTAGACAAAATGAATATCATGAAAAATAACGGACAGCATGTGTTATCCGGCAATGTTCCCGAACCATTTGCCCGTTCGTTACATGCAATAGGGGGCAATTAACATGAAAAAACACCTCGATAGCCAAACTGCAAGCGGGGATCGCCTCGGGCACTTAAAAAACGGTAATGTAGTGGACAACCCATGGCAAACGTTACGCCGATACACAGATGCACGCATTGGTCTCGGGCGGGCGGGTATCAGCTTGCCAACATCAGCCATGTTAGGTTTTCAGCTTTCCCATGCCAAAGCGAGAGATGCGGTGAAACTCAGACTAGACACTGAATTGCTGAGTCAGCAGTTACAGCAGCAATTGGGAGAATTTAGCGCTGATTTTCCTCATTCGCCTTTAGTGCTGCATAGCCAAGCGTTTGACCGAACAAGCTTTTTACAGCGGCCTGATTTAGGGCGAAAGTTAAACGGTGCGTCTAGAAATACCTTACTCAACTTTATGACGCAGCAACAGGGTGATAGCGAACCTGAATATGATTTGGCTATCGTGCTGGCTGATGGGCTTTCCTCGTTAGCGGTACAGCACAATGCTGCGCCGTTTTTGAAGCAGTTTATGGCGCGTATACACAACGAAAAAAGTCCTTCGAAATTAGCGCCACTAACCATCATCGAACAAGGCCGTGTCGCCATCGGTGATGAAGTGGGGGAGTCTTTAAACGCCAAAGCGGTACTGCTATTAATTGGTGAGCGCCCGGGATTGAGTTCGCCAGATAGCCTAGGGGTATATTTTACGTGGGGCCCAAAAGTAGGTGTAAACGATTCACAGCGAAATTGTATTTCGAATATTCGCCCCGCGGGATTAGGCTTTGATGATGCTGCGCAAAGAGCTATGTATTTATTAACCCAAGCAAGGCGTATAAAGCGCTCGGGTATACAGCTTAAAGATCATTCTGATTACACCTCACGGGACGCCTTTGTGCAAAGAGGGTTGCCTAAACGAAGTTTTCTAACGAAGCCGAGCTAGCCTAAGCCGGGTGAGCTTGTAGCCGACCGCATGACATTTAACGAAAAACGGGCCGTTAAAGATTACGACCCGTTAAAAGTAAAGAGCGAAAAGCCACTCTTCGCGCTTTATGGTTATGATATGCCAGAGCGCGCAGTTAAGGTGCGACAGGCTTTATAGCACGAGACGGTACAAAACGTGCGAAGCCGAACAACCCTAAAAATAGCATCCAAAAAACGCCTGCACCTTGACGTTCATACTCTTCTTCATAGGCTTCACAGTTGTCAATTGAGCCGCCCGGAATAGGCACTAACTTAACGGCCACAACGTGTGTGCTAAAAGACTGTGCATCAAACTCGTCTAGTTCTATTTCCCCAGTAATGTCTTTATTAACACTTGATACAGTGGCTGTGGCAATGATTTCGCCGTTTTCATTTATGCCATTAGCTTGGGCAATTGTGTATGGGCTATTGCACTCAATTAAATCATTCAAGCTAGAGAAAATATCGTTACGATAATCATAAACAAAGCCTTCTACGCGGCGAACCCCTGAACTGGTTTCTTCAAACTCAGTAAAGCCCACTACCAGGTTGTCATCGTTTATGGCTGTGGGAACGGTAGATGCGCTGTCAAAAAAATCATCTGGGTAATCGATTATGCCCGAGTCGTAGTCATACACGAAAAACTTATTAGGTGTAGAGCCCAGTATGCTTTTGGTGGCATAGCCTACAACCAAATCGTTGTTGTTGATGTCCGTCGCATAGCTGGCGAAAATATCGTATTCTTCATCGTTGTCTTCGCTGATGGTGTAAGCATTGTCATTGTCATAAATGACGGCTGCTGAGGTCAGGGTATCAGTATTTTGGTAAAAGGCAGGTGATGTGCCCACGGCAATACCTAAATCGTTGATCGCCACCGCTGTGCTGCTGTAAATCGTGGTGTCATCATCGTCTGGCTCAATAAGCATGGGCAGGGTGTAGGTATTGGCTACGTTGCCATCGTCCAATTGCCAAATAATACCTCGTTGCTGAAACACGGTATCTAGACTAGCAAACGTACTGATGCTAAGGCTGCGCAAGCACGAGGCCTCGGGGATATCACCTCGCACACTTTCATCAGCACAATCTTCGATGCTATCTTGCAACGTCGTTGATACAAGTTCTGTGGTACCGATACCCACAACTTGATTCAACTCGTTTATGTCGTAGGCTTCACTGTAGCCACCTATGGTGTCTTGTGGTGGAGCGAGTTCTACAACATCATCTTCTATTTGGGCAAATGCACGGGCATAAAAATCGTTAAGTACATATGTAATGTCTTCGATGTCTTCAGTGACATATTCAAGCTTATAAAAACCGTCGTAACTCACCCCCACCGAGTAGCCGAAGTCGTTTATTCCACGCACAGTGGTGGTTGCACTGTTACGGTATTCATCAGTGTCATTGTCAATGGTGTCAAATCCGTGCAGTAATATGCTGGTATCTTCCGAGGCGATATAGCTATTTAGACCGGCAATTTGCTGAAAAAACTGGCTTTCAGCATTGGAAATTATATAGCTGTACAAAAATTCGTAGTCAGCGGTATTGAAGTCACCAGAACGGGCATTTTCTAAGTTTGTTAGCCCAGCGATAAGAGTGGCTGAGTCGAAGTTAAGCAGAGAAACATCAATCACAGGGTTAAATTGAGAGGAAAGGTTAACCGCTATTTCACCAATGCTGTTGATAGCTGTGGGATAAGAGTCTACACCTAATTCGGCTACGGGTAGCTCAACTACTTGATACTGAGCGCCAAACGCAGCAGGAATTGATAAAAAAGCGCTGGATAAAAGTGCTGCTATTCGTGTTTGTTTCATAGTTTTTTTCATGGCTTTTTTCATTGGTTGTTGCGGTGCATATGTCATAACGACCCCTGCTCAAAACTAAATGTCTGGCTCTGTAGCGTTATCGTTTTATCAGGCTTGTACATCTGCTTTCCTGAGCTTTAGGCACAGCGGTCTTAACTGTGATAAAGCACGGAGCGTTTCACAACGAATGAATTAGATATCGGCTAATGTGAGTCTTGGGTTGTCACTTGAGAAAAGTGAATCAGCGCCAAGGAAGGGCGAGCCTTGCCTTGACGCTACTGTGATAAACGCAGTTAGTTAACCTGGTTTTGATTCACTAAGGTCATGCTGAACCCAGTAGAAGCACTGTCATCTGGAGCAAAAATCAAGAACTGCTCAACGCTGTCTTCGTCTAACGTCAGTTGGAAGCTGTCCATGATAATATCGCTGCCGTCAATTGTGGCGATGGCAAACACGTCATAGGTGTTATTGATAAGCGTGATTGAGCTGTTACTTTCTTGCAGTACAGACAAGGTATTGTCAGCGGTCGAAATAACTTCATCGTTTTCAACAAAGTAGAATTTAACGCGGCTGAAATCATCTGAGTCGCTTAAGTTCACGACCTTGATACCATGGCTATAAATACTTGAGCTGGTGCTCTTAGTGATAGTCAAAGATTTGATGATCGACTCGTAGTTATCGACGATGCCGTCTTCGTCTTCATCAATTACATCATCTTCATCATCATCGACTGGATCGGTTTTTGAGTATAAGAACACAATGTTGTCAGCGTTTTCCTGCAGACTTAATAGTGCGTCATGAATAAAGAGATCATCGTTGTCAGCGTTTATTATATCGAACGAATAATCGCCATTGGCAGTGGTTACCGATTCACTAAACTGACCGTAACTTAGCTCATCTACCATCAGTTCACCGTCGTCATCTAGGTCAACGTTTAAATCAACTACGCCAGTGTAGTTAGGCATATATTCATTTGTAGCAATACCGTTATAAAACCCGAATGAGGCTTCTGAATCGACATCGTTTAGTTCTACAACACTATTTACCCCTATGCTATCGACGGTGAAAGGTGAGCTACCAACGCCCACGTTGTCACGAAGTACCACAACATATTGGCTTACCACTGAATAAGAAATATCTTCAGAAGTAAAAATAGGTTCGCTGCCACCAGGCTCAGTGATATAGAAAATATACTGATCTTGTTCGATTTTAATGTTGTCGGTCAGGCTATTTAGTTCAACAGTTGAAACAAACTCAGCTTCATTGAAGGTTTCATTATCTTCAGAGATGTACACATCAACGGTTGAATAGTCAGTATTAAGGTTTAAGAAGCGTACGTTAAACAAATCATCGTCGTCATCATCATCGTCATCTACCACTGGGATGTCGAACGTCAATACGTTAGGTGAACGAATATCGTCCGTTAGGGCGACAAACGTAATAACCTCGTTTTTGATTTGATGTTGCTCTTGATAGATCACCTCAAGATCGCTGCGTTCGCTGCTTTCTTCATCTTGCCAACCAAGCTCAACCCAGTAGGTATCATTGTCTAGCGCATTGTTTGAGGTCACATTTCCAAAGGTAACGGCGCCGTAGGTGATTTCAACTTCATCGTCGTCGTCTTCATCTAAGTCTTCATCAACGGTGAGATACACAGCCGGGGCATTATATGAGGCGTTGTAAAAGCGGATAAATCCGGTGTTGTCATCGTCACTTGAACCACAGCCAGTAAGGGTCAATACCGCTAAGCCCAAATATAGGGCCGGGGAGCGAATTATCGACGATGTCGTGTTGCTTAACTTCATTGTATCTCCAGGTTTATTTTCTTGAGTGAAAAGTGGACATATTTCACCCAAGGCTTTTGTTTATTTGCCATTGTGACGTAAGGATAAAACGTTAAGTTCATCGCCTATGAGGGGCTTTACATAATCTTTACCTTTCTTGGCAATCGCTGACATTTCTATACAAATAAAGACAAAGGTAGGGGGAATTTTGAGCAAAAACTGACAATCTGGATATCTAACTGGACTGTTGCAAAAAAGGCTAAAAGAAATCGAGCAGCGACGACAAAAAGCAGAGGAGCAAGGATTGAGAACAAAGATCCGCGAGTAGACGAGTAACAGCAAAAGCGCATATGCAAAGAAGAGTTCGAGTTAACTGGAATATGGCTGAAAGGATAAGTGTTGAGGAATAAGCGGGGAATACTCAGTATCTGCGCCCGAGAGACCGTCTAGCTAGGCATTCAGCGTTTTTTGAAAAGCCCGCAAGGCGGGCGATAGCGTTTCGCGTCTAAGCGGTTAGCTTGGGGTTGTATTTGACCGGGTATTGAGCTTTTGGTTTGCGTTTCGCATACGGATTGCAACATACCCACCTAATAGCAACAGCAACCAAGCGGATGGTGCTGACGCGTCTACCGTTGGTGGTGCAACATCGATATTAAGTGTGGCAAACAGCGATGAATCAAACTCGATTGTGTCATTACCCGCATAAAGTAAGCTAACGCTACTGGCAGTGAAATCAATTGAAAAATCAGACAAAAAAGTACTATCGCTAATGCTAGCACCAATTACTTCGCTGCCATCAGGCCACTCAATATCCTCAATGATCATATTCCAACCATTGGTAATTGAGAATAAACCGCCTGGACCATTTCCTGAACTATTCAAAAACTGGCGAATGACGATTGAGCTATCAAAAAATGAGGCTTCGAGTTGGGTACTGTCAGAAATTCCGGCCGGTAGTACAGGCCCAAATGTTACTCCTGGTATATACCCTGTCGCTAAATTGTTTGCATCAAATCCTGAACCAACAGACCCAAATTCATTGTTAGTTGACCCGTCTTCAAATAATCCTACGTTGAGCCCATCTGCATCTGTCAGTAAAGTTGCGCTGACATCCTTCACACTGCCAGCGAAGAAAATAACGCTTGTTATGAGTGTTAACATTAATCTGTGTGACATAAAACGCTCCTATTTTAGTCTCGATATAAATTTGTATGATCAAAAAATAAATTTATTGATATATGACCGTTTACATCAAGGAAATAGGGCACAACATCATCCGTAAATTGTTTGCATAATAGTCAATGCATTTTTCAATCCAGGTAATGTTTTTATGCATAAGTTCAATATGTTATAGAAGCCAGTGCACGAGCGGTGCTCGCGCCATTATCTAAATGTAAAAATATATGACATTGATTTTTAAGACGAAAGTAGCTAAATGGTAACACTTTAGGGCAACGTGCGTTTCTTATAAGCGCTGAGGTCTTTGCGCCCAGCACTTTTTAGGCCGAGCACTTTTTACGCCGAGCACTCTTTGCGCCAAGCAGCAATCAGCACAATCGTCTTTTAGATGCTGAGGGCTCTACATTTTAAGGTTTTCAGCCCCCGTTCTTTTTAAGTGTGCTCTTTCAATACCTTGCTAGTAAGGAGTTATTTTCAAGAACTGCGTTTTTTTGTACAACCCTGTGCCCACAACGTCACTATCTTAGTGACTTTGTGGAGTGACTAAAATGATTCGGTTGGTGGCACTTTGATGTATCAGCAAGTTTCCGTCTCGGGTAGGGCGCATATGGCGGACTATGCCTGAATAGATACGTTCGTCGCCTGTACCTGTTGGTATAGGCCAACTCTGGAAAGCTTCTGTTTTACGGTCAAAGCGCACCAGAGCGTCAGGGCGCATGCCCGACTCGTTATACCAAACAGCATCGCCTATGACTGCAATTGCGTAAGGATGAGAGCTCGCCCCGCTGGGTGAGGGCCATTCTTTCACTTCGCCGGTGTGCGGATTAAAACGCCCTAAGCGACCTCGACCCGAGTTGACATACCAAATCATGCCGTCGTCAGCAATATCTAGGCGTCTAACGGTGGTGTTGTTATCAGGAAGTGGGTACTCACGTAGCTTCATAGAGTTTGGATCAACTTTGACCAAACAATTACTGCCATTACACGCCACCCAAGGTGTGCCATTTTTATCGATTTTAATACCATACGGTCGAGCGTTTTTTGTCGACATAGTGACTAATTTTATTTTCTCTGTCTTCGGGTCTAACCGCCCAATCATATTGCTGTGCTGCAAGGTGAACCAGAGTACGCCTTCGCTATCAAATATAGCGGTATGTGGATCTTTCGCGTTAGGGTCTGGCATCTTGTGCTCAGTGATCTTACCTGTCTCAGGATTGAGCATGCCAACTGTGCCGTTCTTATTGCCTGTATACCAAATATTGCCTTGGCTATCGTGAGTCACTGAATGAGGCTTCGCCCCTGCTGGCAAGGTATATTCGCGCATATCACCTGTTTGGGGATCAATTCTGCCGATAATATTACCCCACTGGCCAGCCCACCAAATAGACCCGTCGGGGGCTTCTATTGGGTCACGGGAGCGTTGCCCTAGTGTTGGCACTGCCCACTCTTTAAAGTCAACTGTGATCTCTCCTTGGGGCAGTTTGGGATTGCGTTGCGTTGAAGGAGGGAAGTGCTCGGCTAAATACCCTGTGATCTTCGCCTGATTTGGGTTGTCGCTTAAATCGAGCATGGTGGCAATTAAAGCCTGCCAATCCGATTGACTATAACCTAGGCTAGATGAAATACGGTTGGTGGCGTGACAGGAGCTACAATGGGCTTCAACCAGCTGTTTACCTGCTCCCTCAGGAAGCGGTTGTGCAAATGCGCGATTAGCACTGCCTAACGAGGCTAATCCCATAGTTGTTAATCCCATAGTTACCATTATTTTAACCGAGTGTTTCATGCTTCCTCCTAACTGAAAAATACATAATCACATTGACGCATTAAATGGGTGAATGCTCCGTCACAGGTGGTTGTTTATTAACCTGTTTTAAGCCTACATTAATTCGTAGGCATTAAAAATATTTCCCGTACGCTATTTCGTTGATCTGCTTCAACAGCAAACAGTACTGCATCAGCTACGTCCACAGGAGAGAGCTTATCTGGCTTAGCTTCATCAAAGAAAGGGGTGTTAACCATACCAGGTGCGATCGTCGTGCAGCGCCCGCCCCATTCTTCCATTTCTTCTACTAGGTTTTGACCAAACCCATAAGCGAACCATTTGGTTGCACCGTAAACTGAGCCTTTGATAGGTCGACGTCCGGCAGCTGAACTGGTGATGATAAACTGACCAACAGATTCGCGCAGATAGGGTAAAGTCACTTTAGCGGTGTAAAGAAGGGCATTTATGTTTATTTGGATCATTTTATCCCACTGTTCAGGCTCACCTTTTTCGACACCAGCACTGGAAACTCCCATACCTGCATTGGCAAATGCGACGTCTAAGCGGCCGAACTTTTTAAGCCCTACTTGCACAACTTGCGTCAGTTCATCAATTTGGGTGGCATCTGCTTGGGCTGCTACGGCGTGATCTTCTCCCAAGTAATCTACCAATTCGTCTAATTTTTCCTTTCTTCTGGCTGTTAATATCACTTTGTGGCCATTCTGCACTAGGATCTTCGCGGTCATTGCCCCAATACCGCTGGAAGCACCGGTAATGAGTACGACTTTTTCTTTCGCCATGTTACTTTCTCCTCGTGATGTGAAATTGATGACTGCGTCATAAACTGCTCATTAACAATAGAGCTGATGCTTATTTGGTTAAATTCAACCAGCTAATTTCATTATTCTGTTGAAGTGCAGCAATAGGTGGCAAACAATCGATACACTCTATACAGCAGTTCACACAGTTGGATTAGTTTAGCTAATGCGACTGAGTAAAAAATGTGCGTTGTTAAACAGCGGTATTGTCACTAGAATCCGCGAAAATTTAGTCTGAGCCGAGAATTCAAGGTCTTTGGCTCAATGTCGTTTACATTATTTTATCAAATATCAAAAGGAGGGCGCTAAGTGAACACTGCAGAGTTTATTCAAATTCGAAAATTTATCGTGAAACTGGGCATTATGTTGCACAAGTACGGTACACCTGCATTTCGCTTAGAAGCCTATTTAACGGAATTAGCTACCTACCTTGGTGTGCGTGCTTCGTTTATCGCGACGCCGACTGCTTTGACCTTCGTGATCTGGAGCGACAGACGAGAAGACGAATACAACCATTCAGTGCGCGTGCAACCGGGCGACTACGACATGAATGCGCTATCGCGAACTGATGAATTGGCGACGCGATTGCTCGCAGGTGAGGTTGGGCTAGAAGAAGCTGACCATCAACTTGATGTGATTAACCAAATGCCAAGCCCTTATGGCAAGGTCTTAACAGGGTTAGGGTTTTGCGGTGCCACCGGGGCATTTGCCATGTTGATGGGGGCGAGTTGGCAAGAAATATTGTGGACCTCCTTGATTGGCCTCGTGGTGTACTTTTTGGTGCTATGGTCGCAAATATCACGCCGAGTCACGCTCATGTTAGAGCCTGCGGCTTCATTAGTGGCAGGCCTTATTGCCTGTGCGATTAGTTTTTACTTTGATCATGGGATCAATATTCCGCTGGTGGTGCTTTCATCGGTAATCATTCTTGTACCTGGGTTAGCCTTAACTATGGGCTTAGCCGAATTATCGACGCGCAATTTGGTTTCCGGCACCGCGCGCGTCATGGACGCCGTTATGCAGTTGTTTAAATTGTACTTCGGCGCGTTTTTGGGGATCAGTATCGGCTTTGGTTTATTCGGCCCAAACGAGTCTCAGGTGGCAACCTCTTTACCAGAATGGTCGCGCTGGTTTGCTATTTTAATGTTGTGCTTGGCGTTGGTGGTTATATTCAGAACACGATTTAAGCACATCCCTTGGGCGTTACTGTCAGGCTTTATTGCTTATGGCGCGACAGTATGGAGTGCAAGTTATATTGATCAAGGCTTGAGTACCTTCGTTGGCGCTTTTGCCCTTGGTATTTACGCTAATTTATTCACCCGAATTGCTCATGCACCTGCATCACTGGTGAGTATGCAAGGCTTAATTGTTCTCGTGCCCGGCTCAAAAACCTATATCGGCTTGAATTCTTTTGTATCTGGTCAGGATTTTGTGCAGGCCGAACATATAGGGCAAGAAACCTTTTTGATTTTCATGTCGCTGATTGCAGGGCTTATTTTCGCCAATGTCGTTATGCCCACAAAAAAGGCGCTGTAGGTAAACCTAAGCGCCTTTGATGGCTTAATAATAGCTTCGTGTTAGAGCCATTGAAGATTAGCTCACTTCTTTTAAGCCCTCATTCGTTTCAGCCATATAGTGTTTTGGATAAAAACTGTCTGGGCATGACTCTTCAAGCGCTTGGGCGAACTTAGTGGGTTTTTCATCATCAAAAAAGCTGCCGGGTGTGGGGCTTTGGTATATCTCGTCAAAACGGCGAACTTCGGTTTGACTGACACGGCGGAAAATATGCGAGCGGTTAAGATCTTCTGTGCTACGCAGGCCCGCTGAGGCAATAATTTCTAGTGCTGAATTCACCGTTGCCTTGTGGTAGCGTGCCACCCGTTCGGCTTTATCTGGCACCACTAAACCTCTGGCTAATTTTGGATCTTGAGTAGCCACTCCAGTAGGGCACTTGTTGGTGTTACATTCTAATGTTTGCACGCACCCTAACGCTATCATCATCCCTCTGGCGCTATTACACATATCTGCGCCTAGCGCGAGGTTCTTCACTAAATGGAAGCCACTGAAGGTTTTACCGCTGGCGATTACTCGAATGTCTTTTTTAAGATCAAAACCAACCAGTATATCGCACACAAAGGAAAGCGCTTCACGAAGAGGCATACCCACAGAGTTTGAAAACTCGAGTGGAGCGGCGCCTGTGCCACCCTCACCGCCATCAACGGTGATAAAATCAGGCTTGATACCGGTTTCAACCATGGCTTTACACACAGCAACAAACTCGCTTGCACGACCAATGCACAGTTTAAAGCCTACTGGTTTGCCGCCAGATAGCTCCCGTAGTTGCTTAACAAAGTGCATCATTTCAATAGGAGTATCAAAAGCGCTATGCGACGGCGGCGAATCGACTTGTGTGCCGGGTTCAACAAGCCGAATTCTGGCAATCTCGTTAGTATTTTTATCAGCAGGTAATAAACCGCCATGGCCTGGTTTCGCCCCTTGACTGAGCTTGATTTCGATCATCTTGACCACGTCTTTTTGGGCAACTTTTTGAAATGCCTCTGGGGCAAAATTACCGTCTTTATCACGACAACCAAAATAGCCAGTGCCAATTTGCCAAACAATATCACCACCGTTTTCTAAGTGGTAATCACTTACGCCACCTTCACCGGTATTATGATAAAAACCACCGATAGCAGCGCCTTTATTCAGCGCGCGAATAGCGTTATCACTTAGGGCGCCAAAGCTCATCGCTAAAATATTAAAAAAACTGGCTTCGTAGGGCTGAGTGCAATCTGGCCCGCCCACGGTAATGCGCGGGGCTGGGTGTTTACTGTCATGATGTTTGGCTGCCATCGAATGACCAATCCATTCATAGCCTACTCTTTGGGTATCGAATTTCGTACCATAGGGGTTTGAGTCTAAACTGGCTTTGGCACGCTGATATATCAGTGAGCGGAACATGCGTGGAATGGGAGTACCATCGGTTTCGGATTCGAAGAAATACTGACGTACAAATGGACGAATACGCTCCATAATCCAGCGGCCATGCCCGATCACTGGGAAGTTACGTAAGATACTGTGCCGAGTTTGATGGTAGTCGTAATAACCCAGTGCAACGATAGGGATAAGAATGACAAACAGCCAAAGTGTGGGTAGCCATAATAAACTCAGAAGTAGAATGACCACCGCTGACCATATGGCAATTTTTATCAGTTTGCTTTTCATTGTTGCTCACTATTGTTGATTTTTGAAAAGATTCGTCGTTAACAGACCTAAGGATGTATCCAATTTTTGCACGGCTACGAATTCATCCTAGTCGTGCAAGTATTTTCAATGTGATCTGTAAAGTCCAATGGGTTGTGTTTCTATATTTTTCAAGGAATTATCAGCATAATCTGCATGTTCTTTTATCTGTGCTGATCGACCAAAATCGGGTTACCGTCAGGATCCATCACCATGAAACTGCCTGGGCCGCTAGTGTTTTCATCAACTTCACTTATAAAATCAACGCCTTGTTCTTTTAATGCGTGCTGAATGCTTCGCACATCAGTGAAGGTTTGTGTGGGATTACCTTGATTGTCCCAGCCTGGATTGAATGTCAGCATGTTGTTTTCAAACATACCTTGAAACAAACCAATGGTCTGGCTGCTATTTCTCATGATCAGCCAACCTTGTTGCTGATCGCCCCCTACCACTGTAAAGCCAAACTTCTGGTAGAAGTCTTTTGATGCCTGAATATCTTTGACCGCTAAACTAAGTGAAAATGCGCCGAGCTCCATGGTGTTCTCCTTATCGTTTGCTCTTATATTGACGCTAGCACCAAAGCGCGCCGCGTGCAAAATACAGCGCCTAAACCAAATGCTCAGCTAAGTAATCAACTAGCGAACGAATTTTGGGCGATAAATGCCGGTTGCGCGGATATATCGCCCAAATACCTTCTTCAGACTCGCGGTAGTTATCAAGCAGGCTCACCAGTGCACCACTTTCGATGTGTTCTTGTACGTAATAATCTGGCAGTTGCACTATGCCTAACCCTTTGAGCGCGGCATCAACCAAGCTAAACCCACTGTTGTACCTTAGCCTGCCTTTCACACGAATATTTCGCTCTTTGTTCTCGTCTCGAAAGTGCCAGTAATCCAATGTGCCCAACAAACAGCTGTGTTTATTTAGCTCAGATAAAGAGTGAGGAAAGCCGTATTTGGCCAAATACTCAGGAGAGGCACAAACTGAGTTGGTGCGAGTTGCAAGCTTTTTCGCCATCATAGATGAGTCGCTTAATTTACCTAAGCGAATGGCCAGATCGTACCCTTGCTCTACTAAGTCTATTTTCTGGTTACTTAAATATGCCGACACCTCTACGTCAGGATAAAGCAGCATAAAATCATTCACTAAGGGCAGAATTTGTTGCTCACCATAGGTCACGGGGGCGGTGAGGCGGATCGTACCTTGGGGCTTAGATTGTAAATTGGTGATAGCCCGTTCTGCAGCTTCAAGGCCGTCAAGCACGCTACGACAATGTTGATAAAAAAGGCGGCCTTCTTCGGTCAAGGACACTTTGCGCGTGGTGCGATAAAACAGTTTCACATTAAGCCGAGTTTCAAGTGCGCTAATTTGGCGACTGACTTGGGCGGTAGAAATCGCCAAGTTTTTTGATGCTTGAGTGAAACTTTCAGTTTCAGCCACGTAAACGAATTCGTTGATCCCTTCCCATTGCATTATTGTTACCTGTGAGTAAAAGTAATTTGCATAAACAGTATATTATCATTTCACAGGAAATAAATATAATGCTCTGCATCGATAACGCAGCGCGTTCAAGCACAATATGGGAAACAAACATGAGTTGGTTATTTTTAATACTAGGTGTGGTTGCAGAAGCTATGTCTCACGTGGCGTTAAAAGAGACGAATGGCTTTACCAAAGTTATCCCTAGCGCCTTGGTGTTAATGGGGCATTTGGCCGCTTTTGTCTTTTTAGGACAAGCAATGAAAGGCATGCCTATCGGCATAGTGCATGCACTGTGGGCGGGCTTAGCGATAGTGACCGTAACGTTATTGTCGACGGTTATTTACCGCCAACACCTAGACTTAACTACTTGGTTTGGTATGGCCTTTGTCGCCATTGGAGTGGCGATGATCAATTTGTCGCAAGGCCATAGCCATTAAGCGTCATTGCGGTCAGGTATTTTTCGAAGCTATTCGGCCTTGTTTGCGGTTTAAATCCGCTGTGTAAAAGAATACGAGCACCGTGAAATGGACAAGGTTTTGCAATTTAAATATATGTAATTAAACACAAATAACGTAACGAGTTAAATAACTAAAAGTGAGGATCATAATGACAGATCAATTTATTAAATCTAAAGCCGCCATTGCTTGGGGACCTAAGCAGCCATTGTCTATCGAAGAAGTGGACGTGATGCTACCGCGTAAAGGCGAAGTATTAATTAAAGTGATTGCCTCTGGTGTGTGTCACACAGATGCATTTACCTTGTCTGGTGAAGATCCTGAAGGCATTTTCCCTGTTATTTTAGGCCACGAAGGTGGCGGTATTGTCGAGCAAGTGGGCGAAGGTGTAACCAGTGTATCGGTTGGCGATCACGTTATTCCGCTTTATACCCCTGAGTGCGGCGAATGTAAGTTCTGTTTGTCTGGTAAAACGAACCTGTGCCAGAAAATCCGTGAAACCCAAGGTAAAGGTTTGATGCCAGACGGCACCACACGTTTCTACAAAGACGGTCAGCCTATTTTTCACTACATGGGTTGCTCAACGTTTTCTGAATATACGGTTTTACCTGAAATTTCATTAGCAAAAGTAAACAAAGAAGCACCGTTAGAAGAGGTGTGCTTACTTGGCTGTGGTGTGACCACGGGCATGGGCGCAGTGATGAATACCGCCAAAGTAGAAGAAGGTGCCACTGTGGCCATCTTCGGTTTAGGTGGCATTGGTTTATCTGCTGTGATTGGGGCAACCATGGCGAAAGCCAGTCGCATTATCGCTATCGACATTAACGAAAGTAAATTCGATTTAGCGAAAAAACTGGGTGCAACTGACTTTATCAACCCCAAAGACTACGACAAGCCTATTCAAGATGTCATTGTTGAGCTTACCGATGGCGGCGTTGATTACTCATTTGAGTGTATCGGTAACGTTAACCTAATGCGTTCAGCGCTTGAATGTTGCCACAAAGGTTGGGGCGAGTCTGTGATCATCGGTGTGGCCGGTGCGGGTCAAGAAATAGCAACACGTCCGTTCCAATTAGTCACAGGCCGCGTATGGCGTGGTTCGGCATTTGGTGGGGTGAAAGGTCGCTCTGAATTGCCAGATTACGTAGAGCGTTACCTACAAGGTGAATTCAAACTAAGTGATTTCATTACGCATACTATGGGCCTTGAAGACATCAACGAATCATTCGAGTTGATGCACAAAGGTGAAAGTATTCGCAGCGTTATTCACTTCTAAACGTACATCTTCTCTATGACTGTTTGCCCTTGGGCAAACAGTCATTCTTTTCGCTGTTTTAACGATAGAACGATAAAGCCATAACGGCTTCTAGATGAGTTTTAGGTGAGCATATGACAATTGAAAATCTCTCTGTAAACAAAAGTTTTGCTGGTTGGCATAAACAATATAGTCACCAATCAAAAACGCTTAATTGCACTATGCGCTTCGCGATTTATTTACCGCCGCAAATCTCAAGCGGTAGCAAAGTACCCGTTTTGTACTGGTTGTCAGGCTTGACCTGCACCGATGAAAACTTCATGCAAAAAGCCGGTGCACAGCGCATTGCGGCTGAACTAGGCATCGCGATTGTCGCCCCTGATACCAGCCCTCGCGGAGACGACATAGCAGACGACGAAGGCTATGACTTAGGCAAAGGTGCAGGTTTTTACGTGAATGCGACTCAGGCCCCTTGGGATCGCCATTACCAAATGTATGATTATGTGGTAAATGAGTTGCCACAGCTAATTGAAGCGACATTTCCTGTATCGGATAAACGTGCCATTTCCGGTCATTCAATGGGGGGCCACGGAGCGCTTACTATTGCACTGCGTAACCCAGAACGTTACACATCTGTGTCGGCATTTAGCCCGATCAGCAATCCGCTGAACTGCCCTTGGGGTGAAAAAGCGTTTAGCGCTTATTTGGGTAAAGACAGAGCGACATGGCGTGAATACGATGCTAGTGAGCTCATGCGCGCAGCCACTCAGTTTGTACCTGCTTTGGTTGACCAAGGGGCGTCTGATGATTTCCTAACTGAGCAGTTGAAGCCCGAAGCGTTGCAAAGTGCTGCAAATGCTAGCGGTTATCCCTTAGCGCTGAATTTGCATGAAGGCTACGATCACAGTTACTACTTTATCAGTAGTTTTATCGAAGGGCATTTACGCTTTCACGATGAGCATTTGAACAAGGCGTAAGCCCAAAGCCAATTCTCTCGCAGTTATCCTTGTTGGTTCAGTACCAAAGAAGGTGAGCGCTTGCGCTTACCTTTACACAAGTTTACCTGCTTACTTACTTTTGCCGTTTTTGATTAATTCATACAGATGGAAGAATGTTTTGACTGATTTGTCTCACTCTCGTTTGCAGTGCCTACTAGCGCCAGAAAACCTCTCTTTGCTTACGCAAATACAACGTGGAATCGAAAAAGAAGGGTTGAGAGTCACGCCCAGCGCAACCATTGCACAGTCAAAGCATCCTAAAGCGTTAGGCTCTCCCCTAACGCACCCTTGTATTACCACGGATTATTCAGAGGCCTTGCTTGAATTTATCACGCCGGTATTTCAGAACGTGGAAGGCTGCATAGATTACTTAAGCAGTTTACATGCATTCACTGTGCGTCAACTTGATGATGAATACCTATGGCCCGCCAGCATGCCGTGTCGATTATCAGGGGGTGAGAGTATTCCTATTGCCGAGTATGGCAGCTCCAATATCGGGCAAATGAAACATGCTTATCGTCAAGGGCTAGGGAATCGTTACGGACGGACTATGCAATCTATTGCGGGCATTCATTACAATTTTTCTATGCCTGACGCGTTTTGGGTTGAGCATCAGAGAAGCTGCGGGGATACAGGGGATTTGGCCACCTTTAAATCAAACCGCTACTTTGATCTCATTCGTAATTTTCGCCGCCACGGGTGGTTACTTATTTACCTATTTGGTGCGTCGCCAAGCTTAGATAAAAGCTTTCTTGAGAAAAACGGACAAAACGCTCACAACTTAGCACGTTATAACAACAGCTTGGGGCTACCTTATGCCACCTCGCTGCGAATGAGTGATTTGGGGTACCAAAGTAAAGCTCAGCGTGATTTGCACATTCGCTATGATGATTTACCCAGTTACCTTCATGACCTGAATCGCGCCATTGAAACCCGCTACCCAGGCTACGAACAGATTGGCATAAAGGTGAACGGTCGCTACCGTCAACTAAATAGCAATATTCTGCAAATTGAGAATGAATACTACAGCGAAATTCGCCCAAAACGAGTAACAAAAGGCACTGAAACGCCTAGTCAAGCGCTCAAAAATAGAGGGGTTGAATACATTGAAGTACGAATACTCGATACCAACCCATTGCTACCAGTGGGGATCGATGCCGAACAAATTCGCTTTTTAGACACCTTTTTGCTGTATTGCTTGATGGCTGATAGCCCAGTGTTATCCAGTGAGGAGTGCGCTGAAATCAAACATAATCAGCAGCGAGTAGCACTAGAGGGGCGTAACCCTGCTCTGCAACTACTGAAAAACGGCCAGTCGTTAGGCTTGAAGCATGTTGCAAAGCAACTATTGGCTGAAATGAAACCTTTTGCTGCAAAGCTTGATAGCGCCCATCAAAACAGCATGAACCCGGCCGTTACCGCGCACAGCTACCAATACGCTCTAGATGCTCAGATGAGTAAAGTTGAAAACAGCGCATTAACGCCATCAGCCAAACTCATGCAAGAAACCCAAGAAGGTGAAGAGTTCGTAGCGTCAATGCTGACAAAGGCTAAGCGCCATCAGCAATACTTTCTCGCTCAAGATAACGACAACGACTTGGAAGCTGAACTTCATTTAGCCGCGGTGGAGTCGTTGATTCAGCAAGACCAAATAGAAGCGCATGAGCACCACAGCTTTGATGAGTTTCTACGTATGCAATATTCTGCCTAGCGTTGGGCGCAGATGTTCAACATACAAACGGATTTTCGTTAGCCTGCTAGTTATTAAACTAAATAGGATTATCGCAACTTAATATTGTTAATAAGGTGTTGTTAACAAAGTGTTGTTAACAATATTTCAATAATGTACCTTATTCATTTACGAATATGATAAGGGTTAAATGTAATGGATTTTGTTGTTACAGGGCGTATTAAGATATTTTTAATTACACTAGTTTCACTTTTTATATTGGGCTGCGCGCCGCACCAGAGCTCATTAAATCAAAGTGTGCCGGTTGATGATAAGGCGCTCTCTATCGCGGTGAACAAGCACAGCCAAGATCACCAGCGGGTGGCGCGTGATTTCAATCGCGATTGGCTATTTTCCCTTAGTGATAACACGCAATATAGCAACACAAATTTTGACGACAGTGCATGGCGAACGCTTAACCTTCCTCACGATTGGAGCGTAGAACTCGCCTTTGATAAGCAAAAGGGTGACGGCGCTACAGGCTACTTACCTGGTGGAGTAGGCTGGTATCGCAAGCACTTTACTACCCCGAGCAACTCATCAGATCAGCCTAAAGCGCAGCAGCGACACTTCGTATACTTCGATGGCGTGTATAACCGTTCAGACGTTTACCTAAACGGACAAAAACTAGGCGCTCAAGAATACGGTTACACGCCATTTTACTACGATGTTACCGATGTATTAGCACCAGAAGGTGAAGACAACGTGATCGCTGTCAGGGTCAATCATTCTCGGTATATTGACAGTCGTTGGTACACAGGCTCAGGCATTTACCGAAACGTTGAGTTTATTACCACAGGCGCGCTGCACATTCCTATTTGGGGCTCCTATGTGCTCACACCCAGCATCACAGATAGCAACGCACACGTAGTGCTGGCCACCAAAATCGCCAACGTTCAAGCACAATCTGCCCAGTTCACCGTGCAATCGTATATTGAAAATGCTCAGCAGCAGGTAGTTGCTAAGCACGAGCAAGTGCATCAACTCGCGGCCAACAGTACGCTAACCGCTAACCAAGGGATGAACATTGCGCGGCCCATTCGTTGGGATATTAATAACCCGTATCAGTACACTGTGGTCAGTCGGATTTTACAAAACGACCGTGTTATCGATGAATATCGTACTCCTTTTGGTATACGAGAACTGCGTTTCGATGCCGATAAAGGCTTCTTTCTTAATGGCCGCTCATTAAAAATAAAAGGGGTGAATTTGCATCACGACGCTGGGTTGGTAGGTAGCGCTGTACCGGATGACGTTTGGCGTCGTCGTTTACTAAAATTAAAGGGGGCCGGGGTCAACGCAATACGCGTAGCACATAACCCTTCTTCACAAGCGTTTTTAGATTTGTGTGACGAGCTGGGCTTGATGGTACAAGTAGAAATATTTGACGAGTGGGACAATCCCAAAGACAAACGCTTGAATCAACAAGAACGTCATTCAGATGATATTAGCCGAGGTTATGCCGATATTTTTGCCCGAGACGCGAAGCAAGACTTAACTGCAGCAGTCACCCGTGATCGTAATCACCCATCGGTGATCATGTGGAGCATTGGCAATGAAATTGAGTGGACCTATCCACGTTATGCAGCGGCGACAGGTTATTTTGATATGAATGCAGGGGGAAATTACTTTTTTAACCCGCCGTTTATCACGACTGAAGAAATAACCCGCCGCTTCCATCAAAGCCCTGAGGGGGAACATGTACTGGCCAAAACGGCTAAAAAATTGTCTGATTGGGTCAAAGCGTTAGACACATCACGTCCGGTGACCGCCAATTTAATTTTACCTTCCGTGAGCCATATTTCCGGCTACGCAGATGCGCTTGATGTGATTGGGTACAGTTATCGGCGTGTGATATACGATTATGGGCATGAGCGTTACCCTGACAAAATGATTATGGGCACAGAAAACGTTCCCCAATGGCATGAATGGAAAGCGGTAATGGAACGTGATTTTATCGGCGGTACGTTTTTATGGACAGGTATTGATTACCTTGGGGAAGCACATAACCAATGGCCTAAGAAGTCGAGCGCCACAGGTTTGTTGGACCTAGCAGGCTTTGATAAGCCCGCATATCATTTATTTAAAAGCCTATGGAATGAGACGCCTCACCTGTACTTAACCACCCAAACAATGCCATTGTCACCCTATAAATTGGACGATAACGGCGATGTAGTAGAGAAGAAGAAAGATGCCTGGCAACAATATGTATGGGGCTGGCACGACGTTAATCACCACTGGAATTATAACAAGGATACGCTTGTCGCCATTGAGGTGTACACCAATTGTCCTGAAGTAGAGCTGTTGGTAAATGGTCAATCAAAAGGGGTTAAACAGCTTGCTGATTTTCCTGATCGAATTATGAAATGGGCAGTGCCGTATACACAGGGCAGGGTGCAGGCGAAAGGCCTAGGAACCTGCCAAACACAAGATCAGCTGCAAACTGCCGCAAATGCCAGTCAAATAAACCTGCACGCGGATCGCCAAGTATTACCCGCAGATGGCTATGGGGTTGCACATATTGAATTGCAGTTGCAAGACAACCAAGGCAGACCAGTTGTTCTAGATGAGCAAACTATACAGTTTGATATTACCGGCCCTGTGACAGTACTAGGTGTGGATAACGGCGCACCAGATAGTTTACAACCTTACCGGGCCGAACAAGTGACCACGGCAAAAGGACGTGCGCTTTTGATGTTGCAATCAACGCTAACCCCTGGCGAAGTCACAGTGACGGTCAGTAGTTCAGGGGTAAAAGCAGCTCCATTGCACTTAACGGTTAAATGACGACAGGCAGTCAAGCCTATCAACATCTTAGCAAAACGTAGGTAAAGGTGCGCATTGGCTATGTTCCGTGTAGCTGTTTTACGAGCAGCTATGAGCGCCGACTTTTGCCAATGCTAACGATAACTAAAGCGCGAAAGATACAAAGACAGAATACGACGGAAATAAAATTCAATTCTTATTTAAATAATGTTTTTTACATATAAATAATGTATTATTGAGTCTTGTTAACAATAAACAATGGTGTTCGCCGATGTCAAAACTGTCTCACGGACTGTTACTGTCGCTTCTTACTGCAGGGTTAAGTGCATGTAACAATGACGTTTCCTCGAATAGCGCTAAACCGTCTGCTTCGAATCAACAAAATAATGAACTAGTGATGTTAGCTGATTTTGAAGAGGCTGCGTTGCCTAGCTGGATCCAACGGGATCATATTCAAGCTCAAATAACGAAAGCCGCAGGCATCACCAGTGGCAATCAGGCGATTGAGCTAATATTCGACTCAAGCTCAGAGTATTCAACGTTATCTCTTCAACCAGCCAAACCTTGGGATTTCTCTGTATTGGGTGATATGAACCTCGCTTTTGATGCCACAAACACAAGCGATGTGTCGGTTCATTTATATCTTCGGGTGAATGATACGCACCAAATGCAAACCAGAAGTATCTCGATCCCAGCTCATAGCAGTGCCACCTACTATGCTGATTTGAGCGGCCCACAAATTTCCTTAGACAGTGGTTTACGAGCCGATCCACCGGCTTGGTCGTCGGATGAATTTAGAATGCCATATATGACCGGTAATAAGCTCTTAGATACTAGTGAAATAAAAGAAGTGAGCTTTTACATTTCATCGAATATTCAAGACAAGCAAGTCATCTTGGACAATGTAAGAGCAAGAAGTAATCCGGCCATCGACCCCGAGTATTTAGTGGGGTTAGTGGACGCATTTGGTCAACCTGCAAAATCTAATTTCAAAGATAAAGTGAAATCTGACAGCCATTTAAAACAACTTGCCGAAGAAGAGCTAGCTGATTTAGCGGCTAACCCGGTATTAGCGGACCGTTCTAAATACGGCGGCTGGAAGAACGGCCCAAAATTAGAAGCCACAGGATTTTTTAGAACAGAAAAGGTTAACGGCGTTTGGTCTTTAGTCGACCCCGAAGGATATTTGTTCTTCTCATCGGGTATTGCCAATATTCGTATTGCTAACACTACAACATTAACAGGGGTCGACTTCAAAGACGATCAGGTACGCTATATTGACCCTGAAGATGTTACCCCGGAAGACTCTTTGGGAATACGGCCTGTTTCTGCAAAAGCGCAAAAGACGCGCTATATCTCATCTGAATTACGACACAATATGTTCAATTGGCTACCAGATTATGATGATGAATTAGCCAATCACTATTCATATAGAAGAAGTACGCATAAAGGCCCTTTAGCACATGGTGAAACCTTTAGCTTTTATCAGGCTAATTTAGAGCGTCGCTACGGAGAACGTTATCCAGAGTCGTTCATTGATGACTGGGAAGATGTGACCATTAAACGCATGCGCAGCTGGGGAATGACATCATTTGGAAATTGGGTGGACCCAGAATTTTATCATAAAAACCAGTTTCCCTATTTTGCCAATGGTTGGATTATTGGGGATTTCAAAACTGTTACCGCCGATGGACATGGTTGGTCGCCGATGCCGGACCCTTACGATCCAGAGTTTGCCCGACGCGCGAAAGTCACGACGCAAGTCATTGCCGACGAGGTCAAAAACAATCCGTGGTGTATAGGCGTGTTTATTGATAATGAAAAAAGCTGGGGTAATCCAGCGAGTATAGAAAGCCACTATCGTATCCCTATTCAAAACTTTAAAATGGATGCGAGCCAAAGCCCAGCTAAAGCTGAGTTTACTAAGTTGCTGCAAGATAAATATGGAGATATTGCAACGCTTAATCGTGCATGGGAAACCAATATTCCTTCTTGGGATTCGTTTGCCAAAAAATTTGATGTAGAGCAAATTAACGATGCCATGATTGAAGATATGTCGGTTATTCTTGAAACCTACACCAGCCAATATTTTGAGGTGGTCAATAGCGCATTAAGAGAAGTTATGCCAAATCACTTATACATGGGTGTGCGAATGGCCGCTTGGAGCATCAACCCTGAAGGGGTTCGTGCAGCTAAAAAATACGTGGATGTGATGAGTTATAACTACTATAGAGAAGGTATGCATGACTCAACTTGGGATATTCTTCCACAGATAGATATGCCGAGCATTATTGGGGAATACCACTTTGGTGCGATGGATACGGGACTGTACCACCCGGGGTTAATCCACTCTTCTGACCAAAAAGATCGCGCAAGAGGGTATCAAGCTTACATGCGTAAAGTCATAGACAACCCTTATATGGTGGGGGCGCATTGGTTCCAATACACAGATTCGCCCGTTACTGGCCGTGCGTACGACGGTGAGAATTACAATGTAGGCTTTGTTACTAACGCAGATGTACCCTATAAAGAAATGGTTGAAGCGGCGCGAGAGATAAATCAAGAATTGTATCCGCGAAAATTCAAAGACGCAGTTAAATAACGCTCTCGATCAGAGCTTGTCTAAAAGACGGCATCGCTGCCGTCTTTTTCATTATTTCTGTTACCTTAATATAAAACTAACGCTGACTTTGTATTTTTAACTCTCACTCCAATTCTCATTCTCACTCCAGTTCTCACTTCAACTTTATAGCTGCCTTTAGCTTCCCTGTGCTTCTGGCCATTCGTCTTCGTCTAAGAGTTTATTGGCAATTAACTGTGCCCTTAAATCGTTAATGTGATGTTTGAGTTCATCACGAATAAGACGAATAGCAGGCGATATTAGCTGCCGGCTAGGCAACACTAACCACATTTCCGTTAACGGGATTTTATACTCGGGCATGAGCCGCTTAAGCCGACCTGCTAGTAAATCTTGGGCCACATCTATGGCTGATTTTTTGGCAATACCTTCGCCGTCAACACACCAGCGCCTGACAATATCCCCATCGTTAACGGCTCGGTCACTGTTCATTTTAATTTTGTATTTTTGCTCATGTTGATAAAGCTCCCAACCGTCGTGTACTACTTCATAAAGTTTGTATAGGAGCGCATTATGATGGGGCAGGTCGTCAGGGGTTTGTGGCTCACCATGCCTTGCAATATAGGTGGGGGCAGCGCAGAGCACATGGGGGATGTTACATACCTTGAAACCATATAAGTTGAGATCTTTTGCTGCATCTTTAGTGATTGCGCGCAAGGCAACATCAACACCGTCACGATAAAAATCGGCGCGACTGTCACTTGCGTGCAGGCGCAATGTAACCGTGTTGTATTTACGCATAATATTGTTGAGCAAAACACGCATTAAATTTCGGCCCATTTCTGATGAAACGGCCATACGGACTTCGCCTGTGATTGATTGCTGCTCTTCGTTAATTAATACCTGACCTTGTTGCAACAAACCTAACGCCTGCTGACAAAGGGGTAAATAGCGTTCGCCTTCAGTTGTCAGGCGCAATTGCCTTGTGGTTCGTACAAATAATTGCGCGCCCAGTTCCTGTTCAACGCGTTTAAGCGACACGCTGGCCGCTGATGAGCTCATATCTAATTGGTTGGCCGCAGCGGTAATAGAGTGAAGCTCGGCGACTTTTAGTAATACATGTAAATCAGCAATTTTCATTTCGGTCTCTTGTGTATCGGCATTGAACTACTATGCTGTGTTTTGGCTATTATCCACGTTTTCGCGAAAGTGTATTGGAGATTTGCCCGTTTATCGAATGAATTTTTCAGCATAACATGCACCCATACTAACTTAACGGAGAAAACCCAATGATAAAATTACCTAATGTAGCCCCAATAGCCTTCACCACTGCGTTAATCGCAGCGCTTTTAACACCAGTTACTTTTGCAGATGAGCCTGCGTCAAAAGTCGTTGCCGCGAGCGATATTAAATGGGGGTACCTTAACCCACTTCGCGGTGACAAAAGCCCGGGGGCAGCGGATCTTTGGGGCAATCGCACCACAGATACCGCAACGGGAATGCTAGTTCGCTTTAATAAAGGGTTTGAGTCTCCACCGCATATTCACAACATTACCTACCGCGGCATTGTGATTGAAGGGCAAATGCACAATGATGACCCCAGTGCTGAAAAAATGTGGATGCCAGCTGGCTCGTTCTGGACACAGCCCGCAGGTGAAAATCACACAACAGCGGCGAACGCTGATACGAATCTAATTTACCTTGAAATCGACTCGGGGCCTTACCTTGTCAAGCCATCGAATGAAAAATTCGATAATGGCGAGCGCCCGTTAAATCTACACAAAGATAATATGGTGTGGTTAGCCGATAGCGATTTAAATCAGATTAATGTTGATGGTGTGCAGTCTACTTACCTGTGGGGAAATACTGCTGACATGAATGGTTCGATGATCAAATTACCTGCAGGTTTTAACGGTGACATTACCACCAACGCAAATGAGTTTCGAGCCGTCGTCATAGCCGGTGCGGTTGAGTACAGCTCAAATGAGCAAAGCGAGGCTCAAGCGCTAAGTGCAGGCAGCTATGTAGAATCAAAGGGGAATTTCACCCACAATATTGCAAACAAAGCAGATACCCCAGCGGTTATCTACATTCGCACTAATAGCAAATACCAAGTCAATTAAGCAGGATTTTGAGATAGGTTTTTTGAACCTAAGTAAGCGAGGGATTGCGTGACAAACAATTGGCCACACTCTGTGGCCATTTGGCTATCAAATTCAAAGTGCATACGGTAATAACGCCAACTACTGGCGCTCATCACATAGCGCAAATTAGCCGCGGTTTTTTTGATGTCGTCAGCTGAAACATATGAAAAGTGATTTTTGAGCAAATCTTCTAACGCTTGAAGACGCTGCTTGGTATTGGCGTTTAACACGCGAGGAAGCAAGTCAGCACTGAGCAGAACCATGACTTTTCTGGGCTGTGCATCAAGCTTTGCATAGAGTGTGGCAATGTACGAGGGTAGAGCATCGACCTCATTAGGAACATTCGGTATGTCTAACTCAGCATACAGCCTAACGGTGAGCGCATCTAAGAATGCTTCTCGCGTGGTGAAGTAGCGAAACATTGTGCGCTGTGAAATATCGGCTTGTTCGGCAACTTTTTTAAAACTCAGTTCATCAATGTTGCAGCGCTTTAATAGCTCCCAGGCTGCATCAAGCAGTAAATTAACGGTGAATGCGGCTTTCTTCTCTTGCAGTAGGCTCATAAATATCCAATTGTCATAACCTGTGTCAACTTGACTTATTATGTGTCAATTACTATTTTTTAGCTAGACCCTAGGCTAACGAAAAGGAATGAGTCAATGGCAATACAACCTATCATCAAGCGAGCCCAAGAAGGAAAGTGGCTAAATGTGCTTGGCATGCAACTGCAGTTTTTATGCACCAGTGATGACACCCAAGGACGTTATTCGAGCATGCTTAATACTGTGCCAAAAGGATGTGGTGCGCCGCCCCATCAGCACCCATGGGATGAAGCTTTTTATGTGTTAAAAGGTGAGGTGGAGTTTCAGGTAGGGGATGAAGTTTATCTGCTCAAACCGGGAGATTATATATTGTCTCCGGCCGATACTACTCACGCATTTACCGGTTTGTCTGACGAAGAAGGGTTAATGATCGCCTTTGAATCACCTGGACACTCCCATCGCTTCTTTAAAGAAATCAACGATACCGTTACCGAACTTCCAAATGATTTGGTGAAAATGCCTGCAATTGGCCAGCGCCATAAGGTGAGCTTTGTTTCACAACAGGATAAGCGATAAGGCAACAAAAGGCTTTAATCTCTATTTAAGATACAGTGTTCACTTTTGTGTGAGGGAGTGCGCGGAGCACAGTTTATGGCTTTCCCTACAGAGAAAACCAAATGAAATTGCTTCGCCTGACGCTTATTCCAAGTATTTATTGTTTTGTTCTTTAAACAAAGCGCAGCACCAAGCCAATGATGAGCCCGGTGACGATAAGTTGAACTAAGCAAAAGCCCATAATATCTTTGGCTTTGAGCCCTGCAATAGCTAACACGGGCAACGCCCAAAACGGTTGAATTAAATTTGTCCACGCATCGCCCCACGCCACTGCCATGGCAACGCGGTTTACATCTGCGCCAAGTTCAGCTGCTGCGGGCAAGATAACCGGGGCTTGTACTGCCCATTGCCCGCCGCCTGAAGGCACAAAAACATTGACGATACCGGCACTGATGAAGCTCCAAACTGGTAGCGATTCGGCGCTGGCAAAACTAATTAACCACTGAGACATGCTTTGGGCCAATCCTGACTGCACCATCACGGCCATAATGCCAGCGTAAAACGGAAACTGAATAATAATACCGCTTCCACCTTGAATGGCTTGTTGAAGGCTGTGCAGCAAACGTTTGGGGGTGCCGTGTAGCACTATAGCTAAAAATAAAAAGAGACTGTTAACTATATTCAGATTAAGGCCGCCGCCTTGGGCGAAGTAGTTCACTAGGTAGGCAATGCCGACGAAACCGCCAATGACTGCCAATAGCTTACTGTTCTCTAGTTTATCTGCTGGTCTTGTATTCGCCGCAGTTGGCATAGGCTCATCGCGCAGCTTATCTGGGCTGACGATAATGCTCTCGTCTGCAGGGGGCAACATCATGCGATTAACAAGGGGAACTACAACAAATAGGATACCGAGTAATGTGAGGTTAAAGCCGCTGAAAATGGTGTTGCCTGTGGCGATCACGCCGATTTGATTTTCACTAAAGTGCCCAGGTGTGGCAATTGTCAGGGGGATTGAGCCGGCTAAACCGCCATGCCAGACCACAAAGCCTGAATATGCACTGGCCACTAACAAGCGATAATCTACTTGCGTGTTGCGGGCAAGCGCTTTGGCGAACAGTGCCCCAATAACTAAACCAAACCCCCAGTTTATCCAACTGGCGGTGAGTGATATCAAAGTGACTAAGACGATCGCTTTACCTGGGGTATTGCCTAGTTTCGCTAGGCGCGCCAAAATGTTTTTCATTAATGGGGTACTGGCCAACATAAAGCCACTGACTAACACCAAGAGCATTTGCATAGAAAAGCTCAGTAAGCCCCATAAGCCGTTGCCCCATTGGTCTATGACGGTCATTAGCGGTTGTTGCTCAACAATGACCGCGGCGCCTATGGTGATTAGCGTTAACAAAAGTACGAAAATATAAGGGTCGGGGAGATAACGTTCTACTAATTTTATAAAAGGTTTTGCGGCACGGTTTAGCATATAGAACGCCTATAACATATTGATAACAAGACGTATCTTAGCGTATTTTAAATCAAAGTATATGCCTTGGTATTGTTGCTAGAAAGCCGGTGACACAGTTGGCGATAACGCGTGACATGAAACAGCGCATCAGGCTTTAACCCACATCCTGAATTAGCCTAAAAAAAACCAATAAGTACAAACCTATCTATTCAATCTATTAACAAACTAACGAGGGATTTACCTTTATAATACCTAGCTTGATGCATGTGTAATACCCAGCTTAAGGCACTTATGATAGTTCGCGATACCCCTCATTCATTTAGGTTGTTTTTTATTTTGCGTGGGTCGGTTTTGCCGCTCATCTACGGAAAAATTCTGTTCATTACATTGCTGGGCGTGGCAGTGGCGGTGACTCAACATTTTTACCCTAAAGTATTCCCTGATTTTACCCTTGCACCTGTTGCTTTGTTTGGTGTCGCGCTGTCGCTGTTTCTTGGTTTTAGAAATAATGCTAGTTACGATCGTTGGTGGGAGGGGCGTAAGCAGTGGGGGCAATTGGTGGTGGCCTCGCGCAGTTTATCGCGTCAATTGGTGTCTTACATTGACGGCAGTGAAAAAGCAGGTGCTGATGCACAAAAATATGCCATTAAGCTATCCATTGCCTTTGTTCACGCACTGCGCCATAAACTTCGTAATACTGATGCATGGCCCGACATACAAGGGTATGTCACTGAACAAGACACACCATTTTTGCGCGAAGCAAACAGCCTTACAGATGCCATACTGCGCTTAATCGCGCAAAAACTTGGCCAGTGCCGTGAGCAGCATTTGTTGTCTGACATTTTACAAGTCAGCTTACACGAGCAGATCACTGCGATGGCAGAAGTGCAGGCAGCGTGTGAGCGAATTCAAACTACCCCGCTGCCATTCGCATACATGTTACTCGTGCAGCGTACGGCATACTTGTACTGCTTCATTTTACCCTTTGGTATCGTAGCGACCCAGGGCTTAGTGACGCCGTTGTTCAGTGCCATCATTGCATATACATTCTTTGGTTTAGATGCGTTAAGTGAAGAGTTGGCTGCGCCGTTTGGTCTATCTGCAAATCACTTACCTTTGCACGCTATTTCTCGGACGATAGAAATTAACCTGCTGGATATACTCGGTGAGAAACCATTACCTGACCCTATCGAAGCACAAAACCACCGCCTAGCCTAGTGTGCGTTACACTCCAATTATAAAGACAGCGTGAACGCAATTTTGATTGGTATCTTTTGGATGGTTGGTTGCTTGCTTGGTAGATTATTTACTGACTTAGAAATACGTTAGCTAAGGCGCGCTCGCGCCCTTTTTTTAATCGCCTGCACAGCAAACAGGCTAAGTGAAAATGCTTAACGGTTATCGCGACAATGCTTAACCGTTATTGTAGCAACGCCTAACGTACCTCTGCTGCCATATGATAAAAGCGTTCATCTTCGCTGCGTATCGTAAAACCGTTTCTCGTATACAGCGTGATGGCAGGGCTTATTTTTAACACTCGCAGGGTGAGGGTTTTGACGTTGGCGTTAGCGGCTCTGCGCTTTGCTTCCTTTACCGCTGCTTTACCAATACCTCGATTTTGAAAGGTGGGTAGCACTTGAAGATCTCGTATAATATAACCTTCATCGCCGGTCGCTAATCTCATCACACCAACTACTTCTTGGTGAAACACGATATCGAGGTTTTCAAGTTCCTGGGTCACTTCAAGTACTTTAGCCACGTCCCAATCTGGGGCGAATTGTTCATAGTAGACACGCATATTCTCATAGGTAAAACGTGCTGCCCGGTGAAGGTTTTCAGTTGCTACAAAGGTGATACTCACTAAGCCTCCTTGTTAGTCGTGTTTACAGCGCTCAGTAACCGAGTTCTCTGTCGACTGTGCCAATCAGCGGCATTTGATTAATGTAACGCTGCACATTGGACAGCAAAACTTGGCCTGCGCTATCGTCTTGGGTTACCGCAGCGATATGCGGAGTAACTATTACCTGAGGGTGCTGCCATAGTGGGTGAGATTCAGGCAGTGGCTCGATGGCGAATACATCCAGCACTGCATAGGCCAAATGCTCTGCGTCCAGCAGCGTGATTACATCTTCTGGAATAAGTTGTTCACCGCGCCCTACATTAATGATGCTTGCGCCTTTAGGTAATAGGCTCAAGGTATTTAAATTGAGTATGCCCCGTGTTTCTGGTGTGAGCGGTACTAAGCACACTAGAATATCTGTTTGAGATAAAAACGCGGGCAATTCCTTATCGCCGCTAAAGCAGTTTACCTGAGTCACTTGTTTCGGGCTGCGACTCCAGCCATTGACGCTAAAACCCAAATCTAAAACCGTTTTTGCCGCTGCTTGACCCAAATGACCTAAACCAAAAATACCCACGCGCCTTTTTTTGCTCGGGATAGTGGGTATTTGCTGCCACGTCGCGGTTTTATTCGCGTTGATATATGAAAAGGTATCTCGGTGAATATTCAGCACATGCATAGCAATAAATTCGCTCATGCCTTTGGTAATACCAGGGTCGAGCATTCGTACTACCTGAATATGCTCAGGCACGCTGGCCAAATCGAGTTGGTCAACGCCGGCACCAACAGAAAATATGACTTTTAGGTTGGGGTAGTCTTGTTGGTAATCACGGGGTAATTTCCACACTATCATCAGCTCGATTGCGGCTTTATCTTCAACGTGTGGCCAGTGATGCCAAGTTACATCAGGCAGGGCATCAGCAAACAATGTTTGCCAGTTATCGTTGCGTGATTGAGGGCCGCGAAAAAGCACATGGGTTGTCATGAAAATTTGCCTCGTTCTCTGGTTGTTAGCGCTGTGGCGGTATCCTATCCTGAGTGAGTTGAAAATGGTATTCGCAAAAAGAGATTCGTTTTTAGATGTGTGTTATTCATCTTTGTCCGCAACGCAAAACATGTCACTCAACACCTGTTATCTGATACCCGTGACGCAAGGTTAGGTTAGAGTGTGCTGTCTGGCTGGTTTTCTGGTGCTGCAAGGGTGAACGCCTGTAGTTCGTTACAGGCTTGATAGGTACGCATTATTCTGGGGTAGGGCTGCATGTCTACTTCGAATCTTAGGGCGTTGTACACCTGTGGAATCAAATAGACATCGGCCATAGTGATTTTTTCTCCTAGAGCGTACTTTGCTTGATTAGCGGGGCCTTCATTAGGTGCGAGCTGGGCTTCAATGGCGTTAAAGCCTTGTTCAATCCAGTGACGATACCATTGCTGCTTTTGCGTATCTTGCACAGCCAAATCGTTACTGAGATATTTCAATACGCGCAAATTATTCACTGGGTGAATGTCACAGGCTATTATATCCACTATGCTGCGTACCTTGACGGCCGCCATTAGGTCATCTGGCATCAAAGGGTATTCTGAGTATTGACCTTCAAGATAAGCTAAGATCGCCCCGGATTGCGTCAACACTTCTCCATTATCAAGCTGCATACATGGCACTAATCCTTGTGGTTGCAAAGCGGTATATTCTGCCCCCAGATGTTCACCTTTAAGCAAATTCACTGGAACAAGCTCATGTTTGATGCCTTTTAAGTTTAATGCAATACGTACCCGATAGGCCGCTGATGAGCGAAAGTAAGTGAGTAGTTTCATGATTTGTTTTCCTAATATCCCAATCGCGTGAATGCGTTGAGCACAAGTGCAGCGTGCTCAACGAGTTTAAAGTTGGCGAAATCAGACTCGATTTAGGGACGAGCAGGCAACAAAGTGCCAATCACTTCACCAAAACCTATGGTAACAGCGCCGTCACGGCTGCAATGTGCACGCATAATTATGCTGTCACCGTCTTCTAAAAATTTTCGCCATTCTCCATTTTCTAGCGTCAGGGATTGCTTTCCACCGTGCGTAAGTTCCAGCAGCGAGCCTGCTTCGTCGGCTTGCGGGCCTGATTGTGTGCCTGAGCCTAATAAGTCGCCTGGTGTCATTGGGCAACCATTTACACTGTGGTGGGTAACCAGTTGTGCAGGTGTCCAATATGAGTGTTTGAAGTTTGATTGTGATAATTGCTGCGGTGCTTGATTACTTTGGCGCATTTTCTCTGTTTGGATCAGGCAGCGTAGCTCTATATCAAGATTACCGGCTTGGGTATTCGCCTCGCTGGTCAAATATTCAAGGGGCTGCGGGTCACTTTCTGGGCGAGTAAAGGCCTCTCTAAATGGCGCAAGGGCTTCGGTGGTGACTATCCATGGAGATATAGTAGAAGCGAAATTTTTAGCGAGAAATGGCCCAAGGGGTTGGTATTCCCAAGCTTGAATATCGCGCGCCGACCAGTCATTTAAAATACACATACCAAAAATGTGTTGTTCGGCGTCAGTAATATTGATGCGCTCGCCAAGACGTGTTCCTTGACCAATAAATACCCCCATTTCAAGTTCATAATCAAGGCGTTGGCATGGGCCGAAATCAGGGGTATTCGCATCGGGCTTTTTGGTTTGGCCGATAGGGCGAGGAAAGGCTTGCCCAGACACATCAATACTTGACGAGCGGCCGTGATAGCCAATCGGTACCCATTTGTAGTTTGGCAGTAGCGGATTGTCTGGACGAAATAAACTACCCACTGCTGTTGCATGGTGAATAGAGGTGTAAAAATCAGTGTAATCAGTAACTTGGCATGGCATGTTAAATTCAGCGTCAGTGTGGGCGATTAAGCAATCTTCGAGCGCACCTTGAAGTGCTGACCCTTCACTTAAGGCATTTGATAACGCCAAGCGTAGCGCTGAGTTTGTTGTCGCCCCTAGGCCCATCAAGGTGTTAAGGCTTGTTTCACCCGCTGCTTGTGCGCCGCGCTGGGCAGCGCCATCGAACATATTCAATTTGGCGACTTTAGCCATATCGAGAATAAAATCACCAATGGCGACGCCACCGCGCCATTGGGTTTGGGCGTTTGCTTCGCGAAATATCGAAAAAGGTAAATTTTGAATGGGAAATTGGTCGTGGCCATTGGCTGAATCGACCCAGCTTTTACGTGCTGGATCGTGAGTTTCGTTTAATAACGTCATGATATTAATTCCTATGTTATTCACTGGTGGCTATGGCTGGCCGTTAAAATGTTTTTTAAGGTCGCCCCAACAGGCCAAATACTGTTTTTGGCGTTGGGGCGTGTTAAGGGCAAATTCTGTCGGTGCAATGATGTAACGTGATTCAAGCATAAATGCCATGGTGTTTTCATAGCGCTGAGGGACAAGCTCAGCTTGGGTGGCTTTCTCGAATACGTCGGCCTCTGGGCCATGGGGTGTCATACAGTTATGTAGGCTCATACAGCCGGGGGCAAAGCCTTTCTCTTTGGCATCATATGTGCCTTCAATCAAGCCCATAAACTCACTCATAAAGTTTCTGTGGTACCAAGGTGGGCGGAACGTATTTTCGGCCACCATCCAGCGCGGTGGGAAAATCACAAAATCGACGTTGGCTACGCCTGTTTCACCACTAGGCGAGGTTAAAACGGTAAAAATTGATGGGTCGGGGTGATCAAAACTGACGGTGTTGAGCACATTAAAACGGGACAGGTTGTATTTATAAGGTGCGCTGTTGCCAACCCACGCCACTACATCAAACGGGCTGTGATTTTGTTTGGCCTGGTACAACTCACCGCAAAATTTCGCCACAACTGTGTGTTGCTCTTCGCTATCCTCAAAATAGGCTACGGGATATTCAAAGTCTCTTTGATTGGCGAAGCCGTTTGCGCCAGCGGGCCCGCGCTCGGCTAGCTCCATTGGGCTGCCATAATTTTCACACAGGTAACCCCTTATGGGGCCATTTATAGGCTCAATTTTAAACTTTATGCCTCGCGGGATTAGCAAGATTTCCCCAGGTTTAATGGCTAACTTGCCCATTTCGGTTATCGCCATAAACTCACCAAGTTGAGGAATAAAGAGTAACTCGCCGTCAGCGGAATAGAATGAACGATCGCCCATACCTTGGTTGGCGGTATACACATGAATACCGATCCCTGTTTGACCTCGCACATCACCGTTGGCCGCCATGGTGGTTAGGCCATCAATAAAGTCTGTTGGGACTTCTGGGATGGGCAGGGCGTCCCAGCGCATGACATTGGGCGGGCAATCCACCTCGGTGATAGGCCCAGAGCGCACAGTGCCTTTATCCATTTTATTAAAGTCACCCATGGCAATAGAAGGGCGAATTCGGTAAGTCCACGTGCGCCGGTTTTCGTGACGTGGGCGCGTAAATGCACTGGTACTAAATTGCTCGGCGTAAAGCCCATATGGGCAGCGCTGTGGGCTGAACTGCCCTACAGGGAGCGCACCTGGTAGGGCTTCTGTTTGGTGTTCGTTGTTGAAACCGGCTAAATATGAAAGCTCAGTGTTTGTGCTCATGTGTTGTCCTGTGAAACGCGAAAATAAACGACCTTCATCCGATAATAGCTTTTATAAACAAGCGGGAAGTCTATGTTTTAATCTAATTTTTTAACCAACTGATGACAATGGATTAACAGTAAAATGACGTAATTAGCTCTGAACTTTGACTCGCTATCTGTAAACTTTTGTTTCTCTTTTATGCCAAGCCCCCCGTAAAATAAACTGTGACCAAGCCATCAATCAGGTCATGCTGTGGTTAATCCTTGTGATTAAAATACATTTCAAAGTGTCTTGTATGACTTGTGTTTTTTGGCTATTGCCCTTGCTATATATCGTGGCTTTGAACTGCATGAAATGAACGAGTTAATGAGGAGGGAAACAGGCAAGCGGAACGCTACTGAACTTGCTTTAACGCCGCCGGGATTTTTCCAGCTCACGCGCTTTTTCACGTTACGATCTTTTCATGTCATCAGGCTATGTAACCGCGAAAGGCGACTCGCTGATGCTTATTGTGACATGCACGTTAGCTGGCAACGCATGCGGCATGAATTCATTTTTAATCATTACTGCTCAGAAGGGCGTTGTTATATCCTTGTCGAGGGACATTAAAATACGATATGCACTACGACGCTTCTTTGTCTGTAGCCTAATGCATGTTACATTTGTGTGAATAAACAACATGTTATGTTTGGTTAGTTTGTAAAGGCGAAGTATGTAGATGCGAATCGATATTCTTGATGAAACTTAGACATACGCACCCCGATTTATCTGTATAGCGAATTAGCGTGTAAAAGCAAGAAAGTAAGGGAGTAACGAGGTGGGGAGCGAGCAAAAAGTGTTGCGTGGTATATTACCCTTTATATTGGGCTTGATGTTCCTTTTTAGCCATACTTTGCTTTGGGCACAAGTAAAAGGTGAGTCAGATTATATTGGCGCGCAAGCATGCCAAAGTTGTCATAAAAGTGAATATGATCAGTGGCAACAGTCCGATCATTTCAAAGCCATGCAAACAGCAAACAAAGAATCCGTGTTAGGTAATTTCAATGACACGCTTGTGATATTTCACGATATTCAAACGCGTTTTTTTGTTGAAGATGGTCAGTACAAGTTAACCACTACCAACAAACAGAATAAAGTCCAAACCTTTGATGTGCCCTACACCTTCGGTTTTTACCCGCTACAGCAGTACTTAGTCGATGTGGGTGAGGGGAAGTTACAAGCGTTTAATATTGCTTGGGACAGCCGCAGCAAAGAAGAGGGCGGACAACGTTGGTTTCATTTACAACCTATTGAAAAAATCACACCTGAACATCCTTTCTTTTGGCAGCGTCATTTTCAAAACTGGAACAGCCGCTGTGCGGATTGTCATACAACTGATCTCAAACGCAATTTTGAGCCGAAAAGCAATACATTTGCTACGCAATTTAGTGAAGTAAACGTCGCCTGTGAGAGTTGCCACGGGCCCGCAGGGCAACACATCAAGCTAGCAAAAAAGGGGGCGCTGAGCGCGCAAGATTCAGGCTTTCGTCAAACCTTACCCGCGCTAAAAAACTTTTCGTTTAGCCCGAATAATCCGATTGCCCATGCCGATGGAAAACCAAACAACAGTGAAATTAATGTGTGTGCGCGTTGCCATTCGTTGCGCACGCCATTAACCCAACCATTCACTAACACTGAGCAACGTTATAAAGACACCCATGATAAGACAGCCGCAAATTCCAATAAAAATTATCAAGACACCCATGATAAAACAGCTGCAAATTCCAAAAAAAATTATCAGGACACCCACGGTAAAAGCAACCACAATCCTCATGCTAAGCAGCCCCAGCAACGTTTCGTCGATGACAACCGGCTGGAGTGGATCCGCGCACCGTTTTATCATGCAAATGGCAGCATAAATGAAGAGGTGTTTGTCGCAGGCTCGTTCATGCAAAGTAAAATGCAGCATGTTGGTGTGACGTGCTCAAACTGCCATAACGCCCACACGGGGAAAGTCAAAATTCAAGGTAATGGCTTGTGCTTGCAGTGCCATCAAGCAGAAACTTTTAACAGCCCTGAGCATCACCACCATACGCCACAAACCGAAGGCGCTATGTGCGTGAATTGTCATATGCCTGAAAAAACCTATATGGGCGTAGACGACAGGCGCGATCACAGCTTTTTAATTCCTGATCTGAGCTTTAATGGTGACTCAAGTGAGCCGCAAACGTGCTTGGCGTGTCACGATAAAGAGGATGACCATTGGCGCCAGAAGAGCCAAAAAGTATGGGGTAGCAATACAAATTCGAATGTATGGCAAGCTACGCGTCAGCAGGTGCAAGATGGCGCGCCTGAAGGCCTAGAGCAAGCGATCGCCTTTATACAAAACCCAGCTAATAGCCGCTTGCGTCAAGCATCTTTGTTGGCAGACTTGAGCCAGTACCGCTCGCAACAAGGGGTAGATATTGCCCTTGAAAATCTCGAGAGTGACAGTGCTTTGCTGCGCCGAGCGGCGGTAGAGTCGCTGGAAATCCTAAGCCCCCAAGCTCGTTGGCAGGTTTTAAGCCAAAAGCTGAATGAGCCCAGTAAGTCAGTTCGTTTTGAAATGGCGCGATTACTCACCGATAGCCTAGGGCAGTTGTCTCGCAGCGACAAAGCTAAACTGCTGCCCTTGCTAAACGAATATCGTGAAATGCTTGAGATAAATGCTGATTCACCTATTACTCAGCTGGCCATTGGCAATTTAAACACTCAGCTAGGCGATTTAGCGGGCGCAGAGCAGGCTTATATAACCGCGTATAAAATTGAACCCAGTTATATACCTGTGTTAATTCAAATTTCTGAATTTTACCGTCAGCAAGGTCAAGATGAAAAAGGCGCGGGATATTTGAGTAAGGCGTTGAAAGTTGAACCGAACAACGCTCAAGCTAATCATGCGTTAGGTTTATTCAAAATTCGTCAGAAACAATATGGGCAAGCCCTGAGTAACTTAAAAATAGCGGCACACAGCGATGAAGCAATGCCGTCTTTTGCCTATATTTATGCGGTTGGACTTGAGCAACAAGATCAGATCAAGCTCGCTATTAGTGAATTGGAAAAAGCCCATCAGCGCTGGCCGAGGGATGGGGATGTGATGAGTGCCCTTATCAGTTATTTACGCAAAACTGGCCAGAATGACAAGGCGCAACAATACCAATCTAAGCTACAAACATTGCAACGTTAATTGGTTAAATTACTCTGCACTAGGATGTAAGCGTTATTAATATGATTTTGAATATTAATTGGGTTGTTCACACAGTAACCCAGAGCGATTACTCAGCGTTGATCGCCATTTGGGAAGGTGCAGTGCGTGCCACCCATGACTTTCTTCCTGAAGAGGATATCGCTGAATTAAAGTCGTTAATTTTACAGCATTATTTTGATGCTGTTGATTTGCGCTGCATTAAAAGCAGCTCTGGCGAAATGATAGGGTTTTGCGGGGTGCATGCGCAAAATATCGAGATGTTGTTTGTCTCGCCTGACTATGTGAATAACGGCGTTGGCCGAGCGTTAACTAAATATGCAATAGCGAATCAGCAAGCAACAAAGGTGGACGTTAACGAGCAAAACCCGAAAGCGCTGGGTTTTTATCAGCGTATTGGGTTCAAAGTCGTTGGGCGCTCAGAACTCAACGGCCAAGGTAAGCCTTATCCACTATTACACCTAGCGCTATGAACTCAAGCTAACACTCAATACGCCAAAAAGGTCACACTATGCAACCCACTGATATTCGTCTGTTTATCCCGTCTAAAGACTTCGCTTTCTCTCAAACATTCTATCAGGCATTAGGTTTTAGCAGAGATCCGGTAAATGATCAGTTATGCATTTTTAGTCAGGGCGAATGCACGTTCTTTTTGCAGAATTTTTATAACCAAGCGCTCGCTGAGAATCTAATGATGCAGCTTATCGTCAAAGATATTAATGCGGCGCTTAAGCAAATCGAAAGTATGGGCGAGTTAGTCGATAAGTACGAACCTATTCAACAAGAAACTTGGGGCAAGGTAATTTACTTATCGGGGCCAGCTGGTGAGCTATGGCATATTACACAGCTCACTGGTTAAATTGTTGAGACTGAATACGCAGTAGGGAAGTGATCGGAAAAACCTCAAACGTTTGAGCTGACCGCTGCCATTTTAATGCCGGCAAACAGTAAAAAACCACCTGCTGATTTGTTAATTAGATTCACGATAGAGGCTTTAACCGAGCCGCTAGAAAGCTTTTGTCCAATATACGCATACATGGTGTACGACAGCAAATCGACCACCAAACACGAAGCCCCCATGATAAATAACTGCAGTAAAATAGGTTTTTCAACATCAATAAACTGTGGCAATAAGGCTAAAAAGTAGAGCAGTGCTTTAGGGTTTGCCAATTCTACGATAAACCCCTGACTAAACAGGGCAACCCCTTTGGTGTTTGAGCTAGTGCTTTTGTTTATTCTTAAGCCGCCGCTTTTACTGAATAAAGCGTTTAATCCAAGATAGACCAAGTACGCCACGCCAACCCACTTAATAATTGAAAACACTAGGTTTGACGCAACCAGTAGTGAGGCGATCCCAGTCGCGGAAAACAGAAAATAAACCACATTTGCGCTGGCAACACCTGTCACCCCAAAAAGCGCTTTTTTTGCCCCATGACGTGCTCCTTGAGAAGCGATCGTAATTACCGCTGGCCCGGGCGACATACATACGATGATGGTGGTGGTTAAAAAAATCAGGTAAGCGTGAATGTCCATGCTGTGTTCCAAGCGTTTTATTGAAAATGTCATCTAAAGCACGCATCAAGTTTGTATGATGAGATTAGCGGCTTGCGTAAATGTCTTATTTAGCTGCGCGTACTTTACGTTGAAATCAGCTGAGTTACCAGCAGGAGAAACACTCTCTGTCTTGCGAGTATAAAGCGCTTTAGCTGTGCCTGATGCAGATCAATAACACGCGTATTGACGTATTTAAATGCAAGCCTTCTCTTGACATAAAATGACCAATAGGAGTAAAGTTAATGAAGTTTCAGTAATTACTGAAACTTTAGAAGTTAAAGTAATATTATCCCCAGATTACACTGAAAATTTGCGTCGCTAAAACGACCTCACAAGGAGCCTTTAACATGATAGATGAAACCTTCGTGGATCTATCGAGATTACAGTTTGCGATCACCGCTCTGTTTCATTTTTTATTCGTGCCTTTAACATTGGGCATGACCTGGATCTTGGTGATCATGGAGTCGGTTTTCGTCATGACAGGCCGAGAAATATACCGAGACATGACAAAATTCTGGGGCAAGCTATTCGGCATTAACTTTGCTGTGGGCGTGGCAACGGGCCTGACGATGGAGTTCGAATTCGGCACTAACTGGTCTTATTACTCACACTATGTGGGGGATGTGTTCGGTGCGCCTTTAGCGATAGAAGGGCTCATGGCCTTCTTTTTAGAATCGACCTTTGTGGGGATGTTTTTCCTAGGCTGGGATAGATTGACCCGCAGACAGCATCTGGGTGTGACTTTTTTGATGGCAGTGGGGACCAACCTATCGGCACTGTGGATATTAATCGCGAACGGCTGGATGCAAAATCCTGTCGGGGCCGAGTTTAATTATCAAACCATGCGCATGGAGATGACGAGCTTTGCTGAGTTGGTATTTAACCCAGTTGCGCAGGTTAAATTTATTCATACCGTCTCCGCAGGCTATGTGGCGGCGTCCATGTTTGTGTTAGGCATCAGCAGTTACTACATCCTTAAAGGGCGTGATGTGTCCTTTGCCAAGCGTTCATTCTCGGTGGCTTGTGGGTTTGGTTTAGCGTCAATATTGTGCGTTATTCTATTGGGGGATGAGTCTGGGTATGAGGTAGGTGAAGTTCAAAAAGTGAAGCTTGCCGCTATAGAGGCTGAATGGGAGACCGAAGAAGCGCCAGCAGCATTCACCTTATTTGGTTTTCCTGACTCAGAAGAGCAGGTGACCTACGCAGCGGTTAAAATTCCCTACGCCATGGGCATAATAGCGACGCGCTCGCTTGATGAAGAAGTGATAGGGATTGACGACTTAGAAGTAAAACACGAAAAAAGAATTCGCAACGGTATGCTGGCGTATGAGTATTTAGAGAAACTCAGAAACGGCCAGGACACCCCAGAGAACGTCGCCACTTTTGATACCCTAAAAGCCGATTTGGGCTACGGCTTACTGCTTAAACGCTACACGCCGACGGTGGTTGATGCCACTGACGCACAAATACAACAAGCGGTGAAAGATTCCTTCCCGAAAGTAGGCCCCATGTTTTGGTCGTTTAGGATCATGGTGGGCTGCGGCATGATCATGCTGGTGGTATTTGTGTTGTCGTTCTACTACAACGCCCACCGCGTCATCGAGCAAAAACGTTGGCTACTCTGGGCGGCAGTATTCAGTATTCCGTTACCATGGATTGCCATTGAATTTGGTTGGGTCGTCGCTGAATACGGTAGGCAACCTTGGGCGATATCGGAAATATTACCGACTTTTCTAGCCACCTCGTCTTTGACCACAAATGACTTACTGATCAGTATTGCAGGCTTTATTGTGTTTTACACAGGGCTGGCAATCGTGGAGGGCTGGCTGATGTTACGCTTTGTGAAACAGGGGCCTAGTTCGCTACATACTAATAAATATCATTTTGAGCAAATCAACCAACAACCCAATGACGAACAAGGAGCCAACGCATGATTTTTGATTACGAAACGTTGAAATTATTGTGGTGGCTGATCATTGGTATTCTACTGATTGGTTTTGCGGTAACGGATGGTATGGACATGGGCGTGGCAATGTTATTACGCCTTGTGGGGAAAACGGACAGCGAACGCAGAACGGTCATCAATACAATTGGCGCCCACTGGGACGGAAACCAAGTGTGGTTCATTACTGCTGGTGGGGCGTTATTTGCGGCTTGGCCTATGGTGTATGCGGCGGCATTTTCAGGTTTTTACTTCGCCATGATCCTAGTTTTGTTCGCTCTATTCTTTCGCCCTCTGGCGTTTGATTATCGCAGTAAAATTGATACGTACCGCTGGCGCAACAATTGGGACTGGGCGCTGTTTTGCGGTAGTGCTATTCCTGCATTGGTATTTGGCATCGCGTTCGGTAATCTATTTTTAGGGGTACCGTTTAATATCGACAACTTGCTGCGTGCTAGTTACCAAGGTTCGTTCTTCGGTCTACTCAACCCGTTTGGTTTACTCGCTGGGTTAATCAGTATCACTATGTTGATGGGGCATGCGGGTATGTGGTTACAGTTACGTACTGATAGTGATGTAGCTACGCGTTCTGGGCAATATGGCCGCTATGCATTACTGGCCTTTATTGCGCTATTTGCTGCAGCAGGTGTTTGGGTGGCAAACATGAACGGCTATCAAATTGTTAGCATGCCAGACACCCAAAGTTACGCCAATCCCATCGATAAGGTTGTGACGACAGCCCCTGGTGCCTGGTTAAATAACTACAGTGCTGTGCCGCTGACCATTGTTTTTCCCATATTAGCTTTTGCCATGGCGGTGCTTGCTTTGCTGTTTTCAAAAATGAGCAAACCTGCACTTGGCTTGGCCTCCTCTAGCTTGATGCTAGTGGGCGTAATAATGACAGCTGGCGCATCCTTGTTCCCATTTGTGATGCCATCTAGCACCAATCCTGACGTCAGTTTAACCATGTGGGATGCAGTGTCTAGCCATATGACCTTAAACGTGATGTTTGTCGCGGCTATTATCTTTGTCCCTTTGATTCTGAGCTACACCACTTGGTGTTACGTGAAAATGTGGCGCAGGGTGACAGTGGATGAAATTGAAAATAACACCCATGGTAGCTATTAAGTGCGGGTTAGTTGAATAATTTGCAGGTGTCATCTTATTAAGCGATGACACCTAATATTAGGAGAGTTTTTATGTGGTATTTTGCGTGGATTTTAGGCGTGCTATTAGCGTGTACACTAGGAGTCATAAACGTGATGTGGTACGAATTTCAACAGAACAAAGACAGCATAGCGGACGATCAAAAAGAATTGTACGAGAAGCTGCAAAAAGAACGTGACAACTAAAGCCCGTCCAGACCGCGCTCAGCAATTGTTGCTGCGCGGTTTCTTAAAGCGCGAATCTAAGCCTGCCGCCTCAGCGCTTAAATTCAGTATCGCTCTGGGCACATTTAATGCGTTATTGATGATTGCCGGAGCATACTTACTGGCGAAAATAGTGCACGAGGTGATGTTTGACGCAGCTGGATTGAATGATGTGTCTTACTTACTCTGGGCGCTAGGTGGCATTATTTTGGCTCGAGGGATTTTCTTAGCGCTTAGCCAACGCCTAAGTGCACATGCTGCACGCAATATTAAATCCAGTATGCGAGCTAATTTACTGGAAAAAATCACTCGGTTAGGGCCAGCGTTTACCGAGCAAAAAGGCCACGGCGCTTTGCTGAATACTTTGCATGATGGGGTCGAGGCATTACACGACTATTATGCGAATTACCTGCCGAGCGTGGCATACAGCGCACTTATCCCGCTGGCAATTTTAGTGGTGATATTTCCAACCGATTGGCAAGCTGGTCTCATCTTTTTATTCACCGCACCGCTCATTCCGTTTTTTATGATTTTAGTTGGCCACAAAGCGGAGCAACTGAATCAAGCTAGGTGGCAGCAACTTGCGGTATTGGGCAATTACTTCTTTGACCGCGTACGAGGCTTAACGCAGTTAAAGCTGTTCAATGCGACCAAGCGTGAGTTAACACAAATAGCGAAAATATCTGATGATTTTCGCCATGCGACCTTAAGTGTGCTCAAAATCGCGTTTTTGTCTTCCTTCGCATTGGAGTTTTTAGCCACTATTAGTGTTGCGCTTGTAGCAGTCATCATTGGCTTCAGGTTGTTTTTCGGTACATTAGATTTTGCGACTGGTTTTGTGGTGCTGCTGCTAGCACCTGAATTTTATTTACCCTTGCGCAAACTAGGGAATCATTATCACGCTCGTCTAGAGGGAATAAGCGCAGCTGGCGATATGCTAGAGATACTCCAAACACCTGAAAGCTCTTCCTCAGAGCCTAAAAAAACAGCATCCAGTGGGTTTACTTGCTTGACGAATAGCTCCGCGATTACGCTTAAAAAACTGAATTTTACCTACCCCGATAGCAATGAAGGACTCCATGACGTGTCATTATGTTTACCAGCAACTGGCATGGTGGCATTTGTGGGGGCGAGCGGTGCAGGTAAAAGTACACTATTTGATTGTTTATTAGGCTTTCACCCGCAGGTAATACCTCATGTGAATGTGAATAATCTGCCCCTTTGTGAAGACGATATCCCTAGTTGGCAGCAAGGTATCGCGTGGATCCCCCAACAGCCAACTTTGTTTTATACCACGATTAAAGAGAACATCCTGTTAGCCAAGCCAAACGCCACCATGGAAGAGGTGAAAAGGGCCGCACAACAGGCGGGCGCGCTGGATTTTATCGAATTGTTACCCAACGGCTTTGATACCCTATTAGGCGAGCAAGGTGAGGGTTTATCTGGCGGGCAAAAACAGCGTATCGCCCTTGCCAGAGCGTTCTTGAAGCAAGCACCAATTTTGATGCTAGACGAGCCGACAGCGCATCTAGACAGCGCGACAGAGTTTAGCGTTCAACATGCGATAAACGAGTATGCTAAATCTCACTTGGTGCTGGTGATTGCCCATCGATTAAACACCTTAAAACAAGCCAGTAATATTGTGCTGCTAGATAACGGACGTATCGTGCAACAAGGTGACTATCAAAGCCTGAGTCAGCAAGACGGGCCTTTTAAAGCCCTACTGACAAGCGACATGCATGAGGTTGAAAATGAGTAATTTCATTCGCTTGTTACGACTTTGTCGCCCCCATTACAAAGCCATGTTGCTGGGCGTTTTTCTGACTGTGCTGACTGTGCTGTCGAATGTTGGGCTACTTGCTATTTCTGGCTGGTTTTTGGCTTCCATGGCCGCCGCTGGCATCGCGAGCACACAAATGAATTACTTTACCCCTGCGGGCATTATCCGCTTTTTAGCCATAGTACGTACGGCATCTCGTTATGGTGAACGCTTAGTCACGCACAATGCGACTTTTTTGCTACTAAGTGAGATTCGGGTAAATGTATTTGCAACCTTGAGCCAGTTAAATAATCAACAATTGGCCATGAATCGCAGTGCTGACTTGTTCAATCGAATGCAAAACGACGTTGATGCGCTAGACAAGTTCTACCTTAACGTGCTGCTACCCATGCTAGTGGCTCTGGTATGTGTGCCAATAGTCGTCTGGATCATTGCCGGATTTAACCCAGCGGTGGCGTTAATTTGCTTATGCGGAATACTATTAGTTGGCGTGGGGCTGCCATTACTGCTGAATAAAAAACTAAGCCGCAGCGCTGCCCAGCAGATTAAGCGCTCTGCTCAGCTGCGTGAGATCCTATCTGATACCCTCAGCGGTCAACGTGAGTTAGCTATTTACCAAGCCACTGAGCATCAACTAGCGAAATGCAACGAGGTACAGAAAAGCTACAATGCCCTTTTAGATAAGCGCCATCAGGCGCTTGCTGACAGTGACGGCCTCAGTCTTATTGTGGTGCAGTTCGCTATGCTTGCTAGCGTCGTGATACTCGTGCCTTTGGTGCAGTTAGAACAATTACCTAATGTGCACTTAGCCATGCTAAGCCTGTTTGTTCTAGCCAGTTTTGAAACGGTTTTGAGTTTACCCAGTGCTTTTATTCAGTTGCCTGTAGCGTTAAGTGCTGCGGGGCGAATATTTGCGCTGCATGATATGTTACCTCAAGCGGTTGATATGCCCTTAGATACACCTTTATGCGCAACACCGAGTGTTATAAATCCAACGACACAAGGCGTTGGGCTAACAGTGCAAAACGTCAGCTACCAATATGCCAATGACCCGTTAACCAATGCGCTTCACAGTCGGCCCCAAGAGATAAGCGAACACTATGCCTTGCAAAACCTTAGTTTTTCAGTTCAAGCAAACGAAAATATCGCATTAGTAGGGGCAAGCGGCAGTGGTAAATCAACTTTGGTTAACCTATTGAGTGGATTGTGGCCTGAGCAACAGGGGGATATATCATTTAATCGTCAGGTGAATGAGCCAAATACCAATGATATTTCCGTTATGGCTAAGACGTTAAGCTTCGAACAACGTAGCAGTTTAATCGGTATTTTGGCTCAGCAGCATCACATATTCGATGGCACCATAGCTGACAATCTACATTATGCCTCGCCAGAAGCGAGCAAAACGCAAATGATCCAAGCATGTGAGCAGGCTCAGCTAGGCCAGTGGTTACAGACATTGCCAAATGGGTTAGATACGCGACTTGGAAGCGCAGGCAGACGGCTATCACAGGGCCAGTCTCGCCGACTGGCGATTGCGCAAATGTTACTACGCCAGCCCGCTATTTTAGTGTTAGATGAACCCACAGAGGGCTTAGATAACCAATCAAAACAAGCGGTCATGGAGGCCGTTATGCACGCGATGCGTTACAGTACAGTGCTGTGTATTACCCATGATCCCGCGCTTTTGAAAAGCATGGATAAGGTCGTTTGGCTCGAAGATGGTCAGGTGAAAGGTCAGGCCAGTCATCAGGCATTGCTGACTGAACACCAAGCCTATGTAGAGTTGATCACCAGAGTGTAAGTCATTGTATTATGGTATTGTAAAATATGAACTTAATGAAATTTACGCTGCTGATTATATAAGGTTATTTGCGATAAAAGGCCCAAGAATCGCAGTAGATTTTAATCACTCGCAAAGGAAAGATAAATGTAAACCAAACGATAATATCTTGTATAAGACATACAGTTAATATTACTCTTATCTTTTGTTTCAACAAATTTGCCGTATATGAACGAAAATCGCTTTGACAATAAACTCAGCCGTCCTGGTTTAGCTTTCCAGCCTCTATATAAACAAGTAGAGGAGCAAGTCACTCAACTTATCGTTGAGCAACGCTGGAAGCCCGGTGAAATGCTGCCTAATGAATTCCAACTTGCCAGCGAATTTGGCGTGAGCCAGGGGACGGTACGCAAAGCACTAAACAGCCTAACGAGCTCTAAAATACTGACCCGTAAACAAGGCATAGGAACGTTTGTATCTGAGCACACAGGGCACCACGGTTTGTATCGTTTTTATCCTCTTATTGGCGATGGTAAAAACCCTGAACTACCCAAAGCAGAGTTGTTGTCTATTACGACCCAAACCGCCAGCAAAAAAGTGGCTGCCGCCTTAACATTGAAGGCCAAAGATAAAGTTATTGTGCTGGTTAGGCGTCGTATTCTAGAAGATGAGTTTTGTATAGCGGAAACAATTTATTTGCCTCATAAGTGGTTCAAGGCGTTACTCGATGAAAAAGAAGTGCCTCATACGCTTTATCATTTTTATCAAACGAATTTTAATTTAACGGTACACACTATTCGCGACAGTATTAAAGCGGAACTGGCCACGCAAAATGATGTAGATATGCTCAATATCAAGTTGGGCGAGCCATTATTAGAAGTGACGCGTATAGCGCAATCGTTAAACGACAAACCCATGGAATATCGTATCAGCCGCTGTCGCAGTGATAAATATCATTACTTAGTTGAATTGAACTAGAGATACATTTTTCTGATAACGCGTTAATCATCGTGCTCGAAATGTATTTTTTCATCTGCTAATAGTTGGCTGATCTGTATTGGCTTTCCTTCGTTGTCTAGTTCAACTAACCCCACGCCCGAGCCATTAACTAATCGTTCACCGGCCGAAGCGTGAGACGGTTTTAATGGTGTGACGCGCATATTTCGCCGTTTGGTAAATATGTTTAAAGGCGAATACGGCGCGTACAGCCAGCGGTTTAATCGGTCGAGCCAATTGAGCAAACCTTCTGGGAAAGTGTTCCGTAAGCCGCTGCTGGTGATTTGCCAAATATCTGGGCTGTTTCGTCTGCGCTTTAGCTTTACATGGTACGCATAGGAGTAGTGCACATCCCCCGACAAAATCACGAAGTTCTGTGGGGTTTTCCGGTGGGTGAATAAATTAAGTAGGTAATTTGCACTGCCTGGGTGAGCCATCCAGTTCTCGGCATCCACCATCAGGGGTTTTCCGATACGGGTGAAAACACGTTGAATAGCTTCGATGAGTTTTACACCAAATATCGGCGCTGGGGAGACCAGCACCACGGCAGGTTCATTGATCAAAGCTTGCTGCAATTCAGTAAGTGATTCCCAATCCATCAAACCTGACGGCTTGTTAGCATTCGATTCTGACCACCAACGCTGGGTGCGGGTGTCTAGCACCAATAATTTAGGCGAGGTCGGCCATTGATAATGCCATTGCTCAAACTCTAGTAATTCGCTAATGGTGTCATCGTGCTCTGCGCAGCCTAAGTCATTTAGACTGGTTTGCACTTTACTCAGTAATTTATCGCTGAAACTGTGCGGCGAATTGCCCCATCCCTGACACAGTAAATAGGCCATTAGGGCGTTGCCGATAATACGCCTTGAGAAATCGTTACCATAAGCAGTTTGTTCCCAATCTGCGGTAAGATTCCAATCGTCAGTCACATCGTGATCGTCAAACATCATGGGGCAGGGTAGGTGAGCCATTACTCGCCTAGCTTGTGATAAACCAGAGACAAACTGTTCAATTAGGGTCAGTTCATTTTGATATTCATCTACCGTTTGTGCGCCGGTTGTCGATTGTTTATCGATCGACTGTGGTTTTTCGGTACTGGCATTTTCCCAGCATTGCGGCGACCAGCACAGTAAATACATGGTGATCACTTCCGCGAACGATACAAGATGATTATTGGCATGCACTGTGGTGAAAACAGGTTTTTCAGCGGATTTGAAAAGCGGAATTCTTAATTTTTGACTGTGCTTATCATTCGGCAATATTTGCACTCTGTGGTTGTATAGTGCCTGTTCACTGTGCAAAGAGCGGCTGTCGGCAACGGTTGAGTCAGCAAAGGTTTCATTATCAATTCCCAGTGTAGGAATAACACTGTGAATTGCCGCTAACATAGGCGTCGCCACATCATCAGCGTATATTTGATCTCCGGTCATCATTAGCAAGCTAGGCCACTGAAGTGGCTCATCTTGCAAGCTACTTAACAGATTATCTGCAATCACTAAGCCATCAGGGCTGTCATGATGGGGTTTGCGACAAGAGCCATGCAGCATTTTTCGTAATTTAGTATGTACAACAAACCCCGGCGTGTCGCGCTGAGGGTAGCAAATGTCGCTAAGTAACTCGGTTAAGGTAACACCAGCGTTGTGTTCATTGTGGAAGGCGAGTTGATAGCCCACCCAGCAGTCAGTAGGCAGGGGAGATGCCAAAGATAAATGCACCAAGTGAATATAAAGGTGCTCGCCTACCTTCATGCACCTGTGTTCAGGTAATGTGGTAGAGGAGGTTTTATCACGTGTTTGTGTGTTGTGCTTAAAAGGAGTTTGCTTGAGAGGGAAAGTGCGTTTTGTTTCGCCCTCGGGTAACAAAGTCAGCGTAAGGTCAACGGGTTGGGAAGTCACTAGCCACAACGTCACGTGATCGACGCTAAGTTTTTTTAAAATAGGCCCTGCAAGTACTTTTAATGCTGACTGCTGCAAATTGTCTTCCTAACTTTAATAGTCAATAGAGTGGCAGTTACTTTAGCAATGTTCTCTTGGGTTGATCCACACAGTCATGCATTTAGTTACTAGAGGGCATGTTACTAATGTGCGAAGTTTAATGTTAAGTGAGGCTGATAAGCATGCAGTCCGGCTACCGAATTACCTTGGCGTAGAGATGCGTGTCATAAAACGCCCCTTGTTTGAACACCGCTCTTTTCAGGTACCCCTCGGTAATAAAACCACATTTTTCTAGCATCCTGCAAGATGCCTGATTGCCTGCAAATACACTGGCGTGTAAGCGCACTATTTCACTGTTATTTTTCACTTCGTTAACCAGTAACGCAAGCGCTTTTGAAGCGTAGCCCTTGCCCCAAAACGGCTCAGCCAACCAGTAGCCGACTTCAGCTGAATAGGCGTATTCAAACTGACCCGGCTCAGCACCCACACAGCCAACAAATACACCGTCCACTTCAATTGCGCGAATAATGCCATTTTTGCTGCCCTGCTCAATCCACCAAGTGGCGTCATCTTCTGTATAGGGAGATGGAATGCGGCTCGACAAAAAGCGTGTCACGTTAGGCGTGTTTAAGTTGTGTATTAGACTCGCTTTGTGCTCTGTGGTGAATGTTTGAAGTGACAGTATCATTAGGTATCGAAAAAGTGCTTAAATAAACTTGCTAAGGGCCGTAGTGTTTTCAGTTTGCGTTTTTTTACCACGCTCGGCAAGCAGAACCTAAACCTGCCTTTAGATAACAGCGCTATCGATTAGCACTGCTATCATTCAAGTGCATTTAGCTTTTTGCTCGATTTACTCAGTACAAAAAAGCACTATTTTACCAACATGTTGTTTCTCAAGGAAGGTCTGTTGTGCTTGGCCTATCTCGTTTAATGGGAATGACTGGGCAAGGATAGGGGCAATCTTTTTCTGCTCAATACAATTTATTAAGTTTTGAAACACCTCAGGCTCAAGAATGGTGCAGCCGTAAAAACTGAGATCTTTTAAATAAAGCGTTCGTACGTCTAGTTCGACGATAGGGCCGGCTATCGCACCAGAAACCGCGTATCGGCCATGGCATTTAAGCACGTCGAGCAATTTAGGCCATGTTGGGCCGGCCACTAAATCAATTACTACGTCAACACTATTTGCCCCAAGTGTTGCTGTTAAGTCAGCATCACGGTGAATGACTTCATCAGCGCCTAAAGCCAATAGCTGCTCTTTTTTGGCTGGGCTGGTAACGGCAATGACATAAGCGCCACGGGCTTTTGCCAATTGAATGGCTGCGGAGCCAACACCGCCAGATGCACCTGTGATCAACACGCGTTCGTTCGCGGCTAATTGAGTACGCGTGAGCATGTTTTCAGCCGTCGAATAGGAGCAGGGGAAAGTGGCTAATTCGAGATCGCTTAATTCACTGTTAATACACACAGCATGGCGAGCATCAACCACTGTATACTCAGCAAAGCCGCCATTGCACTCTGAGCCAAAGTACCAAGGTGTTTCTAGTTTCTCGCCGTTGACGTGTTGTAGGCAGGGCTCTATTAATACCCGCTCACCAATGCGCTTGTTGGTTACTTCACTTCCCAGTGCAACAATTTCACCGCATACATCCGCCCCTTGTATAAAAGGGAAGGTTAAGGCGCTGCCTGACCAACTCGCATCGGTATCACTGCCATCGCTTTTAGAGTACCAAGCTGTTCGTGTATTGATATCTGTATTGTTAACCCCTGCAGCCTTGACTCGTATAAGTACTTCATAAGCTTTAGGGGAGGGCACCGGGATGTCTTCCTTATATTGAAGCATTTCTGGGCCACCGTGGCCTGTTAATAGTACCCCTTTCATGTGTTTGGGAATGCTCGATGTGCTTGAAGTATTATGCATTTTTACTTTGCTCCATTATCTGTTTAATGACGCCATTGGCTGATTCGATTGATGAGTACCCCATAATGGGCCAAACGCTGGAAACGCCTTCATGCAGTATGAAAAGCGCCGTCGCTAAATCAGGCCGCATAGCTTGCTCGCCTAGCAGTATGCGTACATCGTCTTTGTGCTTTGCAACGGCTGTTTTTATTTCTTCATTCTCAGGAAAGGCTGCCAGTGCACTAAGTGACATGCAACCGTGTGGAGCAAATTCACTCATCCAATCATTGAGCCTTTCAAATATAGCTAGAATGCGTGCTTCACCCTTGTTCACTGATGGCGCTGATAAAAATGTTAAATAGCGTTGATGTCTGTGATTCAGGGCGGCCACTATCATTAATTCCTTGGAAGGGTAATGTTTATATAGTGTGCGCAAACTTACATCACACGCGGTCTTTAATTGAGACACACTCGCTTCGGCGAAGCCATACTGGCTAAATGCTGCTTCTAAACGCTGTGCAATTTGCGCTTTTAACATGTTCGAATTCCAATATTTACTAAGGTAGAGTATTCATTCTACTTGGCAGGGTAGAGCGTTTGTTCTACCGAGTCAAGTGAACCCATTTCGTTTGCTTTGATCACTGGTGAGAATATGCTAACGCTCGAATACGTATTTATTGGTAGGAAACGGAAGGATTTGTTACCCACAAAAAAGTTATTTACAAAAAAGTAGTAGTAGCGCTGAACTCACTTGAGATAAAAAAGGTATTAATGTATTCAACGAGAAAATAATTGCGCAAGATTAACGCCTGTGGCTTAGGGGGGGAAATGGAAAATTTTATCATTCGCAAACCTTTCGGAGATACGTTTACCTACCAGTATCCGTCTGGTAAAACCGTTAAAAATAAGGGTATTAGACGCTGGGTGAAGAGTCTAGCGATACCGCCAGCATGGCAAGAGGTGCAAATAGATCTCGATCGAAGCGCTAAGGTATTTGCTGTTGGCCGAGATGCACAAAATCGCAAGCAATATATTTATAACCCCAAATGGACCGAGCGGGCGAGCGAGCAAAAATTTGAACGTATATTACGTTTCGCTAAAGCATTATCGACTATGCGCCGCGTCACTGGGCAGCATATCACTCAGCGACCCATTGATGAAAAAGTGGTGCTGGCTTGCATGACGCGTATGCTCGATGATGCTTTTTTTCGCCCTGGTAACCCCACTTATACCAAAGATAATGAAACCTACGGGCTTACGACGTTAAGGGTTAAACATATGAATATTTCAGGTAATCATGTGGAGTTTGATTACGTAGGGAAAAGCCATCAGCAACAACACAGAGAAGTAGACGATAAACACGTGGCCAAGGTGTTATCACAACTTGAGAAAATGACAGGTTATGAGTTGTTCGATATTAAGTTACCAGAGGGGGAGCGCAAAAAAGTAACCTCCCAGGATTTGAACCAATATATTGCCCAGGTGATGGGGGAGGACTTTAGCGCGAAGGATTTTAGAACCTGGGCGGGAACTGTGCTTATGGCTGTTGCACTTGAGCAAATTGGCCCTGCGAATGATCAAAAGCTCAGCCAAAGTAATGTTTTGGCAGCGGTTAAGAAAGTGGCGAGTGAGCTAGGGAATACGCCTGCGGTGTGCCGTGCAAACTATATTCATCCCAATGTGATATTCCATTATGAAAGTGGAAGAACCTTGGCTTATTTTCGCAAGCAACTTAAGCGCACTAAAACGAAGTATTTCAGCCCAGATGAAAAAGCCACATTAAAACTGCTTGAATATTTAGTTGACACAAATTGAGTTATTTACCCGTTATACCATTCCACGTTAATAAGTGCGCACTCAGCGTGAGTTTAAAGGCGTAAACAAAGCGCATGACTGAATGAATAGTGTTCTTTTTCAAAGCCTTAAAACACAAGGGACGCCCCTTGAAGCTCATCTGACAGAAATGCCCCAGTAGCTTTTACGCTGCGAACTCACTATTTGAAAGCGCTCACTATTTAGAAGCGCTCACTATTTAGAAGCGCTCACTATTTAGAAGCGCTCACTACTTGAAAGTTCTCACGATTTAAAAGAGAAAAACCATTAGTACATCGCGACACTTTAATCAAAGCCGCTGGGCTCATTCTGACGAGGCCGTTTGTTAATGCGGATTGGTATTCGTTCACTGATTGCTTTACGAATATTTTACGTGGTGACGAAAAGAGTGTGAGATGTATCGCTTTTTACTATCCTCTGTGGCTTTTTAATATGTATCTTGCACGTCGTATATATCAAACACACGACGACCGGTTATTAGTAGCACGTTGAAAGAGGTTATTGGTTCTAAATTTAGGGTGCTATTTAGTTATTTTATATTTACTTTGTGAATGATGTTTAGGTTTTTAATCGACTTTTGGGGGTGAGTAGGTTGGCTTAAGCATGAGAGAAAGAAGGCTGCTAGTTGATATCAACTAGCAGCTATTAGCACCAGGGAGGTACATAACAGTTCACTACGCTGTCGATGGGTATTATGCCGAACTCACTCCATAAAATGCATAGTATTAGTGTAAATTGCGCGTAAAGAATGTGCATAAAAAGTGCATTTTTATCTATTTGTATTGCATGTTATTAATTTGGTCTGTTTCAGGCTAGTTTTTAAAATAAACAATAACAACACTCATTGCCTTATCTTTTTAATTCGTGATTGTATTGTTTGCCCTTTGCGTGTAAAGGGTTATCTAGCGAGATGTTCTATTTTCTTAAGAGGGGGAAATTAAAGTCCTCCTAGATATAACATTCTAAAATTATTTTTCTTCTTTCTTACCTGCCTAATTTTTATTCTTTTTTGCATAGTTATGCAAGTTAGTGTCAGTGACTGTCATGCCTGAGTAAGTGAAGCGTAAATTATTGTAATATTGCGGCTTTTTTTCCCGTTTTGATTTGATTCATTCTTATGCTCGGTGCTTAATTCCGCGCTTGGGTACTCCCCAAATAAGTAAATCTACACACGATGTAACCAATAAAATAATAATAAAGCCCATTCATTAAATTTATTTAGTGTTGGTGTGCTTTAGGGAATTAAAAATGTTTAAAAATAACCTATTGGCGCGTTCAATCCGCTTTTCTTTACTTGTCACTAGTTCCGCAATGCTATTACCAAGTGGTTTTGTTTCAGCGCAGACATCTGATGAGCAAGCCAAGTCAGTTGAGAAAATTCAAATAACAGGCTCTCGCATTAAGCGCACGGATCTTGAATCGGCTAGCCCAGTATCGATCATTAGTGCACAAGACATAACATTAGGCGGCTTTACATCCGTTGAGCAAGTATTGCAGCAAAGCACTGCTTCTAGCGGAATGGCAACGGGAGCCGCCACTAATAATGGTGGTGCCGGCGCTGCTCGTATTAATTTACGAGGACTTGGCATTAGCCGGACTTTAGTTTTGGTGAATGGCCGAAGAATGGTGAATTCAGGTACAGGGGCAGACTCAGCGGTTGACTTAAATACGATACCACTGGCAGCAATTGAACGCATTGAAGTACTTAAAGACGGAGCATCCGCAGTATATGGCTCTGATGCTGTCGCTGGCGTCGTTAATATTATTACCAAAACCAATTTTGAAGGACTCGAGTTATCGGTTGGTTACGCAGGTTCGGCGCAAGGAGATGCGAACACTGGGGATATCAGCTTAGTCACAGGCGGCAGCAGTGATAAAGGCAACTTTGTAATCGGCTTGAGCTACGTGGACCGTGGCACCGCAATGCAGGGAAATCGCGGTTTCTCAGCGTGTCCTGATAACGAACTCGACGACACAGGAGCATGCCTAAGCGGTAGCTCTTATATTCCTGGCGGGAATTACAATTCCGGAGATGGATGGGGAACCTTAGACAGTGACAAGAACTGGTCAGAAGGATACGAGGCGTACAATTATGCAGATAGCTCATACCTTTATACACCGCAACAGCGAGTAGGGCTATTTGCCAATGCCAATTACGATATCGCGGAAGATACACAAATATACTTTGAATCATTGTATACCAAGCGTACATCAACTCAACAGATGGCGCCGTCACCTATTGAAGCCATACTAACTGCTGATGCAACCGGTAATCCATTTGGTACTGCTACCTCTATGCGCCGACGCATGACAGAAGTGGGGGATCGCGTATTTGATCAGGTGACCGATACACTGCGTGTGGTGTTGGGGGCGCAAGGTGTATGGGATGTTGGATCTGGCTACGATTGGGACGTGTCTTATTCTTACGGGCGCAACGATGCGACCGATCGCTCTTCAAACTACATAAACTTAACCAAGCTCTACAACACCATGGACGCGTCAATTTGTAATGACGTAAGCATTCCGTGCCAAGATTGGTTTGTCAACGAAGGCGCGTTGACAACTGACACCATCCACTATATTTCTTATACGGATCAAGCCAGCGGCGGTAATGAATTTAACATCGTAAACCTTAACCTTTCTGGTGATTTACTTGAGCTTCCGGCTGGTTTTGTTGGTTTTGCTGCAGGCGCTGAATATCGCCGAGAAAAAGGTTGGTATCAGCCTGATGCCGTTACGGTTGCGGGAGACGGTAGCGCTTCTGCTCAAGATCCTACATCAGGAGATTTTGATACTACACAAATCTACGCTGAATTCGCTGTGCCTTTATTAGCTGATTTGCCCCTAGTGAAAAGCTTATCTGTTGATGCGGCCATTCGTTGGTTTGACTACAGTACGTTTGATTCTGATACAACCTGGAAATTGGGATTGAGCTGGCACGTGAATGATGATTTGATGCTGCGCGGAGTTGCGTCTACTGCGTTTCGCGCGCCAACTGTTGATGAGTTATACGGTGGTGATGTGGGCTCGTACGATTACTTAACTGATCCATGTTCAGGTTACGGCGCTGGCGATCCTAACTCAACTTTGTATCAAACCTGTGCGGCGCAAATCAACAATACAAACTTTGTGTACAGCGATGGGCAAATTGAAAACACCTATACCACTGTGGCCAATTTGACCCCAGAAGAAGCCGATACCTTTACCCTAGGCTTGGTGTACAACCCGCAATTTATTGAAGGGTTTTCAGCTACGGTTGACTACTTCAATATTGAAGTGAGCAATGCTATATCTCGCATTTCAACGCAGACTTATTTGGATCAATGCTACGCTGGCGAAACAAGTTACTGCGATGTGTTAAGCATCACCCGTAATGAAATCACCGGCAATATTGATTACATGGAGTCACCATTGACGAACGTGGGTACGGTTGAAACACGCGGCGTTGATATGAACGTGACTTACGCTTTTGAAGCCATGGGATTTGATTGGGGCATAGATTTAGATGCCACTCGTTTGCTTGAATACACGGAGGACGAAGTAGAATATACAGGTAAAATTGACGGTACCAATGGTGGATTTGCCAAGTGGAAGTCGAATTTAGGCATTAAAATCAGTCAGGATGATTGGACGGCAAGCTATAAAGCGCGTTATATCGGTAGTATGACCGATGATTATTACGCAGCATATGATTTAGTGCAGACTGTGGGTTCTGTTACCTATCACGATATAGCTGGGCAATATTTTATGAATGACACATGGTCGGTTTCAGCAGGCATCGACAACTTGCTCAATAAAACGCCTCCTTATATCTACTCATGGAACAATGCCAATACGGTACCTGAAGTTTACGACGTAATGGGCCGCTATTATCACGCCAAGGTCACAGCGCGTTTTTAAACTAATGAATTGCTAATCAGTCATATACATTAAGCGAAATCCGGTAAATCTTATTTACCGGATTTTTTTTATGGTCGACAAAAAAGCTCATTTTGAACAAACGCTTCTGTAAATTAACGCCATTAAGGTACCTGTCATAAACGCCATTACAGAGCCCGTCATAAATGATGAATGCTAAAAAAAGTAATCAGGACATATCGGGAGCGTCCATATATGTCTATATAAAAATTTTTGGTTGTCGTATTCGCTGGGTGATTTTTGATACATCTTTAGTAAATATTTTTTGAGTGTGAATTAAACATAGGGGGGTAAAAATGGTTTATGCTAGAGGCCGCTATTTGCTGAGATGACCAACTGATATGACGAAGGTTATTTTATCTTGATGGCAAAATATAAGTATCAGGAATACCTCAAGTGGAAGGCGGGTGACACATTTTGCCTTCAAAAAATGCTCTCAAACCTAAAGGATTAAAAATGAAGTTTACAATTTTACTGGTAGCACTGACGTGCTTTACCTTTACTGCACATGCCGAGTCTAAGGCAAGCCGCGAATCTGTTGAAAAGCTGATGATGTTAACCGATGTATCAAAAATCATGGAATCGATGCAAGGGCAGGTGAGTAGCATGTTTAACAACATGGCGAGCCAAATGAATATTTCTGAGCAAGAAAGGCCCGCATTTGAAAAGTACATGGGGAAAATTGATAACTTGCTCAAAGAAAATATGACGTGGGAGCAATTCAAAGAGCCAATGATCAATGTCTACCTGACTCATTTTAATCAGACTGAGATCGACGGCTTGATTGAATTTTATCAGTCGGATGTGGGTAAGAGCATGACCCAAAAAATGCCATTAGTAATGCGAGACTCTATGATGGCAGGTCAGCAAGCCATGCGAGATATTATGCCGCAAGTACAAGCCATTGCCGAAGAAATGCAAAGTGAAATACAACAAGTTAGGCAGCAAGAAGGCGAATAATAAACACGTTTACGTAAGCTGCTTACTGGCCTTGTTGTGCCCAGTGACATATAAAGCCGCCAAGCATCATTGAATGCGGCGGCTTTTTATTTTAACGGGTATAGTTCATCTGGCTGATAGATTATCTTCTTTAAAGCCATAAAAAGCCAAGCGTATCAGCGTACTTCAAAACACATTAAAACCTAGCCATATCCGTTGCTATTTCTACTTTTCCTGAATAATGCTGCTGAACGAATTTTAGCGTAGCTTGGGTGTCATTGCGCGTACGGTTCATAAAGTGGGATAACACCACACGTTTTGCATTGGCTTGCTGAGCTATTTTACCTATATCCAGTGGGCGCATGTGTAAGTTAATGGCTGCGCCGGTTGCACTTTGCGGCACAGCGTTATGCATGACCAAAATATCACTGTCCTTGGCCAGTGTTGCCAAGGTATTGTTTTTGTTACTCATATCCCCTGAAAAGGTGATGCCGCAGCTGCCTATATCCACTCGCCACGCGACTGCGGCAACGGGCCCGTGATGCACGGGAATAGCAGTAATAGTGATATCTTCGCTAAGTTTTTCACTGTGTTGCTTTATCGGTGTCAGCGGAATGTTCTGTGCCTTGATATGATAATCTGCTTGGCTGCTGGTGTCTGTGTAATCGCTCAAATAAGCAAACGCTCCCTCATTGCCCATTAAACTGGCTAAATAATCGCTTGTACTTGGCATTAACGCATTTGCACTTGGCCCATATACCGTTATTTCTTCGTTGCGCTGAGTAAAATATGAACCTTTCACGTAGGCGGGTAAATCTGCGCTATGATCAACATGTAAATGGGTTAACAGTACCGCCTGAACATCAGTGAAATCTGCCCCTGAAGCGCCAAAATTAACGCTACTACCGGGCCCCGCATCAATCAATATTCTGGCTTTGTTTTTATGCCAGATTAAATAGCTAGAAGACACTCGGTCATCGTTTAATTCTGGGCCACCAGAGCCCAGCACTTGTAAGGTCACTGCCTGCTGTGCACAGCTCTGGGTGGGTGCTGAGTGCGCACTAAAACCGGTGGTAAGCAACAACATCGTAGCGGCGTGTGATACCAGTGATTTTAGCGAAATGAAGCGTGTTTCAGTGTTGATTATTGGCATGGTTTATCCCTGATTAATAAGGTGATTGCGCAGAAATTAGTCGCTGTTATGTGCGCGTATTCACAAATATGATGGATTTTGTAGCATAAAAATTTCACTACATCCCTATAATCGTTCGAGCTTTCTTGTCGCTACCTCTTTTGGCGATTCTCACAACAAGGACACATCTCATGTCAGATAATAAGCACAACGATACACAACTAAACAGTACAGAGATTTGGGTAAACAAAGCAGATATATCACAAACCAAAGTCGTTCACGGTCAAATAGACACCGCTGCACTGCAAGACGGTCAAGCGATCCTCAAAGTCGACAGTTTTGGTTTTTCTGCAAACAATATCAGCTATGCCGTAACAGGTGAAAAAATGGGCTATTGGGGCTTTTTTCCCGCAGACGAACAATGGGGTATAGTGCCTGTGTGGGGCTTTGGCACAGTAATCGCATCTAAGCATCCCCGGGCCCAAGTGGGGGAAGTGGTATATGGTTATTTCCCTATGGGTACGCACTTGTTGGTCAATGTTGATAAAGCCAATGACGTGAGCTTTTTTGACAATCACCCACAGCGCGTCAGCAGTTCTCCTGTGTATGACAATTATTTACGCTGCGCACAAGACCCGTCCTACCAAGAAGATTCTAAAGCTTGGTTATTGAATTATCGCCCGTTGTTTATGACCTCCTTCGTACTGGATGACTTTGTTGGCGAGCATATCAGCGACAAAGTAACGACTGTGTTACTCACCAGTGCATCAAGCAAAACGGCCTACGGCTGTGCACATTTGCTCATGAAGCACAAAGCACAGCGCGGCGGCCATTATCGGGTGGTGGGGTTAACCAGCGCAGCAAACAAAGCCTTGACTGAATCCTTTGGCTGTTACGACGAGGTACTCGAATACAAGGATATTGAGCAGATAAGCCGAGACGGTGAAAGCTGGGTGCTCGATTTTGCGGGTAACAAGCAGTTGCTGCTTGATTTACAAGACCTGTTAGGGGAGAAACTGTCTCGTGAAGTCTTTATTGGCGCCACTGATGTGAAATCACAGACTAATAAGCCCAAAGGCAAATTACACGGGCAGCTGTTTTTTGCTCCCCATCAAGTGAAAAAGCGTACTGAAGAATGGACCCGAGAAGGGTTTAATGAACGTTATGCTAAAGCTTGGAGCAGCTTTGACGCGCATATGCAGGACAAGATTCAAGTAGTGGAATACCAAGGGGCCAAGGCTATTCAAGATTTGTATCAACAAGGTTTGGCTGGCACATTGAATAATGAAGAAATTAACGTATTAACCTTTTATACCATTCCACGTTAGTAAGTGATCACGCAGCGAGAGTTTAAAAGGGCTTAAACAAGGCGCATGACTGAATGAATAGTTGTTCTCTTTCGAAGTCATGCAACGCAGTGTAAGCCCTTTTAAAACTCGCCTGAAAGGAATGCCCCAGCAGCTTTTGCTCTGCGTTCTCACTATTCGAAAGGGAACAACCATTACTTTATAGCGACGCCTTAATCAAAAACCGCTGGACGCATTCTGAGGGGGCACTTATTAATGCGGATTGGTATTAGTCGTTCAACACAGTGAAGGCGAAGGTGGCGGGTTACGCTTGCCACCATTTGTCATTTAATACCTGAATTGGCACCGCTTTTAAGTGCGCTAATACAATTAAGCGGTCGCTTTGATTTAAAAACTCACCGAATACTACCTGCTGGGTGTCATCAACAAAACGCAGTTGAATGCAGTCAAATTGGCCACTGGCTTCCACTAGCCCTACATAAGTTTGCTGACGAATAAAACGCCAGCTCTTGCGTGGCCGATACGTACCCGCTTGTAACTTAATAATACCTTCGCTGATGGTAATGACTTGCTGCTGATAAGTGAAAAGTGACACACGATACGAGATATACCACAACAAGCCCACCTCAATGCCAGCAAAAGGCAGAATTAACCAAGCTCCCACAAATGCCCAGGCTAACGCTATCATCAGCACCATAAACGCCACTACAGCTATCAATAGTTTGGTTTGTGCCCAGTTTGCTGAGCGATTGGGTGACAACGTCAGCACCCAGCTTTCGTTAGTGTTGTTTAAATTAACCATTGCGCTTTAGCGCTCTCGTTTGGATCATTTTAATAAAACACAAGCATACAAGACAAAGTCCTCACTGTGGTAAGCCGAGCTGTGATAAACGTAACAAAGGGGAGGGGAAAGTTGAATAAAAATACCTGCGAGCATTCAATGCGAACATCCGTGATTAACTGAATTACTTTGCCAGAATTTGGGTTTTCTGGCAAAGTGCTGTCGATATCAAAATGTAGTGTAAATTCAATGTTTTCTCAATTTTCTGCTGGGCAAATTCGTGGTTTCTTGATCCTAATATGGTGCGTTGTATTTGCGCTTCAACAAGAGCCTATTCGCTTGTTTGTACAGTATGCTGGTTTTACGTTTTTAGGCATACTCGGTGCCGTTTTCGCGAATGCGACCGGTGCCGGCGGTGGTGTGGTGTTCGTACCTTTTTTTAATCAAATGGGCTTATCTCCTAGCGCAACAGTCGCCACCAGTTTTGCCATTCAGTGTTTTGGTATGACTGCCGGAGCGGTGACATGGTGGCGCTTTCACTTGGCGCAAAGTGGCGATAACGTGCAAGCAATAGAGCAATTTGACGATAGCGCAGCGCAATATTCAGATGCCCAGCGCACAGAAACCTTGCACATTCAGCAGTGGCAAAGCTTGTATCCAGTATTATTACTGAGTATTCCTGCTTCTGTGGCTGGATTATTAATAGCGCAATTTAACCCTAGTTGGTTTGGCGCACTTGCCCAAGGCGATAAGTTACACATTGGCTTTGGTGTGTTTTCTATCATGCTCGCAATAAGTATGTTTTTAATGGTGGCGCTGGCGGGCCGTGGCTCACTGATAACCCAATTACGACGGTTAGATAGTATTTTGTTACCGATTATTTGTATTTGTGGCGGCGTAATTACGGCATATTTGTCAATCGGTGTAGGAGAGCTACTCGCTGTCTACTTAATCATGCGCGGTTTTAATGTGACATTTTCTATTGCATGTGCGGTGATATTGAGCGCTGCGACTGTGTGGTCAGGTGTGGTACATCATGTCATGATCAGTCAAGCTGTTTATTGGCCTGTTGTGTTGTTTGCTGGGCCAGGCGCTGTGATCGGGGGGATCTTAGCGAAACGTTTAGTGCTGCATTTCTCACCTACACATCTAAAACTGTTTTTCGCTAGCTGGATTTTAATATTAGGCGCATCGGGTTTGATTTTTTAACCGTTGAGCAAGCAGACCATTTTTTGCGTGTGCACATTTTGGTTTCGCGCGCGTCATCATATAGTTCAGCAAGGGCAGTCAGCACTGATTTATTTTCTTTTACTTAAAGGTGAGCAGAGTCAAAACATTTCCCATAACCCGCTTGTTATCCACCAATGCGCCTTCTTTTAAACAAGAGGGGAACAGCCTTGAGCTCGAAAAAGGCCTTGAGCTCGAAAAAGGCCTTGAGCCCGCAAAAGGCCTTGAGCTCCAAAAAAGCCACGAACGACTGCCAATAGACGACCAAGTTGCCAGTGAAGAGCCCCTTGAAATTTGGCTAAAACACCCCCTTAAACAAGCAGGTAAAGCAAGCTTGCTACTGACCACTATGCGCAGCCCAGGAGATGATATTGCCTTGGTCAAAGGCTGGCTACATACCAGTGGTTTACTTGATAATGATACAGACGTACAGCGTATTACCCACACCGGCAGCGGGCGCGTTAAAGGTAGTACGGCTAATCAAGTTTTAGTTACTTTGCATCCCCACTCACATTTCGACATTCATTCGCTGCACAGCCAGGGGGGCAGTCACATTGAATACGTCAATTCAGGTTGTGGTGTCTGTGGGCAGCGCTCAATTGATGTTTTGCTTGATAAAATCCCAGCTCAAGAAACGCAAAGTAGAACTAAACTAACTGCCCCTGAAGTATTCTCTTTGGCCGCTAACTTGCGTAGCCAGCAAGGTGTTTTTGCACTCACTGGCGGGTGCCACGGAGCTGGGTTATTCATCCTAGGTAAAGCGCATACGCACCATAGTGAACTTGTCGATGTGCGAGAAGACATTGGTCGGCACAATGCACTTGATAAACTTATCGGGGCAAACTTGTCGCTATTAATACCGAAGAAAACGCTTAATCAAGGAGCTGAGATAACTGCTGAAAAACCGCCCGAATATGGTGTGGTGATAAGTTCGCGGATAAGCTTTGATATAGTGCAAAAAGCAGCCATGGCCAACATAGGTATGATCTTGGCCATGGGCGCTCCCTCTAGCTTAGCTATTGAGCTGGCTCAAGAATGCGATATTTGCATAGCGGGCTTCATCGGTCAAAACCGTATCAATGTATACACCTGTGACCACAGAATTGTGTAGTGAGTTACCAAATATAAAATCATAACGCATAGCTTGTCGCTACAGGCGAGTGAACGTTGTTTAAGGAGCCAAAATGAAAACCGAATCGCCAGAGGCTGCAAAATCACCCTCATTTGATCCTGCGGATAGCCAGCGTATTGAAATCAGTCAGCCCAAAGAGTGGGCCGCGGGGATCCCTGCGGTATTGTCTGCATACAAGAATGTGACCACCAAAGCCGGCCCCATTAAAGGCACGCGGTTATTATCGGATTTAAACCAAATTGAAGGGTTTGATTGCCCAGGTTGTGCTTGGCCTGACCCACTTAAAAAGCGCGCTACGTTTGAATTTTGTGAAAATGGCGCAAAAGCCGTTGCGGATGAGGCGACGACCAAGCGTGCAGATGCGGCATTTTTTGCAAAGCACAGTGTAGATAAAATGCGCGGTCAATCTGACCGCTGGCTGAATGATCAAGGGCGATTAGTACAACCAATGTGGTTGCCAGAAGGCGCGAGTCATTATCAGCCAATTGAGTGGGCTGAGGCATTTAAACTTATTGCTCAGCAATTAAACGCACTGCAAAGCCCGAATGAAGCAGCGTTTTATACCTCGGGACGCACAGGCAACGAAGCAGCCTTTTTATATCAATTATTTGTGCGCAAATTTGGCACCAATAATCTGCCTGATTGTTCAAACATGTGCCATGAATCAAGTGGTGTCGGCCTCGGGGAAACCATAGGTGTTGGTAAGGGCACGGTGAGTCTTGAGGATTTAGAGCACGCTGAAGCGATTTTTGTTTTTGGGCAAAATCCGGGGACAAATCACCCACGTATGTTGTCATCGCTACAAGATGCAAAGCGCCGAGGGGCTAAAATTGTTGCGATTAACCCGCTGGATGAAACAGGATTAAAACGATTTAAAAACCCCCAAGAGGTGTCTGGGGTGGTAGGAAAGGGAACCGCGTTACGCGACCTGTATTTGCCAGTTAAAATCAATGGAGATGTGGCCTTACTCAAAGGGTTGTGCAAGTCATTGATAGAGCGTGACAGTCATCATCAGCCAGTGCTAGATCATGAATTTATTGAGCACTATTGCCATGGTTTTGACGCGTTCAAAAGTGATATAGAACAAACGACTTGGCACGCAATCGAACAAGGTAGTGGGCTAACGCAAGCGCAGATTGAACAGGCTGCAGATATTGCGTGTGCCTCTAAAAAGACGATTTGTTGTTGGGCAATGGGCATGACCCAGCACAAAAATGCGGTGGCCAATATTCAATTGATGACGAACTTTTTAATGTTGCAAGGGAATTTAGGCAAACCCGGCGCCGGCGTATGCCCAGTGCGAGGTCACAGTAATGTGCAAGGCGACCGCACCATGGGTATATGGGAGAAACCAGATCCTAAATTTTTAGATGCGCTGGAAAAAGAATTTCATTTTAGCCCGCCTCGAGAGAACGGCGTAGACGCAGTCGAAACCGTTCACGGCATGCAAAAAGGGCAAATAAAAGTCTTGTTCGCCCTTGGTGGAAACTTTTTCAGAGCCATGCCAGATCACCAAGCTAACGATGCAGGCTTAAGGCAGTGTGAATTAACGGTGCAAGTATCCACTAAGCTTAATCGTTCACACTTACATACAGGCAAGCAAGCGTTAATATTACCCGCCTTAGGACGTACTGAAATTGATACCCAAGCCAGCGGTATTCAAACGATTACGGTTGAAAATTCCATGGGGGTAGTGCAAACGTCTCACGGTAAAATTCCTCCTGCATCTGAGCTACTCAAAAGTGAAATCGATATTCTTGCAGAGCTTGCTGTTAATACACTTCCCAACGACGAGTTGGACTGGCTAGCATTTCGCTCAGATTATCGCGTTATACGCGACCATATCGCCAATGTGATCCCTGGCTTTGAAAACTTTAATCAGCGCATTGATGAATTGGGCGAATTTGTGTTGCCTAATGCGGTCAGAGATGCGCGTCAATTTGCTACCGCCACAGGTAAAGCCAACTTTGTGGTACACGACATTGAAAACATTGACGTGCCAGCGGGGCACTTATTGATGATGACTATCCGCAGTCATGATCAATTCAACACCACTGTGTATACCAATAACGATCGTTATCGTGGTATTCACGGCACACGTAAAGTGTTGTTTGTGAATCGCTTAGACATGGAAGAATTAGGCTTAAAAGCCGGTCAACGTGTAAGAATTCGTAGTCATTGGCCACATGACAAAGCTGCGTTACGTGAAGTGACTGATTTTGCTTTGGTTGAATATGGTATTCCAAGGGGGTGCGCTGCGGCGTATTACCCTGAAACGAACGACTTAATACCACTTGGCAGCGTGGCAGATAAGAGCAATACACCGGCTTATAAGTCGATTGTTATTAGCCTGCATGGTTAATTGCTCACGGTTTATTTAAATGCGATGGCTTTGCATATCTAAGTATGCTGAGAATTACTGATATGCACTTTTTACTAACCGGTTTTAATAACCAGTGCTCAACACAAAGGCAGACATAATAAAGTGAGTAAAACTAAGTGAGTAGAACAAAGGTTCAAACTTTCCATAGAGTAGCGACGATAAACAGCGTAATTGCGATTTCATTGTTTACCTGCAGCCTAGCATCAACATTCGCTCACGCTGAGCTCCCCTTTGAAAACGGAGCCAGTGGTAGCACGATTAGCGAGAACGGTGTGTTAAATAGTGACCTGAACAGCGCGCTCGCGGAGGGTATCGAACTTGATGTTGGCGTTACGCCTGAGCTGCATGCATTGCAACAGCGCTGGGCAAAAGTGAATTATACCATGACGGGCGATGAGCAAATTACGGCATTTACCTCACTTGTCAGCCGAGCGAATGAACTGGTTCTCAGCGAGCCAAAAAATGCGGGCTATTGGGCCTGGTTAGGTATTTGCCAGTCCACTTCGGCTGCGGCAATCGGCGGTACTGACGCCCTTTCGCTAGCTAAAAAAGCCAAAGCTTCGTTTGAAAAATCTCTCAAACTTGACGGGGACGCCTTAGAAGGCGTTGCGACCTTCTCATTAGGTACGCTGTACCACAAGGTACCAGGTTGGCCGTTGAGCTTCGGCAGTGACAAAGAAGCCAAGAAATTGTTGAGTAAAGCCGTAGAGCGTCATCCATTTAGCATTGATACTAACTTTTTCTATGGTGAGTTTTTATTTAACGATGGAGATAGTGAAGGCGCAAAAGCTTACTTATTACGGGCCAAACAAGCTCCACCGCGCGCAGATAGACCCATTGCCGATAAGTACCGCCGGATAGCCATCGACGAGCTTCTGGTTAAAATAGCAAAGGATTGATGCGAGCATAGCTACAGTTTAACACTCTTACTTGTGCGCATAACGTATCGAAAGTCCTCATGGGCTATGCTTTTCACTTCCATGCTGTTCCTGTCGGACTTTTTCACCACGAAAAAGGTACAGCAGAAATGACTGGCCCTTTAAACTTTCCATCTGATCTTGGTTGAATTGGACGTTAGGATAAGTGTTGCGCTGGCGCTTATACTGCTATAAAAAGCGCATTCGCTTATACTTCCTATAAAATTCGTGGAAACACCTACATGTTTGAGCAGTTAAACCAAGCAATAACCCCATTTCTAGAGATTTTCGGAGACAATATTTACACCCAAGCCGGGCTTGTCATTGCGCTTTCATTTATCGTCGCGTCGATATTTAAATACGTATTGATGGTGGGGCTTAAAGCCTTTATTGCACGTATTCATGTAAGTTTAGATAGCAGTTTTTTAAACCTACTGCATACACCAATTTACTACAGCTTATTGTTAATGGGGTTTTCCAGTGCGGCGTCTATTGTTGCTCCGTCTGAGCTCAGTGGATATATCATTTTTTCCTCGCTGCAGTCGGTAGCAATCTTGATTTGGACCGCCTTCTTTTTGCGCGCAAACCACGTAGTACTGCGCAAAATTGCCCTCAATCCCAACCGTTTTCACGCCGTGAACAATAAAACACTGCCTCTGTTTTTAAACTTGGTAAACATCATTATTTTAGTGCTTTGTGTGTACTTCGTTTTTTCGGTTTGGGGCGTTGACATGACTGCTTGGCTGGCATCAGCGGGGATTGTTGGTATCGCTGTGGGCTTTGCTGCTAAAGACACCTTAGCTAATCTGTTTTCGGGCGTGTTCATCATGGCTGATGCCCCTTATAAGATTGGCGATTACATTGTACTTGATTCTGGTGAACGCGGGGAGGTCACCCATATCGGCATGCGCAGTACGCGAATGCTGACCCGTGAAGATGTGGAGGTCACAATCCCGAACTCTGTCATGGGCAACTCTAAAATCATTAACGAATCTGGTGGGCCGCATGAGAAATCTCGCTGCCGAGTACCTGTGGGTGTGTCGTACGATGCGGATATTGATGAGGTTCGTGAAGTCTTGATGCAAATCGCGTTAACAGAAAAAGAATATGTATGTGAAGATCCAGAACCAAGAGTGCGCTTTCGTCGTTATGGTGCATCTGCTCTGGAATTTGAATTACTGGTATGGATAACCAAACCAGCACTTCGAGGTCGAGTCATAGACATTTTAAACAGCGAAATATTTAAACAATTTAGGCAGCGTAAAATTGAGATCCCTTACTCGAAACACGATTTGTACATCAAAGAAATGCCCAAAAAATATGCCGGCGAGCCAAAGAGTGAGGCTGAGTAAACGTAATTGTATCGTTTTTAACTCCAGCGAGATTTAGGATAAGTCTCGCTCTGCTAAAAATCGCACCAATTGTAGGGTGAGGTTCTCTCTGCGAGAAGCGTCAGGCCATAGAGCGTAAATACCAAGAGGCTTTATCTCCCATTGGGGTAATACATGTACCAGTTCGCCGGATTTTATTCCTTGAGTCACTAAGTGCTCTGGTAAAATAGTGAGCCCCAAATTCTGCTCAACAAAATGCAGTAAAGCCCCGGCGCTATTTAGCTTGATACGTGTTTTTTCAGTGACGCTTGCTACGTCGCCTTTTTTAGAGACAAACTCGGTAGTGGTGTTACGCATGCTAAAGTGCACCCAATCCCAGTCGGCTAAATCTGATGGATGCTTAGCGAGTGGGCGAGCATCGACATAGGCTTTTCCTGCTACCAAAAAGCGCCTACTTTCTCCTAGCTTGCGGGACATCATTGAGCTGTCTTGCAGCCAACCCGCACGAATACACATATCAAGCCCTTCTTTTAGGATATCCACTTTCGTATCTGTGTAATTAATATGCAATGACACCTTGGGATATTGGTGAGCAAATTCAGCAATCGCACTCGACAGTGCAGACGACGCTAAAAATGCCGGGAGCGAAACTTTAAGTTCTCCGATCAAATCTTGAGTACGACTGTTGAGCTCATTGACGCCTAACTCAGCACTTTTTGTAATATTCACCACATGTGCGTAAAAACGCTGGCCCTCGTTGGTTAAAAACAGTTTGCGTGTTGTTCTATAGAAAAGTGTAACGCCTAAGTATTGTTCTAGATCTGACACTGTTTCACTCACTCTAGAAGGCGCCACACCTAACTCACGGGCAGCAGCGCGAAAGGCCCCTTCATCTACCACTTTTACGAATACCGCCATATGGCGTAGGTAATTAATCATTGTTCTGTTTTTCGGAATAGTTAAATGTGTTTATTGTGCATATTCATATCAATTTGTAAACGTCATAATAGCTCCGTACTTAGCACTAACCCATTTAAAGATTGCTTTGAAACGTTTTTGAAGCCAAAAAAACACTGATTGGAGTCACTATGAAATGTCGCAATACTGCATTGGTTGCCGCCACTGCGCTTACATCTGCATTGCCTACTTTGGTTTACGCACAGGAAATTGCCCAAGCGGATAAATCTGAGGTCGGTTTTTATGTTTCAGGACAGGTAGGCTATAGCCAACAGGTGAACGATTCTGAAGCCATTGGTCAAAATATCGCTGTTGATGCTGATTTCCCAGCTGAATTTGATGCCGGAGACGGCGTTGTCGGTGGGATCGGTTTAGGATACAAATTCGATGAAAACTTTCGAATCGAAGGGCGCTTAAGCTATCGAGAAGGCAGCTTTAGCGAAACACAATTCGGTACTGGTGCGCGCGAAGGTCAAGAATACATTCTTGATGGCGACATTCAGAGTACAACTCTAACCGTGCAAGGCTTTTACGACTTCCCAAATAAGACCGCTTTCACGCCGTATATAAAAGTTGGAGTGGGCGTTTCCGATAACAGTTATTCTGCGCGCTTAGGTGGGCAGGGAGTTGCTGGCTTCGATGCGTTCGACGGAGCAGTAGACGGTTATTATGATGCATACGCTGACGGTGATGCTACCCAATTTACGTGGAATGTGGGCTTTGGTGGAAATTACCAAATCACACAAAAATTTAGTCTATACGGTGAATACCAATATGCCTCGTTTGGCGACATCAATACGGGAAAAGACTCGTTCACTGACGGCTTTAAAATCGATGATATAGCCAGTCACGAAGTGGTGATTGGTGTACGTTACGCGTTGTAGTACTTATTACAACGTCACATTAAAAAATTGAAAAGAAGATACGGAGAATAAGATGAAGATGATTACTCAAGTGCTATTAGGTCTGGCGTTATTAATTCCAACATTGAGCTATGCAGAGGTGATTGAAGTAGCAACGTTTACATTGAAAGAAGGCGTGACATACGAGGCGTTTGCACCAATTGATAAGACTGTAGAAGTGGAACATGTGGCTAAGCAGCCGGGGTTTATTTCGCGTGAAACAGCCAAGGGACAAAATGGTGAATGGCTAGTTGTAGTGCACTGGGTGACAGAAGAAGACGCTGAAGCCTCTATGCGCAGTTTTATGCAAGTACCGGCCGCCGCAGATTTTATGGCAAAAATCGACGCATCCACCATGGTCATGAAGCACTATTCAAAGTAAGCGATTAGGTGACGTTATGACAATTATACCATTCCACGTTAATAAGTGATCACTCAGCGAGAGTTTAAAAGGACTTAAACAAGGCGCATGACTGAATGAATAGTTGTTCTCTTTCGAAGTCATGCAACGCAGTGTAAGCCCTTTTAAAACTCGCCTACAAGGAATGCCCCAGCGGCTTTTGCTCTGCGTTCTCACT
>Ga0189289_10102_pt1 | contig 105021 bp, 88 predicted proteins | sample UW106minimetaG_FD_130313 | JGI IMG/M metagenome (GOLD analysis project Ga0189289, IMG submission 130313) | Marine microbial communities from the Costa Rica Dome - UW106 mini metaG | ecosystem: Environmental > Aquatic > Marine > Oceanic > Photic zone | place: Costa Rica: the Eastern Pacific...
CGGCCGTCGGTTTGTCGGTTCCAGCTTTCCGTCTCATCTTCACTCCTTGACGGTTCAGATGAGCCAGAAACCTTCCGTTATGCAAATCCCTCAATCAGGCCCACAGGTGCTGATGTCAGACAATTCTGGGGATTTGGGCTACAAGGATGTGCATGGCTGCTTGCATGTCGCGGGGCGGTCAAAAGACCTCATCATTCGCAGTGGCCACAACATTGATCCGGCGATGATCGAAAATGCCCTGAGCGCACACCCCGATGTTGCTCTTGCGGCGGCAGTCGGCATGCCAGACGCATATGCTGGAGAACTGCCCATGTGTTTCGTGCAGGTACATGAGGGCGTTGAGATCAGCAGCGAAGAACTGATGGCGCACGCGCAAAGCACAATTGACGAGCGCCCGGCATGGCCGAAGCGCATTGAGATTATTGATGCAATTCCTTTGACGTCCGTTGGCAAGATTTTCAAACCAAGCCTCCGCTGCGATGCTGCAAAACTGGTCGTGACCGATGCGCTTTCCAATGAGGTCAACTTGCCTGACGCTGAGGTCGATGTGGCCATTGGTGGTGCACGAGGCATGTGCGTGACCGTCGATTTGCCGGAAAAGGATGCTGCGTCCTGCAGTGCCGTTGAGCACGCCTTGGGTTTCTATGCTTTCGAAACAAAGGTCCGCGTCGTCTGATCGTGGTCTGAGCAACAGCGGGACGTCGCTTGCCGGTCGCTGCGGCAGGTCGTGCCAACATTCTGGGATCTGCTGATGCTACAAAATATTGCAGCGACCTGTCTTTGATCGCGCCAAACAGTATGCTCGCCCTCCCCCTTAAAGAGCGCCTTTCTCATGCGTGAGCCTGCCCCAGCGATGGGAAGACGTCACCCGAAGACAGTTGGTGCGTTCCTGGGTGTTTGAACTTTCGTTACTTGCGTCGCCGCTGGCCAGGAGAAGTACCGTAAACCCGTTTGAACGCGCGGCCGAATGCAGGCTCAGAGCCATAGCCCACGCGCATGGCAATCTCTGCAAGCGCTAAATCCGTTTCATCCAACAGGGAAGTGGCGACCGCCATCCGCCACTCTGTAAGGTAGTTGACCACGCTTTGCCCAACCATCTCGGTAAAGCGGGCGGAAAACACAGAGCGGGACAGCGCAGCTTCGTTGGCAAGGGTCGCAACAGACCAAGGATACTCGGGGTGTTGATGTATTTTGGCGAGGGCGCGCCCAATCTGGGGATCGCGCATGGCGGCCAGCCAACCTTTGCGCGCCTCCTGCGCGGTCTCTAGCCACGCGCGTATCGCCTGAATCACCAGGATATCGGCCAGTCGAGTGAGCACAGTCTCACCGCCCGGCCGTAAACTCGCTGCTTCGCGAGAGACATATCGCAAGGTGCTTTCCATCCATCCATCGGTGTCCTGTTCCCAATGATGGTAGAAGATCGCTTTCGGAAGTTGTGCCAACATGCGCTGAACAATTTGGCTATCGAAGCGCACGACGCCGTAGGTTGCGCGGGTCAGGTCTCCAGTGCCTCCATATTGGAGGAGTTCATAGCGCTCAGTGACTTGGGTAACTGGCAGCGCGTCCAGCGGGACGACCCGACTTTCTGGCGTATCGCGCAGTCGGTGGGGCAGCCCATGCGGGATCAAGGTCAGGCTGCCCGGCTCAAGCCAATGCCCGCCGACCCCATCCATTTCGAACCACACACGACCTGAAGTTACCACGAGAAAGCCCATGAGCCCCCCCAAATGCGGTATTTCGATCCCCCAAGGCGCACGCAACTCAGCGCGGCAGTAGAGTGTGCCTTTCATATGCATGGCATGGAGCGTTTCGCTGAGCGGGTCGAGCGCGTCCGGTAAAGTCGTCGTTGGATGTGTCATGTTCCAAGCCTAGCCCAGAAAAATCTAAACGTCTGCCGCTTCTGGACGATGGGTACACTATTCTGGATTTATCGTAATTCAAAAGCCAAAAATACCGAGCTATCTGAACTGCATGGCCCACCAGAGGCACACTGAGTTTGGAGCAGATAATGGAAACTATAAGCGTCCTGGTGACCTACGCCACTGGCCATGGGTCCACAGCCTATGTGGCCGAAGAGATCGCAAAGACCCTCCGAAGCAGCGGCGCAGAAGTTGATATCTTTCAGATCGATATGGCGCCCGCCCCCGACCTGTATGATGCAGTCGTGATCGGCGGCCCGATCCGCTTTGACAGGTGGCTTCCAACTGCAACGGCGTATGTTGCAACGCACGAAACCGTGCTTTCAGCGCGTCGCGTCGCGTACTTCTTTACCTGCATGGCACTCTCCGTGCCGGGCAAGGCGGAGCATGGGCAATCCTACGCCGAAGATATTGCGACACAGAGTACGGCCATATGGCCGGTCGATGTCGGTCAATTTGCCGGTGCGCTCAACTTCAAAAACTTTGCATGGCCTTTGCGTCTGCCCGCGCGGTTTCTTTTGAAAATGCTGGGCGGGGAAAGTGGCGACTACCGGGATCGCGCTGCCGTCCGGGACTGGTCGCTGCGTTGCTTTGAAATGTTCACACCCCAAAACGAAGGATAACTTCCTATGACATCACCTACTTTGCAAAGAAGCGCTCTGGCCCTGTCCAGTCTGATTGCGCTCGGGATCGGTGCAGCAATTTTGTTCGCACCAAGTGACTTTTATGCAATGAGTGCCGTCACGCTGCCGAACGATGTAAACCTGCTGAATGATCTCAGGGCGTTTGGTGGCGGGCTGGTTGCCGTTGCCGTTTTCATCAGTTTGGGTCTGTTCTACCGTTCCCTCATCTTTCCCGCGTTGATCGCGGCCGCAATTGTCTTCGCCGGCTTTGGGTTGGCGCGCATCTGGGCGATCACTGCAGATGGGCTTCCTGACGCAACCTATATGTGGGTGCTGGTGATTGAACTGGTCGTGGCAACTGTGGCTGCCATCCTCGCGGTCAAAACGCCGGTAGCGAACAGGTAGTCCCGAGATATGCCTCTGACGCTCTGCGCGACAACTGCGGGTAACTTCTGGCCGGTTCTTCAACGGGCCTGAAGCGCGCCGTTCGCACCCACGCAAGATAACGTGCACCGGCGCTAACGGGTCGGTGCAGGTGCCTATTGGACAGCCTTGTTCCGGCGAACAGTTCCCTAAGCCGATGCGTGGTGCCGATCCAATACGAACACAGATTCTGGCGCGGCGCGGCAGGAAACGCAAAAGCGCATAAACAGACGCGTAACGCAAATCTGACAGTCTACCTGGGCCCATGGACCGCCTTCGGAAAAGGCTGGAGAAACACCGGGATCAGCGCGCCGGAGCGCGCTCAGCCCCCGTGCATTCCCCGTCACCCTTGTTCTGTGGGCCAGTAAAAGCGATGCTGGCGGGACACCGAAACCCCTTGGGGCATGCCAGATAAGGGAGAGCGTTATGATACTTTCAATGCTTCGCGGACTTGTTGCCTGCAGCCTCGTGATCTTGCCAATCCATGCGGTGGCGCAGAATGCACCCTTGCCGGCAGACCGCTATATTGTCTCGCAAGACGTTGATTTCTATGGGTCAGACCGCACTCCATTGTTTGACACAACCGAGGCGGCCTGCCGCCGCGCATGCAGTGCCGATCAGGCCTGCATTGGGTTTACGTTCAATGCGCGCTCAAACGCCTGCTTTCCCAAAGCCGCCATCTCAGACCCTCAGTTCTACGACGGCGCCATTTCCGCGCGCAGGATGCAAACACCAGCTGCAGCGCAAGCGCTTGGCCTGCAAAGGCTGGCTGATCTGTCATTTTTGCGCCCTGAGGACGCAGACAATGGGCGCCGTCTTGCCGAAGGCCTAGGCAGCCGGTTCCCTGCCAATGATCGCGATGTAGGTGATCTGCTCCGCGAGGCCGCGCTGGCCGCTGACAGCGGCAACCGCCTGCGTCAGCTTTTCCTTGTGGGAACCCTTATTGGGATCACCGACCGCAGCGATCTGTGGGACAGCTACGCCACGCTCTCTATGGGGCTCCAGCAGAATTCAAACGAAGCGCGGCGCTATGGGCGAGAGGCCATTCCGGCGGCGATCAATGCCTATCTGCGCGCCGCGAGCCCGGGCGCTCAAGCCACTGTCCTTGTGACACTGGCGCAGGCGTTGGAATACCGGGGCAGAGGCCGAGACATGATCCCGGCCCTAAGACTGGCCTATGACATCCAACCCCGGGCCGACATCCTTGCTGCGCTTGACAAGGCCATTCGCACCTACGGGTTCCGTGTGGTGGGGGACCGTGTGGAAAATGACAGCGCATTGCCCCGGGTCTGTGCCGAATTCTCGGAGCGTTTGGCCAAAACGGGTGTTGACTACAGCCCCTATGTCCGGGCGGACGTGCCCGGCATCGCGGTTGAGGCAAGCGGCAATTCACTGTGCGTAGAAGGCTTTGACCACGGCCAGTACACGACCGTGACCTTCCGAAGCGGCCTGCCGTCCGCTGGCGGCGAGACACTGGCCCGCGATGTGGCCCTGCGCAGCTACATTCGCGACCGCAGCCCCGCCGTACGGTTCCCCGGCAGGGCTTATGTCTTGCCCCGCACGGGCGAAGCCGCGCTGCCCGTAGAAACCGTGAATGTCAGTGAGCTTGAGCTGCGTTTGCGTCGGGTATCTGACAGAAACCTGCTGCGCGCGATCCAGAACAGCTATTTTGGGCGTCCGCTGACCACTTGGGAAGATCGCGACTTTGCTTCCAAATTGGCTGAGGAGGTTTGGACAGGAACAGCTGATGTGGGCGAGACGCTGAATATCGACGTAACAACCCGTCTGCCCATGGGCGAAGCCTTGGCCGAACTGCCCACGGGCATCTACGCGCTCAGTGCGGCTGTCCCCGGCGTGGATCCATACGAGACACCGCCCGCGATGCAGTGGTTTGTTCTCACTGATATTGGCCTTGCGACATGGTCCGGGACAGATGGTCTGACCGTTGCCGCCCACAGCCTTGCAACGGCGCGCGCCCTGCCGGGCACATCGCTGCAACTGATTAGCCGTGCCAATGCGGTGCTGGGCGAGGTCACGGTCGGCTCGGATGGCTTTGCACGGTTTCCTGCCGGCTTAACACGCGGCACGGGCAGCGCATCGCCTGGCTTGCTGGTTGCGCGCAGGGGGGAGGAAGACATTGCGTTTCTGCCCCTGACAGACCCCGCTTTTGATCTGTCCGATCGCGGCGTGGAAGGGCGCCCGCCGAGCAAGCCAATCGACACGTTCCTGAGCACGGACCGCGGCGCCTATCGCCCGGGCGACACGATCAATGTGACGGCTCTGATGCGGGGCAGCAGGGCTGAGGCACTGGAAGGTGTGCCCTTGACGGCAACGCTCACACGGCCTGACGGGGTGGAATACAGCACCGCTACCAGCGCAGAAGGTCTGGCCGGCGGCCATGTGTTCGCCTTGCCCCTCGGCGCAGATGCCCCGCGCGGTACTTGGCGGCTTGAGCTCAAGTCAGACCGCGAGGCAGAGGCGCTCGCCGCCCAGCGCCTCTTGGTGGAAGACTTTCTGCCAGAGCGGATCGATGTTGCCCTGTCGCTGCCAGGCGCGGCCATAAGGCTGGGCGATGCGCCGCCTCTGCGCGTCCAAGCGGATTACCTATTTGGGGCACCGGGCGCCGATCTGGCCGTTGAGGGCGACGTGCGTTTGCGACGACGCGCCACTCTGGAGGATTACCCCGGCTACAGTTTCGGCCCCTATGACACGGCTTTCCGTCCGCGGACCCAGTATCTGGACGCCGGGCGCACCGATGCGTCAGGGGCCGCCACATTGGCCCTGAAGCTGCCGGATGTGGAAGAGGTGGAAAGCCTTCTGCTCGAAGCTGTCGCTACCGTGCGCGTTTCTGAAGGCTCTGGCCGCCCTGTAGAGCGTGAACTGATCACACCCATCGCACCAGACGGTCTGCGCATCGGATTGAAGCCCGTTTTCGAAGACGTGGTCCCCGAAGGCACCGAAGCCCGCTTTGACGCCATTGCGCTCGGTGGGGACGGGGCCGCGCCGGTGCGCTGGACGCTCAACCGCATCGAAACGCGTTACCAGTGGTACAGCCTCTACGGCAACTGGGAATGGGAGCCGATCACCCGTCGCACGCGCATCGCCAGTGGAGACACCGTGCTGAGCGGCGATGCAACGCAGGTCCAGGCACCCGTAGCCTGGGGGCACTATGAGATGGTGCTACAAAGCGCTGACGGGCGCATTACCACATCCGCAGAGTTCTACGCGGGCTGGTATGGAAGTGATGCGGGCACTGACACACCTGACCGCCTGCAGATGTCCCTCGACGCGCCCAGCTATGCGCCTGGCGAAACCGCTTTGCTGCGCATCGATGCACGTGAAGATGGCACGGCGTTGATCGCTGTGGCGTCAAACCATGTGATTGCACGCCAGGCGATCGAAGTTGTGGCAGGTGAAAACGTGATCCCGCTGCAAGTCACCGACGACTGGGGCGCAGGGGCCTATGTCACAGCGTCTGTTATCCGTCCAATGGACGTTGCTGCTGGGCAGAACCCCACGCGCGCGGTTGGCATCGCCCATGCCAGCATCGATCCTGGCGCGCGGCAGCTGGCGGTGACGCTGGATGCGCCGGAAACGGTCAATGGCCAGGAAGGCAGCTTTGACGTCACCGTGGCTGTCGCAGGGCTCAGTGCGGGCGACACAGCCCATGTCACCCTCGCGGCTGTCGATGTCGGTATCCTGAATCTCACGGGCTATGCGCCGCCAAACCCGTCGGATCACTATTTTGGCCAGCGCCGGTTGGGCGTGGAGATGCGCGATCTTTACGGCCGCCTGATCGATGGGTTGAACGGTGATATGGGGCGTGTGCGCTCGGGAGGTGATACCAGCCGGCAGCTTTCACGCCAAAGCCCGCCTCCGACCGAAGAGCTGATGTCGGCCTTTTCCGGGCCCGTGACGATTGGCCCGGACGGCACTGCAACGATTACGATCCCGCGCCCGGCGTTCAACGGCGCAATCCGCTTGATGGCCGTTGCCTGGAGTGAGACAGGCGTTGGCCAAGCCACCCGCGATGTGCTGGCACGCGATCCAATCGTGCTGACGGCAAGCCTGCCGCGCTTTCTCGCGCCGGGCGATCAGAGCCGCGCTTTGCTGGAGCTTGTACATGCGTCTGGTCCCGCTGGTGAAGTGGGGTTGAAAGTCGAAGCGCCCAGTTTGTCCCTGACAGAGGCGCCAGAGACAGTCGCACTGGCACAAGGCGGCACCGCCCGTATCGCGCTGCCGCTGAGCGGGGCGGTTGTTGGCGATCACGAAATCCGTGTGACCCTGCAGACCCCGGGGGGCGAAACCCTCAAGAAGTCTTTGACATTCGGCATCCGCCGAAACGATCCAGTGACATCTGTCACGCGCCGCTTTTCCCTCGATGCAGGCAGTGCCTTTACCTTCGACGGGGAGGTTCTCACGGGTTTGCACCCTGGCACAGCCAGCGCCACGCTCAGCGTCGGGCCGCTTGCGCGCTTTGACATGCCGGGGCTGCTTTCGCGCCTCGATACATACCCTTACGGATGTACTGAGCAGGTCACATCTGCCGCGATGCCTCTGCTCTATCTAAGCCAGATGGCGGGGGATGTGGGCATCGATGATATCCGCCCGCGCGTCGATGCTGCGATTGCCCGCATCCTGACCCGGCAGAGCGGGAATGGCGCATTCGGCCTCTGGTATGTCAGCTCCGGGGATTTTTGGCTTGATGCCTATGTCACGGATTTCCTGACGCGCGCGCGGGCCGAAGGCTACAGCATCCCGGACCGGGCCTATGACGCGGCTTTGGACAATTTGCTTAATCGGGTTGGCTATGCGCCAGAGTTCACAGAGGGGGGCGAGGATATCGCCTATGCGCTTTTGGTCCTCGCGCGCAGTGGCAAGGCCAGCATGGGCGATTTGCGGTACTATGCCGATGCCAAGGCCGAAGCATTCGCGACCCCGCTTGCCGCGGCCCAGATCGGGGCAGCGCTGGCCCTCTACGGTGATCAGCTGCGTGCCGACAGAATGTTCGGCGTGGCCAGCGCCAAACTGAATGCGCCCCCCCCCACCCGGGCGGTCTGGCGGGCCGATTACGGCACCCCTCTGCGCGATGCGGCCGGCGTGCTCAAACTGGCTGCGGAGGTGGGCAGTGCGGCGGTGGATCGCGGCGCATTGAGCGATCGGATTGGCACATCCAACCGGAGCTTGAGCACGCAGGAGGCCGCGCAAGTGCTCTTGGCGGCCCATGCGCTGCGCACGGATGCAAGCGCATCCGGCCTGACCGTGGACGACGTGCCCGCAGATGACCCCGTGGTCAAACGACTGGCCGCAGGGGATGCATCTTCCATGATCCGCAATGTCTCGGATCAGCCGATGGATGTAACGCTCACCGCCTATGGTGTGCCCGAGGTCGCGCCCGAGGCCGGGGGCTATGGCTACGCCATACGGCGGGATTACTTCACCCTTGAAGGCGTCCAGACAAATGCGCCCTTCACCGCTGGGGAACGACGCGTCGCTGTTCTTACGATCAGCCCCTTCGGAAATGTCGGCGCCCGCCTGATGGTCGATGATGCTCTGCCAGCGGGGCTGGAAATCGACAATCCAAACCTGCTGCGAGCTGGCGATGTCCGGTCGCTTGATTGGCTCAAACCCGCAAGCGCCGAGACGGCAGAATTCCGTGCGGATCGGTTTCTGGCCGCCGTGGACCACCGCAGTGATATGCCCTTCACGCTGGCGTATATCGTGCGCGCTGTCAGCCCGGGCGACTACCACCATCCAGCGGCCTTGGTTGAAGACATGTACCGCCCGGAATACCGCGCGGTTACGGCTACAGGCCGCCTGACCGTGACAGAATGAGGCTTCTCTTCACCCTTGCGCTGGCCCTACTGGCCTTTGCCGCCAGCATGGATGCCTGGCGTGCCTGGGTTGCGCGGACCGATCTGCCCCCCGTCCTGGCGGAGGTTTCGGCAGAGGTGCGGGCAGAGGACGGCACGCTGCTGCGCGCTTTCCCGGTTGAGGATGGGCGCTGGCGTCTAAGCGTTGATGTCGCCCGGGTCGATCCTGAATTTGTGGATATGCTTGTGGCCTATGAAGACAAGCGGTTTTGGACGCATTCCGGCGTGGATGGCTACGCCCTTCTCCGGGCGGCTTGGCAGGCCCTGTGGGCCGGGGAAGTAATCTCGGGTGGCTCTACCCTGTCCATGCAGGCGGCGCGTCTGCTCGAGAACTCGGGCACCGGATCGTGGCGCGGAAAGCTGCGCCAGATGCGTGTGGCCTGGGCGCTGGAGGGACAGCTGAGCAAACAGGAAATTCTGGGTCTGTATCTTCAGCACGCGCCCTACGGTGGCCCTGTCGAGGGCATCCGCTCTGGCGCACGGGCATGGTTTGGAAAATCCCCCATGCGGCTTAGCGCGGCGGAGGCAGCGCTGCTGATCGCGCTGCCCCAATCCCCTGAGGCCCGGCGCCCAGACCGGCAACCAGCGGCAGCGCAGGCTGCGCGGGATCGCGTCTTGGCGCGCCTCGGTTTGCCTGCAACGGCTGTGCGCTTACCCAAACAAATGCAGGCACTGCCGCGCCATGCCGCCCACCTTGCTGCGCGCTTGCACTCTGGCCATCCTGCCGCCGTACGGATCGACACGGTGCTGGATGGCGCCCTGCAAAAAAGCCTTGAGCGGCTTGCCCACGCATCCGTGCGCGGGCTGCCAGATGGCGTCAATATCGCCATGATCGTGGCTGAGCATCAGACTGGGCGCGTTCTTGCATCAATCGGTGCGGCAGAATTTGGCAGCGCGCGCGCAGGGTTCATCGATATGACCCGCGCCCCAAGATCCCCCGGATCGACATTGAAGCCTCTGATCTATGGGCTGGCCTTCGATGCAGGGCTGGCCCATCCCGAGACGATGATGCGCGATGTGCCCACAGCTTTTGGAGCCTACGCCCCACAGAATTTCGATGGCACATTCCGGGGCGATGTCACTGCGCGGCAGGCTCTGCGCGCCTCGCTCAACATTCCGCCAGTTGCTTTGACTCAGGCGCTGGGGCCTTCGCGCCTGATGTCTGCCCTGCGGGCGTCTGGCGCCGCACCACGCGTTCGGGGCGCACCGGGCTTGGCCGTGGCGCTGGGCGGCGTGGGCCTGACGCTGGAGGAATTGGTGCAACTCTATGCGGGGCTTGCACGCGGGGGGGAGGCCGTTGCCTTATCTGCTGTCCCAGCGGCCCGCGCGCCTGGCGCAAAGCTGCTTTCAGGGCGGTCTGCGTGGCACGTCGCAGACATCTTGAAGGGCAGCGCCGCAGCTGCGCCACACGTGGCGGTGAAAACTGGCACTTCTTATGGCCATCGCGATGCATGGGCCATCGGCTGGGACGGGCAGCATGTGGTGGGCATCTGGATGGGGCGGCCCGATGGCACCGCGGTGCCCGGTGTCTTCGGTGCAGATTTGGCAGTGCCCGTTTTGCTGGAAGCCTTTGGCCGCGTCGGCCCCAAGCGGGTCCATTTGCCGCCACCGCCTGCTGACACCTTGCTCTTGCCAACGGCATTGCTGCCCGCCCCATTGCAGCGCTTCGGCATAGCTGAAGACGGCGATCGTGGCCCCCGTGTCGTGTTCCCACCTGATGGGGCGCGGCTCGCGGCCTCAGATGTGTTGGTTGTGACGGTAAAGGGCGGGGCCTTGCCCCTGAGCGTGCTTGTGAACGGGGCGCCGGCAGCAACCGGAGTGCTCGACAGAACGGTGAGCCTGCCTTGGCCCGGCACCGGGTATTCGCGGGTGTCAGTACTGGACGCGACCGGGAAGTCTGCTGCGATTGAAGTAGAACTGAGCCCATAGGGCCTTTGGCGACGCGCCAATTATGCCATCAGGCCTCTTTTGCGGGCCCAGTCCAACAGCGCGCGTTCAAGTCTGACCCACACACCGACACACGTGGCCGGCCTCTGCATGGCGATCACAGGCCATGCAAAGTTTTCGTTTCCAGATAGTCTTCCAGCCCCATCAAGCCGCCCTCGCGGCCGTTGCCGGATTGTTTGTAGCCCCCAAAAGGCGTGCCGTAGTTGAAGCCGCCGCCATTGATGTGAACGGCTCCCGCGCGCAGACGGGCAGACACGCGCTCCGCGCGCTCCGGGCTGCCTGTCTGCAGATAGGCGGCCAGCCCATAGGGCGTATCATTGGCAATGCGTATTGCGTCGGCTTCGTCTTCAAAGGGGATGATGACCAGAACCGGGCCAAAGATCTCTTCCTGTGCAATGACCATGTCATTGGAGACACCGGCGAAAATGGTCGGCTTCACATACCAACCGGCCTCAAAGCCGTCGGGCTTGCCAAGGCCACCCGCGAGCAGCGCCGCCCCTTCATCAAGCCCTGTTTGGATTTTCGCCTGTACGCGGTCAAATTGGATGCGATCAAACAGAGGGCCGATGTGATCGCCCTCCTGAGTTGGATCGCCAACCTGTGTGGCCTCAGCCGCACGTTTGGCGATGTCGAGCACCTCATCATAGCATGCGCGTTCCACCAGAAGGCGCGTCGGGGCATCACAGGATTGCCCGGTATTGTACATGCATTCATCAACAGAGGCCGTGACGCGCTCCTCGAGGTCGCAGTCGGCAAAAACGAGGTTGGGGGACTTGCCTCCCAACTCAAGCGTCACCCGCTTGACGGTGTCTGCCGCATCACGTGTTACGGCCGTGCCGGCGCGGGTCGAACCGGTAAAAGACATCATCTGAATATCGGGATGGCGCGACAGGGCTGAGCCAACATTGGCCCCGTCGCCATGCACGAGGTTGAAAACCCCAGCCGGATAGCCAGCTTCGTGAATGATCTCAGCATAGATCATGGCGGATATGGGCGTGTGCTCGGAGGGTTTCAGCACGCAGGTGCAGCCCGTGGCCAAAGCGGGTATGACCTTGAGAGCAATCTGGTTCATTGGCCAGTTCCAAGGGGTAATCAGGCCGCAAACCCCAATCGGTTCCCGCAGCAGGATATCCCCGTTCGGCAGCACGCTGCGCTCTTCAAGCATTTCCAGCGCATCGATAAATCCCTGAAGATGGCCTATGGCGGCATCTGCCTGCGCTGCGCGCGCCATGGTAATCGGTGCGCCCATTTCCATCCGCATCGCCTGTGCCAAATCTTCAAACCGGTGCTCGGTGACGGATTTAAGGCGTTTGAGAAGCGCAAGGCGCTCTGCCCGTGTGGTTTGCGAGTAGCTGTCAAAGGCGGCCTTTGCAGCGGCCACCGCCCTGTCCACATCTGCCGCTCCGCCCATTGCTACGGTGCCGATCTGTTCCGCATCGGCAGGGTTCTGCACAGGCATCGTCGCATCCGAGATCGGATCGACCCATTGCCCATCAATGTAGAATTTCAAAAGGTTGTTCATTTGCTACCTTCCTATTGGCATCCTGCCAAAGTGCCTGCGTTCTTGCCCGACGATGTCTGCGCAGGGCGGGCAAGACAAGTGCGACTTGCTTGCCAAGTAGCGTCAGGCATGACCGTAGAAGGCTTCGCCTTGGCCTTGATCACCCTACACTCCAAAAATTCAGGTAGCGTAAGGCACTGAGGCCGCGCCTCTCTTCTCTGGCCTCACCTTTCCGGCCTCACCGGGCTTTGGCAATTGCCGTTTCCACCAGAGCCTGCATTTCATCGAGGCTGGCGGGCCTTGGGTTGGTTGCGGCGGCACTGTCCTGCAAGGCCTTCTCAGCGATGCGCGTGGCACAGTCAGCAGGGACGCCAATATCTGCAAGGGATCGCGGGATATCGATATCATCGAGGCGCTGTTCGATTTCTGCAATGAAGGCGTCAACGGAAGGATCATCCAAGCCCATCGCATCGGCCATCCGCTTCACCTTTGCCTCCATCCCCGGCAGATTGAAGCGCAAAACCGTCGGCAGGATCACAGCGTTGGTCAATCCGTGCTGGGTGTCAAATTCCGCCCCGACCATGTGAGAGATCGCATGCACCAGCCCCAGCCCCTTCAGGAACGCGATGCCCGCAAGGCATGAGCCCACGAGCATGCCGCCTCGCGCCGCCATATTCTCAGGCTCACGCACAGCAATTGGCAGCCACTTGGCAACAAGTGCCAGACCCTCCAGCGCCAGCCCGTCACACAGCGGGTGAAAGCCCGGAACGCAATAAGCTTCGATCGCGTGCACCATCGCGTCGGCCCCTGTCCAGGCGGTCAGGTTGGCGGGCAAGCCGACCGTCAGTTCCGGATCGAGCAGTGCCAGAGACGGTTTGAGATCGGGATGACAGATGCAGAACTTCATGCCTTTTTCGACATGGGTCACCATCGCTGTGCTTTCTGTCTCAGCGCCCGTACCTGCCGTCGTCGGAAGGGTGATCAGCACCGGAAAGGCTTGATCCGGCGTCAAGCTAACTGGCGGCTCTTCCCATTCGAAGGCCCACAGGTCGGCATCATTGCGTGCGGTCAGGCAAATGGCCTTTCCGCCATCCATGGCACTGCCCCCGCCGATGGCGATAATCGCGTCATGGCCACCTGCGCGGAATGTCTGGCGTCCGGCTGCGATTTCGTCATCGCGCGGGTTTGGCGAGATGTCTGAATACATGTCGGATGCCAGTCCCGCCGCACTCAGATAATCGCGCAGCCGCGCCATAAACGGCAGGTCGCGGCTGCCCCTGTCGGTGACGATCAGCGGATTGGACAGCCCCATAGCCGCACAGCGCGCGCCGATTTCGGACAGCCGGCCTGGCCCGTAGGCAATGGGCACAGGAAAGGTCCAGTCTTGGGCGAGCAAAATGTCAGCGTCATTCATGTTAATATCTCGTGATTGGTCCAGAGGATGCGCCGCATCGGGGGCTTAGTATCAATAGCGGCGACGCTTCAAGCGTCCGAGCATCCCTTCACTGGGGCAGAACCGCCAGCATGCCCCCGAAGCCGCTGTTTGGGCAACGTAAAACTTTTGTCTCAGGTGATGTCTGCATGGATCAAATTGAGGCTGGGAATGAACTGAGAGACAGGCGTTTAAACACCCTGGCTTGGTCAGCTCCCACCTCGCACGCGCCATGATACTCAAACCAGAGGCGGACCAAAGCCCGTTGCTTGCAGCGATGGCAAATCGCCCAGAACCCATAGAAGTTAAGTCTAGATTCGAGATACACGCTGGTCGGAAAGCTCAATATCCAGAAACTCGCCCTGTTAATTCCCTGCGAGCACGGAACCTTAACCCTAACCGAAGCCTCTCATGCTTACTCTGGAAGCGACCCTGAGAAATCGCTCGGAACCACGACGCAAGGGGCATCTCTGTGGGGAACGCAACAGTCCAAGCCGTCGGAAATTCGGCAGAAAACAGGGAAAAAGCAGTTTACTGACTGGGCCTAGGCTGGGTGGCGGACAGTGAGTCCGCTTTTCTCACTTCCAGCATGTTCCGTCGATGTCTGTTTGTGCGCTGTAAATACAATGCTTTAGGACTTACTTTCGTCCAATACCGCCCTTGAAGTTCCACTGTGTTCCAGACCATAGTGGGGGATATTGTGGGGGATACATTTGCCATGCAGAAGTCAATACGCCGACCCGAGAAGGCGCTGTCCGCTCGCTTTGTCGAAACCGTTACGGAGCCCGGTAAGTACTTTGATGGGCACGGCCTCTTCCTGCGGGTGACGCCGAAGGGCAGCAAGCAGTGGGTTCAACGCATCATGATACGTGGCAAGCGCTGTGAGCTGGGCCTGGGCAGCCCACCGGCTGTGACCCTCGCCATGGCACGCAAGGTGGCATTGGAGCATCACGGCACAGCGATGCTGGGCGGAGACCCCCTAGCAGACAAGCGCGCTGCAAAAGACGTGTTGAGTTTCGCAGAGGCGGTCGATGCCTATCTGGAGGCAAAGCTCAGTGAGTTCAAAAACGCCAAGCACCGTCAGCAGTGGCGCAACACGCTGGTGACCTATGCGCTGCCAAAGCTGGGGCGTAAGCCGGTGCGCGATATCGATCTGCAGGACATACTTGAGGTACTGCAGCCAATTTGGCTGAGCAAGACAGAGACGGCCTCTCGCGTGAGAGGCCGGATAGAGAACGTGCTGTCTTGGGCCGCAGTGCGCGGCTATCGCTCTGGTGACAACCCGGCACGGTGGAAGGGCAACCTCTCTGAGCTCCTTCCAAAGCCCAGCAAGGTTGCGAAGGTGACGAACCAGCCCTCTCTTTCGCAAGGTGATGCGGCGGCCTGGTGGGCGGATTTACAGAACCGCGATGGGATGGCCGCTTTAGCGCTCCGCTTTCAGACGTTGACCGCCGCGCGCTCGGGCGAAGTGCGCACCGCCTCTTGGGAAGACTTTCGCCTTGGCAACGGCGCTGCTGACGCGCTTTGGACAGTGCCAGCGGACAGGATGAAGAACGGCAAGGTGCACCGGGTGCCCCTGACGGCGGATGCAGTCGCTTTGCTTCAATCCGTGCCAAGGCTGCAGGGCAGCAATCTTGTGTTCCACGCCGCCCGCGGCGGGACGCTGTCTAATGCCTCGCTATCAGCAGTCATGAAGCGGATGCATGCGGCCAAGGTGGAGAACGATGGCGTGGGCTATCTCGACATGGCCAGCCAGAGACCTGCCGTCCCACACGGGCTGCGCTCCACGTTCCGTGTCTGGGCGACAGAGCAAGGCTACGATCACCGGATGGCCGAGATTGCCCTGGCCCATTGGCAGGGAGATGAGACAGAGCGTGCCTATCAGCGCTCCGATATGCTGGAGAGACGGCGCGCCATGATGGAAAGCTGGGCGGCGTTTCTAGACGGACAGGGGTCTGCCAAGCTCAACGTGGTGGAGCTTGGTGCATTTGGCCGAGCTTAGATTGGCTGCAAGGCGCACCTGCGCGCAGAACACAGCTGCCGGGGTGTATCAAGACGCAAAACCCCTTGCCCTATCAGCTCCTCAACTTGCCGTAACTTTGAGACAATCTCTTCGGGCTTTGGGCGCTTGTTGGCCATATGTCTCCTCCGACTTACTAAACATAAGGGGGGACCGCTTCTATGGGGGAAGACCACATGGTCGGACGCAACGCCCCTTCAACGATCGCCTCTGCGTCTTTCATCGGGCGTACGCGGCCCCACTGGGACCACGGTCCCTCTTCGTTGTCATACTTTTGCCGCTTGAGGAACGGCTTGACGTAAATTGGCGCGATCAGCCGGACCTCATGGACGTGGCTCGACATTTGACGTGCCCAGTGATGCGCGCTGGCACAAGCCTCCATCGTCACAAGGCACGGCGACTGGTCCACCATGAACCGGGCGAACTGCGGCCGCGACAGCTTCTAGCGGAACACCACCGACCCGTTCGATGCAGCGCCGTGCAATCGGAATACATTTTTGCCAGATTGACGCCGATGGCGGTCGTCTCTCCCATGGATGCCCGCTCCTTAAACTTGTGACTCAAAACCGCAAGCTTGGCGTATTGCGCGCTCGGTGTCCGGGGGTGAACCCAGTTGCAACTAAAGGAACCCATAGGAGGCATATCCAAAAAAGTAGTCGGTTCAACATTTATCGATCCCCATCCCCGCCGTTGGGGCCCTTGAATAGACCCCCGCGCTTGGCAAGGGCTGCGTCGCTCAGCACCCGTGTGTACGTCTTGTAGCGGCCGTCGCGCGAGCGTAAAGCAGGATTTATAGATAAGGCATCTTCCTGCCCATTGCCGCCGGTCGCGTTGTGATTGCTCAGCATTTCCCCAAGTCGGCTTAACTCGAAGAAATGAATTGCCACGAAGCCGGTGAGTAGATCGCGCTCGTCAGGCTTTGGATTACGTCTACTGGGAGTGCTTCGAAAGCCTCTATGAGGCTCGGCAAGGCCAATGGTGCAAGCCGGTTTCGCAAGTGTGCTAGCAAAAGCAGATGATAAACCGATGGCTGTGCCGCTTGCTGCGCAAGTGCGGCTCGCTGCGACGACAGCAGGTTTCTGTCTGGTACTCGCAACTCGCCGATTGCCTTCGTGATCGCGGAACGAGCCATGTCCGCTGTCATGCCGCGCTCCAGCTCCGCGGTGATAGTTACAAGCACCATGCTCGGGCCCGTCGGTTCGATCAGCACCTCAAAGTCGCGGACTATGAAAGAGCTTTCGGTGAGCGCTTCTGAGAGCGCTGTTTGAAGGTCTTCAAGGCTCCAGATGCTCGCAAACATAGCTAAAGCGCTCTGCTCGGATGGGGCCAGTGCGCCCTGAATATCTATGGCTTGGTAACCGATAAACATCCGCCCCTCGATACCAGACGACGCTGTCAGACCGACGTGGTTGATGATCGGTTCCACGAGGGGGGTGCCCAACCAACGAGGCGCTCTTGTTGGCGGGATGAGGGCCTGCACAGCAACCACATCTACAGAACCAGCTATTACCAAAACCGACCTGTCCGGCGTATAGTATGCCGACTGAAATGCGCGGACATCGTCTGCAGTAAGAGCATTGAGAACATTGAGCTGACCGATAACGCAGTTTTGCCACGGCGTGTTGGCGAAAACGATCATCCTTGCCGCGCAGAATTCCTGCCGGGCGATTGGCGCATTTGACGCCACCTCTATTTCCCTCGATATCCTAGTGCGCTCTGTTTCAAAGGCCGCCTCTGGGATCGGCTCGTTCGACAGAACCGCCTCGAAGAAACCAATCACATCATCAAGGCTTCCAGGATCGGTAATCGTGGCGAACTCGGTGGTTTTCAGCGTTGTGAACGCGTTTATGGACCCGCGATAGCCGGTCGCCCGCATCGCGCCGACAAAAGCACGATGTTCGGCGAAATGTGCCAGACCTTCCCGCGCCCCGTCCTCTGCCGCCCCAGCGGCAAAAATGAGATTTGCTGAAACCTCCTCCTCGTCGTCTGCGGGTATCACAATAACAGTTCCAAACTGATCTGAGCCGTATATTGTGACGTTTTCTGCACAGGCGGCTGTGCTCGCGATCGAGATCAGAAGCGACAGGACGAAACGCATTGTCCATTCTCCCTGCAAGGCGTTCGACCGACATCAGGCGGCCAAACTTATTTATACCTGTAGTTCACCGGACGCCCGAGTTAGCGATCGTGTAGCCGCATTCATCGCAGAATGTTCCCACCTCGTTGAATCCGACGCCTCCTCTTCAACCACCACCGCCGGACATTCGCGCTAAGCTAGTCCCGACGTCAACCGCTACGCTCGGGTCAAGGGAGACCGCGCCGCCGCCTGTGCTTTAATTGTTTAGATTTCTAGCGGCATTTTGCTGGCGTTTGCGACCCGAATTTCCGCTTTTAGCCACTCAACAAAAGTGACGCGGCATGATTGCGCAGGCGATGTAGTGGCTCAAAGCAGACACTCGCGTTCAACGCAGCGCATGACCGCTCAGAGCCCGAAACAGCCGAAGCGAGTTTACGACCTTCGCTCCTGCAGAAAATAAATAACCCCAGCTACTCGCCGCATTCCGATCTAGAAAATCAGATGCCATACACACAGGAGTTTACAGGTCGATGCAATCGCGACATCGGCTGTTGTTCAATGGCCGAATTGCCATCCACCTCAACCCTGCACAATAGCTCGGTTAGGCCGCAATCGATGCTGTTCGCATGGCCAACTCAACAATGGAACGTGTTTATCAGTTTGAGTTTTATGACAATGCCAAAGATAAGTGCGACCCCTCGAGCCGCACTTACGTTCTCATCTTCTTTTTCGGATGCTTGACCCTAGTTTGCTTTCTTTCGTCGACTTGCTGCTGCGATACCGCCAAAACCAGCAAGCAGCATCCAACCAGCGGCTGGAAGCGGAACAGCATTTACATTTACATTGATCGCCGCAAACTCACCGTTATCAACGCCGATGCGAAAACTATACTCTCCAGGTGCGAACGGATCGAAACCCGACCCCAGAAATGCGAAGCCTAGGTTTTGACTACCTTGAAATACGGTTCCACCGGCTTCAAAAAAGCCGGAATCTAATTGCGAAATTGCGACAGAACTTAGTGTCGAAAGGTCATTTCCAACAGAAGGATCAAGGTCGTAATAGAGCTTCAGGTTAGCATCCGCGATGTTGCCCGTACTTTCTGCGTAGTAGCTGAAATTCCACAACGAAAGACCCGGGTCACTCTCGCCCGTTAATTGAGTGTATGTACCCAAACCATCGTTTGAGAGCAGCGGGCTGTCGTTTCTCGGGGTAGCGATCAGCCCGACACGTACAGTGTCACCCCCGACCGAAAAAAAATTGGTAATCGCAGCCGGGTACGTGGGGATATTAGTACCTCCAAAGGTAACGTCGACGCCTGCGAGTGTCGTCAGATTGCTGAAAGTACCGAACTGCGGACTTACAGCTGCTGCCGATGCAGCGGTCCCAAGCGAAAGTGCCAAGGCTGAGAGAGAGCCTGCAGCCAACATAGTAACTTTATTCATTCGTAGCCCTTTATAGTAGCGTTCTCTATGCAATCGGATTTCTAGTTTCCACTGAAACGAAGTCAATGCGGTGCTGCGGGACATGTGGATGTCTCACGGAGCAGTTTCCGAGGTTATTCTGTTTGAATTCAAAAACAGACACGCCGGCTGGCGCAAGGTAAGATAGCTCTATCCGCAACGCGGTCTTCGCTCACAGGCACAGCAAACGTCTGCTTCGCAAGAAAGCGGCCGCTGAAAGTGAGACGCATTTTCAAATTGTGCTCCCAATCCCATTGACCAACACAGAGGCGGCTCGACTTATGGCGCCCGTGCACCTTGATGCGCTCCGTCTTCAACAGCCTCTACATCTGGTGACCGGAAATAGGTGAGAAACTACCTCTTGTGACTTCCGGGTGTTTCCGCTATGTTCTCCCTGCGGAAGAGCACGATGCCACCGCACGAAACATCTATCCGAAAGGACCGGAGACATCCGGAGATGTTGGCGTGTGGCATATTGAACGGTCGTGCTCGCCTTCTCTCCATATCTTGCCGGTCCCCTAATCATAGGGGCTACAATGATACAGCATATGCCAATCCGCTTGCTCAAGCGGCAGCAAGTCGAAGAGATCACCACCCTCTCTCGCTCCAGCATCTACGACATGATCAAGCGCGGTGTATTTCCAAAGCCGATTAAGATCGGAGAGCGCGCTGTCGCATGGCGTGAAGCGGACATCATCGCGTGGCTGGACGCGCGCATGGCTGCGGTCTCAGACGAGGAGGTGGCGCCATGACCGATCTGGAAAGCCGCGACGCTTACAAGTTGACGCTGCGCAGGGACGGCGACCATCGCATCATTCTGTGCCCTGATCCCCAACAGTGGATCATTCAGCGCCGCACACGCGCTGAGAGCCCGGATGGGGCGCGATGGGAGGCTGTCTACTTCTGCACCTCCCGAGCGGGCTTGCTAATCGACTATCCGGCCCTTGCTGGTGTCAGCCCGCAGGAGCTCATGGACTTCCCCGAGTATGTCACCTGTTCCCTCACGCCCGTTGGCGATTGCCCGTCATTGGATCTGACAGGCGGGTCTTCTGATCTGCCCGACTGTCATCGCCCCCAGGGCACGTTTTCCACACGGACTGATCTTGGCGCCTGGTGGCGCTGCACAGACTAAGGCCAGGCTTTTTTAGGAGTGCAGATCCGGCGTTCCTGCGCGCCGTCAAACGCAGGGCCAGAGAGGTGGAACGGGTTGAACTACGGTGGCGCCCCTTCTGGCAACGCCTACCACGGGCGGGATCACAGGCGAAGGGCAGTCCGCAAGGTTGAGGCCCGATCCCCGGCGCAGCGCTCATGCGTCGCAAGCAGCAACCAACCGTCCGGCAGGAGTGCATGATCGGATGGGCCCAAAGCGATGGACAGGCTCCGTTGGGCAGGAACATACGCAGAGGGCATAGGGACTGCCGCAGCCGCGTGCTGTGGGCAGTCGTCCTATGCCCTTCGCCCTGAACCTCACCATTGGGCAGACAGTTCCTTTACAGAACAACGTCTGTATAACTTACAGCGGTAACGACACACAAAATCCGCAGTTGGCCAAATCCATGGACGATTTTGCCATTCAGGAATTTTGAGTTGGATCAATCTGATCTTTGCTTGTTGTAAACTCCTACTCGTCAGCATCCGTTAGCCAATTGCAAAGGAGACGGGTGCACCCGATCGTTTGCGCATTGCGAACGCTCAAGCCATGCCAGAGCAGGCCAAAGCGAAAGCACAACACAAGCCCGGATACAGACGCATGACTGACCGCAGGCAGGGGTATTCCCCGGATACATAAAGATGGGCCTCCATCCGGGCGCTTATCAGCGCTGCGGGTGATGCAGCGATCCGAACTGTGGTCGGGTATTGGCTGGATCAAGCCGGTAGCGATAACTGGGCTGCCAATCACCCCAACTGAAAGCCATCGCATGAGGTGCTATCAGCGTCATCGTAGGGAAGATGTTTGGAACTTTTAGGCCATGCGCAGAGCGCGGCCCTGAGGGGCCTTGCATCCCTTTGCGGGGAGATGCGCCTAGAAAGCCAACTCCCCGCCTCAGCGCCCCTGATATTGGCTCTACGGGGCCGCCTTACCGCCACTGGACCGCTGCGCTGCATTCTACAGGTGCCAAATGCCACTTTTGGGCTTCAGGCTGGCATGCGCGGCCTGCGGCGCCTCAAGGCACGATCAACCGTGTGGCGCCAGCCATCGAGGCCATCCACCTAGGCAAGCCGGGCCTTGAGTTGCTTTGAGCGTGTGGGGTTCATCTTCTGCACTTCCGGCCAGCCAGCCTGTTGCGCAGCTTCGTTGTATTTTCGGACGGCAGCGGCCACAGGATCAGACGGAACGATTGCGTCAGCAATCGGTATATCTCTGTCCTTTTTTATTTTTTTATTTATTCTCGTTTGCGTCGGGTCTGCGTCGGGTCTGCGTCGGGTCTGCGTCGGTTGCTGCGCCGCCCGCCTGAAAAGCGTCATAGTTTTCAATGGTTATGACATTGCACCCTGCGTCGGTTTTTACGGAAATCATCTCCAACTTTTGCAGTCGCGCGACAAATCTCCGTACCTTGCTGTCACTCCATCCCCAAGCCTTCGCGCAGCAGCGTACGCTAGCCGCTACCGATTGGGTCCCAGTGAGTTTGCAGAATGCAACAATCCCGCCCCCTGACTGGCGCACTGCGAGAAGGGCAAGATCGAGTATTTGCACAGCGATAACTGCAGCGTATTGGAGAGTCTGCGTCAATAGCACTAAGCTCACGCCCCCCCTCGGAGTTGGCGACACGGGCAATCGCTCCAAGACGAGTTTGCGATTGTCTGGGCAAATTTGAAGGTAAAAGACCTTACTGCGAACATGCAGGTCTCTTGTTGCTTTAGGCGGTCGTAATTATTTCTTGTTTGGCAATGCAAAGCACGGACGACATACTTGGTAACGTTTGATCAGTTTATCGCCTCGTTAGAGCGAGATTTTGGCGAGCAAGGCAAAGGCAAACCGTTTGAGGTTTTCTGCAAGTGGTTTCTGGAGAACGATCCAGAATGGGCCAAGACGATCGACAAGGTTTGGCGGTGGGATGAGTACCCCAACAAATGGCAGCGCCAGGACTTAGGAACAGACCTCGTCTTCAGAGACAACGAAGGGCTGATCTGGGCGGTTCAAGCCAAGTGCTATGCAGAGCATCGCACCACTACCAAGGGCGACATGAACTCGTTCCTTGCGGACACGGGCCGACCCGAAGTTCATCGGCGTCTGTGGATGCAAAGCACCAACAAGATCGAAGCGAAGGCGGAGAAGACCTACAAGGGCCAGGACAAGCCCGTCACGGTCTTCACGTTGAATGATTTCCGGGATGCTCAGATCGAGTATCCAGCCTCCTTCGCGGATATGTACCAAGCCAAGGTCAAGGCCAAGCCAAAGCCTGATCCTCATCAGATCCAAGCCATTGAGGATGTTGTTGCGGGCCTAAAGGCTGTGGACAGGGGCCAGATGATCATGGCCTGCGGCACGGGAAAAACCTTCACCACGCTGTGGATCAAGGAAGCGCTCGAGGCACATGCAACATTGGTTCTGTTGCCCTCGCTGAGCCTTCTGTCCCAGACGATGCGGGAATGGGCCTGGGCCGGCAATGCTGACTTTGACATCCTGAACGTCTGCTCAGATGCGTCTGTCGGCAAAAAGACGGAAGACATGGACCCCAGCGATGCACCCTTCCCGGTGACATCAGACGTGGATGCGATTGCAGCCTTTCTAAAGCGCCCCCAGCCGAAGGTGGTCTTCTGCACCTACCAGTCATCTGACCTGGTTGCGCAAGCCCAGCAAGATGATGCTGTCCCCACTTTGGATCTTGCCGTTGCCGATGAGGCCCACCGCTGTGCAGGTAAGGCTGACGCTGGGTTTGCGACCATCCTTGATGGCAGCAAGATCCGGGCATCAAAGCGGCTCTTCACAACCGCCACGCCCCGTTATTTTGGAAAGGCCATCAAGGACGCTGCCAAGGCACGTGATCTGGCAGTTGTCAGCATGGACGACGAGACAATCTTCGGGCCTGTCCTTCACAAGCTGACTTTCGGGCAGGCAATCCGCTACGAGCCCGAACCGCTCCTGAATGACTATCACGTCGTAATTGTCGGCGTTGACGAGCCCATGGTGAGAGACTGGATTGAGAACTGCGAGATTGTCTCAACAGATTCAGACACGCATACGGATGCACGTACGCTTGCTGCAAAGATCGGCCTGATCAAGGCGATCAAGGACTATGATCTTGAGCGGATCATCTCCTTCCACAGCCGTGTTAAAGGCGCGCGAGACTTCTCTGAAGAACTAGGCTCTGTACTTGACCTCATCGAGCCTGAGAACAGGCCGGATGGAGCATTCCTGTCTGACTATGTGTCCGGCGCCATGAAGGCCGGGGACCGCAAAGAGAAAATCGACCGGCTTAAGCAGCTCGATGACTATGACAGAGGCATACTGAGCAACGCGAGATGCCTCGCTGAAGGGGTTGATGTGCCTTCCCTAGACGGCGTGGCATTTATCGACCCCCGGGGCAGCCAGGTGGAGATCATCCAAGCTGTTGGACGCGCAATCCGGAAGGTGCGCGGGGCGACCGTTCAGAAGAAGGGCACGATTGTCCTGCCGGTCTTCATTGAGGAAGGCGATGATCCTGAGGCGTCGATCGAGGCGAGTAACTTCAAGCCCGTCTGGGATGTTCTAAAGGCACTCAGGGCGCATGATGAGGTATTGGCTGACACGTTGGATCAGTACCGGACCAATATGGCGAAGAACCCCTCGCAGGCCCGCGAGGAGATCAGCGACAAGATCATCTTCGATATGCCTGTTTCAGTGGACACAAAGTTTTCATCTGCGCTGAGGACGGTGCTTGTTGAGACAAGCACGGCATCATGGGAGTTCGGTTTTGGCTTGCTTGAGCGCTTCAAAGAAGCGGAGGGTCACTGCAAAGTGCCCGGAGCTTTTAAAGCCGACGGATTCAGTCTGGGATATTGGGTTGGCACGCAACGCAAAGATCATGAAAATATGGCGCTCGAGCGGAGGCAAAGGCTCGATGACCTTGGCTTTGTCTGGGACATTCTTGCAGACGCGTGGGAAGAAGGCTTCAACAAACTGCTTCAATTCAAAAAACTGCAAGGCCACTGCAAAGTGCCGGCACGTCATAAAACGGATGGGTTTAATCTTGGAGGTTGGGTGCTCACCCAACGACAGACGGAAGACGCTATGTCTCTGGAGCGGAGGCAAAGGCTCGACGAAATAGGCTTTGTTTGGGACCCTTTCGCTAGCGCTTGGGACAGAGGCTTCAGCAAGTTGGTTCTATTCAAAGAAGTCGCTGGTCACTGCCAAGTTCCAGTGACGCAAAAGGTGGATGGGTTCAAACTTGGCAGTTGGGTAAGCAACCAAAGAAGCAACAAAGACACCATGTCGTCTGACCGTCGACAAAAGCTCGATAAAATAGGTTTTATATGGAATTCGATAGATGACGCCTGGGACGACGCTTTCAATAAGCTAGCGCATTTCAAGGAAGTCGAAGGGCACTGCAAGGTGCCAGTGGCTCACAAGATTGACGGTTTCAAGCTTGGCGTTTGGGTCAGTAACCAAAGAAAAGATAGAAGCAGTCTCTCTCCTGACCGAAGGCAAAGACTGGATGACATCGGCTTCGTATGGGACGCCGTAGCAGAAAGATGGGAAGAGGGTTTTCGCGAGCTTGAACGCTTCAAAGAAACCAATGGTCACCTAAGAGTGCCTAAACGTTTCAGCATCCGAGGGTTCAAACTTGGAGGCTGGATTTCCGAGCAACGGAAACGAAAAGCCAGCCTCCCCGCTGAACGCATAGAGAGGCTAGATGAAATAGGCTTTGTCTGGGATGCGAAAGCCGAATCTTGGGATGAATATTTCCGTAAACTGTTGCAATTCAAGGAAGCTGAGGGCCACTTCAACGTGCCAAATGCCTTCACTCTGGATGGGTTCAATCTGGGAAGTTGGGTCGGCACTCAACGCAAAGAGCGAGGCAAAATGGTCCTAGAGCGGAGGCAGAGGCTAGATGAAATAGGCTTTGTTTGGGATGTCCACGCAGCGGCTTGGGAGAAAGGTTTCGGTAAATTAGTTGAGTTCAAGGAGGCGGTAGGTCATTGCAAAGTGCCAGTGGCTGAAACGGTAGACGGGTTCAGGCTTGGCAAGTGGGTCTCCCGTCAACGAACTAACAACAGACTTTCCCAAGGGCAGAGGCAGAGACTTGATGACATCGGTTTTGTTTGGAACGTTTAGGGGAAACTTTGCGCGGTCTGCCGCCGTTATATACCTTAGCAATTGTGACACCTATCCGCATGTCGTAGCCTGATAAGCCTCTACCTTAAATCGACGTGGGAATTGTTGCCGCAGACATGGAAGTTGTGGCCGCAAAGGGTTGTTAGTATCACTCCTATGAATCGATCATTTCAAGGGTGCTTTATGCGACTTTCACTTTTTGTTTTTTTACCTTTGATTGCTTTAACTGCCTGTAAAAACTCTCAGATTTACGACGACGCAACTGTGTTGTCTCTAGATGGATATAGTTGGTTTGTTCGGGAAACTAACGATCCCGGAATTTGGATGGCCGGGCCCGATAAAGGCTGGGAAAAGAAAGTGTTCAAAGTCGAACCTCGATTTTATGCGCGTAACATTAAGGCTATCGAGCAGGTCAGCGGTTGCCGGTATGAGCCAGGCTCGGCGGTTAATAATAATGGCTACACTTTGGCAGCTGTGCAGTGCGATTGACCGTGACATTTTCAGCTCAGACGTTGGGGCGGTGCCTTTGGGCAAGTCAGAAAGCGAAAATGGATATTCGCCCCCCCAAACAAAAGTCTCTGACAAGCTGCTGAGCAACAGGGCTAGGTTCCGACCTTTCGAAATTCTTGCCAAACAGCGTCTGCCAGAGCTGCGGTGCTTTACCGATAAGCAACCGACCATCTTTGAGCAATGGTAGTTAAGGTGTCGATCTCGGACGGGCCCACAATAAGAGATGTAAGGACTTAAAGACAGCTGCGCTTATTTTCAGAGCTGTATTGAAAGCGGCGGATCGCAGAGGTGGCGACGTTTTGCCAGTTCGAAGAAGACCATCGATTTGCGGCCAGAACACCTCGCGTTGGAGAGGCGCTCAAAGGGCGGATGGGGAGCCATAACAACTTTACGCAGCACCAACTGCCGAATTAGCACGCTTGCGCCTCCATCCGGGCACCCATGGACTAATTGGCAGCGCTAGGTCCGCTTTCTTAAGCTATAGGCAAGTTCGCAAGACCTTTCACTACAGAAAGAACGGTGCCTTGCGGTGGACGTGCTCCTATGATTTCCATCTGGCAGATATTGGCCATTGCTCCTGAGAGAGGTGTTCGTGTTCAGACTTTTGATAGCTTGTGTGTTCTCAGCCTTGAGCATCGATACGGCATTTGCTCGCGAGGTTTCTGGGACAGCAAGGGTACGAGATGCGGACACAATCGTGGTCGCTGGAACTCCAGTCAGACTGAACGGAATTGATGCGCCTGAGAACTCCACAAGAGCAGGTAAAGACGCCACCAACTTCATGAAGAGATTGCTTAGGGGTGAGACAGTTGTTTGCACTCTGAATGGAGAGAAGACCTACGATAGATGGGTTGGCGTTTGCTACATCGCTGTAGATGGTCAGTGGAGTGACATTGGAGCAATCGTCGTCGCTAATGGTCATGCTCTGGACTGTCGTCGTTACTCTGGTGGCCGCTACCGCTCTTTTGAACCGTCAGGCGCAAGGCAGCGATTGAGGCAAGCTAAGTACTGCTAGTGCTTGAGGGCCTGATGTTCTGTTGCTAGCAATCGCATGGGACACATTCAGAGGTAGTTATTCATGCGTATGAAATGGGACATCAACTTGACGAGTTCCTCGTGATCGACAGCTAGCCCAACGGACGTAGGGCCTGTCAGTAACCTTCGCCAAAATCTGGACCAACTTCGCCGAAATCGACCCGATCTATCATTTCAATCAGCTCAACCTCAGTTATCTCGAAACCGGGTTCGTCCTCAGCGTAAAAGTCCCCTTCAATCGTGATAAGCATTGCGGCTTCGAACTCGATGTCCGTATCGGCCGTGCAACCTCCGATACGCACGTAGTCTTTGTCGACCCAATCTTTAGTCGCAAAAGAGAAGCTTGTGACTGCGTTCGCTGAAATTTCCAGTCCGACCCTTGCAGCAATGCGATCTTTACCGATCTGCACAATGTCGATGTCGAAGCCTTTACCAATTCTTACGAAAGACAATTTTTCGAAAGTCAGTTCAGTTTCGTCGGGCTCATAGTAATAGTCGGCGCTGGCTTCCGGATAAACGTAAGCGTCAGAAACTTGGTATCCAATACTGCTGGTAATTTCATCTAGAAGGCCAGGAAGAACTCCGCTGTCGATATCACCAACCAGCTTGGATACAAACCGTAGTACGACCTCGGCGTGTTCCTGAAATTTGGACAGGGCGGAGGGCAAATCATCGTCAAAGTCCAACCATTCCGAATTTTCAGCAAAGTCTTCCCATCCACCGTCATGAGAAATCGCCAAGACTCTTTTCTTGTTTGATTGCGCCCAGGCCTCAAGCGACAGCAAGGCAATAGCATCTGGAAACTCATTCTTCTTTTTACCTGCCGCTTCAAAAGGCGGTTCGCTTTTGAAATAGTTCCGGACGAGGGCCTTTATGTCCGTAGTGTCGGCCGGGATAATCTCAGCTCCGGTGTCCGCGATGAACTTGGCTATACGCTCTTTAGCGGCATCTTCTGGTGCCGAGGCCGAGTTGGCGAGTTCCAATAATTGCTCGCTTGCATCATGCGCCAGAAGTCCAAGTTCAGCGACTTTGCGGGCTACTTTGTCGAGCTCGTCCTTAGTATTCTTTGTTTTTTCAGTGATGTGCCGGTGGACTTCGCGTAAGATAATCTCGGATAGCACAAACTGAGCCGAGCCGTTCTTGAACTGCTTCAATTGTGCAAGGAGCCCACCTTCCAAGTCTCGACCGTTTCGGTCGAAAACATTGGTGTCGAGAGTAATGACATCGTACTGCATGGCTGCAATGTTCACAGGAAACTCCAGTGCCCTCAAGCGACAACGTGCGTGCGGCGCAAACAATTTTGTCTTTCGCACTGACGCTCAATCAGGAGGGGGATATTAGGGGGGATGCTATTTTTTAAAGTGCATGTATTCGTTTATTTACATGCACTTAATTGGAATTAGTGGCGGACAGTGAGGGATTCGAACCCTCGAGACGGTTTCCCGCCTACACACTTTCCAGGCGTGCGCCTTCGACCACTCGGCCAACTGTCCGTGGCGAGGGACCTATCCCAGAACTTGGTCAGGATGCAAGAGCTAGAACGTACGGAATTGCGGATAGAGCAAGACTAATTTCCGAGGCGGCTCATCGGTCACGATTTCGCAGGGCGCAAGGCGTACGGGCGTGGCTTCAACTCTCAAGATGCAAAGAGACGCGCCGGTTCCGCCGGCCCTTCTTTTCAATCTTCCCAAGACGGATCTGGCCGATCTCGGCACTGCGGGCCACATGGGTGCCCCCGCAGGGCTGTAGGTCCACTTGCGTCTCAGCTGTGCCAATCCGCACAAGGCGCACCTGCCCCGCGCCACGGGGCGGCTGCACCGACATCGTTTTGACGAGGCCCGGATTGGCGTCCAACTCCGCATCGGTGATCCAGCTTTCGCTCACCACGAGATCCTGATCGATCAACGCCTGAAGTTGCGCCTGAAGTTCCTCTTTATTTTCTGGGGCATCCGGCATGTCGAAATCAAGCCGCCCCTTCTCAGAGGTGATCTGCCCCCCTGTCACGGGCAAGGGAATAACAACGGAGAGCAGGTGCAACGCCGTATGGATGCGCATGTGCAGATAGCGCCTGTCCCAATCCAGCGTCTGGGTTACCGCTGTACCAATGGGGGGAAGCGGTTGCGCCTCTGCCGGAACACAAATTGACGCGCCATCCGCCGCTTTGATCGTCGTCGCAATCGAAAGACGCCTGTCGCCCCAAGTCAGGCTGCCACTATCACCCGGCTGTCCGCCCCCTTGAGGATAGAAAATCGTCCGGTCGAGGATCAAGCCGCCCTCCTCGGTATGGGCGATGACAGTGGCCTCATCCTGTTCGAGGTACGCATCCTCACGATAAAGCGGGCGCTGGTCGGTCTGGGTCATTAGCGGGGGTCCTCCGGTTCTGCGGCATCGTCGCCCTGCTCGTCGTCATACCCCTCGCCCAGCGGGCCGAGCGCCTCTTGTGAGGTATCGGTTGGCGCCACTGGCCCAGACGCGGGCACACCTGAGAGCGCCTCTGGGTTTCGGAGCCAGAGATCGCGCTGTGCAAAGGGAATTTCGATGCCCTCAGCCTCGAACCGGGCGGCAATCAAATGATTGACCTCGGTTTTCACACGCAGCATCTGGTTGACGTCGCGCAGGATCATCCGCAGTTCGAAATCCAGGCTGTCCGCGCCAAAGCCTGCAAAGACGATCATGGGCGGCGGGTTCACGATGACAATCGGATGCGCCTCGGCGATCTCCTGAAGGATGGTCTGCACTCTGCGCGTGTCTGTGCCATAGGCGACGCCCACGGGAACAATCAGCCGTCCCGTCAGGCTCGATTTCGTCCAGTTCGTGACTTGCCCACTGATCAGGTCAGCGTTTGGCACGATGACATCCGTCCGGTCAAAAGTTTCGATCGTGGTCGATCGCACAGAGATGCGGCGCACAGTGCCCATCACACCGCCAATCTCGATCCAATCGCCCTCCGATACAGGGCGCTCAACCAACAAGATGAGCCCGGACACGAAATTGGATGCGATGGTTTGCATCCCGAAGCCAATTCCAACTGAAAGCGCGCCCGCGACGATGGCCAACGATGACAAGTCGATCCCGGCGGCCGTGATAGCAACCACGGCCGCGAGGAACAGGCCAATGTAGCCGACGCCCGATACCACGGCCGTGCGCCCGCCAACATCCAAACGAGTTTTGGGCAGGACAGAATTGCGCAGAGTGCCTTGCACCATCCGCGTTGCCACGTATCCGATCATGAAAACGACAATGAATGTCAGCAAACTGCCCGGACTTACGCGGATGCCCCCAAAGCTCACGCCGGAGACGAAGCGTTGCCACAGTTCGGTCAGATCGGCCTCGCGCGCGCCCCATGCCAGTGCAAAGAGAGGCAGTGACACCAAGGTCAATCCAATGCCAAGCAGCACCGGCACCAATCCTTCAGAAGGTTGCTGATCGCTGCCTTCCTCTTGCGACGTTCCGTTGATCAGTATGACACGATATATGTCTGTCAGCACGCGATGCAGCACCAGGATCCCGCCGAGGAGCGCCAGGCTCAGGATCAACGGATAGATCAGCGCACGGGCCCCAACACCGTAGCCGGCAAGCGCCAGTACAATGCCTGCCAAGCTGAGCAGAGTAAGCACCCGCCCTGCCCCGGCAACGAAATGATCGCGGTAGTCTAGCGCGATGTCTTCGTCGGTTTCTGGCTTCTCAGTGCGTACCATGCCCGCCATGACGCGGCCTAACCGGGCAATGAAAATGCCGCCCAGCACCACCGGTACAGCTTGTATGACAGCATTGGCGCCCTCGCTGAGCCCCGGCCGGGCTGTTACGAGTTCTGCCAGTTCAAAAGCGGCCGCCGAGATCCCAATGCCCAACAGCGCGTGGCGCGCCGCCGGGCTTTCTTTCGCGGAAATCGAAAGGAACGGCTTGCCCAACAAAACGTCAGGAAACAGAACATGGCCCAGCCAGACAGACCCCCATATCCAAGCAGCCATCCACATCACCGTGGTCATCACCGCATCTATTCGAGGGGCCACCAAACCGGCGGACAAGAAAGCAGAGGCAATCGCCAGCACACCCAAAACAGCAATGATTGCACCTGCGCCCGACAGCAGCGTTTTGATCAGCCAATGCAATTCGCGGTTGCTGCGCAAAATGATGGCTGCAGCCACCCGACGCGACCATGGCTGGGCCCGCAGCAAAGCCAGAGAACCGACAACAATCAACGTAATGACCAGCGGCAGGCGCTTGAGCAAAAGCGCGCGTTGCGACGGCGACGTAAACACGCGCTTCACCTCACGCCACAGATCATGTGCCCAATTTTGCACAGCCGCCCAAGCTTCCATGAGGTTTTTGGGCGCCAATGGAGACGGACCAATCTGTAGAAGGCCTTCGGTCTGGCGCTCACGCAAGATCGTATCGATCTCTGAGATCAGCCCATCCGCCCTTAAATAGGCTTCTTCTGCGCGGATAACGGGCGCCCTGAGGCTTGCCAATTGCGTTTGCAAAGCAGCCCGGCGCGCCGCAATTTCGGGGTCTTCTACCGAGCCATCCGTGGGCGCTGGCCCAAGGGCAGCCAATTGGCGTTCCACCGTTTCGATCCGTGCTGCATTGGTTGACTGCGCTTTCTGAAATTCGCTGCGATAGACCACAATGTCAGATCGGAGCACCTCGAACGCATCGGACGAAGCGCGGTTTGCTTCAACGGCTTCCTCGGCCCTCTGGGCGACCCGTTCCCACTCCTCGTAATAAACATCACTCACCGTATTTGACTGCGCCCCAGCTGCAAAAGGCAGCCAAAGAACAAGTGCAAGTACGACGAGCAGTGTTCTGATCATGCTTCAAAAACCTCCGGAAGATCCGGGATGCTGCGAGTTAGGAATGCGGGCACGGGCAGGCCTTTCTCAGCCAAGAAATCTGCATTGTAGAGGCGTGACGCATAGCGGGTTCCGTAATCGCACAGTATCGTCGCGATCGTGTGACCAGGCCCAAGTTCCCGTGCCATGCGGATCGCACCTGCAATATTGACACCGGAGGAGGCGCCAAGGCAAAGGCCTTCCTCTTCAAGAAGGTCAAAAATAATGGGCAGAGCCTCGGAGTCCGGGATGTTGAAGGACATATCCGGGGTAAAGCCTTCAAGGTTTGCTGTGATCCGGCCTTGTCCGATGCCTTCAGCGATCGAGTTGCCTTCCGCCTTCAACGCCCCGTCGGTGTAGTAGCTGTAGAGCGCAGCACCATCGGGATCGGCCAAACCGATCTTCACGCCTTTCGGTTGCAGCGCCTCTGCCATACCAGCCAAAGTGCCGCCGGATCCAACCGCACAGATAAAGCCGTCCAGCTTGCCGTCCGTCTGTGCCCAGATTTCAGGGCCGGTTGTTTCAATGTGGGCTTGTCTATTCGCAACATTGTCGAACTGGTTGGCCCAAATGGCGCCGCCTTCCAATGTCTTGTTAAGTTTTTCCGCCAAGCGACCGGAATAGCGCACGAAATTGTTTGGATTTCGGTAAGGAACCGCAGGCACCTCGACAAGATGCGCCCCTGCAGTTCTCAACATATCCTTCTTTTCCTGGCTCTGTGTCTCAGGGATAACGATCACCGTCCGAAACCCCATGGAAGCCCCCACAAGCGCCAAGCCAATTCCAGTATTGCCCGCTGTGCCCTCAACGATCGTGCCACCGGGCTTGAGCCGGCCTGAGGCAATGGCATCCTTGATGATAAAGAGCGCAGCACGATCCTTCACGGATTGCCCCGGATTCATGAACTCGGCCTTGCCAAGGATTTCACATCCGGTTTCCTCGCTTGCGCGACGCAGCTTGATTAGGGGGGTATTGCCGACCGTGTCGGCCAAGTCTGAACGCACCTGCATGAAAGCCTCCGCACCTTTGTACTGATATGTGAGTATCTTTCGTTGGCCCGGTGTCAACCGAAACGGGTCGCACAGCGCCCGCAAGTTTACGTGCATCCAGCATATGTCAGGCTGCGGGAAGCAGATGAACAAGGGATTTGGCATAGTCTGGCTCTTGTTGCCACGAACAGGCCACCTCCCAAGCCATAACCGCCTGCTGCGCCAAGGGCGTGCAGGGCCCGATATGCGCACGATCAAAGAGGGTGAGATCCCTGCGCGCCTCATCCCAATCCAGCAGGGCAAGCCGTCCATCGGGGCATCGCAGGAGATTGGCCAGGCCCAGATCGCCATGAATGGCGGAACAGGGACCGGCAGCGACCGCCGCCCAAGCCGCCCGGCAGCGCCGCGCTGCGGGCTTGCCCATCGCCCCAAGATCGACATCCCCTGCACGCGTCTCGACCAACAGAACCTTTGAAGACGCAAATCCCGGCCGTTGGCAGATGTCTTTGGTTTTCATGTGAAATGCGCCCAAAGGACGTGACAGCGCCGCCAAATCCCGCCGCGTGGCCACTTGACCCTCGACAAAGGGCTCACAGGTCCATCCATCCTCGGCCAAGCGCCCCCTCAGGCTGCGGACCATGGTCGGAACGAAAAGCCCGCACGCGCGGGCGATATCATGGAGATCCGAAAGCCACTGCAGTGCGGCTTCACTGCGCCTTGTAGATTTGAACACAAGGGACGGGCCTGACCCTTTCGTGCGCAAGACGCTGTTGCGATGGCCCCCATGCAGGGGCAGCAGGTCAGCAGACACCCCCCAAGCCGCCAGCGGCGGCCAAGCGGCAGGTGGCCTATCCTGCACCCTTTTCCCCCTCCGTCCGCTTCCGGGTGAACACGACTTGCCGCTCTGCCTGCAAATCCGGCCGTTTGCGCGCCAGATAGAGTGCCGAAAGGGCCAGCGGCCCGTTTGCCACCTCGCCCGTGTCCAGCAGATGCATCAAATCCTCAAAAGAAATCACATGGGCCCGTATGTCTTCGTCCTCCGACGCCATGCCTCCGGTACCGGCGGCACTGTCGGGAAGATCCGCGATTCCAATGAAGGAAAAGAGAAATTCCGTCTTTGCCGCAGGCGATGGATAGGCGCCGGGCAATTCGATCAAACGTGCAAGCTCAAGCCCAGCCTCTTCGCGCGCCTCGCGCAGCACGGTTTCACGGGGCGTCTCCCCCGGATCAACGCGCCCCGCAATGGCCTCCAAAGACCAAGGCTGCGGATCCCCACGCCCATAGATGCCCATGCGAAACTGTTCGACCAGCAATACTCGGTCACGAACCGGATCATAGGGCAGCACCGTGGCCGCATCGCCTGAAACAAAAACAGCGCGGTGCAATTCCGGTGACATCTGCCCATCAAATTTGCGGTGCCGCAGACGGTATTCCTCGACTGAGAAAAAGTCTGCATAAGCAACAGTCTGGGTTCGCACCTCCACATCCGAGGGCTCTGCCGAACGGCGCAGGGTTGTCGGAGCAGGGCTGGCCGCATTCTGCGCGGCCTGCGCCCGCGCCAGCAGCGATGGCAGACGCTCTTGCACCCTGCGCGGCGATTGTCGCCCAAACATGGCGATGGCCTCACGTGCAGCGATAGTCTGTCGTGGTCCGTTCAGAACGCTCCAACGGTGCAGATCCCAAGGCTCTGCTGGTTCAAGCATTTCATCCCCATGCCAGTAGACCTCGGCCCCACAAGACCCATCTTCGGTGTTCACCTGCAACTGGCGCACACCGTACCCGTGCCCGCCCTCATAGAAATCGAGGCGCGCTTTCTGGTCGGCCGTAGGCCGGATCAACAGCCCCTCCGCGACCCAGCCCTGCTTGGGCACAATCATTGGGTAGTCTGCCCCCACAACGCGATGGGCAACATGGTCAACCAGCCAAGCTGCCTCAGCTGCGACGTCACCGCCAGCGACGGCCTGAAGCAGGGGCAAATGTCTTAGGGTGCCATAAAGGAAAAGCGCGGATTGATCAGACACTGGCCTAGCCTCAACAAAATTGCACCTTGCCCGCCAATGGGAAGGCGCGGCCTACAAGAAACGCCGCTTTGCCCATTCAGCCAGAAGCGCAGATCCGATACCCCCAAACAACAACGCGAGGCCCGGAGTTGGGTCCTCCAGTAGCAGAAGGCTATAGTCAGAAATCAGAGCGAAAACCGCATTAATGGCCTCGCTTGGATCGTCGTAGCGTTTCTTTAACGACAGCTCCAGCATGCGCCAGATCGACCAGAACAGAACGGCAAAAAAATAGACTGTGAAAGCGCCACGCACCCCATGGCCGATTGCTCCAACGTAGCTTTTGCCCGAAACGAGGCGCCCCACGACTCGCCAGCCTGTGATCAGGCCCAATCCAGCGTTCACGATCGGCAGCCATCCCGCCGGTGTGCCTTCTGGCAAAAGGCCAATATAGAGAACTGAGGCAAACCACGCGACCCCCGCCAAGGAGAGGGCTGCAAAGAGGCGCGCGGCTGTAGGCATCGGGCGACTCCGGATCAGGTGGTGGGACGGGTTACGGTGATCTGGGTCACGTCGCAGCTGCCCGAAGAAAAGGTCGAGGCGCAGGATGTGAGATAGAAATCCCACATGCGGCGGAACCGGTCATCAAAGCCCATCGCAGCAACGTCGCTCCAACGGTCGTTGAAGGTTTCATGCCACCGGCGCAGGGTCGTGGAATAGCTGGGCCCAAACTCGCGACTGCCTGAAACGCTAAGACCGGCCTTTTCAACCTCTTTGCGCAGCACTGAAGGGCTGGGCAGCATCCCCCCGGGAAAGATATATTTCTGAATGAAATCAACGCCCTTTCGATACGCCTCCCAGCGGCTATCTTCAACAGTGATGATCTGGAGGGTGGCGTTCTTGCCTGGCTTGAGGCGGTTTTTCACCGTGTCAAAGTAAACAGGCCAGTATTTCTCGCCCACGGCTTCGAACATCTCAATCGAGGCGATCCCGTCATAGGTGCCGCGCTCGTCGCGGTAATCTTGCAATTTGATCTCAACCATGTCGGACAGGCCAAGCCGCTGCATCCGCGCAACGGCAAAATCATGCTGCTCTCTTGAGATGGTCAGCCCCGTTACGCGCAAGCCGCGCTCCTTGGCAGCATATTCCGCAAAGCCGCCCCATCCGCAGCCGATTTCCAGAACATGGTCACCGGGTTGTGCACCCATCTGATCTACCATTGAGGCATATTTGGCAGTCTGGGCTTTCTCGAGGCTTTCCTGACCGGTCTCATAGAGCGCCGATGAATACGTCATCGTGTCGTCCAGCCAAAGGCCGTAGAAATCGTTCCCAAGGTCATAGTGGTACGAGATGTTCTTCTTGGCCTGGCGCTTGCTGTTGGATTGCAGCCAAAAGCGCAGTCGCTCATAGGCGCGCACGAGGCTCATCCCCGGAAAGCCATCATAGACAGCCGCGTTGTCCTCGTGGACGAAATCCATGAAGGCCTGAAGGTCAGGTGTGGTCCACCACCCGTCGAGATAGGCATCGCAGAAACCCAGATCCCCCTCCCGGATCAGGCGAGAGAAGACATCATCGTTATGGATCTTGATATGGGCCACAGGGCCCGGTTTATGCCCCTCGACGCGGAACACCCGGCCATCGGACAGTTCAAAATCCAGGCGCCCGTGATTAATCTTCTGCGCTTGCTGAAAGACTGCCGTAAAATACCGAGGCAGATCGCGTTGCCCCTGTATATCTGTCATGACACTCATCAGGTTCCCCCCAAGTCGACCTTCTGCGAACACACAGCTTTTCCCACGAAAACTGTCTCGCTGCTCTTACAACCACCTGCGGTGACCATGTCGGCCAAATACCGAGAAAGTCCAGAGCAGGCGAACCCCATTTTTGTATGCGATGCCAACACCATTTTCATGTTCGGTCAATTGAGTCGCTAAATCGATTCAATTTGCAAGTATTTGCAACCGAAGCGTGTTGTTTCCGCACAAAAAAACCCCTCCGACAGGCGGAAGGGTTTTGGTTGTTGGCAAAAGAAACTGCTAGTTCGCAGCGGGCATACGCTGTTCCGCGATCTCGGCAAACCAAGAACAGCCAGCAGGGATCGCATCATCTGTAAAATTGTACTCCGGATGGTGCACCGATGCGGTATCGCCGTTGCCCACCAGAATGTAGGCACCCGGGCGCTCCTCAAGCATGAAGGCAAAGTCTTCGCCGCCCATTACCAAAGGAGCCTCTTGGCAATCGCCAGAAACTTGGCGCGCTACATCGGCGGCAAACTCTGTCTGCGCATCATGGTTTACCATCACGGGATAGCCGCGGATGTAGTTGACATCCGCTGTGCCCCCGAAGGTGATACAAACCCCTTCAATGATCTCCTTGATCCGCTTTTCCGCCAGATCACGCATTTCGGCGGCCATCGTGCGCACGGTGCCTTTGATCTGCACGCGCTGGGGGATGACGTTGAATGCTTTCGACGAGGTCTCAAACGAGGTGACCGAAACAACGATCTGTTCCACCGGATCGGCGTTGCGGCTCACGATGGATTGCAGCGCAAGAACCGCCTGTGCCGCCATCACAGTTGTGTCGACGGTTTCCTGAGGCTTCGCAGCATGCCCTCCCCGCCCTTCGAGCGTGATGTCAAACATGTCGGTGGCTGCAAAAAACGCGCCCGGGCGAATCGCAAAGCTGCCAACCGGCCGTCCGGGCCAGTTGTGCATGCCGTAGACCTCCTGGATGCCCCAGCGGTCCATCATGCCGTCATCGCACATCTCCTTGCCGCCGCCGCCGCCTTCTTCAGCCGGCTGGAAGATCACCACAACGGTTCCGTCAAAGTTCCGGGTCTCGGAGAGATACTTGGCGGCCCCGAGCAGCATCGCAGTATGCCCGTCATGCCCACAGGCATGCATGGCACCGGGTGTTTTGCTGGCATAGGGCAGTCCAGTTTGCTCGTGAATGGGCAAGGCATCCATGTCAGCACGCAGCCCGATCACTTTGCCGGAACTGTCTGACTTGCCCTTGATTACGCCAACCACGCCGGTGCGGCCGATGCCCGTGACCACCTCGTCACACCCAAAGGCCTCAAGCTTCTCTGCCACCTTCGCCGATGTGCGATGCGTTTCAAACAGAAGCTCCGGGTTCTCGTGGAGGTCGCGGCGCCACTCGGTGATCTCGGGCAGAAGTTCGGAAAAACGATTCTTTACTGGCATTGCTCATCCCTGTGCCATTGCGGATTGATGTTGTTTGTTGTGCTTAGAACATTTCTAGCCTGCGGGAAGCGGCGGTTGCAATCTCAACACGCCCGCCCGTCGCAGAAAAGTGCGGGAAACGCCCTCATTTTTCAGAGATACAAGGCAAAAATATATAGCGATCCATATCTTGCACGGAAATGCAGGCACCTGGGCCTCCCAATGCCAATAGAGGCAGCAGTTTTAGTCTGAGACGGCATTGACCTCTGGAAAAGCGTGGACAGCAGCGGCAATCCTGTTAGCGTCAGCGCATGGGGGGCTGACGGCCTTGGGAACAGGACCGTCAGATCCCGGTGCAATTAGGAACCGGAACTGCATGACCACATCGAGTCTTTCAAGCGTATGCCGAACTGGGTCACGTCCTGTGACGCAGCTTCAAACCGCTTGGCTGGCTGTGGCTGCCCCCTTTGATTTGGCGCGGTCGGCACAAAAGGAACGGCTGCCCAGGACACCTGTTCCCAACAACAGTCCAACAAGGAGAAACCCATGAAAATGAAATCCGCCCTTCTGGGCGCGGCCGCCGCAGTGGCGTTCGCTCCGGTGATGGCGCAGGCTGCTGGTCACGAAGGCCCTCGCGGCCGTGACGGCAACGTCAGCATCATCTACTGGCAGGCCCCCTCGATCCTCAACCCGTTCCTCTCGGGCGGTACAAAGGATGTTGAATCCGCCTCGATGATCATCGAGCCGCTGGCACGCTATGACCAAGGCGGCAACCTGACGCCCTGGCTCGTTGAAGAGATCCCCAGCGTCGACAATGGTGGCGTCTCCGCCGACCTGACCTCGATCACCTGGAAGATCACCCCCGGCCTGAAGTGGTCCGATGGCTCTGACTTCACCTCGGCGGACGTGAAGTTCACCTATGAGTACTGCACCCATCCCGAAGGTGGTTGTGCCCAGGCCACGAAGTTCGAAGGCGTCACCTCCGTTGACACCCCTGACGACCTCACCGTTGTCGTGAACTTCGGCCAGCCAACCCCGAACCCCTACGGTCCGTTCGTGGGTGGTGAGAGCCCGATCATTCAGGCAGCACAGTTCGCTGACTGCATCGGCGCGGCGGCTTCTACCTGCACCGAGCAGAACTTCAACCCGATCGGCACTGGCCCGTTCAAGGTTGTCGAATTCAAGCCGAACGACGTGATCACCATGGAAGCCAACGACATGTATCGCGTAGAGGGCAAGCCTGCCTTCGCGACCGTGACGTTCAAAGGTGGCGGTGACGCAACCGCGGCTGGCCGTGCCGTCATGGAAACGGGCGAGTTTGACTATGCCTGGAACCTGCAGCTGGCGCCCGACGTGATCGCCGAGATGCAGGAAGGCGGCAAGGGTACGCCCGTGGCTGGCTTCGGTCCGCTGGTCGAGCGTCTGATGCTCAACAACTCCAACCCCGATCCGGCACTTGGCGACATGCGTTCCGTGAAGCAGGATCCGTCCGGCCCGTCCGAGCACCCCTTCCTGGGTGACCCGGCCGTGTACAAGGCCATGTCCATGGCGATTGACCGCCCGCTGCTGGTGGAAATCGGCTACGGTCAGGCCGGTAAGGTAACCTGTAACTGGGTGCCTGCTCCGGATGCGTTCAACTCGACCTCGCTGAGCTGCGACACGCAGGACATCGACGGTGCAAACGCCATGCTTGATGCAGCAGGCTACATGGACACCGACGGTGACGGCGTGCGCGAGACGCCCGATGGCGTGAAGATGTCGATCCTGTACCAGACCTCCACCAACGCCGTCCGCCAGGACTTCCAGGCGCTGATCAAGGAGTGGTGGAGCCAGATCGGCATTGAAACCGAGCTGCGCAACCTGTCTGCATCGGTCTTCTTCGGTGGGGATGCGGGCTCGCCCGATACCTTCCAGAAGTTCTATGCTGACGTGCAGATGTACGCGAACACCTTCAACGGCACCGACCCGCAGGCCTACCTCGGCAACGGTCTGTGCGACAAGGCACCGCGTCCGGACAGCCAGTGGCAGGGTGAGAACATCTCGCGTGTCTGCATCGAAGGCTATGACGAGCTGCACTCCCAGCTGTCCTCGACCGCAGGCATCGAAGCCCGCGCCGAGATTGGCAAGAAACTCAACGACATGATGGTTGAGAACGGCGGCTTGATCCCGCTGGTGCACCGCGGTCGTCTGTCTGCGCATGCAAACAGCCTGGGCGGCGTTGCCCTGAATGTTTGGGACAGCGAGCTTTGGAACGTTGCGGACTGGTATCGCATCAAGTGATCTGTCTATAACGGGGCCGGGCGCACTGCGGTGCGCCCGGCCTCTTTTGTTTGGGCCGCTGGCCCGCCGATCTCAGACCAGCCGGAGATACGGATGCTCACCTTCACGATCCGACGCCTGATCTTGGCGGTCCCGACGCTGTTGTTCATCAGCCTCGTGATTTACTCGCTTCTGGAATTCGCCCCGGGCGATCCAATGGCCAACATGCCGCTGACCATCCCGGATGAGGTCAAGCAGCAGATGCGCGATGCGCTTGGGGTCGGACAACCGATCTGGATCAGCTTCCCGAAATGGCTCTATCAGTTTTTCATTGTGGAACCGCTCGTGCTGATCGACAGCATCTTCGGATCCACCTTCTCCGAGGGACAGCAGCGCATAATTTCCTGGCAAACCCGCTCTCCGGTCATGGACATCGTTGCCGAGCGCCTCCCACAGACATTGTGGGTGGTTGGCACTGCCTATGTAGTCGCCATCCTGATTGCCCTGCCGATCGGCATCTACTCTGCTTACCGGCAATATTCGGTGTTCGATCAGGCCGGTACGTTTGTGGCCATGGTGGGCTACTCGGTGCCGCCTTTCTTCTCCGGGGTTCTGGTGATCGTGATTTTCTCGGTCAATCTGGGGTGGCTGCCCTCGATCTATGACACCACGCTCGAGGTCGTCGACTGGGAGACCTTCAAGCTACAACTCAAACAGATGATCATGCCTGTGATGGTGTTGGCCCTACAGATCACCAGCCAGATCAGCCGTTTCATGCGCGCCTCGATGCTGGACAATCTCAAGCAAGACTATGTGCGCACGGCCCGCGCCAAAGGTATGAGCGAGTGGACGGTTGTCATGGTGCATGTTCTGCGCAACTCGATGATCCCCGTGGTGACCGTGATCGCCCTTGGCATCCCCTCTATCTTTGGTGGCGCCATCATCACCGAACAGGTGTTTAAGGTGAACGGGATTGGCCAGCTGTTGATTACGGCGATCCAGGCCAATGACCTGCCGACCGTGCAAACGCTCACCTTCGTATTTGCGATCCTGATCGTGCTCTTCAACCTGCTTGCCGACGTTCTCTACGGCATCCTGGACCCGAGAATTCGCTATGACTGATGCAACAAACGCCACAATCGGGGAAAAGATGCCCGAGGCCCCTGCCCGCGGCCGCTGGGCCGATGTCTGGCGGCAGTTCCGGGCACACCGGGGCGCGTTTTGGGGGATGATGTTCCTCGTGTTCATCACCCTCTTCGTAACCGTCGGGCCACTGATCTGGCCCCATGATCCCACCGCGCTCGACATTCGCAGCAAGGATATGCGCCCCTTCTATGTGGGCCTGTTTGCGGGCGAAGACAGCAACGTGAAATGGAGTTGGGAGCATCCGCTGGGCACAGACAATCTGGGCCGTGATCTGATGGCCAAGCTGATGCTGGGTGGCCAGGTCAGCCTTGCCGTGGGCTGGGTCGCCATGTTGCTGGCCTTGTTCCTTGGGGCTCTGATCGGTGTCAGCGCAGGGTTCTTCAAGTCGCTGGACGGCCCGTTGATGCGGATGACGGATCTGTTCCTCGCCCTGCCTCTGCTGCCGTTGCTTCTGGTGATGATGCTGCTCTTCCGAGAGCCTCTGCGGGCCACGTTCGGCACTGAAACAGGCACCTTCATCCTGATCGTTGTGGTGATCGGTATCACTTCGTGGATGCAGACAGCCCGTGTGGTGCGGGGCGATGTGCTGGCCCTGAAGGAGCGGGAATTCATCCTTGCGGCGCGCTCGATTGGCACGCCATCCTCCAAGATCATCAGCCGCCACCTGCTGCCCAACGTGATGAGCGCGATCATGGTGTCGGCGACCCTTGGTCTGGCCAACGCCATCATCACTGAAAGCGCGATCTCGTTTCTTGGCCTTGGCTTCCCGCCAGATTTCCCCACCTGGGGCAAATTGTTGTCTGACGCGACCTCGCGCCTTCAGCGCTTCCCCGAGCGTGTGATCTGGCCAGGGGTTGCCATCAGCTTCACGGTGCTGGCGGTGAACTACATGGGCGACGGACTGCGCGACGCACTCGATCCCCGGATCAGAGGCCGCTAAGCGCCACTTCTGTAAAACCACAAGAGCCGCCCTGCACGATGCACGGGCGGCTCATTTTTTGCGCCAACCAGTGCATTCTTGGATTCAGGACCCGTTGTTTTGGCTTTCAGTCAAAACCAACCGTTCTTTCCGCCAAGATACGCACCTTTGGAACGCCTGTTCTGCAGACCGCCAGCAGACGGATAGGACGTTTCCAAGGGGGCAATTGCAAAGCCGCGAAAGGCACCCTAACTGCGCGTGACACGCCGCTTTTAGGACGATCTCGATGTACGAACAGCTTGGTCTTGAAATTGACCCACGCACCGCAAGCGTTCTCTTTGGCCTCGGCCTTGGAGCACTGTTTGGTGTGCTTGCACAGCTTACACGCTTTTGCCTGCGGCGCGCCGTAGCCGGCGATACCGCCGCAGAGCGTGGTGCGGCCCGTGGCGTCTGGCTGGCCGCGCTTGCTGTGGCCCTACTGGGCACGCAAGGCGCCGTGCTGCTCGGCTTTGTCGATTTCTCCGCGCACCGTTTCATGGCCGCAGATTTGCCCGTCGCAGGCATCGTCATCGGCGGCCTTCTCTTCGGGATCGGCATGGTGCTGACCCGCGGCTGCGTTTCGCGCCTGACAGTGCTGGCCGGTGCAGGCAACCTGCGCGCGCTCACGGTACTACTCGTTTTCGCCGTCGTGGCCCATGCAACGCTGAAGGGCATCTTTGCGCCTGTGCGGACAGCCCTGGGTGGGCTGACACTCCCCGTGGGCGAGTTCGCGTCCCTTGCTGCGCTGCCCGGCGGCCCTGCGGTGTGGACTGCTGCCCTTGCCGCGCTCGCGCTGCTCGGGGTTGTGCGCTCTGGTGCAAGCGTTCCATCCTTGATCGGCGGTGGCCTGATCGGTGCATTGGCAGTGATCGGATGGGTTGGCACGGGCTTCGTGCTGCAAGATGATTTTGATCCGATCGCAATGGAAAGCCTGTCGTTCACCTCGCCTTGGTCAGAGACGTTGTTCTGGACGATCGCCTCTTCGGCGATTCCGGCTGGATTTGGCACTGGTTTGGTGGGCGGGGTACTCGCCGGCGCCGGACTGACAGCCTTGCTGCGGGGCCAAGCGGCATGGACAAGCTTCGACAGCCCCGCCCAAACAGGCCGCTACCTGCTCGGCGCTGGCATGATGGGCTTTGGCGGTGTGCTTGCAGGCGGCTGCACGGTAGGCGCTGGCCTGTCAGGCGTGCCAACACTTTCCGTGGCGGCCCTGCTTGCGCTGATCTCCATCGTTGCGGGTGGCCTTTTGGCAGCTAACGTTTTGCGGCCTGCGGGTGCCAAGGGCCCACTGGTGGCTGTGCCGGCAGAATAAGCACTGTGGCTTGTGCAGAGGCCTAAGCCGCCTCCCTGCCCTGCCCTGCCCTGCTCTACGTTGGCCCAAAGCCCGCTCACAAGCTGACACAAAATCAAAAGGGGCACGCCCTTATGCAAGAGCGCGCCCCTTTCGGCTCACATCTGACTTTGGCGATTACTGGAAATAGACCGCCACCAGTTCGGCCAGAACGTCACCATTGGCATCCATCAGCACCATATTGTCGCCATCAATCTCGAAACTGGTGACGCGCTCCAAAAGCTCCAGCAGATCGGCCTCGGCGTCTGCCAGATCACCCATGCAGGCCATTTTCGTGGAAATGCCAGGGCCGATCGACAGGGCATCACCTTCTTGAGTGAAACTCGCAGAGATGTTGTTGCACCCGACCGTTGCGCTCAGTCTGCCTTCGTCGCCGCTCCGGAAAATAATATGCGGCTCTCGGCGATTATCGACGACTACCGTGTCCTTGCCCAGGAGCGTAGTGATTTTCCAGTAGGTCTCGGTCAGCGAAGCATCTGGGGTCATGTTGTCCTCACACACCATCTTGCCGCCGGTTGCTGCAGCGTCGTCAGCCGCGGAAAGGTCACATCCGGTCGTCGCAAAGATCCAATCGCGCAATGCGTTAACGTCTGTGTAGCGGATGTTCTCTGTCTCCTCGATGCCGGTTGCATTGGCCTTTACGCCGCCTTTCACAACGCCAGCGAATTGATAGGTGTCCCCATTGGCACCGCCGGGAATGTACAGCGGGCCACCAGAATCGCCGTAGCCTGCTCTTTGGGTCGAGCCAGGGATGCCGACGCAAAAGTCATGCCGATCATCAAAATCTGCCCGCGGAGAGTCGCACAGGGCAGACTCAGTCACCTGCGAATTATAGTAGAGCAGCGGGTCACCTTCGATACCTTGTCCAAGGCCCACTGTGGTTGTGGCCGTCCCGATCGAGAGATCGCCACCAAAGACAGTTGCAATCTCTGCGCCATACAGCGTGGCGTCTTCGGCCAGCTTGAGCAGCGCCGCATCGACCCGCTCGTGGCCCAGTTTGGCCGGCGCCAGCATGTAGTCGACGACCTGCACCTTATGCTCAAACAATCCGTCGGGGCCAATATTCACCCCAACAAAGACAGGATCGCCGCCCTTCAAGACATCTTCATAAGCCGGCCAGCAATGGGCAGCGGTGAGCACCCAGTTCGGAGCAATCAGTGTGCCGCCGCAGGCATTGATCTCCGCGCCATCATGGCTTGGGAAAGGGCTGGTTGCACGAATGGAGACGTAGGATTGAAACGCGTCCGTATCCGCTTCAACACCGTTGATTATCGCCATCGCGGGCGTGCTGCAGCACAACAAGGCGCCATAGACGAAGTTGCGTACCATCATGATTTGAACTCCTTAGAAGTACCCCAATCATGTTGGCAGTGATTTCGCCCATACAATGAGCCCCGACGTAGGGTAACTTGCGCATCGGCAGAGTGCTGGATCCGGCCACGGGCCCAGGTTTCCTGAAATATACGTTTTAATTCAGGTGTTTAGTTCTGTGATCCAATCTCAAGTCAGATCACATAGCACCTTATACGAGCAGCGCTAAGGATGGCTACAAACAGGGGTAACATCCGCGTTATCCACTGTTGCAGCCGGGCGATTGCTGTATTGCCGGGCGGGGAAAGCGTGCCCCGATTTGGCTCTTGAAAGGCCAGCTAAAGGCCCACGAATGGGCACCTAGACATCTCGGCCAATATCACCGCGCGCGAAACGGGCCTGCATAGCGATCCGGCGCGCCACAGGTCATGGCATCTGCAAAGCCGCCTGCGTCGGCAGTAAGCTCCGGCAGTTCGCGAAGCGAGAGCAAGTCATTGTTCAGCCGCAACGCAACCAGCCCGGACCAGTTTGCAGTGGCGAGGATCATTTCGGGTTGGGCGTCGCAATCGGCCACCCCGCCGGAGATGAATGCCTGTCCGATACGATGGTTGGTCAGGCCAGACTGCGTGGCGATCTCGCGTAAAGCGCCCTGCTCAAACCGCCAGACACGCAGCGTTTTTGCCAGATGTGGCCTGTCAACAAAGGCGATCTCCACAGCGCCGTCGCCATCCAGATCGTGCCAAGCCACAGGTGCCAGCCACCTGAAACGGGTGCCAATCGGCGGGGTCGCCGTGACAAGACCATTCGGGCCGTAAACTGCAAGCCGCGCCCCCAGACGCGCGTCGCTTTCCACAACGATGGCCTCGCGTGCACCATCGCCAGTGACATCCGCCAAACGCGGCCGCAGGTCCTCAAAGACGCGGCTTTGCGGAAGGGTTATGCGCACTGTCTTACCTGACGCCTTTAAGACAAGCGTTCCCCACTCAGGTGTATCGCCCAAAACGCCATGGCCGTAGCGGTTGGTTGGATCGTCAAACCGCGCAGACACAACGTCAGCCGCAGCAGCACTACCAAGAACCGTGCAACTGGCGATAAGGGCAGCCACAGCGCCGCGGGTGCTACGCATCAATACGCGACACCGCAGACGCGGCGCCTTCCTATGCGGTGCAAGCCCGCGCACTGTACGGGCCAACCCCAAAGCTTCTTAGATTTGCTTTTCGGGCATCTGTACGACCAGGCCGTCCAAGGCGTCCGTTACCTTGAGTTGGCAGGTCAGGCGGCTCAAGCCGGGCTTTGGCTCGAAGGCAAAATCCAGCATATCTTCTTCCATGCTGTCGATCTCTGGCAGCTTGTCCGCCCATGCCTGATCCACATAGACGTGGCATGTGGAGCACGCACAGGCCCCTCCGCAATCGGCCTCAATGCCGGGAATTCCGTTGTCCCGAGCGCCTTCCATAACGGTCATGCCGTTGGCAACCTCTACGACATGCTCTTGCCCGCCGTGCTCGATATAGGTGATCTTGGCCATCAATGTCTCTTTCTGCCAGCAGTGTTTCCCCATGTGACATAGGCGAAACGAAGGGCAGAGACCAGTGTTCCCCAACGGCGGATAAAAGCTGGACACGCACGAAGCATGTTCTATTTTTGTTCTCATGCAGACAGCCCATGGCCCACACAACATGCCCCAGCGCGGCTGGCCCCGCCCACCCGCGGCCACACCCGCAGCATGGCTGGACCGCCCGCCCGCCGGTGCACGGATCACGGTTGCCGGCCTTGTGCTTGTGCGGCAACGCCCTGGCACGGCCAAGGGGGTGATTTTCGTCACGCTGGAGGATGAGACCGGCACGGTCAACGTGGTGATCTGGGCCAAGACCTACGAAAAATATCGCCGCGCTGTGATTGCCGGCAGATTGCTGCGGGTGACCGGGCGCATTCAGCGTGAACACTCTGTTCTGCACGTGATTGCTGAACATGTGGAAGACATCTCTCCCTTGCTGGACCGCCTGCTGGAGCCCGGCTTCACCCCAGACATCGCCCGCGCAGGCGATCAACCCTGAGTGTAACGCGCCGTTTCACGCCCCTTCGCGCCACGTAACAGGCGTGCTATGCTCGCAGCGAACAGGGCCCAGAACCCGCTGTCCGAGCAGGCATATGACACCAACGCGCCGTTCCTTCGGCCATCGCATTGCACGCTTGCGCGCTTTTGTGCGGGCGTCTTTGGCCTGTGCAGGCGTGCTCTTTCTGGCAGGCTGCAACGCCGTTTTGCAGAACGGAGCCGTCGCCCGCTTCATGGAGCCCGAGCCAATCCGCGTTTTGGCTGCTGGCCCGCCAAATGCAGTGCCCGGCACCTGCTGGGGGCGTGAGCAAACCCCCGCCATTATCGAAACCGAAACCTATCAAGTGCTCATACAGCCTGCGCGCATCGCATCCGATGGTGCTGTGCTCGAACCGCCGATCTATAAAACCGATACCCGTCAACGCATCGTCCGGGAACGGCGCGAATTGTGGTTTGAAGCCCTGTGCGACAGCCAGTTCACCCCCGAATTCGTCGCATCACTACAACGCGCCCTCGCTGTGCGCGGGCTCTATGCGGGACCCGTTACAGGGAGCGTGGACGCCCGCACCCGCAACGCGATCCGCAGCTATCAAAAAGCCCAAGGCCTCGACAGCGCTGTTCTCTCACTGGCCGCCGCGCGCCAGCTTGGGCTAGTGACCATTGATCGGCCGGATAGTCTTACCCGCCCCAATGGGTAAGGGCAGCGCCTGCAGCAGCACCCGCTCACGGGCCGTTTCTCTTCGGTCCAGAGCTGTCGCGCACCGCCCATTCGTACAAACGGCCCAGCGCGGCCTCCGGGCTCAGGAACTGAGCGCCCCCTTCAATGGGCCAGCCACTTAAATGGCTGAGACGGGGCGAACTTGTCTGAAACATCGCCTGCAAAAACGGGATGCTCTTTCAGGCTCAGTTTCTGCGGCTGCCCGCCCTCTGCAAAGTCAATATTGTCGAGATCAACCCAAAAGGCGTTGGGGCTCACGGCAGATTCAAAATAATAGCGCCGCGCCGCGTGATCGGCGACAGAGCGCCAGATTGTACTCGCGATATTGGGTGCATTCGCATCCGTGATCCCCAGCGGAACAGACGCATTCCGGATGATCGAAAACGCCGCAGACGTCGCCAAACGCGGATCGTCGAATTTTGGCACGGATTGCAAATAGAAGGACGTCCGGACAAACCTGTCTGCCGCACGATTGGTACCAGGCAGCATCGACAGCCCGCCAATCTACCCCCAATAGGCCGTGAGGGCGAGTTGTTCGTCATAGGTTGGGGAGTTGGTCATGACCTTATATTCGCCACCATGATGCACGACGCATTCGCCATTCAGATACTCAAAGATCGCTGAGTCTCCGCTGCTGTCTGACAGCGAAAGATGCAAACCCGCGGCTTTTCCATTGGGCAGTGCAGGGGCAATGATCTGGAAAGATCCCGCCGTCAGACCCGCGACAGCCTCTGCCACCGTTGCGCAGTTGTCGAGGGCATATTGCGCCCATGCACCCACAGAAAGCCTGGGCCTGTCATCATCAGAACGCGCTGCATAATCCACTTCGGCCAAGTAGAGCAGGTTGGCAACAAGCCCTGCCTCATTCATGCCGTCTGCGGTGCCAACATCGTAGCCAGAAAGGGTGACTGAGCCGTATGTCGAGGCCCACGCAACAGAGCCCGGCCCAAAGCCCCCATCCCGCTTCATACCTTTGGGGTAAAACCACAAATCAGAGCCGAGGTCTTCATACCAGTCCATGCTTCTTGCGGTAATGAAGCTGCCAGCGCCGGATTCATACAAAAGTCGTGTGCACATGCTTTTCCTCCCCTGTCTTTGATACTCAAATCGATCATTCGATGCTTAGCATGGAAAGATGCGTGTTAGGGATCACCTTACAAATTCAGGCGTTCTCAAAAGGCAGTGCCCAAATTAGAAGGCGCGCCATACCAGGCTTAGATCACCTGACTACACCAAGGGGTTTGGCGCAAAGGCTTCTGATATCCGCTTGGTGGGTTGGCACCAAACATCACGCCACACCCCGTCAGCGTAGCTCAGAAGATATCTGTTCATCCGTGCCCCTGGTTTGGTTTTGGGCACGCAAAGCCGTCGATGACAGGGCCGACAAGGGGGCCGAGAGAAAACTCCAGGCTGGCGCTTTTCGTAAGGGTAGCTGACCGGCTTGGCGCTCCGGTAGACGGAAAGGTGCCATCCAACGGGCCGCAGGCGACAGCAATGCCCGGGCGCGGGCGCCTGGCCTTGCCACAACGGCGATGGGAACATCGCGCGCCAAGTCTTGCCAGCGGTGCCAGCGATGCAGATCTGCCAGCCCATCCCCGCCCATGATCCAGACGAAGCGTCGCCCTGGCACGGCGTGTCGCAGTTCCGACAGCGTATCCACCGTTGCCCGTGTGCCCCATTGCGCCTCTGGTGCGCAGACATGTTCTTTCGGATGGCAGGCCAGATCCCGGGCTGTAGCCAACCGCTTGGATAGAGGCGCAGGCGCGCGCTTTTTCAACGGGTTACCTGGAGATACCAACCACCAGACCGCATCCAGCTGCAGCCGCTTCAAAGCGGTGCGACTTACCAAAACATGCCCTGCATGTGGGGGATCAAATGTGCCGCCGAATACCCCGATCCTCTGCCCCGGTCGCGACACGGGCAAATCGGGCCGTGCCAGCGCAGGGTCAGCAAAGATCAGCCGGGCAGATGTCATGGTCTGTTCCCACTTTTCCGATTGATGGCTTCATGGCACAGTCTTTGATGATGCGCACCCCGTCATGTTCTCCACACGCTCTGGTTGCCCTTATTTGGGCCCTTTTACAGAGCTTACCCACAGCCGCAGAGGCGAACAGTTCCCGTTTGGACGTGGACAGCCCGAGCGCCAATGCCGTCGCCATGCTGGGCGGCTGCAGCGCCACGCTGATTGCGCCGGACAAAGCCCTTGCTGCAGCACACTGCTTCAGCATCCGTACCCGCGGCATGGATGCAGAAAAGACGCTCTGCCCAAAGCTGTCCATGCAGGCGAATATGAGCAAGACCCCGAAGCTAGACCCGTATACGTGGCACAAAACCCAGTTCCAGCCCAAGCTCCGCTTTGGGGCTGACGGTCGCGATGGAGATTTGCCATCGTTCCAGATCTCTCATTTCACGATGCCACTGTGTGGAGACATGGTCCTGTTGCGGCTCAGCGAGCCGGTACCGACAGACATCGCAATACCTATTCCTGTGGTCACGGGCGCGGGCACGGAGAACAGCCTCGAGATCGCGCTGATCCGCGGCCCCTTGCGCCACGCAGGTTTTGGCCGTGCAAATGGCGAGGCCTCAGGCAAGGCCCAACGTTCGGGTGGAAGGGTGTCCTATTGGGGGCAGAATGATTGCCATCTTTACGCGCTGCCTCCCAACCGTGCCAATGGGCGCCGCATCAACAGCGGTGACAGCGGTGCCCCTTTGATCCTGCGCCTGAGCGATGGCCGCGACGTCATCATGGGGGTGATGTGGGGACGCGGCAATCCTGATGGCGAGGCCTGCGGGCTTCCAAGCTCCATACCGCCTGAAAATCACGGCAGTTACACGGCAACATTTCGCGGCAAGGTGCAGGGCACACAAGCCACCGATATCGGCGACTGGCTGTCGCGTATGGTTCCAGAAGCTGCGATGACGCTGCCCTGAGACCCAAGCCCGCGAATTGTGTGCGGGTGCGGTCGCGCAGTATCAGGCGTCTCGGTGCAATTTGCAGAAATAGGGCGGCGCCAAGCCTTTCATATCCATCCAGCCCATCATTGTATCGTCGTCAAGAACGGCAAAGACATCGATGATCGGCTTGGCGTCATAGACCATGGCGGCATGTGTTCTTTCCGTTCTCCTCGGCACTCTTACGAGTTGGGCAGAAGTTAAGTAGTAAATGCCTTTGTTTTAATGGTGTTTTTGCCATTTCAAACAAGACTCCACAAAATATATACCCGTTTTGATCTGATTTTTCCTGATCGAGAAGGAGGAAACTATACTTTTTTAGCGGTCGTTGAAAGTGCTCTCAGAATCCCGTTTTCGATGGTGCACACCCGTTCTCTCCAGATTCGCGCTTTCAGGAACCATCCAAGGCGAATCTTCGTTCGCACCTTTCGGAACCCGGCGTTTGGTACTCATCTGCATCAGAAAAGGTTTTCTTTGGGCAAGCACAATTCCTCCATTGCCTTCATGGTAATGGAGGCCATTACACCAACCTTACGAAGGTGAACCGCAAGATCGTGAATAGTTTTTAGGACATGTCAGCAAAGCGTGTCGGTAGCAGTGGCGTTTCGGATGAAATAGCAAGATGCTCAAGAGGCCGATTGCTCGGATACTCGACGGCGACAAATTTCGATCAGAGCGGCAAGAGTGGCAAGGGATACAGCCGGCCAAGCGATACCATAGAACACTTCTCCTCCGTCCGGCGGATATGGAATGCCCACCAATACCTGACAGGCGGCAGCACCCTGCCAAAGCAGGGAATAGCCAAGGCGTAATGAGAAGAAGGCCTGCCACACCAATACCAAGAGCACAGGGGAGATCGCCAAGAGGACAAAGCGTTGGCGTCTGCTGACAGACAGTGTGACGAGTGCGGCAAAAAAAAGTATTGCAGTGATCACTATGCCAGACAGCCGTGCGGCGTCTCCCTGCGTGCAAGTGCCTGCAAATCGCGCCAGCAGAGTATTGATTGCGCCCAAGTAGAAAAGGCTAATCGATATGATGGTAGCAACGCTTTTCATGCTCGGATTTGCCCCCTGGCAATCAAGCCCAAGGTCGGTAGCAGATACGAGGCGGCGACGCAACAATCCTTGGCCTTCGGGCTGCCAAGTAAGAACTTGGTTGTGGTTCTCAAATCTATGTCGATTCAATGGTCGCCTGAAAGGGCGCCAGAGTTTCAGTGCTACGACGAGCGACCATCCATCTTGCGAAGCTGTCGAGGTATTTTTGCGACTGTTGGTCAAAATACTTTGCCAAAAAATGTTACATCGATGCACAAAGAAAACAGCGGGACTTGCAGAAAGCAGCTCAGAGTGCACCCCAAAGCGCTCTGCGTAGGGCCGTTGGGATAAAATCATTCACCGTTGAAATCGCCCCATGGCGCCAGCCGTTGCCCTTCTGCGCGGCGCAGCCTAAACACTTGCCCAACCTCAGACACCCATTCGCGGAGCTTTCCCCATGGCAGCCTATCAATACGTCTATCACATGGATGGCGTCTCCAAGACCTATCCCGGTGGCAAGAAATGTTTTGAAAACATTCGCCTGTCCTTTCTTCCGGGCGTGAAGATCGGTGTTGTCGGCGTTAATGGCGCCGGTAAATCCACGCTCATGAAGATTATGGCCGGTCTCGACAAAGATTTCACCGGTGAGGCTTGGTCGGCAGAAGGCGCCAAGGTTGGCTATCTGCCGCAAGAGCCGCAGCTCGATGAAAGCCTGACCGTGCGCGAGAACGTCATGCTGGGTGTGGCCGCACAGCAGGCCAAGATCGACCGCTTCAACGAACTGGCGATGAACTATTCTGACGAAACCGCCGATGAGATGGCCCAGTTGCAAGACGAGATCGACGCCGGCAACCTATGGGATCTCGACAGTCAGGTGGATGTATCCATGGAGGCGCTGCGCTGTCCGCCCGATGACGCCATGCCGGAAAACCTGTCAGGCGGGGAGCGCCGCCGGGTGGCGTTGTGCAAGCTGTTGCTGGAAGCCCCCGACATGCTGCTGCTCGACGAACCGACAAACCACCTCGATGCAGAAACCATTGCCTGGCTCCAGCAACACCTGATCGATTACAAGGGCACGATCCTGATCGTGACGCACGACCGCTACTTCCTTGACGATATCACCGGCTGGATTCTTGAGCTCGACCGGGGCCGCGGCATCCCCTACGAAGGCAACTATTCTGCTTGGCTGGAGCAGAAAGCCAAGCGCCTGGAGCAGGAAGCCAAGGAAGACAAATCGCGACAGAAAACGCTGGAACGCGAGCTTTCCTGGATCCGTCAAGGCGCCAAGGCCCGGCAGGCCAAGTCCAAGGCGCGGATTGCAGCCTATGAAGAGATGGCAAACCAGTCTGAGCGCGATAAGGTCGGAAAAGCACAAATCGTTATTCCCAATGGTCCACGCCTTGGCTCCAAGGTTATTGAGGTTGAGGGGCTGCAAAAAGCATATGGTGACAAGCTCTTGGTCGAAGGTCTTGAGTTTTCGCTTCCACCCGGCGGCATCGTGGGTGTGATCGGCCCGAACGGCGCGGGTAAATCGACATTGTTCAAGATGCTAACCGGTCAGGAAACGCCCGACAGCGGCTCTGTTGCCTATGGTGACACCGTGAAGCTGTCCTATGTGGATCAATCGCGCGATGCGCTCGATCCTAAAGCCACGGTCTGGGAAGAGATTTCCGGCGGGGCCGAGATCATCGAATTGGGCGATGCGCAGATGAACAGCCGCGCCTATTGCGGGGCATTCAACTTCAAAGGCGGCGATCAGCAGAAACCTGTGGGTTTGCTGTCAGGTGGTGAGCGCAACCGGGTGCACATGGCCAAGCTGCTGAAATCCGGCGGCAATGTCTTGCTGCTCGACGAACCGACAAACGACCTTGACGTGGAAACCCTGCGCGCATTGGAAGACGCGCTGGAAGATTTTGCGGGCTGCGCTGTGATCATCTCGCACGATCGCTTCTTCCTTGACCGGCTGTGCACCCACATCCTCGCCTTCGAAGGTGAGGCCCATGTAGAATGGTTCGAGGGCAATTTCGAGGCCTATGAGGAAGACAAGGCCCGCCGCCTTGGCCCCGACGCGTTGGAGCCAAAGCGCCTCAAGCACAAGAAATTCACCCGCTGATCGGGTGACAGAGCGACGCCGTGATCGCCCTGCCTCGTGGGGCGGTCACACGCATGGCAGCGGGGTTAGGGTTAGCGGCCGCGCCAATGGGTCGGGATGATAATCAACGCCCCGATTGCGGAGATGATCGCGTCGAGCCCCGGCGAACCAAAGCCAATCCCAAACATGATCCGCACGAACGCAAAGAGGAATGCGCCACCGACGCAGATGATGATCGATTGCAGCACCCCATTGCGGGTAAACTCCCACCGTTCAGACAGATAGCCAACAATCCCCGCGATCACGACGGTTCCGATGAGGGATGGAAACATGGGGCGGCCTTTCCTGTTGCGTCCTAGAGATATGGCGCGCGCGACGCGGGCTTACAAGCAAAGGGCATGGGCCCAGGGTCAAACCTCACAATCCCAAACCGGCGCGTATGGCGCCACCTTGGACGTCGCGCCCCAGACCCCGCCGCACAATCGGCCCCGCACCTGAAGATGATCGACATACGAGGTCCAAGATCTCACCACCCCAAAAGCAGCAAGACCTTAGCCAGCATCTCAGCCCCGTCTTTTGCGTCGTTTGTTCCCGCCTCTTTGGCCGGCGCGGCCAGCGGTGCTGCGACCGGAGGCTTTAGCACTGTCTTCTACCGCTTGTTCCACGGCGGATTGGCGGGCCAGTGGATCGTCAGAAACGGCAAGGTCCACCGCTTCCAGCCGTTTGACCTCATCGCGCAAGCGGGCCGCTTCTTCGAACTCAAGGTTCTCAGCCGCCTTGCGCATATCTGCCCGAAGCCCGTCCAGCACAGCGGCAAGGTTCTGCCCTGCCATCGGCTTTTCGATCTTGGCGGTGACGCGGCTTTGATCCGTGTCGCCCTGGTAGAGGCCCGCTAGCACGTCTTCGACATTCTTCTTCACCGTTTCAGGTGTAATGCCGTGCGCCTCGTTATAGGCAATCTGCTTGGTGCGGCGGCGTTCGGTTTCGCGCAGGGCGCGCTCCATCGATCCGGTGACTTTGTCGGCATACATGATCACGCGACCATCAGCATTTCGGGCCGCGCGTCCGATGGTCTGGATCAATGATGTCTCCGAGCGCAGAAACCCCTCCTTGTCGGCATCGAGAATAGCCACGAGGCCACATTCGGGAATATCCAATCCCTCTCGCAGCAGGTTGATGCCCACCAGCACGTCAAAGGCGCCCAAGCGCAGGTCTCGCAGGATTTCGATGCGTTCGATCGTGTCGATATCAGAATGCATGTAGCGAACCCGGATACCCTGCTCGTGCAGGTATTCTGTGAGGTCTTCGGCCATGCGCTTTGTCAGCGTAGTGGCCAGCGTCCGATAGCCCCGCTCGGCAACCATGCGGATCTCGTCGAGCAGATCGTCTACCTGCATTTCGACAGGACGGATTTCCACCTCCGGGTCCAACAGGCCTGTGGGGCGGATCACTTGCTCGGTGAACACACCGCCGGACTCCTCCAACTCCCAGGCTGCGGGCGTGGCGGATACGAAAACAGACTGGGGCCGCATGGCATCCCATTCCTCGAATTTGAGGGGGCGGTTATCCATGCAGGATGGCAGGCGAAACCCGTGCTCTGCCAGCGTGAACTTGCGCCGGTAGTCGCCCCGATACATGCCCCCGATCTGCGGCACCGAGACATGGCTTTCATCGGCAAAGACAATTGCATTGTCGGGGATGAATTCGAACAGGGTGGGGGGCGGCTCGCCAGGCGCTCGGCCCGTCAGATACCGTGAATAGTTCTCAATCCCGTTGCAGACGCCTGTGGCCTCCAGCATCTCGAGGTCGAAATTGGTGCGTTGTTCCAATCGCTGCGCCTCGAGCAGCTTGCCCTCAGCCACCAGTTGATCCAGGCGCACGCGCAGCTCTTTTTTGATCCCGACAACGGCTTGCTGCATCGTCGGGCGGGGTGTCACGTAGTGGCTATTGGCATAGATGCGGATGCGTTCGAATGTGTCGGTTTTCTCGCCCGTCAACGGATCGAACTCCGTCAGGCTTTCCAACTCATCGCCGAAAAAACTCATCCGCCAGGCGCGATCTTCAAGGTGGGCGGGCCAAATCTCCAGAGCATCGCCGCGCACCCGGAATGACCCCCGCTGAAAGGCCTGATCGTTACGCCGATATTGCTGGGCAATCAGTTCCGCCATCACCTTGCGCTGCTCATATTCGCGCCCGACATGCAGATCCTGCGTCATCGCCCCGTATGTCTCTACCGAGCCGATGCCGTAGATGCAGGAGACGGACGCCACAATAATCACGTCGTCCCGCTCCAACAGAGCCCGCGTGGCGGAGTGGCGCATGCGGTCGATCTGCTCGTTTATCTGCGACTCCTTCTCGATGTAGGTGTCCGAGCGCGCCACATAGGCTTCAGGCTGGTAGTAGTCATAGTAGCTGACGAAATACTCCACGGCGTTGTCGGGAAAGAAGCCTTTGAACTCACCGTATAGCTGGGCGGCCAAGGTCTTGTTCGGGGCAAGAATGATTGCCGGGCGCTGCGTTTCCTCTATCACCTTGGCCATTGTGAAGGTCTTGCCAGTGCCCGTGGCGCCCAGCAAAACTTGGTTTTGCTCCCCATCGCGCACACCTTGGGACAGCTCTGCGATGGCGGTGGGCTGATCACCTGCCGCTGAAAACTCAGTCTGCATCACAAATTGCTGCCCGCCTTCCAGCTTCTCGCGGGCGCGGATATCTGGCGCCGACTGAGCCGGCATGGCTTCAGGAGAATTGTTGTGCATGGACGGTGGCCTTTCGTTCCGGGCAAACCTTGTGGCAAATGCGGCGCAATTCAAGGCGCGGCAGGCGCAGATTTCAAAAGTGAAGGGTGCTGGATATTCAGCCGAGACAGATTGATATGGGCATAAGGCACGGCAGACACAACCGCCCTGCCAGCCTAACGATACTGGGCCGAGGAAATGAACTCTCCAAACGCCTCGCACCAAATGACAACCGTATCGTAGGCCTCCAGATCAACGCCTTCGGGCAACGGCAGGGAAAACCCAGCAAAGGATTTCACATCCCCCACCTGCAGGGCCGATGACTTGACCGGCAAAAATCCGTCCTCATGGTCGACATAGCCATTGACGAGGTAGAGCTTGTAATCGGGCCCGGGCGCCAGTTTGCCTTCATGCACGATGTCCAACGCCGTCAGACTGACCGTACCTTCGCCCCAGTGCAGGAAATCGCTGCCGCGGCGGTCTCGTGTAAATTCAGTGGTATAGCTCGCACCCTCAGCCATCGCCGCGAGGTCTGCCCTATCAGGGGATGGCGGGGCGGTGAGAATGGGCAGCAAGTAGACGCCCAGCGCAAAGCCCACGGCCAACATTGCACAGTGGCTCACGATCAAAAACAAACCGCGCATGTTATCCCCCTCGCCGAAACACACCGCAAAGCTTGCTGCGGTTTCGGTCGCAAAGCAATGCAACGTCGCGGATCAGGCCAAGGACGCCAGCTTTAGCCCGCCGCCTGCGGCGCCGGGGGATATTGCAAATTTGGGCACGATATGTCCTTTTGCGCGCAGTCTGCAGGAGGACGCATCATGCGCGCACGAATCTACCGCCCCGCAAAGACGGCGATGCAGTCTGGCACAGCCAAGACCAAGGCATGGTTGCTGGAATTTGCGCCTGAAAGCGCACGTGAAATCGATCCGCTCATGGGTTGGACATCGTCGGACGACACCCAGGCGCAAGTCCGCCTGCGCTTCGACAGCAAAGCGGCAGCACAGGCCTATGCGCGCGCGAAGGGCATCGAAGCCACCGTGATCGAGCCCCAAACGCGCAAGCCGGTCATCCGCGCGGGCGGCTATGGCGAGAATTTCGCCACCCACCGTCGCACAGTCTGGACCCATTGATCGGGCGCATCGGCGTTCAACAATTGAAGCCGCGCTTAAGCTGCTCGCGCAGAGAGCGGAAGCATTGAGTTCGTCGGCATGTCCGGATCGGTGCCAATCTTCAACACCTATGTTCGAAACGCCCAGAAAATCCTGTTGAGCGTTTGGTCCCCGCTTCCCCTATGCTAAGCCCAAGACAAGGGACGGCTGCACGACACAGGCGGACACTCGAATATTGGCGCAGGGCAGACGTTGGTCCGCTTTGCAACGGCCTTGCAAGCGGGAAGGACGCAACGCGTGGAGACCATACACCTCACCTTTGAAATGATGGTGGTTTTGGGTCTACTCGCCTTCACGGTATTCCTGTTTATCTCCGAAATCGTGCGGATCGATCTGGCAGCCATTCTCGTGATGGTTTTGCTCGGCCTGCTTAGCCAGGTGCCCGGGCTCAGTTCGATTGCAGATGTAAATCAACTGTTCGATGGCTTTGCATCGAACGCGGTGGTGTCGATTATCGCCGTCATGATTATCGGCGCAGGGCTCGACCGCACCGGGCTGATGAGCAAGGTGGCCGCGACAATTCTAAAGTATGGGGGCAGCACGGAGCGGCGGATTGTGCCCATCGTTTCGGGCGCCGTCGGCATTATTTCGTCTTTCATGCAGAATGTTGGGGCAGCCGCGCTGTTTTTGCCTGTCGTCAGCCGCATTTCCGTGCGCACTGAACTGCCGCTCAGCCGGCTGCTGATGCCCATGGGCTTTTGCGCCATTCTCGGCGGAACCCTCACGATGGTTGGTTCCTCGCCGCTGATCCTGCTCAACGATCTGCTCGCCAGCGCAAATCAGTCTCTGCCCCAAGATCAACAAATGGCCTCTTTCAGCCTGTTCTCCGTCACGCCGATCGGGATCTGCCTGATCGTCACAGGCGTGCTTTACTTCATGCTGTTCGGGAAATGGGTGTTGCCCAGCGAAAACGCGGCCAGCGGTGCGCAAAGCGCCCAATCCATGAAGGATTACCTGCAACAGCTCTATGGCCTGCGCACCGATATCTTCGAAATATCGATCCCTGAGGGCAGCCAGGTGGCCGGGCTGACATTTGATGATCTGATCGAGAAATATCACGTCTACATCATTGGCAGCGCCTATAATGGCAAGACGTGGTTTGCGCCCGTCATCACCACGGAAATCACAACGCCTTGCCGGTTGGCCGTCTTGGGCCGGGCCAAAGAAATCCGGCAGATGGTGCTGGAGGAAGACCTCCTTCTGCACACAAAGCTGGATGTCTTTGCCGAAGACTACGCGCCGACGCGGTCTGGGGTGGCAGAAGTTGTCATTCCGCCGGGATCCTCGTTGATTGGCAAAAGCGCCCATGACGTGGTGTTTCGCAAAACCTATGGCGCCAGCATGCTGGCCATTCACCGCGGCGAGGAAACCCTCAGCATTGTCGCGACGGAGGATCATGAGCCAACCCAAATCGCCGAAGTGCCCTTTAGGGCTGGCGACACTCTGATCATCCTGAGCACTTGGGAAGCCTTGACCCGCCTGACGCGCGACAGGGATTTTGTGGTTGTCACAACCGACTTCCCTCAGGAGGAACTGCGCCCCAAGAAAGTGGGCTGGGCCGTGTTGTTCTTTGCGCTGGCGATCGGCTTGATCCTTTTCACTGATTTGCGCCTGTCCCTGTGCCTTCTGACCGGCGCTGTGGGCATGATCTTGTCACGGGTGCTGGATATCGATGATGCCTACAAGGCGGTGAGTTGGAGCACGGTCTTCCTCTTGGCAGGTCTGATCCCCTTAGGACAAGCCGTGCAAATGTCTGGGACAGCGGCCTGGATTGCACAGCAGGTCCTGATCCTTCTTGATGGCTGGCCGATCTGGGGGTTGCAGGCGGGGCTGGCCGTGATTGCCACGGTTTTCACGCTGATCATGTCCAACGTCGGCGCAACTGTGTTGCTGGTGCCCTTGGCCGTATCGATCGCAATTGCTGCGGGCGGTGATCCCGCGATTTTCGCGCTCACGGTCGCGATCTCAACATCGAACTCCTTCTTGATCCCGACCCATCAGGTGAATGCGCTGATCATGGGGCCTGCGGGCTACAAGGTGACTGACTTCATCAAGAGTGGTGGGATCATGACCATTCTGTTCCTCGTCGTTTCCCTGACCGTGATGAACGTCTTGTTTTAGACAGTAGGCGCAAAAGAGGGGCACAGGTTGTGAACACGATGCTGAAATATGGTCCAGGCGATGATGTGGGCGCGCTGGAGCATTGGCCCTTCGACAACCCGCTGAGTGATTACAAGATTTTGGACGGCACGCCGCAAGCTTCTGGTCGGTTGGACGCAGGTGGCCCCGGGCATATCAGCCGCACAGGCATTTGGCACTGTACCAAAGGCGTTTTTGCCTGCACCGAACAAGGCGACGAATTGATGACCATACTCTCCGGGCGCGGTCGTCTCATTCATATGTCTGACGGACAGATTTGCGACCTTAATCCGGGCGACACCCTGTTTGTACGTGATGGCAGCCGGGTCACATGGGATATCACGGAGGACCTGACGAAGGTTTTCTTCGGCCATAAGCCGGGTGGCTTTTGAGGATTTAATGCATTGATGAGAATGTCGCACGCAACCAGTTTGCGCCTCAAAACAAGCGCCAGAAAATCACGGCGCAGAACACGAGAATTTCAAAGCGCCAATCATTAAAGTGAAGGTAAATATTGATGGAACCCGATCAGAAACGCGTAAAGCTCTCATGTCTTTGGGCCTTTGTTGCCCTGAACATTGCCTTCGCAGATATCCTTTCGCTCTATACACCCGGGGTCATGCCCCAGGTTATGGAGGGCGTGGTAGAAGGCGTTGAACTGTCGGAGAATTTGATGCTGGTGGCCGCTATTTTCATCCAGATACCGGTCGCAATGATTGCTCTGACCCAGTTCTTATCTGCACGTGCCAACAAGGTGGTCTCAACACTCGCCGTGGTCATCACAGCCGCCTTCGTGATTGGTGGGGGGTCTCTGATGCCACACTATGTGTTCTTCGCAACCTGCGAAGTGCTGGCACTGCTGCTCATCCTTCGCCTTATTTGGCGGCCTAAGGTATGAACATCGCTGAATTATTGCCCAATTGGCGCTTTGAGCTATTGCTCTCAGCACTTGAAATTCAAATCCTGATGGAACGCCGGACAGTCATGCAGTAGCGCTCAACGCTGATCAGGCAGATAAGATCGCGTTGGCTCTTGCGTTTTTGAGCTTGAGCCACAACGCCGCAAAGGTTGAGGCAGGCGCGGAGCGCTCCGCACGGGTGGATAGGGGACGAGCATGAGCAGATTACAAAACCGGCTTCTGATGGCTGTTCTTTTGATGGGTTGGCCCGCTGCCGCGTTGGCACATATCAAATGGTTCTACCCGTACGATTTGTCTCAGCCCCCGCGAAACTTGGGGGATGTTTTTAATCCAGGCTTTGTTTGGCTTTATGTACTGTCGATCTTTTGCGTATACACGTTTTTCTGGATTGATCGGTTATGGTTTCGCAAGAAGTTCCTTAACGACAGCTTAGGGAAACTTGTAATTACACAGGAAATAGCCAGTTGGGTTATCCGTCTGGCAACCGCTTTCCTTTACGCCAGTTTGTTTATGTACGGGCTTCGCGATCAAGCCGTGTTCCTGACACCCGAGCTCCACACCGGCCTTTCAATCGTAAAGTGGTTTCAACTCGCTCTGGTGTTTTGCCTGCTTTGGAAACCAACAGTCATCGTGGCGGGAATCGGCACGCTTATTTTGTACGGTTTGGCGATCAGCCAATACGGTATCTATCACCTCATCGATTACATGTTCTTTCTCGGCCTCGCTGTATTCCTCATTCTTTTGCAGAGTAAGGAAGACCGTTGGATCAAGCTTCGCTATGTTGCACTGTTTGCGACCACAGGCCTTACCATCGGTTGGGGCGCGATTGAAAAATTTGCGTACCCCCAATGGACCTATCCGCTACTTGAAGACATGCCGATGCTTTTGATGGGCATGGAACCGAGTTTCTTCATGACATTGGCCGGTTTCGTAGAATTCAACATTGCGTTCATTCTGCTGTCTTCCGCGTCCGTTGCCTCGCGTATGATCGCACTGGTGCTGAATACGATTTTCATGATGGCTGTTTACATGTTCGGACTGATCGATGCTGTCGGGCATTCGATCATCATGGCTGTTCTGGTTGTATTGGCACTACGAGGCCCCACAAATGCGCGGTACTTTCTGGTTCTATCCAGTAAATCGCTTTGGACGGAGGCCTACTTCATGACAGGCCTCTACGTACTCATGCTCAACGCCTTGTTCTTGGCCTACTACGGCTTCTACTACCTTTTGGCTGCCGGGTAAGGGCTGGAAAGCTGCCCTTTTATATGTAGCTGAGGCCTCTTTCGCAGTTTTGTTGTCCCGTTGCCTGCCGGGACGACGCAGAACGCGTCATGTATTTATTGGATGCCAAGGATAAGCGTGGGTAACTTCGATGTGATCGAGAGATGCAAGGCATCATTGCTCGAGGCAGACAACAGAGCATAGCGCACTCGGACCTATGTGACCCAAGCAGCTGGAAACGCTTGATCATAATAACGTTGAACACAGTACGGGGGACAGATGTCGCCACTCGCCAACTAAGCCACTATTATAGCTCAGTTTTAGTGAACTGTTTGGTGCGGTCGAGAAGACTCGAACTTCCACGGGTGTTACCCCACAGCGACCTCAACGCTGCGCGTCTACCAATTCCGCCACGACCGCAATCCGAAGCAGTGGCGCGGGTTTAGCCCTTCGCGCGCGCGATGAAAAGCGGTTTTTTTAAGGTTCAAGAAGAAAGCGATGCAGGCCGAAATAAGATCAACGTTTACGCAGTTTTCAGGTGCTGCGCTTGACACAAAATTTTCTCTTGTCACAGTAAAACAGGGGGTCAGAGGCCATATTTGAAAGGGTTTTTGGATGAAATACGCGGGTTATCTACTTAATCTTTGCCTTGTCGCAGGTTTGGCAGCAGCGCCAATCGGGCGCGCATCAGCCGGTAGCAGCGACATCGCAGGCGGCATCATCGGCGGCATCATCGGTGGGGTAATCGTCAATGAAGCAGCCAAGAATCGCACACGCACGACCACTACGACAACACGGGCGAAAGTAAATTCGGCTGCACGGGCGGCAAACCGGGAAACGCAAACAGCGCTGAACTACTTCGGATTTCCCGCTGGCACGCCAGATGGTGTCATGGGGCGTCGATCCCGCGCGGCCATCAGCCAGTACCAAACTTGGATGGGCTACCCCGCCACCGGGCAGTTGACGGAATATGAACGTGGCTTCCTGATGACTTCGTATAACCGTGCATTGGCCGGCGGTGCGGCAACGAACGTTGCCATCGCGCAAAACCCCAACGGTCCGCGTGGACTGCTGATCGCCTATCGTGACGAATTGGCTAATCCAACACCGCCCCCCTCCACAACCACAACCGTTGTTGTGCAACCCCAAGCCCCTGCAACCACCGTGACAACCGGCGTCGAAAACGGCTTGCCAACATTCATGGCGGACACTGCAGAGGTGAGCCTTGCAAGCCACTGCAACACTGTGAGCCTCATCACCAACACCAATGGTGGCTTCACGACGCTGGCCAATATGTCTGATCCGCTTGTCGCGCTGAACGAACAGTTTTGCCTGGCCCGGACATATGCCATCGCCGAGGGCGAAACGCTGGCCGCCAAGCTCAACGGTGTCAGTCCACAGCAGATCGAGGCACAATGCAAAAGTCTGGCACCAACGCTGCAGCCCTACGTGTCTGCAGTCAGCCTGCAGCCACGCGAAAAGGTTTTGGGTGACGTAGCCGCATTTGTCCTTCAGTCCGGCATGGCCCCGGGGCAATTGGCCGGCACCGCCAAGATATGCCTTTCTGTTGGCTATCGCACGGACGACATGTCCGTTGTGCTTGGCTCTGCGCTTTTGCTGACAGCGATTGGACAAGGCGCCTATGGCGAGCTTTTGGGCCACCACCTGCTTCAAGGCTTTGGGGCCACCCGCCGCCAAGATTTGGCACAGGCCTGGTACACCGGAGCACATGAAGCCATTTTGCAAGGCCAACCAGCAGCGTTTTCACCCGGTGATCCCAATCGGAACCAGCTGGTGCATCGGGCGGCAATCGAGGCTGCGGGGGCACCTGCGCCGGCGCCCGCTCCAACGCAAGCCGGTGCAACCGGCACGCTGAAATTATTCCAGATCGACCAGTAGAGAAGCTGATCTGCTGCTTGCCTGCATGGCCCCGGCGCAAAACCGGGGCCATGCACCTAAATTGCGGTTTCCCTCGCGCATCCTCACGCGGCTTGGCCACGCTTCAAAGATCGCAGGGGCGCGGTGCGTAAAGCCACAGCAAAAACCGCCCCGCCACACAGGGCGATTACCCCATATCCAAGCTCCGGCATCTCAGGGAAAAACATCCGGTTGAAAACGCGTCCCGGCAAGAAGGTGAACAGCCCCGCAACGGCGAGCCCACGCCAGTAGAGTGCCCGCATGGCCAGGCCATGGGCTTCCCAGCGGCGCGCGAATGCATGGCGCATCCCATCCACCAGAGACCAGAGCGTAAGCACCGCAAGCAAATGAATTGGGCTGAACGGCCCAATAACACCAAAGTGATGGATCCAGAACGAGGACAGCGCCACAGTGAACATCGCCCCCACCCAGAGATACCCCGTCCACCGATGCAAGCTGTCGCGACGTGTGCGATATAGGGCGATCGGCCCCAACAGAAGCGCGAGCAGAGCCGAAGCGATATGCAGTTGGATGACAGGATCGGTATTTATGAGCGGTGTCAGCGTCATGGTGTCCTCTGGCGCTTGGCTGAGAAGTGGCAATGACATACCCCTGAACCCAAATCATGTCCGCGCCCAACACCCGATGCGCGGGTAACTCGGAGAACTTCGTGGCAGACAGCCAAACGCATTCCACGCTTCGCGAATGGCGGATGCACATACGGCAGCCGGTGACCCTGGCAACGCTGGCAGGACTTGGCTTGCTGCTTGCACTTGCGGGTCCCTTCGGCACGGATGATCTGCTTTCATTGCCCGCGGCATTCGCCTATTGGGGTTTCATTGCAGCGTCGACTTATTCCCTGGGCTTTATGCTGGCTGACGCCACAGAACATAAGCTGCGCCACCGCTGGCCGGCCCCCTTCCGGGTTCTTCTGTGTGGCAGCCTCACTGCAATTGGCGTGATGGCCATCGTCTTTGTTCTGAACTTTTTGGCATTCGGATTTATTCCAGCTGGGGAAAGCGGCGCGGCGTTCGCAGCAACGGTCTATGCCGTCACCCTTACGGTGACCGCCCTCCTCCACATCCTGCAAAACCATTATGTCGCCGCAGCCAGCCCTGTCGCTCAGTCTGCCCCTTCCGATGCGCCGCCCACGCAACCAGCGCCTCCGGAACTGATGGCCAGGATTCCGGTTGAAACCAGAGGGCCGCTCATTGCGCTGAGCGTGCAGGACCACTACGTCGAGGTCCGCACAACGAAGGGAACACACCTGCTGCTCATGCGCCTCTCAGACGCGATGCAAGAAGCCCGCGCCGCAGACGGCTTGCAGATACATCGCTCGCACTGGGTTGCGCTCGATCAGGTCACTGCGGTCAAACGCATTGGAGACAGAGCGATGGTCACACTGTCAGATGGCACGGAGCGCCCCGCCAGCCGCCGCTACATCCCCGCATTGAAGGAGGCCGGGCTGCTGCCCCGGTAATTTGCATGGTTGAATGGATCATCTCCGAAGGCCTGACCGACTATGCTGAGGCCGTGGCGTTCATGGAGCAGCGCGTAGCCGATATTCGGGCTGGGACGGCCTCGGAATGTATCTGGCTCGTAGAACACCCGCCGCTCTATACCGCCGGCACCTCTGCCAAGCCCGAAGATCTTGTGCAACCAGACCGGTTTCCAGTCCATGTCTCGGCGCGGGGCGGGCAGTATACCTATCACGGGCCCGGTCAAAGGGTCGCTTACGTGATGCTCGATGTCGCCGCACGTGGGCGCGATGTACGCCGTTTTGTTGCCCAGCTCGAAGACTGGGTCATTGCCACGCTGGCCAGCTTCAACGTGACCGGGGAACGACGCGAAGGCCGCGTCGGCGTTTGGGTGCAACGCCCGGAAAAGCCATTGGGGCCATCCGGCGCCACACGCGAAGACAAGGTCGCAGCCATTGGCATTCGTCTGCGCAAGTGGGTCAGCTTTCACGGCATCTCGATCAACCATGACCCAGACTTGGAGCATTTTTCAGGGATCGTTCCCTGCGGCATCACCGAGCACGGTGTTACAAGCCTCGTCGATCTGGGTCTGCCCGTCTCGATGGATGATCTTGATGTTGCTTTGCGCAGCTGTTTCGAAGCCACCTTCGAGACATCGACACAGTAAAGCAGCCCTCATACGGCGCGCAGGGGAAACGCCCCGCGCACCGCTATATGCTTTGCGGGGTTAGCCGGCGCTGAGGTGGTCCTTGACCATCGGCCCCACGGCGCCGAAATCCATCTGTCCCCCGTGGCGCTGCTTGAGCAGGCCCATCACCTTGCCCATGTCGCGAATCGATGCGGCCTGCGCATCCGCAATCGCAGCCGCAATTGCCTTGCCCACCTCTTCATCTTTCAACTGACGTGGCAGGAACTCTTCGATCACCGCGATTTCCGCCTCTTCCTGCGCGGCCAACTCAAGCCGCCCAGCCTCTTCATAAGCTTTCACGCTTTCCCGGCGCTGCTTGACCATCTTTGCAAGGATTTTCTGCACTTCGCTGTCAGAGACTTTGCCCTCAGGATTCTCAACCCGCTCTGCAATATCGCGGTCTTTGATTGCGGCATTGATCAAGCGCACGGTCGACAAAGATACCTGATCCTTGTCGCGCATGGCCTGTTTCATTGCCGTCGTGATACGTGTTCTGAGATCCATCACCGCGTGCTCCCCTTGCATACAGGCCTTGCAATCTAGCTCTGATGCCGCAGGTGCACAACTATCCGCCCTTATGCTTGACCAAATCGCCGCCTCCCCCTAGGTTCGCGCCGCTTTGCCCTAGGAGTTTCCCATGATCGCCACAGCCCCGGCCCCGCTTCCCGGCACGACCGAAAAGCCAACAGCTTGCCTTGCTCTCGCGGATGGAACTCTTTTCTTTGGACGCGGATTTGGCGCGACCGGACAAGCCGAGGCAGAGCTGTGCTTCAACACTGCGATGACCGGCTATCAGGAAATCATGACAGACCCCTCCTATGCCGGTCAGATCGTCACCTTCACCTTCCCCCATGTGGGCAATGTCGGCGTAAATCCGGAAGACGATGAAACAGCAGATCCGGTGGCAGCGGGGATGGTGGTCAAATGGGATCCGACCGAACCCTCCAACTGGCGCATGACCGAAGAACTGTCCGCGTGGCTTTCGCGCCGCGGCCGGATCGGCATCGGCGGGCTGGATACACGGCGGCTGACCAGAGCAATCCGTCAGCAAGGGGCACCGCATGTAGCGCTGGCCCACAACCCCGACGGCGTATTTGACATCGAAGCGCTGGTCGCTGCTGCCCGTGGCTTTGCCGGGCTTGAGGGCCTTGATCTCGCCAAAGACGTGACCTGCGCACAATCATACCGCTGGGATGAGATGCGTTGGGCTTGGCCAGACGGATATACCCGGCAAGAAGCGCCGGTGCACAAAGTGGTCGCAATCGATTATGGCGCCAAACGCAATATCCTGCGTTGCCTCGCCTCTGCCGGCTGCGATGTGACCGTGCTGCCTGCCACGGCAACGGCTGAAGAGGTTCTGGCACATGCGCCCGATGGCGTGTTCCTGTCGAACGGTCCTGGTGATCCGGCCGCCACCGGCGCCTACGCCGTGCCCATGATCCAAACCGTTCTGGAGCGCGATCTGCCCGTCTTCGGGATTTGTCTTGGTCACCAGATGCTGGCACTGGCCCTTGGCGCCCAAACGATCAAAATGAACCACGGCCACCATGGTGCGAACCATCCCGTGAAGGACTATGAAACCGGCAAGGTGGAGATCACCTCGATGAACCACGGCTTCACCGTCGATGCGCAAAGCCTGCCTGAAGGCGTTGTCGAAACCCATGTCTCCTTGTTTGACGGCTCGAACTGCGGCATCCGCCTGAAGGATCGCGATGTGTTCTCAGTTCAACACCACCCCGAGGCCTCCCCCGGCCCCCAGGACAGCTATTACCTGTTCGAACGCTTTGCCGCCGCGATGGCGAGCCGAAAGGGCTAAGGGCGTAGGCAAGTCTGAATGCCAAGCACGCCGCGACCCTTCGCGGCGTGATTTTCTGCAAATACCACGACAAACCGCGCCCGAGATCATGTCAGATTAATCGGCTCTTAACCGCTTTTACCGACAATTTTCGACAATTGGATCGGATGAGTAGGGACGCCGATGGCTGGCAAGTCAGCAATACTGCGCCACAGGAGTGCAGAGTACACAGGGCAGCTACAGCCGGTCGGCACGGGTGGGCTTGTTGAAGTCGATATCCCCCCCTCTCGCAATAGAGCCGGGCGCGAGGGCCTGTCCCGCTTCCCACTTGGACAGGCTCTGGTCGAGATGGGTGCGCTTGAACCGGGCGATCTTGCAAAGGCGCTGGCGATCCAGCAAAGGCAAGACGCGCGGCTTGGCCAAATCCTGTTGTCACAGGGCATGGTCACAGAAAAAGACCTCATCCAGGCCCTTTCCGAACAGTGGCGGACGGATGTTGTAGCCCTAGAGGATTCGCCGCCGGATCCCCGCCTCATAGACAGGTGGGGGGCCGGGCGCTGTCTGAGAGATTGTCTCATTCCGTGGCGCAAAGCTGGCGCAGTGACTGTTGTAGCAACCAGTCAGCCAGACATGTTCCTGCGTCACATAGACGAACTGGAGGCTGCATTTGGCCCCGTTGCTCAAGCCATCTGCACTGAAAAAGACCTGCATTCAGCGATCGCCCGCAGCCGCTCAACGGCCTTGGCAAAGGCGGCTGAAACAAGGGTGGCTGCGCCGTTTCATTGTCGCGGCATAGGGCATGCCCGCACCCAGCGCTGGCTCATGTCGGCACTCTGCATTCTTGCAGCTCTGTTATTTACCTTCCCCGTCGCCACCTTGAGCGTCCTTATGGTTTGGGCCGTATTTTCCCTGGCAGTGACAGTATCCGTGCGGATTGCCGCCCTGATTTACCGTGTTGAAGACGTGATGGACCGTCGCCCAGCGCAAGAGGCTTCTCAGAAACCTCCCCTTATCACTATGGCGCGGCTGCCCATGATTTCGATCATGATCCCGCTCTTCCGCGAGGAAGATATTGCGGGGCGCCTGCTACAACGGCTTGAACGGTTGCGTTACCCTCGGGAGTTGACCGACATCTGTTTCGTTGTCGAAGCCAGCGATGACAAAACCCTGCTCGCACTTTCCCAAATCTCTCTGCCCCACTGGATCAGGGTGATTACTGTGCCAAAGGGCGACGTGATGACGAAACCCAGAGCACTGAACTACGCGCTGGATTTCTGTAAGGGCAGCATTGTTGGCATTTGGAATGCAGAGGATGCCCCGGCGCCCGATCAACTGCACAAGGTAGCGCGCCGCTTTCATCAGCTTGGCGCCGATGTGGCTTGCCTTCAGGGCAGGCTAGATTTCTACAATGCCCGTACAAACTGGCTATCGCGCTGTTTTGCCATGGAATACGCAACATGGTTCAGGGTTTTGCTGCCGGGGATGGTGAAGCTGGGCTTTGCTATCCCTCTTGGAGGAACCACCCTGTTTTTTCGGCGCAACGCGCTTGAGGAAATCGGCGGCTGGGATGCCCATAACGTAACTGAAGACGCAGATTTGGGCATTCGCCTTGCCCGCCTCGGGTACCGGACAGAAATGGTCGACACAGTGACCCATGAGGAGGCCAACGCACGCACCGTGCCTTGGATCCGCCAGCGCTCACGCTGGCTGAAAGGCTACGCGATTACCTACGCAGTCCATATGCGCAACCCGCGGCAGCTGTGGCGCGATCTGGGCGCTTGGCGCTTTTTCGGGGTGCAGGTTGTTTTCTTGTGCACCCTTTCACAATTCCTGCTGGCGCCGCTTCTTTGGTCTTTTTGGTTGCTGGTCTTGGGCCTGCCCCATTTTATGCCCAGCCTTGTTGGGCCCATGGGCTTGTCGGCCTTGGCGGGCATATTCTTTATGTGCGAACTCGTCTCGCTTGCCGTGGTTGGCTTTGCCCTGCACGGCATGGGCCGACGGTGGCTTTTGCCTTGGGTGCCCACGCTGCATCTGTATTTCCCCTTGGCCGCGCTGGCCGCCTACAAAGGGTTTTACGAGTTGCTGGCGAAACCCTTTTATTGGGACAAAACAAACCACGGCATTTTCGACGAGACCTGCCCCCTGCCAGAGGGAGAGGAACCAAAACCAAACGCTCTCTGATAAGAGCAGATATTTGGTTTACTGGGCCGCGTGCGCTTCCGCATCCGTCTTTAATCGTTGGACAAATGCCATCGAAATATGCGCCTTGAGCGCCTCATAGGCCGCTTGTTCATCCCGGTTGCGGATCGCATCGACGATCGTTTGGTGCTCTGCCAGTGCAGTTTCACCCCGCCCCGTCGCGGCCAGGGATGTAGTCGCCATCAATGCCATCGAGCGATAAACAAGGTCCAATTGCTGGAAAAGATATCGGTTATGGCTGGCGAGATGAATCTGTCGATGAAAGCGCCGGTTGGCCCGTGATAACAGGTTTGGCTGATCCACAAGGGATTTATCGTCTTCGATCATCTCCTGAAGAACGGCGATTTCTTCAGCATTTGCGTGCCGCGCCGCCAGACGGGCAGCAAGGCCTTCAAGCTCACTGCGCACCACATACAACTCCGCCAGTTGGGAATGATCCAGCGACGCGACAATCAATGACCGGCCATCACGCGCCAAAAGCGACTGTGTTTCAAGCCTTTGCAGCGCTTCACGAACCGGGGTGCGCGAGACACCAAACCGCTCAGCAAGCTCGCTTTCCACAAGGCGGTCGCCCGGTCGGTAAACGCCCACATCGATCGCTTCGAGGATCATCTGATAGGCATCTTTATGCGGCGTGCGATCGTTCGGCATTCTGCATTTCCTGTCCGTTTCCTTTGTAGCGTAGGGCGCGATGGCTTTGCATACAAGCGTACACCGTCTTTATTGCCGGGCAGAATGCTTGATGCCCCCTCCCCGCCCCGCTACATCCGGCCTATGACGCGCACGCAGTTTTCTCATGTAGACACCTGGGTCTTTGACCTCGACAACACGCTTTACCCCCCTGAAGCACACCTGCTCGAACAACTGTCCCCCCGAATGACCGACTGGATCGCGGCCAACCTCGGCCTCAAAAGGAAGGAGGCGGACGAATTGCGAGAGGATTATTGGGCACGCTATGGCACCACGGCAGCCGGGCTGATGGCCAAACATGACGTGGCCCCGGCGGCCTTTCTAGCACATGCGCATGACCTTCCGCTGGATGCGCTCAAACCCGCGCCCGAGCTTGCCGCAGCCATTGCCGCCTTGCCCGGACGGCACCTCGTTTTCACCAACTCACCCGTCGATTGGGCCCACCGCGTTTTGAAGGAAACCGGGCTGGATCATGTGTTTGACGCCGTCCACGGCGCCGAAGATGCCCAGTATATCCCCAAGCCAAAGCCACAGGCATTCTCCAAAGTTTTCGAAGTTGCAGATATTGCACCGCAAAAGGCCGCCTTTTTTGAAGATGACAGTCGCAATCTGGAAGTGCCTGCGCGTCTCGGTATGCGCACAGTGCATGTCTCGCCAAACCCCGAAACCGCGCCCTACATTCACCACGGAACTCAGGACTTAACAGCGTTTCTGCGCGACATCGCCTGACACCGCCTTTTGGGGCATTTGGCCCACGCATCACCGATCCGCCCGTGATGTCCGCAGCAGAGGGTTCAATTTGTCGCCTACTTGTGGGCACAGGGCGCTATAGCTTAGACCCAGAGCGCAGGAGGGTGGCATGGCACGTGAACACACCGATATTCTGATCGCAGGCGGCGGCATTGCTGGCCTCACGGCGGCTGCTGCATTCGCTTCGCAGGGTCGCGAGGTAACGCTTGTGAGCCCCGCGCCCCCCGTTGTCGCCCAGCAGGAGGACGGCTCTGACCTGCGATCGACGGCCTTTCTGCAACCCGCCCGCGATCTGTTCGACATGGCGGGCTTGTGGCCGCACCTTGCGCCCAAGGCGATCCCGCTTGAGGGGCTGCGCATTGTCGACACGGTGGACTGGCCCCCCCGCACTCGTGACAGCCGTGAATTTCGCTCTGAAGATATCCTGGACGGCCCGTTTGGCTGGAACCTCCTGAATGTGGACACCAATGCAGCGCTGATGTCTGCCCTTGAGGGCCGCGACGGCATTACGCTGCGCTTTGGCACCGGCTTTGCCGACATGTTGACCCGGGATCGTGAAAGCATCGTCCGGCTCAGTGATGGCATCCGGCTCTCGGCGCAGTTGGTCGTGGCAATGGACGGGCGCAACAGTGCCGTACGCGCAGCGGCGGGCATCGATGTGGATGTGATCCGCTATGGGCAGACCGCACTGGCCTTTACAGTGCAGCACCCCCTGCCCCACGGCAATGTCTCGACGGAATTCTACAATGAGGGAGGGCCCTTCACGATGGTGCCTCTCCCCGATGTGGACGGTCAGCCCGCCTCCGCGATTGTTTGGATGAACCCGTCTGCCAAGGCGCAAAACCTATCGTCACTGCCCAGAGAAGAACTGTCTGACATCGCCAGTCAGCGCGCCTGCAACATGTTTGGGCCCCTTCGGATTATCTCTCCGATCCGGCATTGGCCCATCGCAGCGCAGAAGGCGCGGGCACTGACGGCGCCGCGCACGGCCATCCTTGCCGAGGCAGCCCATGTGGTGCCCCCGATCGGGGCGCAGGGGCTCAACACGTCGCTCAATGATCTTGCGGCGCTCCTCAAGGCGATGGAGGGCGCAACCGATCCCGGCGCGCCCGCCGTACTGGCCGCCTACAACAAAGCACGCGCCGCAGATATCAGCCGACGGGTACAGGCGATTGATCTTTTCAACAGGATTACGCGCTCTGGCCTTCCCAGCCTGCAACACCTGCGTTTGTCCGGCTTAAAGGCAATCCACGGGATCGCGCCGGTGCGTAAGGCCGTGATGCGTGCGGGGATGGGGGGCAGTTGATATCGGGCCGCGCAAAACGCACAGCCCGACAGCCCCGCATTCCAACGAGCCGACGAGACGTCTTACAGGGCAGCGTCCAGTGCGGCCTCAAGCCGGGCCACAGACGCATCGACATCGCGCAGTTTGTCGATCCCGAACAGGCCCAATCGGAACGTTGAGAATTCCGCGCCTTCGTCGACCATCAGCGGCACCCCTGCAGCGATCTGAACGCCCTGCGCCGCGAACACCTTGCCCGATTTCACGTCCGGATCATCCGTGTAGCTGACGACCACACCCGGGGCGGCAAACCCCTCTGCCGCAACAGACCGGATCCCGCGTGCGGCCAGCATCTCGCGCACCCTGCGGCCTTGCTCCCACTGTGCTTCCTCAAGGGCATCCAGCCCGTAGTCGCGGCTCTCTGCAAGCGCATCCCGGAAAGACCGCAAGGCATCCGTGGGCATCGTCGCGTGATAGGCGTGCCCGCCCGCCTCATAGGCCTCCATGATGCTCAGCCACTTGCCGAGATCCACAGCAAAGGAGGATGACGCACGGCTCTTTGCGACGTCGACTGCCCGCTCCGACAGCATAACGCAGCCCGCTGAAGGTTGTGCCGACCAGCCTTTTTGCGGGGCCGATATCAGCACATCAACGCCGGTGGCCTTCATATCGATCCAGGCACAGCCCGAGGCAATGCAATCCAGTACCATGATGCCGCCGACCGCATGAACAGCGTCTGCAACGGCCTTGATGTAGTCATCCGGCAGGATCATGCCGGCGCTGGTTTCCACATGAGGTGCAAAGACAACGGCGGGCGCTTCCTCCGTGATCCGGGCGACCACATCCTCGATCGGCGCGGGCGCAAAGGGGGCTGTCGTGTCGTTCCCAGTCCGCCGGGCCTTCATAACGGTCTCACTAGCGGGCAAGCCGCTGGCTTCGAAAATCTGGCTCCAGCGGTAAGAGAACCAGCCGTTGCGGATCACCATGACTTTCTCATCGCCAGCGAATTGGCGGGCCACGGCTTCCATCGCATAGGTGCCCCCGCCCGGCACAAGCGCCACGGCATCCGCATTGTAGGCGGTTTTGAGCATTTCAGAGATGTCCCGCATCACCTTGCCAAAAGCGGCGGACATGTGGTTGAGCGACCGGTCCGTGAACACGACCGAAAATTCGAGCAGGCCGTCAGGGTCAATATCGGGCAGTAATGCAGACATGGGGGCTCTCCTTTGTGGCTGACTTACAATGAAGGGCAGGAACCGGGTCTGGGAAGGGCCAAAACGCCGCGCTGTGGGGCCCTAAAGCGCCCCCAGAGGCCTGTCGCGACGCGGATCGGAAACTAGCCCAGAGGGCCGGGGCGCCGCTCTTCGCTCAGCAGAACGTTCGCCTCTACCTCGCCGACGCCTGGCAATGTCATGAGGCGGCGGCGCAAGACACGCTCGAAATCGGGCAGGTCCCGCGCCGTCACACGGAGACGATAATCATAGTGCCCCAGAACATGTTCGATCACCTGAACTTCGGGGATCGCACTCACGGCGCGCTCGAAATCCTGCAGGCTGACACGGCCCTTTGTGGCCAGCTTCACCCCGAGAAAGACGGTTACGCCAAAACCCAGCGCCTCCCTGTCCAGCAAAACACGGCGCCCCGCAAAAACGCCGGCCTCCTCCAGTCGGCGCACCCGCCGCCACGTGGCTGGCTGCGACAGCCCAAGACGCCGCGCCAATGCGCCCGCAGACAGCCCGGCATCGCGCGACAGGGCGCGCAGAAGCTTTCGGTCAAGGTCATCAAGCTCAAGCGACATGGGCGCCCCCGGAGCCAAAACCGCCCCGCCCAAATATGTGCGCCAAAGGTTTGCCGGGTTGATGGGAAGCAGGGGCCGTCATAGGGGCAAGGCCTCCGCGCGTTTGATCGTGGCCACATGCATCAGCGCTTCGATGTCAGAGATATGCGGCAGGGTCAGAATGCGGGCGCGGTAGATTTCCTGATAGTGGGCCATGTCACGGGCAATCACCGCCAGCCGCACATCGACACGGCCTAGGAAAGTTTGGATTTCGAGCACTTCTGGCACGTCCCGGGCGGCTGCGATGAAGGCGTCAAACGCATTGCGGGCGGTTTTATCCAACGTGATCCGCAGCGACACCTGAACCGAGAAGCCCAGCTTCGTCCAGTCAATCACCCGTTCCTGGCCCTGCAGAATGCCCGCTGCCCGCAACTTGTCGAGGCGGCGCGCGGCCGTCGCAGGGGCAAGGCCCGCCCGCTCCGCCAGCGCGGTGTTGGACAGCTCAGGCGCATCCAACAAGTGCCTTAGAAGGCGTCGGTCTACATCGCTTACTTGCATGAATCCATCACTTATACCAATTTTGACGAATTGAAAACTTCCAAACTGTCAATTTTCTAGGCTAATTGACAGGCATTTGGCACCAATTCTGCGTAGTCTGCGCCCCAGTTAAACTCGACCAAAGGATAGACCCATGCGCGTCTACTACGATCGCGATTGCGATGTGAACCTGATCAAGGAAATGAAAGTAGCCATTCTGGGCTACGGCAGCCAGGGCCACGCCCATGCGCTGAACCTGCGCGACAGCGGTGCCAAGAATGTAGTTGTCGCCCTGCGCGAGGGCTCTGCCTCTGCTGCAAAGGCCGAAGCCGAAGGTCTGCAAGTGATGGGCATTGCCGAAGCGGCCGCCTGGTGTGACCTGATCATGTTCACCATGCCCGACGAACTGCAGGCCGAAACCTACAAGAAATACGTTCATGACAATCTGCGCGATGGCGCGGCCATGGCATTTGCCCACGGCCTGAACGTGCATTTTGACCTGATCGAGCCCAAGCCCGGCGTCGATGTGATCATGATGGCGCCCAAGGGCCCTGGCCACACCGTGCGCGGCGAGTACACCAAAGGTGGCGGCGTGCCCTGCCTCGTGGCCGTTGACCAGAACGCATCTGGCCGTGCCCTCGAAATCGGCTTGTCCTACTGTTCGGCCATCGGTGGCGGCCGCTCCGGCATCATCGAAACCAATTTCCGCGAGGAATGCGAGACCGACCTCTTCGGCGAACAGGCCGTTCTCTGCGGTGGTCTGGTTGAGCTGATCCGCATGGGCTTTGAAACCCTCGTCGAAGCTGGCTACGCACCCGAAATGGCGTATTTCGAGTGTCTGCACGAAGTGAAGCTAATCGTAGACCTGATCTACGAAGGCGGCATTGCCAACATGAACTACTCGATCTCGAACACCGCCGAGTATGGCGAGTATGTCTCGGGCCCACGCGTTCTGCCCTATGACGAGACGAAGGCCCGGATGAAAGCGATCCTGACCGACATCCAGACCGGCAAGTTCGTCCGTGACTTCATGCAGGAAAACACCGTGGGCCAGCCCTTCTTCAAGGGCACCCGTCGCCTGAACGACGAGCACCAGATCGAAGAGACCGGCGAAAAGCTGCGCGCAATGATGCCCTGGATCTCTGCCGGCAAGATGGTCGACAAGACAAAGAACTGAGCCGGCTGAATAAACCGGACGAAAGGGGCGCCGCAGAGCGCCCCTTTTTTTGCCTGCAGATATAGGGGCACAGAGACGCTCAAACAGACGCTATCCCGCGACTATGTGGCAGAACCACCAGAGGCATTTGGCGTATGCAAGGCTTGCCCGCACGGGGAAGTACGTTCACCGATCGCGCAAAAAGGCCCTCATGCCTGTCCTGCGCTTGCACCTTTTCTGTCAGCCCACTAGGGCTAGCCCCCTGTTTACCAACGAAAGCGATACGCCGTGTCTGCTGCACCCTCACCAGAGAATCCGGGCCTTTTGAACTGGATATTGCTTTTGTTTCTCGGCGTGATTTGGGGCGCGGCGTTCCTTTCTGTGCGCATTGCGCTGGAAGGGTTTACACCCATAACGGTGGCCGCCATGCGCGTTCTGGTGGGATCGGCAGCCCTTGTCGTGATCGGGATCATCATGGGCCAGGGCCTGGACAAGGTGCCCGGCGCGCGCGGCTGGGCCTTTGCAAGCGCCATCGGGCTTGGCGCCATTGCCCTGCCCTTCACCTTGCTGGCCTGGGGGCAGCAATTTGTGCCCTCCGCCTATGCGGGCGTGGCGATGGGCTCTGTACCGCTTTTGGTGCTGCCCCTTGTGGCAATCTTCTCCCCGGAAGAGGGCATCGGCCCCCGCCGCATCATGGGTCTGATCCTTGGGTTTGCCGGGATCGCCGTTCTGTTTGGCCCCGAAGCCTTGAGCAGCGATGCCGTCCCCGTCAGGGATCGCATGCTGATCTGGGGCACGGCAGCTTGTGTTGGCGCGGCGTCCTGCTATGCCATTGGGTCCATCATCACGCGCAGAGCACCGGCCATGCCGCCCATTTCGCTTGCCGCCGCAACCCTTGTTGTGGCTGCCATTGCCCTTGTGCCCCTTGCGCTTTGGTTTGAGGGGGTGCCGGACGCATGGCCCACACGCCCCACCCTATGGTTGCTCTATGCGGCCCTGTTTCCGACAGCCCTTGCCTCTGTCATCCGGGTGCGCGTCATCACAACGGCCGGATCCCTTTTCATGTCAATCGTCAGCTACATGGTGCCCGTGTGGTCGGTGATTTTTGGCATTCTGTTTTTGTCCGAGGCGCTGCCCCCCCGTCTGTTCGCGGCACTGGCATTGATCCTTGCCGGCATTGGCATCGCGCAAAGCCGCCAAATCCTGAGCGCTCTGAGCCACCGCAAAGCGCTCCGATCCTAGGCAAACGCCCCGCGCTGGCCGCACTGGCAAACTCTGATAGCGCGCCGAGGTAGCTCCTTGAAAATGCAAAACGCCCCCTGATCGCAGGGGGCGCTAAATTGGCTCAAAAAGGGTTCGCTCAGGCGCCTGTATCTTCGGCTGCAATGGCGGCAAGGGCCGCTCTGCCCACCGCAATATCCTGCTCGGCGCTGCCAGATCCAACGCCGATGCCCCCGATGACATGGCCATCGACCTTAATCGGCAAACCGCCCCCAAGCCCGGTGACTGCATTTTGGGTTGCCGAGGCGATATGCGGGCGGAAATCAGCCGGGATCGCATCCGAACGCCCCATAATCGAAGCCGCGGTGCGCGCCTTTGCGAGGGCCGATTTACGGCTGAGGAATTTCGCGCCGTTCATGCGGATCTCCCCAAGGGTTTCGCCACTTGCATCGACAATCACGATACACTGAGGCTGGCCGATTTCTTCGGCTTTGGAGACCGCGGCACCGAGCATTGTCAGTACCGCGGCATGGGTCAATTTGAGCGTTGGAAGTGTGAAGTCCGTCATAGCGGTGAAACCCCGTTCACGTTGAGATAAACGGCATATAGCGAGGTCGTGCCGCAAATAAACAGGCGATTTAACTTCGCTGCGCCGAAACACACATTGGCGACGGTTTCCGGGATCAGAAGCTTGCCGATCAGGCGGCCATCGGGGGCATAGCAATGCACCCCATCAGCGGCCGACGTCCAAATCCGTCCCTGCGTGTCAAGACGGAACCCATCAAAAAGGCCGTGCGTGCAGGAGGCGAACACCGCACCATCCGACAGCGCGCCATCTGCCTGAACGGAATGCCGCCGAATATGGCGCGGGCCATCGGGCGCGTGGGTGGCGCCTGTGTCGGCGATATAGAGCAGGCTTTCATCGGGCGAAAAGGCAAGGCCGTTGGGCTTTTGATAGTCGTCGGCCACAATGGTAATGGCGCCATCTGCTGGATTTACCCGATAGACATGGCACGCGCCAATTTCACTCTCGGCCCGTCCGCCCTCGTAATCATAATCAATCCCATAGGAAGGGTCCGTGAACCAGATCGACCCATCCGACTTGACCACAACATCATTGGGGGAGTTCAGCCTTTTGCCCTCGAACTGATCGGCGATCACAGTGCAGGTGCCGTCATGTTCGGTCCGGGTGACGCGGCGGGTGAGGTGCTCACAAGAGATCAGGCGCCCCTGCCGATCGAGGGTGTGGCCGTTGGTATTGTTGCAAGGCGCGCGGAAGGTAGAGACGGAGCCATCAGTCTCGTCCCAGCGCAGTATGCGATTGTTGGGAATGTCCGACCACAGCAGATACCGACCTGCCGCAAACCAGACCGGCCCTTCGGACCAGCGTGCCCCCGTCCAAAGACGTTCGATATGCGCATGTCCGAAAATGCAGTGCGCGAACTCAGGATCGATCACCTCGTAGCCGGTGCCCTCCACGGTGCCAAACATGATCTTGCCCCTTGTCGAATGCTTTTGATGTGGCGGGCAAAGCCGCGCGCAACCTATGCGTTGTTCATGTATCGGCCGCGCTCTGACCTTATTGCAAGTGGATCGGGGATACACACCCTGCAACCCGGCGCCGTGCCCCGCATCGCCTGCTCTGCTCTGCTCTGCTCTGAAAACGATGTCTTTCAGAGGCACTCAGAAATACGGAGGGTACCTCCGCACGCGCTGGCCCAAGAGGTTTTGCGCTCTTATCGCACAGGACGCATAGCGCCCATCTGCCCACGCCAATGGGAGACCAAGGTGCCACTGACAGACCCTGATCGCCTCTTTCCAGTTCATGACCGTTTGCGCGCGAATGTAGCGCTCTGCAGGATACTGGCGTGCCGTATCAGAATGGGCATCAGCCTGACGGCGTAGCGGCAGCTTTTTCAAGCAGAGTGCGAAGATTGTTCGTCGAGTGCAGGTGAATGAAGGCCAATTCCAAGGCATCATTGGCCAGCATCTCTTGGGCGATGTCGGCTGGCAGCGCGCGCAGCTTCTCCCGGCTGATCACTGAAAACCCGCTCAGGCGCCCCGGCTCCCCGTTCGCGAGGGTGAAATTGGCCTGCATAGGCTCCAGCAGATCATGCTTGGCAAGGCTCTGACAGAAGAGTTTGGTGCGGGCATCCTGCGCTTGATAGTCCTGCACGAATTTCAGCCGTTCCTCCAAATACTCGGTGCGCTCGCCCGCATCCGTGAACAAACGCGTCCCATCACCCTCGCGGTTGATGCTTTCGGCCTCTTCATCGATGCAAAGGGTAAAGTTCTTTCCATCTGGCGCGTTCGAGAAAACAAACGGATAGCGCCGCAAGAAAGCAGGAATATAGCGCCCGTTCCAGCTGCCGTCAGCATTCACGTAATTGTTCTGTTTGTCTTGCACACCCAGGATCACAGCCGGGACGATCGCATCGCCTGAGCCGGCGAAAACAATCACACTGTCGGCAGCCGCCACACGAAATTCCGCCGCCATCAGCGGAACAGAATTGACGCTGCTGGCAAAGCTGAAATCACGGTTTTCTGCAATGGTAATGTCACGGTGGGCTGTGCTCGAAAGCGGCACCGCCTTGCGATAAAAAAGAAGTTGCGGTTGCATCAGAGCTCCTGATCTTAAATCGGCCTGCGCTAAGGGCGGCGCAGAGTATTGGAGCAGACCCTAGCCTAGGCTTTCGGTCACTGCAAAACTGTAAATGCGGTGTGCTTGGTCACTCCGCCAAGGCCTGGTCAATTGCGTTGCTCCAACGGCTCCAGTTACCGGAAACTTAGCGCTAAGGGGGCGCTTAGGATTGCAAATGCCGCCCGGGTTCCGGATCAAGCAATTGGATATCCTCAGCAGCGATTGAAAGGCGATGGGTCGCGCCCGTGTCACAAACCGTATGAACGCCAGGCAAGGAAACGGTTATGAAATCCTCAGCTGCATGCCACCGACCGCGCAAAAATGTGTTGGCACCCAAGGGTTCAGACAGCTGGTTGGGCGCCTCGATCAGGTCGGCCCCATCCGCCTTCAAAGGCTCTGATCGCAAGCCAAATTTGACGGGGCCTTCCTTGCCAGCCACTGGAGCGATCATGGACTTCCCCAGCCAAACCGTCCCGTCTGCAATCCGCGGTTAGAACACATTCATGGCCGTGCTGGCCTATGAATTGCGCCGCAAGAAGCGTGCTTGGCGTCGAGATTGGACAGCGGCGCGTCAAACAGGACTACCGCCAGTTTGCGCACAAGGGCCCGGCCCATGGCCGCGCACTGGCGCGGCTCGCGGTTCAGCGACGGCTTCAGTTGCAACTGCTTGGCGGCCTCTTACACCTTTACATTGATCTGGGCCTTCGGGACCCCTGCGATCTTGAGCCCTTATCCCATGTTCTGACGCACCGACATATGCGGATAGAGCAAGTCCGGGACACCATCGCGATATCGCGATCCATTGGCGCCTGGTCATTGGGCCGCTCGCCACCAATGAGAACATCGCCGGACGAAAGCGTTTCCAGGCCCGACACCATGCGCAGCAAAGTTGACGTGCAGCAGCCCGACGTCCCCACGATCACGATAAATTCGCCATCCTAAAAGTCTTCGAGTGGCTTACCTCCAGAAATGGGGCACAGCACCAGCCGGTAAGTGTAGATCATCCACTTAAGCAGTAAGTCCATTCGGCCAGCAGATTGGAAAGTGTCAGTAATTTGCAAGAATACGATGCTTGGCTCTGACAACCCGCACAGGCTCGTTTGACGGGCGCGTGGAGCCCGGCGCACATGCCACCCTTCAGGAACCTAATCGGAATTCCATTTCGGCTGTTTCGACGAAAGGCTCACCTCGGTCCAGACAGCATCGTGATCAGACAAAGCACGGCCATCGCTCGCCAGCGCAGGATGTACAGCTTTGTCTAGGCAGTGGAGACCACGCGCGCAGAACCAGTCGAGTTTCATCTTACGTGTTGGGTGCGGCGTGATCAGACTTGGACGCGTTGTCATGCCCTGCGCAGTGAAGGACCAGTCATAGCCGCGCGCTTCTGCACGCGCAAAGAGGGGCTCATCCTGCCATCCATAAGTGGGTGGATTTCTGTTACCTGTATTGAGATCGCCGCCAATCAACACAGGAATATCAGGTGCAAAGCGATCAATGCAGTCCATCAGGCGATCAAACTGCACAGCGCGGTGCTCAGCGTCAGAATTACTCTCCAAATGGGTTGAGACCACACAAAGCCGTCGGTTGCGCCACGGTATGATTGCGGCAATAGCATTGCGGCCGCCAACCCGAGGCTGTTCAGGATCTGCGCCAAAGTCAGGTGTGAACCAATGCCCATGATCGTCAAGCCTGAACATGGTTACAGTCTCAAATGGGACGGCAGAAAGGATGGCGTTTCCGTGCCAGCCCCGTTCGTTAAATGGCTCGGTGCAGAAGGTCAGTTCGGTAGCACCTCCAAGACCAATTTCATAGAATTCCACACCGAATGCGTATGTCATACCAAGGCCCCGAGCTGTTTCGGCCGCAGTATGGCGCTGCCCGGTGCGCGCCATGCCATGATCGACCTCTGACAGCAGGACAATATCAGGAGATTTTACCGCGAGATTTTCAGCGCTCTCACTTGGAAAGAGGCAGCGTTCTGCGTTCCATGCGAAAACTGAAAGAGTGTCGGGCAACTCACCTCGGCCAGGCGTTCCTCCACATTGCACAGCATTCATCGCTGGCAGGCTCGCCAAAAGCGAGCGGTGCGCGTCTTCGGTACGAGGTGCGTTGAGGATCGCTTCCCGCTCAGCAGGCGTTACCAAAGGCAGAGCGTCCACAACATTCATCAGAGCCGCTTACCCGACACCGCATCAAAGAGTGATAGCGCCCCTTCTTTCATCTTCAGTGCAAGTGGTCCAGCGGCGGCTGGAACGGTATTGGGCAAATGCACAGTGATCCGATCGCCCCCCATCGTACCGTGTAACAGGCGATTGGCGCCGAGTTCTTCGACAATCTCTACCTGCATCTGCAATGGGCCTGCAGGATCTGGTATCAAATCCTCAGGCCTGATCCCAACTGTTACGGACCCTGCATCGGGCGCGGCACAAATATCTTGGCCATGCAGATGCAGACGCTGACCATTGCGCTCCGCTTCCAACAAATTCATCGGCGGTGCGCCCATGAAAGAGGCAACGAAGGTTGAGGCGGGGCTATGATACACTTCCGCAGGGGTGCCGATTTGCTCGATCTTGCCCGCATTCATTACAATGATCCGATCCGCCATCGTCATCGCTTCGACTTGATCATGGGTCACATAGATCGACGTGACGCCGAGGCGGCGTTGCAGAGCCCTTATCTCGATACGCATCTGGTTACGCAGCTTGGCGTCCAGGTTCGAAAGGGGTTCGTCAAAAAGGAACACTTCCGGATCGCGCACGATAGCGCGGCCCATAGCAACCCTCTGACGTTGACCACCCGACAGTTGCGAAGGCTTGCGATCCAAATAATCGTTAAGATTTAACATATTGGCGGCCTCAGCCACCTTGGCCTCTATGACGCCTTTGTCGATTCCGCGATTCTTTAGCCCGTATCCTATGTTCTTGGACACAGTCATGTGCGGGTAGAGCGCATAATTCTGAAAGACCATTGCAATATCGCGGTCGGCTGGGTCGACGTCATTGACCACGCGGCCGGCAATTCTGAGCTCTCCGCCCGAAATTTCCTCGAGCCCAGCTACCATACGCAGGAGCGTTGACTTTCCGCACCCCGAGGGGCCGACAAGGACTGCAAACTCACCTTGTTCTATTGAGAAGCTCGATGGCTCAAGCGCATTAAACCCATTGGGGTAGGTTTTTTGAATGTCCTTAAGCGTGACATGTGTCATGGAGTTTGTCCTTATTTATCGGATTCTGTTAGGCCCTTGACGAACCAGCTTTGGAAGAAAATCACCACCAAGACGGGTGGAATAACGGCAACCAATGCAAGGACGTTGGAGCGGCCATATTCAGGGACCACGGCCCCTTCTAGCACCTGAACGATCTGCTTGATGCCACGCACGAGCGTATACATGTCTTCTTCGGTCGTGATCATGGTGGGCCACAAGTACTGGTTCCACCCATAGACGAACATGATGATAAACATTGCAGCAATCATGGTCTTGGAGAGCGGCACAAGGATATCGATGAAGAATTTCACCGGCCCGGCCCCGTCCATGCGGGCCGCCTCGACCAACTCCTCAGGCACCGAGCGAAAGAACTGCCTGAAGAAAAAAGTGGCCGTGGCAGATGCAATAAGAGGGATGATCAGCCCCTGGTAGGTGTTGAGCATGCCAAGCCATTGCACCACCTCATAAGAGGGAAGGATGCGCACCTCGAGTGGAAGCAAAAGCGTCGTGAAGATCAGCCAGAAGGCCAGCGTGGCGAAGCGCAGGCGGAAGTAGACGATGGCATAAGCCGCCATCATACCGATTATAATTTTTCCCAGCGCAAAGCCGATCCCCAGGATAAAGCTGTTTTTCAACATCGACATACCAGTGTTCTCACCGGAGAAGCCCGAGGCCTCAAACATCGCTTTGTGAAAGTTATCATCTAACTGATCACCGATCTTCAGTGATGGGCCAGTCTTGATGATCTCCGTATCAGGCACTGTTGTCATTTGCAGCACCATCAAGAGCGGCAGCATCATGAAAAGGCTGCCTGCAATTAGCACTGCGTGGTCGATAAGTGCTTCTCTCTTAAGTCTCATCAAACAGCCTCACGTATAATGGATCCGGCGTTCCAAAAGCCGGAATTGGAAGATGGTCAAACCCAGCACCAAGATCATCAAGATGACCGACTGTGCCGAAGAACCACCCAGATCATTGCCACGGAAGCCATCCACATAGACTTTGTAAACAAGCGTCATTGGATTGTTTCCAGGCTCGCCCTTCACCACCGTGTCAATGATGCCAAAGGTGTCGAAAAGTGCGTAGGTGATGTTTACGATCAGCAGGAAAAAGCCTGTCGGGGCCAACAATGGGAATGTTACATCCCAGAAGCGGCCAGACGCCGAGCGATTATCAATTAGCGCGGCTTCGCGAACGGATTTCGGGATGGATTGCAGCCCTGAAAGAAAGAATATGAAATTCACAGGAACCTGTTTCCATACTGAAGCAAGAACCATTGCAAAGGCTGTGTCGTTATAGTTCACGCCTACCTTGTAATCATAACCAAACCAGCCAAAGAACACTGTGATAGGCCCCCAGCTCTGGTTGAACAGGATTACGGCAATAAAGCCCGCCACGGGAGGCGCTACCGCATAGACCCACATCAACAAAGTGCGATAGGTCTTTGCCCCGCGCAGCACCTTGTCTGCCTTGACCGCCAGAACAAGAGCCAGCGCAAGCGAAAAGAACGTCACAAGCATCGTAAATACGACGGTAAACCAGGCAATCTTCCGATACTCGCGATTGCCGAAGAGGTCAGTGTAGTTTTCCCAACCAACAAAGGTGGATCCAAATCCAAAGGGGTCCTGCAAATAGAAAGAGGACTGCAGCGCCACAATGGCCGGCCAGTAAAAGAATACTGCGATAATTACCAATTGCGGAACCAAAAGCAGCACCGGCATCCAAATAGTCGTAAAACCCGCCCGTTTCATTTCAGGTCTTTCCCTTAGAGAAAAGACGACCGCGCAAGCGCAGTCGTCCTAGGTTGTTCTTCCGCTCCGATGCCAATTCCGCACCCTTACCCAAAGGCAAAGGGTGCGGTACCGTAAAGGCAAAGGTCGATCGTTTAGCCTTGTGTTTTAGCGAAACGTACTAGCAGCTGGTTGGCTTCGTTTTCAATGTTCTTGAACGCGTCCTCCACAGAGGTCTCTCCGGTCAGAATGCGGCCATATTCGCGGTTCATTACATCACGGATCTGAACATAGAAGCCCATACGATAACCGCGCGTATTTTCACCGGCCGGCAGCGACAGCTGCTGAATACCGACTTCTGCAGCGGGTGCTTCCTCGTAGTAGCCTTCAGACTTTGCAAGTTCATAGGCTGCTTCGGTGATCGGAACGTAGCCCGTTTCCTTGTGCCAGAACTTCTGAGTTTCCGCGGAGGTCAGGAAGTCGAAGAATTTGGCAGTTGCAGCGTTCTCTTCGCCGGACTTGCCAGCCATTGCGAACAAGGCTGCGCCACCGATAAATGTCTGCTTCGGTTCAGTTGTTACCGCTTCCCAGTAAGGCAGGAACGTAGCTGAGAACTCAAACGGAAGGCCTTTCTTGGCAAGACCACCGAAAGAACCAGACGAACCGAGCCAGATCGCGACTTTACCTTCTTCAAACGGCGTCTGGTTGTCACCCCAGCCGGTACCATACCAATTGAAGTATCCTGCTTCCTGCCACTCAGTCAGAGCAGTGAAATGCGCTTTAATCGCGTCATTGTTGACAAGGATTTCGGTGTCATTGCCATCATAGCCATTGTCATTCGTAGCGAACGGCAGGTTGTGGCGCGACATGAAGTTTTCGGTGAAAATCCAGGGCAGGTGAGATTGTGCCAATGCAATATAGCCAGCCTCCGCCAGCGCTGGAGCAGTCGTTTCGGCAAACTCCTCCCAAGTCTTCGGAGCGGTAACACCAGCTGCCTCGAGCGCGTCTACGTTGTAATACATAATCGGCGAGGAAGAGTTGAACGGCATCCCGATCATTTTTCCATCGCTGTCGGCATAGAAGTAACGCACGCCGGAGATGTAATCTTCGATATCGAAGGCAACACCGTTATCGGACAGCAAATCTTGAACTGGAACGGTCGCACCTTTGGCGCCAATCACAGTCGCGGCACCTGCATCGAACACTTGCAGAATGTCAGGCTGTTCGCCGGCGCGGAAGGCGGCAATACCAGCGGTGAGGGTTTCTTCATAAGTGCCCTTGAACACGGGCGTAAGGACCACCTCATCCTGGCTCGCGTTGAAATCTTCAGCGATCTGGTTGACCGTTTCGCCAAGAGCTCCTCCCATGGCATGCCAAAGGGTGATTTCAGTTTCGGCATAGGCCGCGCCTGTCATAGCAAGGGTCGCGGCGACGCTCGTCAAAGTGAGACGTGACATTCGGTTCTCCATAATTTTTTTCATTTCTTCCTCCCGGGCACCAAAGTTGATGCCGGTGGCGTTAGCGAGTTTAGCGTTCAAGCTGGTCATCCACCTGGTGGCCCAACCCTACCGTGAGGGCCGCATAATGCAAGATACAGCATTGCGCGAAAGTCATAATGCCATGTTATGCATAGGTCGCAGAAGCAGACAGTTTGATTCCCATGCCACACCGCAAGACACCTCGGATTCGACAGCTTGAGGCCCTTATTGCCGTCATTAGTAACGGTTCCATGACATCTGCAGCCGCAGAATTGGGCGTCAGCCAACCGGCCATCAGCCGCCTGTTGGCTGACCTCAGCAAAGACTTGAACTTCCAGCTGTTTGACAGACGCGATGGGCAACTTGTGCCCTCTCAGGAAGTGCGCCTTCTAGAGCCCGATATCCGACGTGTTCTTGAACTTATGCGCCAGATTTCAGATGTCAGCGCAGACATAAACAAAGGAAAAACCGGCCATATTCGCGTTGCCTGCCTGCCCGGTTTTGCAACAAGCCACCTGCCCGGCGTTGTGGCTGAATTCTTGCGTGAGCGCCCCGGCGTCTCAATGACGATCGAACCAGATAGACCAGAACGCATCCTCGAGTGGATGGTTACAGAGCAATACGATCTGGGAATCACCGACGGCTTCTTTGGTCATCCGGCCGTTGACCGGATTGACCTGAATGTCCGCACCGTTTGCATTTTCCCCACTGGGCACGTCTTAGAGAACTGCAAGGAAATCTGGCCATTGGACCTTGCAATGGAAAAGATCATCCACACGAAAAAGGACAGTGTATTTTTCCAAGAGCTGCAGCGACGTTTTCAGGATGAGAGCATAGAACTGCAATCCTTTGTAGAGGCCCGGCAATTCACAGCTGCCTGCGAGTTGGTGTGCGAAGGGATCGGCGTTGCCATTGTCAGCGAGATTGATGCAACGAAATATGTCGGCATGGGTCTTAGTTTTCGACCATTTAGGCCGAGCTTGCCACACAGGTTGTCCCTCGTCCGGCCCATTCACAAGAAACCATCGCTGATCACACTGCAATTCATGGAGCAGTTCGAAAGCAGCCTAAGCCCTTTCCTCGCATAGCACGCACGCCAGTCGCGCTCTCAAGCCCCCAGACAACTTGGTAGCACGCGTGCAAGCTGCGCCCATTTACCGCTCTTCGATCGTCACGCGTCAATACTGGCGACAAAGTGCCTCAAGGCCCAGTTAAAACCCTTCGACAGACGCGCCAAGGGGCAGATGTCGGTGCAGAAGTCACTGAAGTCGAGGTGCCAACCCATCTAGGGCGCAACTCAGAACGCGCGCAGAAACGGCTGTGCCCACTCGATGCGACACACCAAGAAAGCACTGAAATTATGTTTCTTTCTGCGCGGCCAGTAGCCACTCGCAGGCTGGAAACATTGGGATTCGACACAGGCCAGAACCGTCTTACTTCTTCACCGAAACATACGCATTTCCGATATAAAAAGTCAGATTTGACTCTTCTTACTAAAACGATAAGTCTTTGCCACATGCTGAAACCCAACAGGGTGAAGCCCTGGGCGTGAGAGGACGGAAATCATGAAGAAAACAACAATCGCGACCTGCGCCGCGGCCCTTTGCGCTGCAACGGGTGCTTATGCAGGTGGCCATGCAAGCAAAGAAGCCGTGCTGGAGAACTATGAAAACATTGCAGCCGCCAACTACGAAGATAGCCTCAGTACTGCACGCTCGATGGCCGCGGCCGTTGATGCTCTGATCGCTGAGCCTTCTGCGGAGGCACTGGAAGCGGCGAAAAGCGCATGGTTGGCTGCCCGTGTGCCCTACCAGCAAACCGAGGTGTTCCGCTTCGGCAACGCAATCGTCGATGACTGGGAAGGCAAAGTAAACGCGTGGCCGCTTGACGAAGGCCTGATCGACTATGTGGACGCGTCCTATGGGGGCCCAACGGATGAGAACGCTGCAGCAGCCCTGAACGTTATCGCGAATGCGAGCTTCACGCTGTCCGGCGAAGAGGTTGACGCCTCGATGATTACGCCGGCCCTGCTCGAAGACACTCTGCAGGAAGCAGACGGTGTTGAAGCGAACGTGGCCACCGGCTACCACGCGATCGAGTTTCTGCTGTGGGGGCAGGACCTGAACGGCACGGGCGCCGGCGCCGGCATGCGCCCATGGACGGATTACGCCTAGGGCGACGATTGCACAAATGGCAACTGTGACCGCCGCGCTGAGTATCTGAAGGCGGCGACAGACCTGCTGATCTCCGACCTGGAATGGATCGTTGGCCAGTGGCAAGCCGATGGCGAAGCGCGCAGCGCAGTCATGGCCGATGCTGACGCGGGTATCGCGGCGATGCTGACAGGCATGGGCTCGCTGTCCTACGGTGAAACCGCAGGTGAACGTATGCGCCTCGGCGTCATGCTGAACGACCCTGAGGAAGAGCATTCCTGCTTCGCCGATAACACCCACAATGACCATTTCTACAATGGCGTGGGCATCCAGTCGGTTTACCTGGGCGATTACACCCGCGTGAACGGTGAAGTGGTCTCTGGCCCGTCCCTGTCCGATCTGGTTGCTGCCGACAACGCAGAGCTGGACGCAGAGATGAAGAGCAAGCTGAGCGCCGCCGTTGCAGCGCTGGGCCGCATCAAGACGGCTGCCGAGTCGGGCTTCACCTATGACATGATGCTCGAGCGCGGCAATGCCGACGGCGAGGCGCTGATCATGGGCGGCGTAAACGGCCTTGTGGACCAGACCCGTTCGATCGAGCGCGTCATTGCTGCACTGGGTGTCGACGGGATCGAAATCGAAGGCTCTGACAGCCTCGACAACCCCGACGCTGTCTTCCAGTAAAACAGTCAGGCGCGGCACAGTGTTGCCGCGCCTTTCGCTTCATCTTTGACAACCAGAGTTCATGATGATCCGCTTAGGCAACGTTTTGCTGCTTTCGATGGCACCCTCGCTAGCCCTGGCCGATACCCTGTTAGACCTCCACTTGAACACCGTTCCCAGAACGGAGGCTGAGGCCGCACGCATTGCCGCTGTTACCGCAATAACGACCGATTTCAGCGCTCCACAGAAATTTGAAAAGAAATCCGCAGGCGCCGCCACCGTACGCGTGAGCCGCACTGTGAACGCCTTTTCCCAGGCCTCCGCGAATATCAGCTTCGAAGATCAACTGACTTTCAAGGTCGGCAATGGCATGTTCAAGAAGCTTTGGGTGTCTTCGCCCGCGTCTACCCTCGCCAGCGACGGTCTGGGGCCGTTGTTCAACGCGCGGTCGTGCCAGCGTTGCCACCTCAAAGATGGTCGCGGCCATCCGCCAGAAGGGCCGGACGACAACGCAATTTCGATGTTGCTGCGGGTCTCGATCCCCGGCGACACTTCAGATGCCATCGCAGAGATCGAAGGCTATCTCGCCACGCTGCCCGAGCCGACATACGGCGAACAGTTGCAAGACCACAGTGTTGCAGGGCAACCGGCGGAATACCGGCTGGAGGTCAACTACGCAGAGATCGAGGTTCCCCTGTCTGGCGGCGAGGTCGCATACCTGCGCCAGCCCAGCTACACGACAGCCGATCTGGGCTATGGCCCGCTGCACCCTGGTGCGATGCTCAGCCCGCGCGTCGCCCCACAGATGATTGGCTTAGGTCTGCTCGAAGCGATCCCGGCAGCGGACATACTTGCTCTCGCCGATCCGGATGACACGGACGGGGACGGAATTTCCGGCCGTCCAAACATCGTATGGTCAGTGGAGTATGATCGTCCGATGCTGGGACGCTTCGGTCTGAAGGCCGGGGCTCCAACGATGCGACATCAAACAGCCGTTGCTTTTGCCGGCGACATCGGAATTTCCAGCCCTCTGTTTCAGGCCGCTTGGGGAGAGTGCACAGAAGCGCAGGTGTCGTGCCGCCAGGCCTCACATGGGGATGGGGACGATCGCGTTTTTGAGGTCGATGACCAAGGCCTCGACCTTGTGACATTCTACGGTCAGAATTTGGGTGTGCCCGAACGCAGGGACGTTGGCGCACCTGACGTGTTGCGCGGCAAGGAACTGTTTTACACAACCGGATGCACCTCATGTCACCAGCCATCGTTTGTCACCCACCGGCTTGTTGATCAGCCAGAGCAGAGTTTTCAGCTGATCTGGCCCTACACCGACATGCTGTTACACGACATGGGCCCCGGCCTGGCAGACAACCGCCCCGAGGCGCGGGCCAATGGCCAAGAATGGCGCACCCCGCCCCTGTGGGGGATCGGTCTGACCGAACAGGTGTCCGGACATACTTACTTCCTGCATGATGGCCGTGCACGTTCGCTGCTTGAGGCTGTGCTGTGGCATGGCGGTGAAGCCCAATCCCAACGCGACGCAGTGGTGAAAATGGCACCGGAAGATCGCGCCGCCCTGATGACTTTCCTGGAGAGCCTCTGAAATGCGTTACGTTCTGGCACTTATCTGTTCGATGCTTGTGGCGCCAGCCAGCGCCGAAACGCCAAGTATTCGCGATATCATCGATAGCCATGTGCTGCCCGGTTACAGTGCACTTGCACAGACAACAGCGCAGTTGGCCGATGCCGCAGCCCAAGATTGCACACCCACAAATGCCAAACTCGTTGACGCCTACCATGACGCCTTCGACGCCTGGATCGGGGTCAGCCACCTGCGCTTTGGACCATCTGAAGAAGATGACCGCGCCTTCGCGCTGGCCTTTTGGCCTGATCCACGCGGGTCAACACCCAAAACCTTGGCAGGGCTGATCCGCAGTGAAGATCCGATTGTCTCCAATCCAGCAGATTTTGCCACCGTTTCCGTTGCCGCGCGTGGCTTTTACGCCCTCGAGTTTTTGCTGTTTGACAGCCGCTTCACGTCGGACGCCTCGCCCTATCACTGCGCTTTGGTACAGGCGGTGAGTGCCGACATCGCAGAGAACTCGGCGGCGATCTTGGCAGACTGGGAAGCAGGCTTTGCGGACCTGATGGCACAGGCCAATAATGACACCTACCGCACCCAGCGCGAAGCGGCTCAACAGTTGTTCACAGCCCTGACGACCGGGCTCGAATTCACATCCAACATGCGTGTCGGGCGTCCCCTAGGCACATTTGATCGCCCCCGACCGAACCGGGCAGAAGCCCGCCGATCTGAGAGATCATTGCGCAATGTTGTCTTGTCTTTGACGGCCACCCGCGACCTGGCAATGCGCCTGTCAGATGACAACGCAGTCGTCGCGGCCGATTTTGACCGAGCGCTCGAGCGCGCAGAAGGCATCGATGATCCGATCTTTGCATCTGTTGCGGATTCAGCCGGCCGTTTCCGGGTGGAGGCCCTGCAAAACAGCGTGATCACCGCCTATAGAACGCTTCTGGAGGACATCGGGCCGGATCTGGGAATAACGGCCGGCTTTAACTCTTTGGATGGCGATTAATGCAGAGCCGTCGCAGCGTTCTTGCCGGGCTTTTGGCCCTGAGTGCCGCGCCGAGCGCAGGCTGGGCAGATGTGGGCAACCCCACCTTTGTATCAGCCGCGCGCACGCCTGATGGGTCTTTCAAGCTCTATGGGCTGACGCAGGCAGGCCAGATTGCGTTTGAATGCCCCTTGCCTGCGCGAGGACACGCGGCCGCCGCCCACCCGCTGCGCGCAGAAGCCGTTGCCTTCGCCCGCCGTCCGGGCACCTTTGCCCTTGTTCTTGACTGCCGCAGCGGCGCTGTCCGGGCCCAACTTGAAAGCCCACAAGGACGCCATTTTTACGGACATGGCGCATTTTCCAGAGACGGCGCGCTGCTGTTCACCACAGAGAACGACGTCAACGCAGGCGAGGGCGTTGTCGGCGTCTGGGATGTTGCCAGAAACTATCAACGGATTGGGGAGTTTTCCTCCGGGGGCGTCGGGCCGCATGACATCAAGCTGATGCCAGATGGCGAAACCCTTGTTGTCGCCAATGGGGGGATTGAAACCCACCCCGACACGGGACGCACCAAACTGAACCTGCCCACCATGCGCTCGTCGCTCAGCTATCTCAGCCTTGAGGGCGCGTTGCGCAGCAACATGATCTTGCCAGAAGCCCATCAGCGGAATTCAATTCGCCACCTTGCAGTGTCTGCATCCGGAACAGTGGCGTTTGCCATGCAATGGCAGGGGGATCTTGCCCGCAACCTGCCACTTCTGGGCCTGTATGAGCGCGCGACAGACGCCCCGCGATTGCTTGCGCCTGCCTCCGTGCGGACAATGGCCGGCTATCTTGGCAGTATTGCGATTTCGCCGTCTGGCAAGGATGTCGCCGTAACCAGTCCGCGGGTTGGCGCGGCTATGATCTTCTCAGAAAACGGCGCAGTTACGCGTATGGAAGAAAACGATGTGTGCGGGATCGCAAGCCTTGGCGCGGGTTTCGTCATGACTTCTGGCACAGGTGTCGTGATGCCACCATCGGGCAAACGGGTTGGCCATGCCGTAAGTTGGGACAATCACCTGATCCGGATTGCGGGCTAGGGCGCCTGATCCGACGCGCCGGATTGGCGCTCGCATCAGGGCACTTTGCATGGGGCGTTTTGGCCTCCACTTGTGCGCCTCGAACAAGATAGCCCGCGTTCGGCGATTGGCGCCCTTAGGCCTTCCCTATGCCAATCGGGCGCTGCTCAAAAACACAGCCGCCTCATAGGACTTGAGCGACAAACGAGCGGCAGCATAGGAGGCCAAACCGGGTTTCGTTCCCAGTTTGGGAAAGAGATCCAGAAGCTCGGCACGGCTGTCTTCGTCAATGCCTCTCAGGCTGTAATCGCCCGGCTGAAAGCTCTCTGACCACAGACCGTCGCCCCGCACCACCTCATGCTGTTCAAACATAAAATGGATATAGCTTGTTGCGATCGGCTGCGTTTGACTTACCCCAGGCAAATCAGTCAAAAATTTTGCCGCGATGAGAATTTCGGGCTCGCCAAACATCATATCTGCCATGGCATCAACCAATAGAACTCTGTGGTTGGGGCTCACCATCATGTCGCGGTTGGGGGTATCTTTTCCCAACGCGTCCTTGCAAATCAGGATCGGGTTGAATTTCTGGTTTCCTCGCAGGTCTGCTGTCCCAAGGCTTCGCTGTCCGCTCCAGACAATCCTTTGCATCCCGTTATCTCGCGTCTGCACGGCATCGCCGGGCCTCAAATCTTCAACACGCGTCAAACCTTTGGGGGTATCAACCCAAGTACCCGGAGTGAAACACACAATGATATCCTCGATGTCTGTGAAGTTGATGGTTGCTGTTTGCCCCCCATTCGCCAGCTGCATCTGGCCGTTGAAGCCAGGATTGCCGTTGAATTCAGGGTTTTGGACAAGGCTGGTGATCGACCAACCCTGAGCCAGCAAAGGGCTAACATTCAGCGTATCATAGTCATCACCCGTAGAACTTCCGTTAACAGACGTGCTGTTAATACCCGAGTTGCCCAGTTGATTGATGATGAAGGTGTCGCGGTCAGCATCACCGGTCAGGGTGTCGTTATCCCCCCCACCATAGATGGTATCGTTGCCGTCGCCGCCGCTAACATTATCGGTGCCTGGCCCAGCATCTATGATGTCATCGCCAGTCCCGCCGGAGATATTGTCGCTCCCTGCCCCGCCTTCGATCCTGTCATCGCCGGCACCGCCTGTCAGGTTGTCGCTCTCATCATTGCCGTAGATGTCATCATTGCCGAGGCCGCCATTGATCGTGTCACTGCCGTCGCCGCCATAGATTGCATCATCCCCTGCCCCGGCGGTGATCAAATCTGATCCGCCGTAGCCCATGATCACTTCGGCCAAGCCATCGCCGCCATCAATCATGTTGCCCTGCACATCGCTTTGGCCGGGGGTAACCAGCGTATCGCTACCGCTGGTTCCATCGACTGGAGACGTCGTGATGGAAAGGGTATTGGAGGAGATCACACCGGTGTCGTCCACCATGGTGTAGCTGAGCGCGTCTATGGCATCGGAGGTGATATCCGCACCATCCAAACTCAAAACGCCATTGCCCTGATAGGTAGCCGAAGTCCCTGATGCCAATTGGTACACTTGGCCCACAACGGCATTCTGCCCGTCAATCTGGGTGACCGTCAGCGTGGTGCCGGGCGGAATGGGGACATAATCCAGCAGATTTATGTTTGTCTCGCCCCGGGCCGTCACCAAGACATCGCTGTTCAAGACGGCCACTGGCGTCACGATTGCAATCACGGTGCCATCCGTGGCGCCTGCAGCATCCACGACAGCATATGTCATGACCTTGTCAAAGTCAGATACACTGCCGGAGCCTTCGATGCGCAGTTGCCCGCCTTGCAGAAGCGTGACGATTTCACCGTCACCCAAGGTGATGCTGTCCCCGATGGACACGGCCTGCTCATTCAAATGTGTAATTGTAAGATCGACGCCTGTGTCATTGGCGAGCGGGTCAAAAACGACGGTCTGCCCCTGGGCGACAACCACGCGGTCCGCTGTGGTCAACACCGTGCTTGGATCCTTCCCAGAGTCAATTGAATCCATTGTGTTTTCCGGACCCACATCCAAGCGGAAAACGATATCGAGAAAGTCTCGGTCCCCGCCATTGAGCAGATCCTCAAAGCGCATATCGAGTTTGAGGGTGCCGTCTTCGACCTGCAAATCCCAGATCGTATGATCGGTGTTATCACCATTCAGCGCGAACGAATTGCCCGCCTCTGCCGTAGAATGCCACGTTCGACTTGAGTATTTCGCCCAGACCATCGTCTCTGCGCCCGTATCGGAAACATGGAAAAGACTGATCGGGGCCGTGTCATCAAGAGACGCTATTTCACCCGAGGCATTCCTCAGGACGTAGTTGGTGCCGCCATCAACAAGAAGACCGAGATAATCATTGCCAGCCGCATGCGGAGCGAGGAAGAAACCAAGCCGGTCGGTCTCGGAAAATATGGTCTCATAGGTTGACTCACCTCGGATAAGATATCCACCAGAGTCGGATGCGGAGCTATTTCCGAATATGACAGTTACATCATAAAACGCGCCCTGATCATTGATTTTGTACATTCCAAAGGCGTTTTTGAAACCAGCTGTTTCGTTCAGGAATGTGATGCTTCCGGCATAGGTTGTGCTGATGTTCAACACGCTGAAATCAATAATCATCTCTGTCCCCTTTCCGTTAGGAACGAGCTCATCCAGACCAAACCAACCTGAGGAACGCACTCTGGCTTAAAAGGTTCTCTGCTCAGCAGACCTTGAAAGTACAAAAACAGTTCCAGCCATCTTTCCATGGCCTCCCCGTGCCCAACGTTCATCGCTCGCCAAATGGAGCATCTGGCAGCCAAACAATCATGGCCGCGCAAGTATACTCCTGTGCGCAAGTGCGCCTCGCACATATTCTTTGGAATAGGCACTGTTCTAACTTTAGAAAAATTAGCCCCGAACTCGCCATATTGGCGATGTTTCCCAGCTGTCATGTTCTCATGAACCAAGCCGACTAGGGTAACCTGTGAGTCTCGTGCTTGGGTTATTTTGAATGAAATTTCTGAGATGCCGTGCATTTTGGCCGTGCAAATGGGCAGCCTCTTGGCACCAGTTCACTTCTTTGTCTCAGCTTAATTCGCGCCGTTTGATACTGTTATCCACAAGGCCCGAATGCCTAAAGATTAGGGAACGAACAGAGCGGCGCTGACAATGCTGTTTTTCGGAACCGCGCTTGCATCAGCAGCGGATACCAGCCTTCTGCCAAAGCTTCAGAACTCTGGTATCCACAGCACGTTTTCAAAAACGCCTTGCGCGGTTAGCCTTCGTAGGGCAGCGAAGAATGGTGCAACACAATCCGTGGCGTGTTGTCTGCATCCAGCTTATAGCCAAAGCTTTTGTCGACTTTCGTGACCTGACCGTTCTTATCTGTCAGGATCACCCACCCCATCCACATCGCCACATCGCCTTGAATGAAATGTGCCGCAGTCTCGGTTCGGCACGCCCGCCATCCTTTGATGCCGAAGCCGCCATCTTTGGGATAGTCCGGATCATGGCCAACGAAATAGGACAGCGCCCCTTTCTTCGTCGTGCGAAACGTGGTTTCTCCGCCGCTCAGCGTTGGTTTGAACAGCACGGGGCCAAAGCTATAGCCATAGGCTGCATCGAGGACATCATTTGCGACCTGCCGCGCATCCTCGATCCCGTTTGCTTCATAAGCTGCTGAGATGGCGATCAAACCGTCGCCCCAAGCCTTGAGGGCGGCTGCCAGATGGGACTCTTCTACAGGCATGTCTTTCCTACTCCATGACGCGTGTCGGTTGCGTGCGCATTTCGATCAAACCGCGAAATTAGTGCAGTGCGGACCGGTCTAAACCACTGGATAATCCGGACGATAGCCCGGTTCAAGAGCCACCAAACGCGGGCCTACCAACCGCTGAAACGCGGCCATGTCATCAAAGGCGCTGTGCGCTCGGTCGGCACCACATTGTAGCGATCAAACTGGGCCGCGGTGGCACAGGCATGATTGGGCAGAATACGCAGCCGCGTGCCCAAAGGCAGTTCGGGCAGATCAGCCACACTGCCCGAACGCCGCCCAATGATCCCGTGCTCCTGATTTGCAGTGATGACAATCAGATCAGACAAAGGCCTGCCATCCGCGTCGCAGACAATGCCGTAGCCCTGATCAATCGCTTGATTTGCCGTGCCGCGATCGCGTGACATGGCCATCCAACCGGCGTCTGTGATGATCCAGCCCTTTTCCTTCTGATGGCCGATCACCGTGGTCAGAACTGAAAGTGCAATATCGTCAATCTCGCAGACGCCAATGCCCGCCTGAAACAAGTCAAAGAAGGTATAGACCCCTGCACGGACTTCCGTGACACCGTCGAGATTTTCGATCGCATGCGCCGTTGGCGACGATCCGATACTGACCACGGGACAGGGCAGCCCCGCATCGCGCAACATCTGCGCCGCCAAGACAGCGGCCTTGCGCTCCTGTTCGGCGCAGTCTGCATGCGCAGAACGGCCAGAGACCTCGTAGCTTTCGCCCGCATGGGTCAGCACGCCGCGCAGTTCAGCGGCGCCATTGTTCAGAATACGGCCGATTGTAACCAGCGCAGGATCATCGGGCGCAAGGCCACTGCGATGGCCGTCGCAATCCAGTTCGATCAAGGCTGGGATCGCTTGCCCCAGGCGCTGAGACGCCTCCACAACGGCTTCTGCCTGCGCGGGGCTGTCGAGCAAAACAGCCAGATCGCAACCCGCGCCTCGAATGCGTGCAACCCGCGCCAGCTTTTGGGGCGTGATGCCAACAGCATAGATGATATCGCGCACACCAGCCTGCGCCAAAGCCTCGGCTTCTGTCAGCGTCGAGACGGTGGCAGGCCCCGTACCATCGGTCAGAAGGCGCTTTGCAACATCAACAGATTTAGCCGTCTTTAGGTGTGGGCGCAGGGTGCAACCCTTCGATCCAACATGGTCCGCAAGCCGCGCAATGTTCCGCATCATCCGGGCTTCATCCAGGATCAGAGCGGGCGTTTCGAGCGCCTCAAATTCCGCGGTTTGATCTGGCATGGGTAAACTCGTTCAATCTGCTTCGGACCTATAGAAATACCGCACTCTGCCGGCAAAGGACATTGGGTTTGGCCGAGCGGTTGGAAACGTCAAACAAAAATGGGGATGCCCTGCTCTGAGCCTATGCGCCAACACCGGCACAATCTTCAAACCGATGCCGCATCTTGTTCAGCCGCGGATCGGCTTTCCACCAACAAAAGCGCGGCGCTGATGAAAAAGCACACAGCCCCAACAAGGGTCCAGAAAATGGAGTGGGTGACCATGGTGGCCACAGCACCTGACTGCGGAACAAATGCATAAACCGCCGAGATCATGAACGCCACGCAGCCCGCAAAACTCACCATGACGGACCACCAGGAAACATCATTCGGACGCCACGACCAATAGCCATGGGACGTTTCCGCCACGGCGAGATACCCAGAACTGAGAAACAGGATAGACCCGAACACATCCGGCCCCCAGATCAACAGCTCATCGCGCAGCCAATTGCCGGAGGGATGGAGCGTCATGAACGTGCTCAGATTGAAAAGCAACGTCCCGAGAAACTGCAAAAAGCTGCTCAGCCAACCGATATCGTGGGGCCGCCAACCAATCATATCCAAACGTTGTCCGGCGTTTGGCTCTACCGGTGTTGCACGCGGATTGGCTGACTGGAAAAGCTGTGTATAGGCCGCCGTTGTAAAGAAAATTGACCCGATAAAGAAACCAGTATTGATCTGCGTTTCGGACAGGCCAAAGCCATCTGCAAGACCGGGGTACAGGCCCAAAGCAGAACAGATCGCAAAAAACGCGGAGCCGATCAGAAAGCCCGAGCCGATCCAGACATTCAGGCGCGCTGGATGCCAATGGGCCGCAGCAACCACGGGATGCAGCAGAGACAGCCCGCGCCTGTGCGGGCGCGACCGCCAGATATGGCGTTGCCCATGCAGCAAGTAGTGCCGTTCCGTGACAAACGGGCCGGGCCCTGCTTCGGAAACGACATCTGCTTTGGGGTCACCGCCTGTCATCGATGGTGGAAGCCCAGACCGCGATCCGCCTCAAGCGAGCAGGATGTCGGATGTGCCGAGAGGTGCGCAATCGCTTTTCGGATGTCGCGCATCAAGAGATCTGCCAAATCACGGCTTACGCCCTGGCGCACTAGAATGCGCTGGATCACCGTTGTCTCGCAATCTGCTGGCAGGGTGTAGGCCGGAACCTGCCAGCCATAGACGCGCAAACGATCTGCGAGGTCAAACAGGTTAAACCCGGGGTCCATGCCGTCTTTCAAGGTCCAACACAGGGCCGGGATGCCTTCGACGGGGTTGCCATCAAACTTGACCTCGAAAAGCCCAAGTGATGCGATTTCCGAAGCAAGGGCTTGGGCAGTCTTGTAGCAGGCCCCGTGAATGCTTGCGTAACCTTCATGCCCCAAGCGCAGAAAGTTGAAATACTGGCAGGCAATCTGGCCCCCGGGCCGGGAAAAGTTAAGCGCAATGTCCCGCATATTCCCGCCGAGGTAATTGACCCAGAAAACCAGATCGTCTGGCAAATCCTCCGGTGAGCGCCACAAGATCCAGCCCACGCCAAGGGGGGCCAGTCCGAACTTATGCCCTGAGGCATTGATCGACTTCACGCGGGGCAACCTGAAATCCCACTCAAGCTCTTTGGCGCAAAACGGCGCGAGAAATGCGCCGGATGCACCATCCACATGAATGGGAATGCTCAACCCCGTTTTGGCCTCCAATTCATCCAGTGCATCGCTCACCTCTTTGACAGGCTCATATTGGCCCGTGAAGGTGACCCCGAGCGTCGGCACAACACCGATCGTGTTTTCATCGCAAAGGGCGACGACCTCTTCCGGGGTCATCATCAACTTGCCATCTTTCATTGGAATTTCGCGGTGCTCGATATCCCAGTAGCGCGTGAATTTGTGCCAGCAAATCTGCACCGGGCCCGTGATCAAGTTGGGCTTATCAATCGATTTTCCCGCTGCTTTGCGCTGCGCTTCCCAACGCCGCTTGAGCGCCAGCCCCCCCAGCATGGCCGCTTCGCTGGAGCCAGTTGTCGAACAACCGGTGCCTTCGGCGCCACCGGGTGCATGCCAAAGATCGGCCAGCATATGCACGCAACGCTGCTCAATCTCTGCGGTTTGGGGGTACTCATCCTTGTCCACCATATTCTTGTCGATGCAATCATCCATCAACTGGTGGATTTCGGGCTCCTCATAGGTTTGGCAGAAGGTGGCGAGGTTCTGACGGGCGTTGCCATCGAGCATCAGCTCGTCGCGGATGGCCGAATAAACATGCCGTGGGTCATGCACTTTGAGCGGGAAGCCCCGAGCCGAGAGTACCTCCGAGAGATCCCGGGTGCCGTATAGAGGCGCCACCTGAGGGTCCTCCATAAGAGACTTCCTGTCGTCGTCCATGAGCGCCTCACTAATTTACCTGCACTATCTTGGCTAAAGGGAGTTATGACCTCGCGCAACACAGTTGACCAAAAACAAACGAAAGCGCGGCAGCGTATCGCGGGCCGGGCAGCAGATACGCGGCCCAGAGTTAATCCAACGTCACTTTAATTTCGAGAAATCAGCGGTTGACGGTATTGAGAGCAGCCTTCCCGAGACGGGCCTGAGCTTAAATGCAGGGCCATAGTTCGGCACTGTCACCAACCGCCAAACACAAGACAACACATCAAGGAACGGCGCACTGCCAAGCTAAGAATGAGCTGGCAACCGGGCTTTCTTGACAAACTCCGGCAGGTCCTCTTCCGTGGTGCGCAGTAATCGGGTGGAACTTGAAATGAATAACAACGGACTGTCCAAAATGACCATGACTGGCGCCTCACGTATCGGCGGCAGCCTCCGCGCTGGCCTTGCAAAAACCTTCATGTACGCCACAGGCATCGCGCTAAGCACTGTGCTGTTTGTGACCGACGCTTTGGCTGAGCAAGAGTTTGTGTCGGTCACAGCGGCCTATCGCGAAAGGATCGCGTTGCCGCCAGACGCCATTCTTGAGGTAGAGCTTCTGGACGTGTCGCGCGCGGATGCTCCTTTAACGGTGCTGTCCTACATGCGGTTCAAACAAGATCGCGTCCCGTTTGACCTCCAACTTTCATATGATCCCAATCTAATCGAAGAAAATTACTCTTATGTGGTCGCGGCGCGCATCCTGTCAGAGGGAGCCGTGCTGTTCCGCACCACGTCAGCCTACCCGGTGCTGACCCGCGGCGCCGGCGACGCGGTCGACCTTGTTTTGCAAATGACCGCCGAGCCAAAGAAACCGCAGCCGTCTGGGATCGCTGGAGTTACGTGGGAAGCTTTCGAAATCGGCGGACGCATGTTCGTTGGCGATACGCCCCCCACATTGATGTTTATGGAAGATGGCGCTTTCAGCCTGTTTGCAGGCTGCAACCAATATACCGGCAAGGCTGAACTGGGTGACGGCACCGTAGCTTTCCCGGAAGCCATGCGCGGCACCCGGCGCGCCTGTGTCGAGCCAATCCAAAATCTGGAAAACGACGTATTGGAAGCGATCGCGGCCAGCACCCAATATACGCAAAGTGGCGACAACCTCGCATTGCAGCGTGAAAACGGTGTCGTGACCCTTCGATTCCAGAAGCAGCAGTAGAGACGGCTCTGCAGCACATGCTTGCGACACACATGAGCCTGCCGGTGTTACAACGGCGGGCTTACACTTTCCAATATGCTGGCTAAAACGCCCCGCCTTCTAACGGTTGGGGGCACCGGCGCGCCCGCACCTCGACCATTTCAATATTCGATTTTTGAAGCAAAACCTCCACGACCCGCCAAATCACACTGCTGAGTGGTCAACGTATTTGACGCAATTGAGCGCAGACATGCGCAACAAAGGCATACGTTCTTGCCACAAGGCGAGCATACGTCCTAGAATACTCGCATGGCGGGTAGTGGCGTTTCTTGAACAATAGCCTGAATGATATCATCGATATTTCTGTCGTCCTCGACAGCAACCTGTCCGCAGATGAGGTCTGGACCACCTCTCTCGCGGTCACTCAAACGATGGGTTTCACGGCTTTGAACGTGGTGTCCTTTGCGCAAGACAATCTCCGCATAGACTGGTTCCGTAGTTCCATGAAAACCGCATGGCTGGAGGATTACATTGCCCAAGACTTCATGAGCATTGACCCGCTTTTACTGGGAAGTACGCGGGGCAAAAGTGGCATGCGCATGACCAACGGGCGGGTTCGGGGGATCTCTGATCCGTCCGATCAGTCAGGCGACTATGCCGATCAGATTGTCGACTGGGGCTACGACGTGGTGGATTATCATTCGTTTCGTGACAATGCGTTAGGCCAGTTTCGGGGCGTCACTCTTGGACGACAACAAGGGGAGCCGATGCCGGATGAAAGCCAGCGATTGCTGTGCGCCATCTTGGCCACTGCGAATGTGGCCCCGGCCACACGCGACTCTCCAGGATCAACACCCTTAACGCGGCACGGCCTGACCGTGCGCGAACGCGACGTGTTGCGTTATTTGGCGTCCGGGTTGCGCAACGATGAAATTGCATGGCGCCTTAAGATCGCCGAAGTCACCGTGCGCGCTCACATGACCTAGGCCCGGCGCAAAATGGGCGCCGCCACACGCGAAGAAACATTGGCGAAGGCGATCCGCAGCGGACAACTTGGCCTCTGAACCTATCGAAATCGATAGGTTGCGCAGACTGTCCCATAGTTCAGATAAATGAGTTGCTGGGGGCGCAATTCTAGAGCGCAAAAAGTTTATGAGGGACGGATTTTAGCGGTTTGGCGCGCGCTCTCGCGGCAACAGCGGCGAACGCCACCCTGCCCCCAGCAACCAAGCTTGCGTCAGCGCCTACTTGGGTGCGCAACTTGCATGACATTGGTCAAGCATGTGCCGGACAAGGCAATCCAGCAGCCAAAGACTTAACTATAGCTGCTGGAACGTCTGTGGAGTCACTCGAGTGGCACGACGTGATACATTTGCTGACCACTGTCGAGCATACCAGTGACGGTGCCGACAAACTCTTGATCAATGTATGGCGCGTATTTACCGCTCGCCGCTGTCAGAGCACCAACATACTCAAATTGCGGCGTTATTTCACCAAAGAATATGGCCAGATCCCCATCTGGATCCATCATGCTGCAGACGCCAACGCCACCGAAGGGTGCCCCATCCGTTGTCAGGGCAATCGCGTTTGAACACTCCGCAGTCACCAGTGTTGGGAAACCTTCGGGAGCGCTAGACCAATCCCACAGATCCGTTGACGACGAGATCATGATGGAGCCAGAGGCGCCTTCAATCACTTGCATGGCAGACGGCGCATTCGCAATGCCGACCATGTCCCACAATTGCGCATGCCCGTCCGCGAGTGCTGGACTGGACGACATGACCGACAGTACGGCCAGAGCTTTCATTGTTCTGTTCATAGTTTTACTCCCTTTGGTTGGTTTTCAGTTGGATTGCTTTGTTAATTGTTCAGCGCCGTCAGTCCCCCCAGACACCGTGAAATTCGTAGGCGACCGCGGGCGCGTCCCCCACGACCCAAGCGTCATGGCCCGGTTCGATCGCGTAGGCGTCCCCGGCGGAATAGGTGACTTCGGTGCCATCGTCGTGTTTGCACGTGATCGTCCCTTCAACGATGACGCCCACGTGTTTGGCTTGGCAGCTTTCGGTGCCAACGACTGGCTTTATGTCAGACGACCATTTCCAGCCCGGCTGCACCGTGAGCCGCATCAACCGGTTTCCAAGGACATTGACGGTTTCCACCAGCGCATTTGGCGGCGTTGCGATTTCATCAGCATCAGCGCTGAAATTTTTAACTTCGATAGATGCCATTTTCAGTTCTCCGTTGGATTTCCATAGAATTCTTATTGTTCTTCTCTTTTGGGGATGGCCTTTCAGAAGGAATGCGGCCCGAGGGATTACAGTTTGTTGTCTCTACATCAGGGCGGTCTTTTCATTGCGTACATGGCGTTGGACCAAACGCTTCTGACGCTGCAGTGAGGGCGCCGGCCGAATGGTTTTCCGCTCAGCACGTGCCCAGACCTGAGGAAAGATCGCCGCTATCTCGGTCAGTGCGGCAGGTGATAGGGCCTTCTTGGTTTCCGTTCCTAGGTACAGACTTTCAGATTGGGCACCTTCGGCGAGAACCAGTTCATGCTCATCGAAGAGCAAGTGGAAATACTCCACTTCTTCAACGTCATGGGCGATGAAGACCCCCGGCATATCGGTGAGCTTGATCGCTGCCACCAGTACATCGCTCTCGCCAAACATCCGCTTCGCGATTTTCGAAGAAACAATCACACGATGCTGTCGGGAAACGAGCAAATCGCGTTTGGGCAGGTGCTGTCCAAGCGCGTGGGCACTTATGCGGATTGGCACCAAGTTAGGATTGCTCTTGAGCTCTGCGCCACCGATACGACGCTTCCCGATCCAGCGAATAGGTTGCGGGCCATTGTCCACAGTGTCGACGAGGTCACCAACTTTCAGATCCTCGATGTTTGCAAAGCCCGAAGGGGTGGCAATCATCGTGCCGCGGGTAAAGCAAGGGATCACACCCTGCTCAAAGGCCACAATGCCGACCGTCTCGTTCCTATGATCCAATTCGTTATTTGCTGACTGCTCTTCTTCGAGAAACACGCCCACGTCGCTGTTTGATTGGCTGTCAATCACGACGATCGCAGTTTCTCCCCCTTCGAGTGTCTGGGTTTCGGCAAGAACGACGCTGTTTGTGAACGTCGCGCCGAGACCAAGGATATCCACGTTTTCGTCAACGCCAGTATGTGTGTTCGCAGTGCCTGACGTGCTATCGCCCCCGGCGTCGATCGCGATCCAACCAATGGTTTCTGCGGGATGTTCACCAGACTTC
>Ga0189289_10103_pt1 | contig 104331 bp, 80 predicted proteins | sample UW106minimetaG_FD_130313 | JGI IMG/M metagenome (GOLD analysis project Ga0189289, IMG submission 130313) | Marine microbial communities from the Costa Rica Dome - UW106 mini metaG | ecosystem: Environmental > Aquatic > Marine > Oceanic > Photic zone | place: Costa Rica: the Eastern Pacific...
CAAGTTGGAATCAAGGAATGATGAAGAGATTACTGATAGTTATAACTGCTCTTATTGTTATAGGCTGTAATGAAAATCAGCCGAAAAACCACTCCCCAGAAATTGCATTAGCAAAGATAATCGGCAATGGCAATCAAACCGTTGTAAATGACGTTCAACTTTACCTTTCTGATAAGAAAGCATACAAACTAAAACACAAAGACGGACTAGAAGAAAGCGGATTTGATGGAGCCTTTGAAAATTCATTTGACCTTACATTTGTAATTATAGAAGGTCTAAAAAGCATCAACCGTGTAGTGATTGTAGATTGGAGAGAGGATGCGCAACATGTCTTCGATTTATTAAACGATTTATCTAAAAATGCACTTGCTACTTGCAGCATATCGAGCCAGCTGGCGGACGATATGATGCAAACTCAGTTCAATATATCTTACTACTTAGAGTCTAGTGAATCTGGCTTTTTATTCTCAACCTGTGCAAAAAGCATGGGGTTAGAAATTATTGGCATTGACGATGGATCAGACACGTTCGTCTTGTCTTTAATACCAAGTGGCAACGCGGCAAAACTCAAAACATATTCGCAGCAACTAAAATTGATTATAAAGACATACGATAACCGTGTGACTAGTTAGTTGGAGCGAAGAAGAACGTGCTGCGATAGCTTTTTTGTACTGCTTAAATTTTTCTATTTTTTTTCGAGGCAAAAATGACCAAAAATGAAATACCTATTATTGCTAAACAAGCGCTGTCTGAATATCTAGAGGAACCAGGAAGCGTTCTCTATAGTAGTCATGAAACACTAAAGCCTAGTGATATTTACTTGCTCGGCTTCAATCCAGGTGGCGCAAACGGAAAGCCAGTTGAACAAAGTATTAGTTCAATGCTTACAAATACCACTAACGCCTACTTGGATGAGAGTTGGGAGAATCATAAAGGTGTGTGGGCAAGTGGCGAAGCCCCTCTTCAAAAAAGAGTTCAATGGATATTTGAAAGCCTTGGGATCAACACCAGAGATGTGTGTGCGAGTAATTTAATATTCTTACAGAGCCGCGAAGCTACAGATATTAACTTTTCATTAGCTGAAATATGTTGGCCAGTACATGAGGCAATTTTAAGCGTTGTTAAGCCAAAGCTTATAATAACTTTCGGAAACTCTGATGTTTCACCCTACGGCTACTTGCATTCTATGTTCGGCGGCAAAGAAGATTATTTACCGTCAGGACACGGAAACTGGGCGGTTAAGGGATTTAGTTGCAAGATCAATGAACGCCCTATTTACGTTGCAGGCCTACCTCATTTAAGTCGCTACTCTCCTGTAGGTAAAACTGAAGTTATCAAGTGGCTGTTAAGTAAGATACAACGAGTCAATTAACATCGCAGCTTTGATGCAGCCGCAAAAGGCTGTATCAAAGCTGTTACCTGTTATTCACTCAAAGGAATGCAAAGCATGCTCTACAAAATAGAAGAACAAGCAGAAGTATTTGAAAAGTTGGAACCCGTAGAGTTCAAAGACTTTTCTAGCTTTGGAAAATTAGAGAAAGATCTAGAAAACTTAATTGCGAACAGTATTTTAGACGTCTTATTTGAAGACGCTAGATTGATGCCGGTGTTTCAAGAACGCCAATGGCAGGCAGAAGCTGACATATATGCACTGAATGAAAGTGGCGAATTAGTTATATTCGAGCTAAAGCGTGCATCTGCCGGGAAAGATGCTGTTCATCAAGCGCTGAGATATGCGCAAGATGCTGGTCAATGGAGCTATCAAAAATTAGAAAATAAGTTCAAAGAATATAGCAAAGGCGACATGTCGCTAGTTGAAGCACACAGAGAGGCTTTTAGTCTTGAGCACCAATTAGAGCCTAAAGAAATTAATAATAAACAGCACTTATTAGTTATCGGCAGTGCAGCGGATGACTCATTAATATCTTCCGTCGATTACTGGAAGAAAAGTGGTATATCCATCGATTTCTTGCCCTATAGAATTTATGAACTTGCTGGCGAAAAGTACTTTGAGTTCTTTGCGCTTCCCTATGATAAGCACAAAAACCCAAGTGATGTAAAAGGTGTATTATTTGATACAAATCGCAGTTGGAATGAGGACTCTATTTGGTCGATGATGGATAATAGTCGTCTGGAGGCGTATGGAGACGCCAAAAGGTTTGTTCACCATGTTCATATAGGCGACATTGTTTTCTTTTCCCACAAATGGTGTGGCTTGATAGCTGCTGCAAAAGTGAAAGGTGAGGTTAAAGCGCCAGACAGTGAAACACTGTATCGAGACGTAGAGTTTTTAACTCCCATCCCAAACCGAAACGATAACACGTTATTGGCTATGCCTTTTTCAGAAGTGAGTTCTAAAACAGGTAAAAGTTTCTTTTGGGCCAGAACGATAAAAGTACCTTACTTAACGAAAAGCGAAGCACTTGAGTTAGTCGATGAGCTTAATAATTATTTACATCGCACTTAACAAGTTAACGCGGTTGGGGTTCTTCACAGTCAAAGCTTTAAGCGCTAGTGCACTTTTAATGGCCTTTTGGTAGTTTCTGGCTACGTTGCCGTGGACTGTTACAGGTCGTTTAAAACGCATTGTTAGTTCAGCATTTTATTAGTTGATTTAAGGAGGGTGGTTTTGGCAAAAATTTTAATATTTGGAAACTCTGGTTCTGGAAAATCTACGCTGGCACAGCACTTATGCAAAACACAAGATTTGGCTCATTTAGATCTAGATACATTAGCGTGGAAACCTACTAGCCCTCCTGAGAGAAAGCCTATTGATGACTCTGAAGAAGAGATAAAGGCTTTTATTTCTTCTAACGACAAATGGGTAATTGAAGGCTGTTATACAGACTTACTAAAAATTGTAGAGCAGCAGTCTACTGAAATTATATTTATGAACTTACCCACTGAATCCTGCATTTCAAACGCAAAGGCGAGACCTTGGGAGCCCCATAAATACAAAACAAAGCAAGCCCAAGATGACAACTTAGCAATGCTTATTGATTGGATTGGGCAATATTCAGAAAGAAACGATACATTTTCTTATGCGGCACATAAGCAGTTTTATGATAGCTACCATGGTCATAAAAAGATGATTACGCAAAATGTCCCAACCGAGACAAGTTAGGCAAATTCGTTAATATATGAAATAAGTGAAACGGAGTTTCTAGTGAAAAAAAATATACTTCTTGCATTATCACTTCTAGTGTCAGCTACGGTATCGGCTGAAGATATTAAAATAGATCTTGAGCAGCTTGCCCAACAGTACTTCGACACAATGGTTGCAACTCAGGCCCCTGGCGCGACAAAAGTTGAGCTTGAAAATCACTTAAATTTGCTCGCGGATGATGTTGGTCATTCACATTTGCCATGGGTGATAGACGATACGCGATTACCTGACGGTAAGGAGCAAATGAGAGAGGGCATGACATTCTATTTAGGCGCACATACAGAATATAATGCTGAGCTGTTAGATGTTTTTACATTTAATCACTCTGCTATTGCTATCAGATATAAGAATTATGTCAAGGGCGTGCATCCGCAAAACAATCAGCCTATTGAATACAGTCAAGTAATGATGGAAGTACTAGAAATAGAGTACGGTAAGATTGCTGTAATTCGAAAGTACCATGAGTAAGTTTCATTTTCGATAGCCGTTTAGGTAACAATTGTATTTTCGGTTGCAATAAGTTGGCGTACACCTAGTGATAGTGTTACATGATGAGCTTTAAGGGCAGGGTAAAATGACGAAGAACCGAAGAACAACAATCATCAGGCTTCTTCTGCTAATCAGTACCATTGTTTCTTTGTTTTTCGTTCCGTGGATATTGGTTAAAGCCTGGATCCTACCTTTGCCACACACAGTGCAAGAACAAGTTGATGAGGCTATTAGTCACGGCTTTGACGGCATAATTGTCTACGTGGATGAGGCGGGAAAACCTCCAGCTTTTTACACAGCAGGCTGGAAAGACAGAGATAACAAAATACCCGCTGCCCCCGACTCCTTATTTAAAATTGCCAGTATCAGTAAGTTGTACACTGCTGTGGCTATCACCAAAATGGCGCGAGAACAGCGACTATCCCTAGACGATTTAATCGTTAATCATTTACCCGAACTCAAAGACAGAATTGAGCATTCAGAAAAAATAACGCTTAAAATGATGGTGCAGCATAAGTCAGGAATCCCTAACTTTACTGATAATGCTGCCTACTGGGAAAACGAACCGGAAAACGGCAAGCGAGCGCTCTCCTTTGCGCTAGATCTTCCGGCGAGTTTTGAGCCCGGTGATGGATATGAGTACTCCAACACGAACTATCTTTTGCTTCGCAATATTATGGATAAGGTTTTGGGGTACAGTCATCACGAGTACATTAAACAAAACATCTTACTTCCACTTCAATTGAACAACACCTATTTTTCATTGAGTGAAGTCAATCTGGACGACGTAATGAGCGGCTATTACGTTGGTTACAATGAAGATGTTAAGGCGCGTGACTACGGTATGCTAGCGACAGCAGAAGACGTGGGTAAGTTCTTACGAGCGCTAAACAATGGCTCTATTTTCGATGAAGGCGAAGCGGAACTTTACCCTTATGTTTTCGAGCATGGAGGCTTGGTTATCGGTTACCAGAGCCTTGCAGAATATGACAAAGACCTCGATACCGTGGTTGTTCAATTTATCAATACCACTGACTTTGACGGTTATGAGTGGAACTTGTCTGAAATCACAATTAGCCGAATTTTTAAAATACTAAGAAAAGCAGAAAACGAGTAGGTGGTAGGCTTGGTTCAACGCTTTTTAAGTGTAGGCCAATCATTACAAGTTAGAAAATAATGGGTGGCAACAGAACGGTTTTTATTATGTGCTTAGTTTATTAATTCGCCGTTTCTACTCTATGCTTTTAGTGGTTATTTTATCTCTTCAGCTGCTCGGCAAAAAAGGGGCAAAACGTGAAAAAACTCTTCTTAATGTTATCTGTGCTTATATCGGTTTTGTGTTTGCTACTGGCCGCAGCGCCATTTACTCCGGCAGTTGCAGGCTCGTTTTTAATGCTTATCCTCGCTGGAGTTTTAGGCTTTAAAGGGTATTCAAAAATAAGCTTGCTTTTGCTTTGTATCAACACCTTTTCGGTAGTTGTCAGCCCTAACATAAACGAGTCTAGTTTTGCCGCATTAACTGTAATATCGATTATCTTTATTTTCTCTTTCACCGGTGTAGCACTTGGTCTGCCGAAAGGTGCTCAAAGATATGATAGTTGCGTTGATTGACGTTTAAGTATTCAAATATTCAGATGTTAGAGTGGATAATTAAAGGGATTGAAAAAACGTTGCCCCGTTTTGTTTCAACCGCTAGAGTTTAAAAACTCGTCGCCTACAAAAGCAAGGATGTTATTTATGGTCAAGTATGAACTTCCCGCCAGAATTGTATTATCGCTATTTACTGTCATTCCTCTTTTTTTCGCTTATTCCACGCTTCAAAGCAGTCAGCCATTGCTATTCATTTCAATGCTTCTTGCATCGGTACTGTTTTTGGTAACGCAATTAAATATAAAACAGTTTTTAATGCCTAAACGCCAACCCAATGCCAAATTACTTAATATGCAAAAGGCCTTAGGAACCGCTTCGGTTGTTTTATTGATGTTAAATATTGCATTCAAAGACATTATGTTGTTCTAGAAGAATTTACTTTTTTACCCAAGAAAAATAAAAAACAACGCCAAAGGAAGGCCAATGAAGAAGCATTTAGTATCGTTTTTGATCTTATCAATCCCTTTTATTTGTTTTTCTAAAGAATTACCCAGCGAATTTAAGAATAACTTAATTTACCTAAAACCTAAGCTCGCGGACGGAACTACCCTGACATTTTTTACTGATACTGGTGGTGGTTGGAATGCGATCTCACGAGAGCTTAGCGAAAAATATGGTTGGGAGATAAGTCAAAAAGAATCTGAAAATGGGGTTATCGAGGTTACCGATATGCCTCCGTTTGATCCAGAAGCGTCAATTCCCATAGCGGGATTGAATAATTGGTGGGCTGGAAAATTACAAGTAGTACCATCCGAAGAGTTTAGCTCGACCACGAAAAGTGACGGAACACTAGGCGGACGGTGGCATGCTGAAAAAATAATAGATTTTAATTACCCTGAGAAAAAAGTAGAAGTGCTAGATGAAACTCCTACATCAACTGAGTTTTCGACGGTACCTTTGGGATTTCAAAAGGGCCTGGATGGTGGTTATACAATGGCTTTTCCAAGTATCGACATCTCAGTTAATGACAGACAGATTCCAATGTTATTAGATTCAGGTGCTTCGGCATGGCCATCGACAGAGGCGATGGAAAAAGGAGGGCTAGAAGGTGGCCAAGTTGCGACTTCTTTCATTGTCGCTTCAATATTCGATGAATGGGTAAAGTCTAACCCGGAATGGTTAGTGATTGAGGATGCATGTAATTTTTCTCATCAACCCATGATTCGTGTTCCTTATGTAAGAATTGGAAATAAAACCGTTGGCCCAGTTTGGTTCACAAGAAGAGCAGACAGTAGTTTCCACCAATTTATGTCTTCGATGATGGATAGGCGCATTGATGGCGCACTAGGAGGTTCAGCGCTTCAGTACCTAAGACTCATTGTTGACTACCCCAATGAGCAAGCGTTGATAGCTAACGAAATTTGATAACAACGAGATAATTAAACCAAGATGTCTAGTTTAATAGCCCCTATGTTTATGCACATTTTTCTTTGTGCATTGCTCTTCGTTTTTCTCACGCTAACTCGTGCGCCTTCGGTATGGGGAGTAGGGAAAAACAAAGATGGTTCAAATCCGTTTGCTGATATACAGCCTAAAGTAAGTGCGAATCTGAGCAATCAATTTGAGTGGCCGTTATTTTTTCACGTTGTTTGCGCCTTGCTAATTGCCTTAAGTGAGCCAATTAGCAATTCACAAGTCTTCCTTGCGTGGGTATTTGTTATTGGCAGGGTGCTGCATAGTCTTGTACAAATATTTACAGACAATATTAGATTGCGTGGTTTGGTGTTTACTATCAACTTCGTTGCCGTTCTTGCAATGTGGTTGTTGCTTTCTATACAACAAGTTTTAGGTTAAAGAGCACAAAGGTTATGGAAGAAGTATTTGAACCGCTGGGCCGCTTTATACTCAGAGTAATAAAGTGGATTATCATAGACGCAATTATAGAATTCGTTTTGAAGGGCACGGGCCATGTGGTGCTTAAATTGCTGACCTTCGGAAAATATCCAAGAGCAGGTCGTGATGAAGGAAGGACCGTTGCTGTTGGTTTTATAAGCTTTGTGGTGGTTTTTGTCTGTCTTGCAATGATTGCTTAGTTTTGAAAAAGGATATCTGCGATGAAATTAGAAAAGTGGGCGAGAATAAGAGAAAAAGGAAAACAGCGCTTCGTTCTAGTTTACGGCGTTTTAGGCTGGGGAGTCTCGACAGGTTTATTATGGTCATTACTTATGGCGTTTATCGAGCCTTCCGAAAATGTCTGGGGGAAACTCGCCATTGCGATGATCATCTTTCCCATTGCGGGTATCGCTTTTGGCCACTTAACGTGGAATAAATCTGAAAAAGCTTTTGCAAAAGAAACGACGAAAACTGTATAGAATTGCTAGAACATGTCTTGTAATAACCAATGAAGGGAAGCCTCTGTTGTTAAGTATCAAAAAATTACTGGTTGTTTCATTAACTTTGCTTGTAGTTAGTTGCGCCAATATACCTATTGCAACAATGCTTGAGTTTCGCTCATTTGATGAGGAGAAATTTGTTGAACTTGACCCCAATCATTTACTTACGAAGATTCACTTAGACAAGCCTGCCGAAATAAAACCAGAAAGCACCTGGCTTACCTTGGGTGTTAGCTCCTCAGAGCAAGAAAGAAGTTTTAAGTATAATCTTGAGGTCATTTCAGAAAATACACTGCCAGCCGAGTCAGGATGGCTGAGTAAAACGCCAGCGCGAACTGAGTACATTTTAGGGTTAAGTGCCGAAGCAATAAAAGAATTCACTGAACTTCAAGAGTTCATGGGTTCTGCATCGCCAACGGGCTTTGATCTTCACGTTAATACTGGGTTCAAAGAGGCGGCAAATGAAATGACAAGCATCACTATGTCTATTTTTTTAAAGCTTTACGCTGATGAAGACTATTTTACGCTAATCGATAGAGCGGAATTAGATATCGAGAAAGGAAGCGAGTAACTTCTATTAGGCTGGCTTTTTACCCATAACAAAGTAAAGTAATAATCTTCAGCTCTTCAAGCTTATTTAGAGAAGTACATGGAAGTATCTAAAGCCAGTATTCAAAAAGCAGTAGCTAACAATATCATCTCCGAGCAACAGGGCATTGCTCTGTACAATTTCTTCCAAGAAGAAAATCAGCATACTCCCTCTTTTACCTTCACCCATATTTTGTACTACCTAGGTGGCCTTATTGCAATTGGCGCCATGACTCTATTTATGAATTTAGGCTGGGAGCAATTTGGTGGTGCCGGCATCGTATTTATCTCTATGCTTTATGCTGGCGTGGGCTTAAAGCTTGCCAATTCCTTTGCGCGTAAGCATTTAATAATACCAGCAGGGATCTGTGCCACGTTCGTAGTTTGTTTAACGCCAATTGCTATCTACGGTGCGCAGCAATGGCTAGGGCTATGGCCCGACGACAATACGGTTTTTCGCCAGTTTCACCACCGCATTAAATGGCTATGGTTATATATGGAACTTGGAACGCTAGTAACTGGGCTTGTCGTAGCATGGCGATATAAATACCCGTTCTTAATAATGCCGATTGCGGTAACGCTCTGGTATATCAGTATGGACGCTGTGATGCTCATTATTGACCATGAGGACTTATGGAACAGCTACACGTGGCAATTCCGAGCACTTGTGTCGATGTACTTTGGCGCGTTGATGACGCTATTGGCGTTCTGGGTGGACATCAGAGCACGAAACACAGCAGATTACGCGTTTTGGCTTTATCTTTTCGGCGTTTTAGCGTTTTGGGGCGGCCTTACCAGCCAAGATTCAGACAGCGAACTGTCTAAGTTTATCTATTTTTGTATAAACCTTGCCATGATTGGCGCTGGTGCTCTGTTGGTTCGACGTGTATTTGTCATATTTGGTGCTTTGGGATGCTGTTTATACTTAGGTCATCTTGCTTCTACCGTTTTTGAAGATAGTTGGCTTTTCCCAGTGGCGCTATCAGCGATCGGTTTAGGCGTCGTATATTCTGGAATTTGGTGGCAAAAGAATGAAGCTCGCATAACAAAGAGTGCGCAAGCGATACTGCCGAAAGCGCTACAGGAACTATTAGCTAATAAAGCTTAGTTCACCTAGGCAGTAAATAAACCAGTAACTAACTCAATACAGATAACAATTAACAAAAGATAACGCTTACGCAGTAGTAAGGGGAAAGAGGTAAATGGAGATGTCGGAAAATAACGTAGAATTTAAGGAGCCTGGTCGCCTCACTACGTGGATAAAGTATTTATTGTACGTACAGGTGGCTTTAGCGCTTATAGCCATCGGCTCCAACTTAATGGAGTATCAACTTTTAACAGATTTTCAAAATGGTGTTTATTTCAATCAAGAAATGGCCGTTGCAGACGCTGAGTCCAATGACAAAAGGCAGCAGATAATTGCTTTTTCGTATTTGGCAGTATTTATCATTTCAGGCATCTTAATTCTTAAATGGATTTATCAGTCAAACCAAAATGCGCGTTATTTAGGCGCTAAAGATATGACGTTTACACCTGCTTGGTCGATAGGTTTCTATTTCATTCCTATTGTGTCGTTATGGAAACCTTATCAAGCGATGAAAGAGATTTGGCAAGCCAGCCAAAACCCTAACAATTGGCAGTTAGAAAAAGCAGGCCCTATTCTAGGCATATGGTGGTTTTTCTGGATCGCCAACAGTGTGGTTGGACAGGTCGTTTTTCGTATGTCCAGAAGGGCGCAAGAAATCTCCGAAATAATGAATGTTAATCTGGTTTCGCAGGTTTCTGAGGTCCTATCCATTCCACTAGCCATAGTTACTTGGTTATTGATTAACAACATCTCTAACATGCAAAAAGCACAGATTGAAGGTGACGTGGAAAAAGCAGAAACTGCAGAAGATTCAGATTTACAACCCGCAAAATAGTAGTATCCATTTCGCTTGTTGCTCTGCCACAAAGGTAGAGCAACTGTCTTTATAAGACTAAAGTCTTACTCTATATGTAAACATTAAGTAAAAATTAAGTTGCGCGACAGTATCGTTATACTTAAGTATAACAAAAGGTCAGGATAACGCTGGCTTACGTACACATCTTCGTTTCTATACCTTTGATTTAATACAATAATGGGAGCCATACACCCCCAGTAATAAAGCGGCATAGAAACGCGCACAATACATGTAGGGGAAAAATGTATGTCAACTTCAGGAACGGGGGCGCTTGCTTTCTTACGCAAAGAAAACATTGTCGCACCAGATGGTTATAACCGCTGGCGGGTTCCGCCAGCATCTATCGCAATCCACCTTTGTATCGGGTCTGTTTATGCGTGGTCAGTTTTCAACACGCCGCTAACTCGAGACTTGGGCGTTGTTGCGTCTTCTGCTAACGATTGGAGTTTATCTTCGGTTGTTTGGATCTTCTCAGTGGCTATTGTTTGCCTTGGTTTAGCCGCCGCATTTGCAGGTAAATGGCTAGAGAAAGTAGGGCCTCGTTTTGTAGGCGTGGTTGCGGCTTTTTTGTGGGGCGGTGGTTTTATTGTTGGTTCGATAGGTATCTCTACTCATCAACTTTGGCTGCTGTACTTGGGCTACGGCGTACTCGGCGGCTTCGGGCTTGGGCTCGGTTATGTATCACCGGTCTCAACACTCATACGGTGGTTTCCCGATCGACGAGGTATGGCGACAGGCCTCGCAATTATGGGGTTTGGTGGAGGTGCAATGATAGGCGCTCCGCTTATTAGTGCACTGCTTGAAACCTTTCAAAGAGCGCCAGAATACTTAGGTGCAGAAAACATGGTTGCGCTGGTTACCGAAGAAGGGCGTCGTTTTGCAGAGACGGCAGCAGGAAAAGTAGAAGTGGTTATTGCCTCTGCAAATCAAGCGGCCTCGTTCGGTGGCGAAGCCGGTGTTTATGTCGTTGGTACGGGCGAAACTGGTGCGGCATCGACTTTCCTTACCCTTGGTATCGCTTATTTTATTGTAATGATGTTTGCGTCTTTCCAGTATCGCGTACCGAAAGAGGGGTGGAAACCAGAAGGATGGCAGCCTAAACCTGAAGCATCATCTAAAGGGATGGTATCGAAAAATCACGTCCATATTGATCAAGCCCTTAAAACGCCTCAATTTTGGTTGCTTTGGATAGTTCTATGTTTCAATGTTACCGCGGGTATTGGCGTTATTGGCGTAGCGAAGACCATGATCAATGAGATCTTTGGAAACTTAGCCATTGTTACCGCAGGTTTTGCGGGTACCTATGTATTGATGATCTCGGTGTTTAATATGGTAGGTCGCTTTTTCTGGGCGTCTACGTCTGACTACATTGGCAGAAAGAATACCTACCACTGCTTTTTCGTAATAGGTACGCTGCTTTACTTGTCTATCCCATTTTGGGCTGGAATGGGGAACACCACCGCGTTAATTGGGTTCTACATTGCAACAATGATAATTTTCACAATGTATGGCGGTGGCTTTGCAACCATTCCTGCATACTTGGCAGATTTGTTTGGTACCTTACATGTAGGCGGCATTCACGGCCGATTGCTAACAGCATGGTCTACAGCCGGCGTATTAGGGCCATTCGCTATTACTTATTTGCGCAATATGTCAGTAGAAAATGCAATTGCCGATTTAGCGGCAAAAGTCGACCCTGCCGCGTTTGCAAGTAAGTTTGGTGCGCCAATGGCTGACTTGCAAAAATTGGTAGAAGCTAAAACGGTAACGGTTGCACGTTTGCTGGAAATTGCGCCAGCCGGAACGGTAGACCCAACCTCTACGCTCTACAATACCACTATGTATGCAATGGCTGGGTTATTGGTATTGGCATTTATTGCTAACTTACTTGTAAAACCTGTGCGAGAGAAGCATCACGTAGAGAACACGCACCCCGAACTGGAGCCCGCGCGAGCAAGCTAATTTACCAATCGAGAATACCCGCTTTATAGCGGGTATTTTTTTGCAAAGGTGTTTTAAAATACTCTTTATTGATTAAGTTGGAACGTTCTGGCTTACTAGTGCGCTATTTTCTCATGAGTTGTCAGCTATGCTATTTAAGAAGAATCCTCTTGCCTCCATTGTTGTTTCCCTATGCTGTGCGTTTAGCCTCAATGTTAGTGCAAATGCGCCGTATGAATTAATGGGGGTGACAACAAAAACGGGGGAGAAAACGTCATATCTTGCTAAAGAAAGCAACATAACCTTGCCAGTGACGGTTATTAACGGAAAAAGTGACGGTCCTGTATTGTTGCTTACCGCTGGTATTCATGGCGATGAGTTTCCATCTATGTATGCGTTGCAGCAACTACAGCAAAGCATTGATCCTAAAGAGATGAGCGGTGTATTGGTTGTGTTGCACTTGGCAAACTTAGATGGGTTTCACGCAAATAGAATCGCGTTGAACCCTAAAGATGAGAAAAACCTAAATCGGGAATTCCCAGGGAGCGTTGATGGCACACCAACAGAACAGATTGCGGAGCTGCTAACCAGAGAGTTTATCGGCAAAACAGATTTCTTAATCGACATGCATTCTGGTAGCGCAAACCAAACGTTGCTGAATCATGTGTATTCTCCTTTTGTGGGCGACGAAGAACTTGATGCGTTAACATTTGAATTTGCCAAAGCCACGGGCATGCAGCATATCGTTGTGTATGGCGACCGCCCAAGAGATCCCAACAATTCAATTTCATACCCTAACACAGCGATGACGAGAGGAAAGCCGGGACTGACGACTGAAATTGGGCATTTGGCACAGACAGATGAAGAATCGGTAGCAGAAGCGCTAGATGTGGCTAAAAACGCCATGTATTTTTTGAAAATGCTGCCAGAGACGCCAAAGCAGCACCCCGAGCCAGTTATCTATGAAACAATCAAATATCCTAAGAGCTCAAAAAACGGGTTCTTCAAAGCTTCTGTGGTGATAGGCGATAAAGTAAAGACAGGGCAGGATGTAGGTGCGGTCACGGACTATTTTGGAAATCTCGTTGAAACCATTAAATCGCCCGTTGATGGCACGGTTATGATGGTTAATCAAATGCCAGCCATCAAAGACGGACAGTCTGTTATGGCTATTGGTGTTGAAGTTTCTGAATAACTAAGATGGTGGTGTAGTTACAGTGGTGATCTAATTAACCTACCCAAACAAATAAATGTTAAAGTTATTTCACGAAATTGTGATTAGGGAATAATATGGACTTTCTTTTTAATGTTTTGATTTGGGTAGGCGTTGTTATTTTTGCCATATTTTTTATTGGATTTATGGCCGCTGCTAAGCTGAATAAACGCCAAGAAGAAAACCGCGCCAATCAGACGTCTGCAGAGCCTACTCGTGAAGGCGAAAAGCCGAGTAACCAAAATAAAAGTTAACCTTTCGTTCATTGTAAAACGTCAACGTTAAATAAAAACGTTCACATTTATTCACCCCTTTATATCAGTTCCCCCGTTTAGTGAAAAAAGGGGGAACATTATGCAAACAACAATTTTACCAAACGCCAACCCAAAGCACTTAACACACCAAAGTGTACTACCGTTTGAAAAAGCGCCTTTCGCTAAACGTGCTTTAAACGCGGCCACAATTGCTATTGCTGGATGTACCGTTACGGCAGGGCTTTTCGTATTAATGGCAGAGCTCATTAAGCAAGACAAAGTAAACATAAGCGAAGCCCCACCGGTGTTCTTTGAGCCGATCATTTACCAACCTGAAGACGAACGGACCATCACTAAAAAACCTATGGTGCCAATTGAGCAGGTAATTAAAACGCCACCTCAAAAAGTTATCGAGATTGACCCTGAGCCCAATGAAGGCCCAGGCGGCTTTGAGATTAAAACGCACATACCTAATACGGCGTTAGATTTGTCGATTAACTTGAACAGTGCGCAAGGTGATATGCAAGCCACACCCCAATTTAGGGTAGACCCCACTTATCCACCTGAGGCCAGCCGCGACGGTATTGAAGGCTGGGTAAAGCTAGGGTTTACAATAAGTGCTAGTGGCTCAGTGTCTGATATTACAGTACTAGATTCAGAGCCCAAGCGCGTGTTCGATAGAGCTGCGCGCAGAGCGCTTAAAAAATGGAAGTATAAACCCAAGCTGAATGGCGGTAAACCTGTTAGTCAATCAGGTATGGTTGTAGTATTAGATTTCAAATTAGAACAATAAGGACTGCCTATGAGTATAGGCGCAAGCTTGCAAAGCCTGTTTCAAGGCAAGCGCGAAAAAGTGCTGGGAGTCAGCGAAAGGCTGATGTTGCGGTACAGCGCAAAAGGTGATGAAGCATCGTTAGCCGCGCTGTTTGACTTACACAGCCATAAGCTATTTTATTTTTTGAAGGTGTTAAGTGATAGCACTGTTGCAGAAGATATGTGTCAGCGCACTTGGATTAAGGTTATCGAAAATCGTCACTTATTTAAAAGCGGCGATAATTTTCAGGCTTGGCTTTTCACTATTGGTAGGCGGACGCTTATTGATGAATTCAGAAAAAACGCCAAGCTTGAATTTAACAACGAGGCAGTTGAGTCGTTTTCGTTAAGCGAGTTACTTAAAAATGCACAGTCTTCGGTAGAGGATGACGTAGCAAAAGGGATAGAAAAAGACGTGTTTAAGGCATGTATTCAGCAGTTACCCTACAAACAGAAAGAGGCGCTTTCGCTACAGTTTGAAGGTTTTTCGTTAGCGGAAATCGCCACTATTTGCAGTGCTGAAAAAGAAACGATTAAAACCCGGATACGTTATGCCAAAGACAGCCTTAAAACCATGCTGGAGAAACTGTAATCATGTCTACATCAGATAAAGAGCTACAAGATGCGTTTAAACGCAGCCAGCAGGTACAAAAGCAAAATGATGGAATGAGCGAAAAGGCTAATGCTCGAATTCGTGAAAGGGTTCTCGCGTACAACAAGGCAATAGAAAGTGATAGTGGAATAAAACGCGTATTTGCTGCTACGGCTGCTAATATTCGAGCGTACTTCGCTTCTTCAACCTTACGTTTCACGGCTGTGGCATTTGCAATTGTCGCAATGTTGGGCGTTTACAACATAGGAACATTTCAACGTAACCATTCGTCGCCATTACAGACGGCAGCACACCGTGTAGACATTGTTCAATATCACGGATTCGAAGGGGAAGATAAGCTGCTAGCTGGTAAAGCCGGTACTGATTATAAAGCGCGATTTAATGCCTATACTCAACAATATCTTGAAAGCAATTTAGTCGCTAGAGCGGTTACGTTAGAGCCAGCCACGCTTACGGCGCAAAATGGGTATTGGCTCTTGGTGAGCTGCAAAAATCAGCAAGTTGTGGTTTCTGAAAACCTTATCGCATCATTAAATATTAACGGTCGCATAGAAGGGGATATCAATATTGGCACGCATGTAGCGCTCGCCTTTGATGCGCAAGGAAGAATACTTTCAATTAAACAGTCGAGTAAGCCGTTGATGTGCTGATTTATATGGCGTTTAGCTGGATGCGTTCGTAAACGAGGTAAGGGCGGTGAAACTCGCTCGAGCCTCGATTACGAACAGTATTTTAGGAATGACTTATTTGTCTAAATCGTGTGCTCTAAAGGCATTTGGAAGTAACTCACCAATGGTGGTTTCGAATGTCTCGCCGTTTTGACTTACCATGGTAACGGGAGTTTCATCTGGGGCAAATTCAGCAATTTTCTGTCTGCATCCACCGCACGGAAAGCAAAACTCGTCGTTCGGGCTCGCAATAACGATATGCGAAATACGTTTTTGTCCCTGTGTGACCATATTGCCAATAGCTGTGGCTTCAGCGCATTGGCCTAATGGAAAAGCAGCACTTTCTACATTACAACCAGAGAAGGTTTCGCCACTTGGAGTAAGCACCGCAGCACCAACTCTAAAGTTGGAATAAGGTGAGTGTGAGTTTTTCTGTGCGTCAAAAGCAAGTTGTGATAGTTGTTCTAAATTATTTTTCTTCATAGCTACCTGTGTTAACCACCCAATACGCTTTACTTTTATCATCAAATGCGAGAAGGTTGGCGGCATTAGCGCCGCAACAAGCGTATACTTAATACTCGGGCGGTTTTTTCTTTTTTTATAGAATGCTTTTTTACCATGTGCAGAAACGTTAGTCTCATCTTTTTTTCTCTATTCGCTGCTATTTTAACCGGTTGTGCGCAAACACCACCTGTTTCAGAAAGACCACAAATGGGAAACCTGCTTTTAGCCGAACCTGCGCCCATTAATCCTCGTTCCGAAATGGCTATTGCTCGTTACAATCAGGTGCTTACCAGCCCTGCGTTATCAGATGAAGACAAAGCTGAACTGCACTTTCAGCGAGGCATGTTGTACGACAGCGTGGGCCTATCGGGCTTAGCGCAGTTTGATTACACCCAAGCCATTAATTTAAAGCCAGATTTGGCTGAAGCCTATAATTCTATGGGTATTCACTATATTCAGCAGAACGACTTTATTCAGGCTTACGACGCATTCGACTCTACGCTGGAAATCAACCCAGAGTATGATTTCGCGTTCCTAAATCGCGGTATTGCGCTTTATTACGGTGGGCGCGCCGAACTCGCGACCAACGATCTAAACCGCTTTTTTGAAAAAGATGACAGCGATCCATTTCGCGCTCTGTGGGCGTACTTTGCGCATCACGACGTGTCAGAGCTTGAAGGACAAGAATACTTAGCTTCTATTCGACCAACGCTGGACAACCAGCACTGGGCTACTACGCTGGTGGATTTGTTTTTAGGTACTGTTGATGAGAACGATGTACTTAACTCATTGTTAGACGGTGTGAAAAGCCAAAAAGCGTTAACAGACAGGTTGTGTGAAGCGTATTTTTACTTAGGTAAGTTTCATACTCAGCGCGGCAACAGCGGTATTGCATCAAATTACTTCAAGCTTGCATTAAGCACCAATGTATTTGATTACGTTGAACACCGCTACGCACGAATGGAACTTAACCGTTTGCGTGAACTAGCTAGCAGCGATCTGGTTAGCGAAGAGTAAGCAGCAAGCGTTATGCGAGGCTTATTTTTAGCAGTGTTCGCACTGCTCATAGTTGCGGGCGATAGCGGACGCTATGTCCCGCAGCTAATTGCTAATGCAAGCAAGGTGCTTACGCCGGCAAGCCTAGTGTCAGATAGCGACCCAACTCAAAAGGCGAGCTCTGCTTCAGTAAATGCTGCCGACGGCATGGAACAGGACAGCACAGAATCTTCTCCCGACGCTCAAACTTCGGCTAATACCGAACGTTTCAATTATTCTAACTATCACCTTAAGCATGATGCACTAGCGCTACTTTGGTTAGCTGCAAAGCAGGGCAGTGAAAATGCACAGGCACGCTTGCTCGGTGAATTTGAGCGTGCGTATAACGCAGGCTTTATTGCTACTGACTATATTGATGAAACCACTGCAATCTATTTTCTAGAGAAGCTAGTTAATCTTGAAAACGCAGACGCTGCATGGCTGCTGTACCAAATATTAGGTGAAGAAGGTGCGTCACAGCGCTTTATGCGCTTAGCGGCGCTCGGCGAGGTCGCAGAAGCACAGCTTGCGTTTGCAATGTCTACTGATTCGCCAGAAAAACGTGAGAAGTGGCTAGTACGCGCGGCTTCACAAAACTACGTACCCGCACAGGCCGCATTGGCCGATTGGTATCTTCTACACGGGCAACAACAACTAGCGAAACCACTGCTCGCAGCAACAGCAACTTTAGACATGCAAAGTGCATTTAAATACGCTCGCCTTCTGTGGGACGAAGGGGAATTTTCTGAGGCTAGGGAGCATTTTAGCTTTGCCGCGAAGAAAGGGCATCTTCAAGCGGAAAAAGCCTTAGAGGCCATCAATCTCTACACGCCGTATTCTATACAGCAAGCACTAAAGCAGTCTCCTTCATTTAACTGGGAGAATGAAGGGAAATGCCTTCAGCGTATTCAGCCTTTTGCTACCAGTTTAGCTACTATCATGCGTGCTCACAGTCTTTATAACTCATTCAATGACGACAAGCGCCTGCAGAACCTTTCTATTTGCCTGGCCCCGCCTATTTGGCTTAAACCCGATGTACTAAGCTGCGATCCGGATTATAAGAACGCTGGGATCTTAGGCTGTAGTATTACTCCTTTGGCAAGCATTGCGAAAAAGCAGAAATTTAGTCATGCAGTAGTAGTGGCAGAGCAGGGTAAGGCAAATGTTCAAAACGGCGTAATGTACTTAGACATCAGTGACGCTTATTCAGTGTTTGTTCATGAGCTAGCGCACTTCGCAGGCTTCGCTGACGAATATCCTATTGGCAAGGGCATGGCGAATAGGCTGTGCGATGAAGATGGAATAAGCGATTTTGCACCACCAAACCTAATCGTAGACTCTGAGTATTGGTACGCACCTCACGAAACGGTTGAAAATTGGCTAGAGATAGATCCTGCAACCATTATTGCACGCGCCAAAACGTGCACCGTATTGGGGGAAAGCAGCTATAAGCCCAGCCGCAGAATTACCTTTATGGAACATCACGATAGCGGCGTGATCCCGCCATTATATTTGGTACTGTGGCAGCAGCAGTTGGAAAAACAAAATGCCCAGCGACCTATTTCAATGAATTTCTTTCAGGCGTTCCACAATAGCGGCAACCAAAAAGAAGCCGCACACTGGTTAGCTGAATACGAAGCGTTTACTGGTGGCAAATAACCGCAGCTCTCATTACTAAAACAATGCACTCGCCACTATTTGGCGAGTGTATCTTTAAGCTCTCTTACCCACATAGACGTTGCACCACAAATTGCTACGGGCATAACGATAAAGTTAACCACGGGAATAAGTGAGAATATATTCACCATCATTCCAAACGTCATCGCTTTCCCTTTGTGTTCGCCAAGGTGCAGGCGCATGCGCGTAAAATCTATTTTGTGGTTGTCGTATGGGTAATCGCAGTACTGAATTGCCATCATCCAGGCGTTAAATAAGAACCACAAGATTTGCCCAATAATGGGCAGAAAAAAGAACAATAACAAAAAACCAATAGCGCGAGGTAAATACCAAACCAGCTTGGTGAGTTCGCGGCCTACAGTTCTAGGAATGTCTTTAACTAAAGACATCACGCCCTCGTCACCTAAATCTTGACCCGTTAAATGACGCTCAACCTTTTCTGATAGAACGCCATTAAACGGCGCTGCAATCCAGTTTGCCAGTGTGCCAAAGATCAGTGCGAAAATGAGCAATACGCTGATGACTGCTAGGGGCCACAAGAAAAAGCTGATCGCTGTTTTTATCCAGCCTAACCATTCAGGTACAAGATCAATCACATAAGCGATACCCATTTCTATTTGGCCAAATAAGAAGTAAAAAGCCACAGAAAAAAGCACTAAGTTTATTGTTAGGGGTACAAAAACAAAACGCTTTAATCCTTTGGTTTTTATGAGCGAAAAGCCTTCAAAGAAATAATGTACACCGCCTGAACTCATTCGTACTCCTTCGCGTTTGAAACGCTGTGTTTGTTAACTATCTGCTCTATCATACGCGCTTGGCGTATTCTCTGCCTAACTCAGTGAAATGGTAATTGTTACAAGCTGTTAGATTTGGTAGAGTCGAAGCATAATAACAAAAGAATCTTCCGTGTGATTGCATCATTTCTACATCAACTGCTATTTCAGCCGATGGTTAGCTGGTTTCTGGCTAATATCAAGGCGATACCGCGTGCAGCTTTGTGTTTAAGAGGGATGATGTGTGAGGCTTAAAAAGATTAAGCTCGCGGGTTTCAAGTCCTTTGTTGAGCCAACTACTATTCCATTCCCCGGCGAAATGACCGCCATCGTAGGTCCTAACGGCTGCGGCAAGTCGAATGTCATTGATGCTGTACGTTGGGTTTTAGGTGAAAGTTCTGCCAAAAACTTACGCGGCGATGCAATGACCGACGTGATTTTTAATGGCTCTTCGTCTCGTAAGCCAGTGGGGCAATGTAGCGTTGAACTTGTTTTCGACAACAGTGCAGGGCGGATAGCGGGTGAATTTGCCAACTACAATGAGCTATCTGTTAAACGCTTAGTTACACGGGACGCCACCTCTACCTATTTTCTAAACGGCACTAAATGTCGCCGGCGTGATGTCACCGATCTGTTTTTAGGAACAGGGCTAGGCCCCCGGTCTTACGCCATCATTGAGCAAGGTATGATCTCGCGGCTTATTGAATCTAAGCCACAGGATTTGCGTGTATTCATAGAAGAAGCCGCGGGTATCTCAAAGTACAAAGAGCGCCGCAGAGAGACAGAGAACCGTATAAGGCACACGCAAGACAACCTTGAACGCTTGAATGATGTGCGCGATGAATTAGGCAAGCAGCTCGAAAAATTACAGCGTCAGGCGGCCGCGGCTACTCGTTACAAAGCGCTACGTGCACAAGCCAGAGAGCTAAAAGGCCAGTTAGCAGCCCTTCGTTTTCTGAAAAATAGTGAACATATTGAAGCGCTGCAAAAACAGCAGCAAGCACTCCAGTTAGAAGTTGACGACTTAGTGGCTCGACTACAGGGCGATGAAGCGGGGCTTGAGTCGTACAAAACCAAGCAGCTGGAAACAAAACAAACGATAGATGATCTTCAGCAGCAGCTGTTTACTACCAGTAACGCAATAACACGACTAGAGCAAAATGCGCTGCACGCAAAACAACGCAAAGGGCAGGTAGAGCAAGAGTTAGCACGAATTAGTGAGCAACACGAATTGCTTAACCACTCTATTGATGAGGCACAGGAAGCGCTTGCGGTATCAAACGAGGCGCTTGAAAACATTGAGCCTGAATTTGCCCTTAAGGAAGCAGAGTTAGAGCATGCCAAAGAGCGTTTTGAAGACGCTGAACAAGCGCTAAGAGAATTTAACGCACAAGCGCGAGCGCAAGAACAAACCTACAATCAACTTCGTCAGAATGTTCAGCAATGCCATAGCCAAATTCAGTCAACGATGAGCATGCAGTTACGCACTTCTCAGCGTATCAGCGAACTACAAGACGAGCTAAAACAGCTAGATGAAGAAGATTTTGCCAGTCAGATAACACTTTTAGAAGAGCAATGTAGCGAACTCGATTTTGACATTGATGAAGCTAAGCAATTACTTCAAGAGTCCAATCAAAAGGTGTCGCAGCAACAAGGCGAAGTCAACGCTATAGAAGCGAAGCGCCGTGATACCCAGGGCCAGTTACAAACTGCACTGTCCACAAAAGCTGCGCTAGAAGCGCTTCAACAAGATGCCTCAAATAATGAAGACGTAACGTTAGACGGAATAGAAAAGCTGTGGCAGCAGTTTAGCTCTAACCAAACTCTTGCACCTTGCGTAGAATCGATTTTACAACACACCAAAGACCCCGTTGTTGCTAAAAGCCATGACATACAGGCACTGCTGCAAAACCAAGATAATTTGCCAAGCGGCATTAAAGTGTTTACCGATAAGGCGTTTGTAAGCACTGCCAAATCGGGTTCATTAGCACACGCTTTATTAACTGAAACTAGCACTAATGAATCGTCAACACAGCGTGTTCCCGCATTTTTTAATGACATTTACCTTTGTAGCAACGATGACGAACTTGCGGAAACGATTGAAAGTGCTTTTGTAAGCGTTCTTGATAAAGAAGATGAACCTGAAGGCCTAGCTAAGGGGTTTACTAGCGCAATCTCGCCTTCAGGGTTGTGGGCTAGCTCGCAGTGGGTAGTGAAACCTGGCGAAGCAAGCGACGGTGCTTTGCAGCGGGTGAACAAAATTAAGGGACTGGTAGAAAGCATTGAAGAAACTGAAAGCCTTATAGATGAGATTGAGCATTCACTAGAGCGCGCCAAACAGGCACTTGAACAGAGCGTAGCGCAAAAGCAGGCTATTCAGAGCGCCTTGGGTGAAAAAGAAAACCAGCGCGCACAGATTAAAAATAAACTTTCTTTGCTTGAAATGCAGCAAGAGCAGCAGTCTACACGCACTGCCAAACTTAATGACGAGTTAGCAAAGCAAGAGTTAATGTTAGCGAAAGAAGAAGAGCAGTTAGCTCAGCTTTCGGAAAAATTAGAGCTTCAAGAGGCACAAATTCTTGAACACGAAGTACACATTGACGATGTGAACGCTAAGCGTGATGCAAATGAGCGAACTACGTCAGAGTTGCGCGCGTTAGTTGATACATTAACGTCGCAAAATCATGAGCTTGCACTTAAGAAGCAGCAACTAGAGAACCACCAGAATTTATATAGCCAACAGGTTACACGTAACCTTCAGCAGCGTGAAGAGTACATAAAAAACAAAGAAAGATTACAAAAAGAACTTACACAGCTGACGTCTCCTGAAGAAATTCAAGAAGCAAAGCTTCAGTCGTTGTTGGAAAACAAAGCGGAATTAGAACAGCTGAAAAGTGCTAAGCAAAGTAGTCTTGAAGATATAGAGCAGTGGTTGCGAGAAGCCGAAAAAGGGCATCAAGCTCTGGGTAAAGACATTCAAACGCGACAGACAAACATCGATAAACTTAATATCGATATTGAAGGCTACCGGGTACGTGCGAATACGATTTTAGAACAGCTTGATGAAACGAACCAGTCGCTGAAGAGCATTCTAGAAACCTTACCTGAAGATGCCGAAGAAAAGCGCTGGCAAGAAGACCTTGAAAAAACGCAGGCTAATTTGCAGCGCTTAGGTGCAGTGAACTTAGCCGCAGTTGAAGAGTATGAAACCCAGTCGGAAAGAAAGTCACATTTAGATACACAGCACAATGACCTTACTGAAGCCTTGGAAACGCTACAATCGGCCATTCGGAAAATTGATAAAGAAACCCGCACGCGCTTTTCTACCACCTTTGAACAGGTTAACGAAGACCTTAAAACGTTATTTCCCAAAGTGTTTGGGGGCGGTTCGGCGTATCTTGCGCTTACCGATGACGATTTGTTAGAAACTGGGGTGACGATAATGGCTCGCCCCCCTGGTAAGAAAAATAGTACGATTCACCTCTTAAGCGGTGGAGAAAAAGCACTAACCGCTTTATCATTGGTGTTTGCTATTTTCAGATTAAATCCGGCTCCATTTTGTTTGCTGGATGAAGTAGATGCACCATTGGATGATGCAAATGTAGGGCGCTTTTGTAACTTAGTGTCAGAAATGTCACAAACAGTGCAGTTTATTTATATCACCCACAATAAAATAGCGATGGAAATGGCCAGTCACCTCACCGGTGTTACCATGGCGGAACCGGGAGTTTCGCGCATGGTGGCGGTAGATGTGGACGAGGCTGTAGCCTTCGCAGAAGCATAACAAAGGGCGAAAGAAATTAAATGGAAGATCAATTACGTCTATTTTTACTCCTTGGAGGCACGGTTTTTATCATCGCAGTGCTTGCCCATGGTATTTGGAAAATTCGTAAAAACAGTAAGCCTTCGGAAAAAGAGCGCTTAGAGCCCCGTCAGTGGCAAGATGATGACAACGATTTCGAGTCCGACGAGCAAGAAGGCTTTGACGAGCTTGGCATTGGCGCGGTGCGCGTGGTTAGCAAATCACAAAACCAAGAGCATGAGGCTGCAAGCAACGTATCGACGAATACGGCAAATGGCCCTGCACATCACGACATCAATGAAAAACATGCTTACAGCAGCGAAGAAGCTGATGACGACGATAGCTTGTCTCAACATGCCCCGTCAAAAGAGCACGGTGATGGAAAAGAGGGCGCACACGGTGAGCATGCGGGTAAACGCCCAAGCAGCGTTGGTAATTCAGCTATGCCGTCTGACGGGAAAGAAGAAGCTGAGAAAGCACCAAAGCTCTATGGCTCTGTGGTTACGAATCCGAAGCCACACATGAAAGGGCAAGCTCGTCCCGACGGCGCATCAACAAAAGGTGCTAACAGAGGCGACGAAAACCTAGCCGCGTTCCCTGAACCTCCAGGCTTCTTACTTCGTGAAGGCGAAGAGCAAGAGGAAACGTCTTTAGCGTCGCATGCTCAGCGTGAAGAAAGCGAACAGCCAAATACTCCAAGTAATCAAGAGAGAGCGGATAACGCGCAATCGCATGATCCAATTCAGAGTCAGGCGGGCGGTCATCAAGAAAGAGGGCGTGCAGAGCCTGTTCGTCCTGCACAGAAGTTTTATATCGACCCAACGCTGGAGGAAGAGCCTGAAACAGTGCAGCCGCCGGCTAAAAACGAAAGAGAAGTTGCTGATTTTAGTTTAGATGCACCCGAAGAGTCTGTTTCATCCAGCGATGTTCATGAAGAAAATGAACAGCCGCGACGTTTTGCACGTAACAAGCGAAGCAAAACGCCAGTGAGGAGACGTGAAGAGCCGAATTTTGGTGACGATCAAATGCGTATTGATTTTGACACCAACGAAGCAGCTAGCGCTGATTTCGGCGATGAAAGCTTTAGTGCTAATGAGTCAGGCAATGATGGTGCTGGAAGTACACCAAAGACCGCTAAGTCGTCGATCGAACCCGAGGTTTTAGTATTAAATGTAAGAACGCCAGAAGGCGAGCCCATTTCAGGCGCTGCACTATTACCTATGCTATTAACATTAGGGTTTAAATTTGGCGATCAAGACATCTTCCACCGCCACGTAAACTCAAATGGCAAAGGGCCAGTGTTGTTTAGCCTTGCTAACATGTTTAAGCCTGGGGTTTTCGATATTGATAACCTAGAGAACTTTGAAACCCAAGGTATTTCACTGTTTATGATATTGCCTATTGAGGGTGACCCTCATCAAGTGTTTAACATGATGCACAATGCCGCCCGCAAATTGGCAGATGAGTTCGGCGCACAAGTACTTGATGGGCGCCGAAGCGTATTAACGAAGCAGGGCTTACAGCAATACGTCGAGAAAATTCGTGAGTTCGAGCGCAAGCGTATGATTGCGCGCAGCTAGCGTTAATTTATCACTTGCGCCACAATCTTATGGATTATTAATGTAGGTGCAAAAACAAAAAAGGACTTGGCTCATACCCAGGTCCTTTTCTATTGATTAGGGCCTGTTGAGCTTTGATGTACAACTAAAGCTAGCAAGCCATAGCATTGTAGGGTGGCTGTGCGTTTCACAACTTGCTGAAATAGATCAGGTTTTTGCAGCCCATTTGGGACATACAGCGGCTTGGGCGAATAGGCCTTGGCAACGAATTGTAATACTTTTAACTATTTAAACGGCGTGACAACAACTCCATGTCAGATTCTTTAGAACAAGCAAAGCAACAAATAGCAACACTTCGCAACACACTTAATGAGTACAACTATCAGTACTATGTGATGGATGACCCTTCGGTTCCTGATGCAGTATATGATAGAGATATGCAGGCGCTTATTGCGCTAGAAAAGCAATATCCTACGCTTCAAAGCCCGAATTCTCCCAGTCAAAAAGTAGGGGGCGCAGCGTTATCGGCCTTTGAACAAGTTACCCATGATGTTCCTATGCTGTCGCTGGATAACGCCTTTGATGAAGAATCACTGCTTGCCTTCGAAAAACGTTTAAAAGACAGACTAAAAAATTCGGCAACGTTAGATTTTAGCTGCGAACCCAAGCTAGATGGTTTAGCGGTAAGTATTCTGTACGAAAATGGTGAATTAGTGCGTGCTGCAACCCGTGGTGACGGTCAGGTAGGAGAGAATATCACGGCGAACGTGCGTACCATCTCTAATGTGCCGTTAACGCTTCGTGGTGATCATTATCCTGAGCGTGTAGAAGTGCGCGGTGAAGTGTTTATGCCCCGTGATGGCTTTGCAAAACTCAACGAACACCAAAAAGAAACGGGGGGTAAGGTTTTTGCCAACCCTCGTAATGCTGCGGCCGGCAGCTTACGACAGTTAGACTCTAAAATTACGGCCAAGCGCCCGCTGATGTTTTATGCTTATTCGCTAGGCGTAGTGCAACCTGAAAGTTTTGAATTACCCACAACACACAGCGAGCGCCTAAAACAATTGGGTAATTGGGGACTGCCATTGTGCCCTGATATCGATACTGCTGAGGGCGGTAAGGGCTGCTTGGCATACTACAACCACATTCTGGAAAAGCGCGACAGTTTGCCATACGACATTGACGGCGTTGTGTTTAAGGTAAACCGTATTGACCTGCAAAATGCCCTTGGCTTTGTGGCGCGAGCGCCTCGTTGGGCCATTGCACAGAAGTTTCCTGCACAAGAAGAAGTAACTAAGCTACTTGACGTTGAGTTTCAGGTAGGAAGGACTGGTGCGATAACGCCGGTTGCCCGTTTAGAGCCCGTGTTTGTAGGCGGAGTAACAGTATCTAATGCTACTCTTCACAATCAGGACGAAATTTCCAGATTAGGCGTTAAAGTTGGCGACACCGTGGTAATCCGCCGTGCGGGTGACGTTATTCCTCAGGTCGTGTCTGTGGTAGAAGCTAATCGCACAGGTAGCGAAACTGACATTAGCTTCCCAAGCCAATGCCCGGTTTGTGACTCGCAGGTTGAAAAACTACAAGATGAAGCGGTTGCTCGTTGCACCGGTGGACTAATTTGTGCCGCACAACGCAAACAGGCGCTTAAGCATTTTGCTTCGCGTAAAGCATTCGATATTGATGGTCTGGGCGACAAGTTAGTCGATCAGTTAGTTGACGCTGATCTTGTGCACAGTCCCGCCGACTTTTTCACGCTTTCGTTAGGCGATGTTGTTGGGCTGGAACGCATGGCTGAAAAGTCTGCCAGTAAGCTACTGGCATCGCTTGAAGCTTCAAAGCAAACCACGCTTGCCAAGTTCCTATACGCATTGGGGATCCGTGAGGTTGGCGAAGCTACTGCGGCAAACTTGGCTGCGCACTTCGAAACCTTGGAAGCTATTCGCGAGGCGTCGCTTGAAGCACTGGTTGAAGTCCAAGACGTTGGTGAAGTGGTGGCTACCCACATTTTCAATTTCTTTAACGAGTCACACAATACCGATGTTATTGATGCGCTATTAAAAGAAGGAATTAATTGGCCAGCTATTGAAAAGCCAGATTCGGATAATTTGCCTCTTGAAGGCAAAACATGCGTTATTACCGGTACGCTTAGCGAAATGGGGCGTTCTGATGCGAAAGCCCGTTTGCAGTTACTTGGTGCAAAAGTGGCAGGCTCGGTAAGTAAGAATACCGACTTTCTTGTAGCAGGTGAAAAAGCGGGTTCCAAGCTAACCAAAGCACAAGAGCTAGATGTGGAGGTATGGGACGAAGCTGCGCTTATCGCTTTTTTATCAGAGCATGAAAAGTAGCCTGTCTGGCTTAAATTCAATAACAGAGCTCGGCGTAATAGTTTTCCTGAATAAATTAACGCCGAACTCATATTGATTGTTACCAATAAAAAACGCCACTTCTATGAAGTGGCGTTTTTTGTGATTCTTGCTCTGTCTTTTACGGCGTACTTTGTACAGAACGTTGTAAGGGGCTTGAGAAAAGGTAAATATTTCTACAAACCCTCAAGTGTAGGGCTATCACGCTAGTGGGCTTCTTGATTCCGCATTTGTCTGCGTCTTTCCCAGGCTTTTTTCACTTGAAAGCGCCAAACCCAGTTCAAAGAGAAATAACCCGCTAGTCCAAACACGACCGAACAAATTCCACACCCGACTAAAAATGCAGGACCGATAGTATTAATACTTTCTACAACCCACTGCCAACTAAATTGAAATTCAAAATGCTCAGGCTTGGTCCCAAGTACAGTAGTACCAACCTTGTAAGCCCCATAGAATATAGGCGGAATAGTAAATGGGTTAGTCACCCAAACAGTTGCAACAGATAAGGGCAGGTTTGCTCGAAATGGAATAGCTAAACCGGCAGAAAGCCACATTTGAAACGGTACCGGCCAAAACGCGAAAAATAAACCTATGCCAAATGCACCAGATGCAGAACGACGGTTTAAGTGCCAAAGATTAGGCTCGTGCAATACGCTACCAAAAATTTTTAAAGCTTTGTTTTGCTTAATGCTTTGGTGATCTGGCAAAAAACGTCGGATAAATTTCTTAGGCATAAATATCAATGCATCTCGAAAATAAAATCAAAAAAGACAGAAAAAATAACAGTAAACGGAATTGCGCAACATGAATTTGCACCACTCACATTCACTCACTGTCAATTGCTACGTGAAAACATGGTCAATCGTATCACAATTTGCTTAAGCTGTTTTTGCGCTAGCGCAATAAGTGCAGTTTTCTGGCAAAAACTTCCAAGTACTCACAGCATGGCATTGATGATTGCCATTTTAATAATATCTGTGACTATCATTATATTCATTTCGACGACAAAACCCGCTGAACATCATGCATTTCCAGAGGTGCTGCTATGTTGGGCAGTGAGCGGGCTGCTGTCTGGAGTACTTTGGGTGGCGAGTGTAGGGCATTTTTACTACGCTTGGCAACTGCCCCAAGGGAAAATTCAACAAGATGTCACAATTTCAGGTCGAGTTGTGTCGGGGGGATGTGTCTTCGGCACAGCTAGGGTGCTGGAAGCAACTTATCACTATGTTGTCGCTATTGAGTCTGTCAACCGTGAAAGCACCGCGACATTTCTAGACAAGGGTATACTTTCCCCCTTGCCTAAGCGTGTTTTAACTAGCACGTTTAATTTCAAAGCTCGTCTTACTCACCAACGTTATGAATTCCCAAATGATCGAAAAAGCGAAGGCTTAGCCAACAAGAAAATCGCATATGCTCAACAGGGGACTATAGGCGTGCGGCCTCAATCAGTTTCTCCGTCCAAGGTGAAATTAAATTGTTTGCACAACGGCGATACCTTCACCGCAATTGTAAAACTTAAACCTGCATACGGTACGGCTAATCCTGTTGGAGCTAGCCGACAACAGCAGTTGGTTAGCCAATTTATTCATGCAACTGGCTATATTAAGTCAATAGAGCACGATAAAACAAAGCATAATCACTCAGCGCGTTATGAACTTGCTACAACATTGCAGAAGCTAGACCTTGTTCATGAAAAATGGTGGCGCGCATTGCTGATAGGGGAGAAAACGGGCTTTACGTTGGGTGATTGGACGCTGTTACAACGCACCGGCACTGGGCACATGTTTAGTATATCAGGCATGCATCTATCACTTATCGCTGGGGTCTGCTTATTGTTTTTTAACCCCGTTATATTTTTACTCACGCATGTTACAGGCCTATTAGGCAGAGCGAAATATTGGTTAGTACGTTCAGCCTCCATTAACTATCCGGCAACAGGTCGAAAGAACAGAGAGCAGCAAACAAGTAAGATGTTTCAAACCAGCGCGCCAATTAGAGCCTCTGTGCTTTGTGTGCTTGTCGCTGCTTGTTTTTGTTACGCGTTGCTTAGTGGAAGCGCATTGCCGGTTGTGCGTGCGCTGATACTGGTAACTATGGGGAGCGTGCTGTCTCTTTCTCGACATGCATGGCGGCCAGTAAATGTTGCGCTCACAATGCTTACTTTGAGCTTGTTGCTGTTTCCTCTCTCTATATTAAGCGCTAGCTTTTACTTGAGCATAGGGGCTGTACTGTGCATTTGGTTTTTAGTTGTTGTTTGGGGGCTACAGCGAGCACCATGGTATGTGTCTTTGTTTAAACTACAAGTAGCACTTACCGTAATAATGATGCCCCTAACCCTAATATGGTTTGGTAGCGCCAGTTTTGTTGCAGTTGTTACCAACTTAATCGCCTTGCCCGTCATATCGTTACTTTTACCTATTTGTTTAATTTCGTTGTTAGTCCTTCATTTTGCTGAGTTGCCTTTCGCACAACAAGTTACGGGCATGCTTATGCATTACAGTGATGTGTGTTTAGGGTATTTGTTATCGCTTTTGAACGTTCTTAGTCAGTTTTCTGGGAGCGCTATCAATTTTTACGTAAGTAGTGGTGCGGCACTTTGTCTAATTGTCGCTTTTTTTATTTTTCTTTTGCCAACATGGCGGTACAAAGCTATCTGCGTAGCGCTTCTCTTGCTCCCATCGCTAAGCATTTTTCAAAAGTGGTTACCTACCAATGAATCGATATGGGCGCTGCATGTATTTGATGCGGGCCAGGCCAGTGCTATTGCAGTGACTGCGGGAGGTCGGGCTATGATTATTGATTCTGGCGCTCAGTTTAATGGCAATGCTCATACTGCATTGAAACACCTGTTACCTTTTTTAGAAAGTAAGCATATTTCGAATATAGATGTTGTAGTTTATACGCATAGTGACAACGATCATGCAGGTGGGGCATTAGCCATTGGACAACACGCCTTAGCTAAAAAAGCCACTTTCTACACACCAACATTAGGTTGTGAGCGAGGAAAGCGTATACGCTGGCAGAACTTAACAATCAATTTTCTATGGCCGCCAAATGGCAACAAAGAAGACAACAATGCCATGTCGTGTGTGGTTAAAATAACAAGCGACGCTGGTAGCGTGTTAATTCCTGGTGACATTGAGAAAACAAGTGAGTACGCGTTGATAACCCGTGAAATCATGGATGGTTTTTCAGAGGGGGCTTCAATGGATACTTTAGCGAGTTCTACAAATCTAAGTGCCGACATTCTTATTGCGCCGCATCACGGAAGCAAAACATCTTCTACTAATGTTTTTATAGAACACGTTGCACCAAAAGCTGTGATCTTTACGCAAGGTTATGAGAATCGATGGCAGTTTCCTGCGTATGTTGTGGCTAAACGTTACGAGCGTTTGGGCGTAACGCAATATTTAACAAGCTATCACGGATATATAAGCGCAACCTTCGATAAGAATTCTTTCCATATAGATTCCCAACGTGGAACGTTGAATAAACGCTGGTATTTACCAGGCATTACACCGCGACACCTCAAAGACTAAGTAATATCGCCAAATGACAGAAATATTAGCTTGTAACGAAACGAAGATGTACACGAATACCTTTAAATAGGTATGAAGTGGCCACACATTATTCACTTAGTTGGCAGACTAACCAATTTTGCCGCTATATTAGTGAATTAGAGCGAGAACGAGTACAATACTTCCAACGCGTTTTTGTTAACGTTTCAAACAGGTTAAAAAAACTACATGCAACAAGCCGACAACTCGGATTATCAAATTAAGCGCTTTTTACAGTATCTTAAAGCGTATAAAGTGCCTTTCGTTTTTGCCATCATCGGTATGATTGGTTATTCCGCGGTAGATACCTTCGTATTTTCCCAGCTTCAGCCAATGATTGACGAATCACTGGGGAAAAACGACCATGACTATCTACGTCTAGCCGCATATGCGATTGTGCCGCTCTTTTTGTTACGCGGTGTTTTCAACTTTTTAGGTAGTTACACGCTAAGCTGGATTGGTGCTCAGGTGGTAATGCGCATGCGCCAGCAGTTGTTTGAAAAATACATTCATCTTCCAGTGGCATTTCACGATAATCATGCGGTTGGCGGGCTTATCAGTAAAGTCACCTACGACACAGAGCAAGTGGCTAATGCATCTGGTAAGGCGCTGCTAACATTGGTGAGGGAAGGCGCACTGGTCATCGGTTTGCTGTGTGTCATGTTCTATTACTCATGGCAGCTTTCTCTCATATTTCTTTTAATTGGCCCGATTGTGGCGGTGATTGTTTCTATCGTCAGTAAGCGTTTTCGCGTTGTAAGCAAAAACATTCAACAATCAATGGGCAACCTAACATCGTCGGTAGAGCAAGCGGTGAAAGGTCACAAAGTTGTGATCATGTTTGGCGGTCAAGAAATAGAGCAAAAGCGTTTCGAGCAGAAAAACAATCACAACCGTCAACAGTCAATGAAGCTGAATGTCACCTCTATTTTGAGTGTGTCTTCAATACAGGTAATAGCGTCAATTGCCCTTGCAGTCGTTCTGTTTATTGCCAGCACGCCCGGTATGCTTGAAAAGCTTACAGCAGGCGTATTTATTAATGTGGTCTTTTGTATGGTGATGCTGCTTAAACCTCTTAAACAGCTCACTACCATTAATAACCAATTTCAAAAAGGTATGGCAGCCTGCGCCAGTATTTTTGAAATTCTTGATGAAGCAGACGAAGAAGATAAAGGGAAAACCAAAGTAGAGCGCGCAACAGGAAAAATTGAATTTGACGACGTTACATTCTCTTATCCAGGAAAACAGACGCCCGCGTTATCTAAGGTGAGCTTTATCGCAAACCCTGGGCAGTCGATTGCTTTGGTAGGGCGCTCGGGAAGTGGTAAATCGACGATCTCGTCGCTGCTTACACGCTTTTATGTACCGCAAGAAGGTGAAATTCGCTTGGATGACACGGCGCTCAACGATATTGATCTTAAAGATCTGCGGGCGCAGTTCGCCGTGGTATCGCAAAACGTTACGCTATTTAACGATACCATAGCTAACAATATTGCTTATGGTGCGCGCCAAAACGTATCACGTAAAGACATCGAGAATGCGGCAAAGATGGCGCATGTTGAAGAGTTCTTATCGAACTTGCCTGATGGGTTAGATACGATTATTGGTGAAAACGGCTTAATGCTTTCTGGTGGTCAGCGTCAGCGTATTGCCATTGCGCGGGCGATACTCGCTGATGCTCCCATACTTATTCTTGACGAAGCGACATCTGCCCTTGATACAGAATCTGAGCGTTTGATCCAAGACGCATTAGAAACGCTGCAAAAACGATGCACCAGCATTGTTGTGGCGCACCGCTTGTCTACTATCGAAAACGCAGATTGCATTATGGTCGTGGAGCAGGGGCGCATTATTGAAAAAGGCAAACACAACGAACTGCTTGAAAAAGGTGGTCACTACGCGCAACTGCACGCGTTGCAATTTGGTGAGACTAAGTGAGTCAATTACAAAGTAAAACCAAGCACGATAAATGGTATTTCGGCCATCCTTTAGTGTGGCTGCTCTCACCATTTGCGCTGCTGTTCTACTTTATTTCAGCAATTCGCCGATTACTTTTTAAAATTGGACTCAAAAAGGCCTTTAAGGCTAATGCTCCCGTGATTGTCGTTGGCAACATATCAGTGGGCGGCAACGGCAAAACGCCAGTCGTATTAGCTTTAGCCGATTATTACCAGAAGCAGGGCATTAAGGTCGGTATTTTAAGTCGTGGTTATGGCGCTAAATCATCAGAATACCCGCGATTAGTGAAAGGCGAAGATGATGCGTCTGAAGTGGGTGACGAACCTCGTTTACTGGCCATTAGAAGCCAGTGCGACGTTGTTATCGATCCAGTCCGCGCGCGCGGAGCCGCGTACTTAAGTGACGAATTACACTGCGATTTAATTATTTGTGATGACGGCCTTCAACATTACGCGCTTCATCGCGACGTTGAAATTGTAGTGATGGACGACAGAAAATTAGGCAGTGGTTATTTGCTGCCGATGGGGCCCCTTCGCGAAGGACAATGGCGCCTTGGTACCGTTGATGCGCTAGTACATAATAGCCGTTCAATGCCGACATTTAGCCATGCTGTAGCGCCTCAATATTTAATGACCTTAGTAGCAGGGGACTTCACCTCTGTTTCAAACAGAGTAGGAACCAGTCCCCTTGAAGAGATACAAAAAGTGCCGTGCAGCGCAATTGCTGGAATAGGTTCACCTCAGCGTTTTTTCTCTCAGCTTAAAGAAATGGGTATTCAGCTTTCTTCGGCTACACCGCTGGCGGATCACCATGCGATCACACGGTCAGACATACCGAATGGCAGAGTGTTAATGACAGAAAAAGATGCCGTTAAAGCTGCACCTTTTGCTCATAACGACTGCTGGTTTTTACCTGTTACCGCGCATTTAGCGCCAGACTTTTTTAATTTAGTAAATGTGAAACTTGCCAAGGCAGGTTTGAAGATCAACCGAGACGGACAGGAATAATAACAATGGCCTTTGATAAAAAGCTTTTAGAAGTTTTGGCTTGCCCAGTGTGTAAGGGAAAATTAGTTCTGAGTGATGATAGCACCCAGTTAGTGTGTCGATTTGATAGATTGGCTTTCGATATTAAAGATGGCATCCCTGTATTAATCGAAAGTAAAGCAACAGCATTGTCGTTAGACGATGTCGACGCAACACGGTAATAAAACGTTAAACTAAGTGGTAAATAAGGGCGAAATAAAGTTATGTCATTTACAGTTGTGATCCCTGCTCGATACGGCTCAAGTCGGTTTCCTGGCAAACCCTTAGCGCTTATTGACGGAAAGCCGATGATTCAACATGTGGTTGAACGTGCTGAAGAAGCTGGAGCGGATAACGTCATTGTTGCCACGGACGATGAACGTATTCAAAACGTCGTGCTAGGTTTTGCTCAAGTATGCATGACGTCTGTCGACCACCAATCTGGAACAGAGCGTATTGCCGAGGTTATCGAAAAAGAAGGCATTGCGAGTTCTACTATTGTGGTTAACGTGCAGGGGGATGAGCCGTTTATTCCCGCCGAAAACATCAGGCAGGTTGCAGATAATCTTGCCAATGCGCCTCAGTGCCAGATGGCTACGTTATCTACGCCTATTGAACGTGTTGAGGATGTGTTTAACCCCAATATCGTTAAGGTGTTGGTAAACGAAAAGGGTGAGTCTATCTATTTTTCACGTTCTCCTATTCCTTTTGAACGCGATCACATGATGGCAAACCCGCAATCTGCAAATACGTCGCTGTACAAACGCCATATAGGTATTTATGCCTATCGTGCTGAATACGTTAAGCAATATGTTGCCTATGCGCCTAGCTCTCTGGAGCAAATTGAATCCTTAGAACAGCTTCGAGCCATATGGTATGGCGATAAGATTCACTGTGAGGTGGCGATAGCGCCACCGCCAGTTGGAATTGATACCCCAGAAGATCTAGAACGTCTTTTAAAGACTATAAGTTAATAAGAAATGAGTGCTGAAATAGGGCTGACGCTTTGTAGTAAATTAGCAACAAGCCTTATTTAAACAGCCAGTTCTTATAAAAGGTGAGTGAAACCTTTTAAACGCATACACATAGTAACAAGGGAACCGTTATGAACGTAGTTATTACCGGTGGCAACAGAGGCATAGGCCTTGCGCTTACCAAGCAATATAAAGCACGTGGTGCGAAAGTTTATGCTACCTGTCGAAACAGTTGCGACGAGCTAAACAGTGCAGGTGTGACAATCATCAAAGGTGTGGACGTATCCCAACCAGACATGCTGGCTGAAAAGCTTGCACCTTTAATGGACGTTAACATCGATTTGCTCATTAATAATGCCGGAGTGCTCGGACGCGAGAGTATTGACGATTGGGATCCAAATACTATCGATTATCAATTTAGGGTTAATGCATTAGGTCCACTGTTAGTTACTCAAACACTATTACCCGCAATGGCAAAAGACGGTAAAATTGCCATGATTACCAGCCGCATGGGTTCAATGACAGACAATGGTTCAGGCGGCTACTATGGCTACCGAATGTCCAAAGCCGCACTAAACTCGGCGGGAGTTTCCATGGCGAATGATTTGAAGCCAAAGGGAATTGCAGTAGGTATTTTCCATCCTGGATTCGTTCAAACAGAAATGGTGAATGGAGCGGGAGATATAGATGCTGATACCTGTGCTGAACGCTTGTCACAACGCATAGATGAGCTAAATGTATCTAACGCAGGTCGTTTCATCCATTCAAATGGTGATGAGTTGCCTTGGTAGGTTTAATGTTGGCTTGCCACAAACTCCATCAATAATGCATCACACCAAAAGAGCGCTTACGAAAAGCGCTCTTTTACTTTTAAACTACACCTGTCTTTAACTGCACGTGTCTTTAACTACACGTGTTCTTAACTACATGATTCCAATGCGCCCTAGCTTTAGCGCGTTAAATCATACGTATCGATTATTTGCTCAATAGACCCGTCTTTTAGACGAGCGCTAAGGGCTTGGTTAAACTCTGGAAATAGTGATGCGCACTTTGATTTGGCGGAGATAGCAAAATGTACATTGTTTGAAGATATCGGTGACTGGCTTATTCGCATGCCGTCATTTTCTGGGTCGTTCAAGTGGCTTAGTGCTGCGCTTTGTGGTGAAACTGCGTAGTCAGCGCGATGTCGACGCATCATTTCATACATTTTGTCGTGGTCTTTAACTTCGATAATATTCAAGTTTGATTTAATGCTATCGAATTTTTCACCTAAGCTTATTCCTCGAGGCATCACACCAATATATTGCGCAAGTGCGTTAAGCGAAAGGTCGGTACCTCGCGTTTGAGAAAGTGAAGGAGAGAGCACAACGTAAACCTCTTCTGCTGCAAACGGTGCGGTGATAAGCCATTTTCGACTACGAGCTTCGTTCCAATAGTTTCCCGCCAAAATATCAAGCTCGCCCGCGTCGAGTTTGGATTCTATTCGTTTCCAGGGAAGCCCGGTTTCTATCTTTAGTGCGACACCTAAATCCCGTGCTAGCAGGGTTAAAACGTCAAATGCTATCCCCGTAGCTTTCAACCTTCCTTCAAACTCGTTAAATGCGTAGGGAAACCACTGTTGTGCTCCCGCGGTGTGTAAAGTCTTACACTCTGTACTGGCAAGTGCACGAGGGTTGAATACGAAAGTCAAAATGAGCACTATGCCAAATGACAAGATGTGGCGGGAAGAGTGTTTCAGTTTGGAGTAGGGTAACATTGCCATATTTTATTCACGTACCACAGAAGATGGCATTGATAGTTTTACTTGTTTAATTATGTATAGTGTCTGTTATACATAAAACCCTATCGACTGGCAATTAGCCGATAGGGTTACAAAAATAACGAATAGATGACTTTCGAGTATAGACTGCAGTTAATCGAAAGTTACAGCGCGGGATCAGCGCCTTCGTCTTCTTCGTCTTGGTCTTCAGACAATACTGCCCATACGTCGTGTTCGTTAGCGTGAATAACTTCAGCCCATACACGATCGCCAGGTTTTACGTCATAAACACCGTTTAAATGAACCAGACCATCAACTTCCGGTGCGTCTGCATAGGTACGGCCGACGGCACCTTCAGCATCAACGCTGTCGATAACAACTTGATATTCGTTACCGATTCTCGCTTGAAGTCGCGCTGCGCTTATTTCGCCCTGTACTTCCATAAACCGTGCAAGGCGAGCTTGTTTCACTTCTTCTGGCACTGGGTCGGGGAGGTCATTTGCTCTTGCACCTTCAACAGGGGAATAGGCGAATGCACCAACACGATCAAGCTGCGCTTCGCGAAGGAAGTTCAATAACTCTTCAAACTCTTCTTCCGTTTCGCCCGGAAAGCCGACGATGAATGTCGAACGAATGACTAATGATGGGCACTGTTCACGCCACTTTTTAACGCGCTCAAGAACACGTTCAGCGCTACCAGGGCGTTTCATTAACTTAAGAATACGTTTGTTGGCGTGTTGAAACGGAATATCCAAGTAAGGAAGGATTTTACCTTCGTTCATCAGTGGAATTAGGTCATCGACATGCGGGTAAGGGTACACGTAATGTAATCGGACCCAAATGCCCATTTCGCCCAGCTTTTCACACAACTGTTGCATGTGTGCTTTAACCGGCATGCCGTTCCAAAAGCCCGTTCTGTGCTTAACATCAACACCATAGGCGCTAGTGTCTTGTGAAATAACCAATAGCTCTTTAACACCAGCATCTTTCAAACGCTTAGCTTCATCGAGTACGTTACCCACTGGGCGGCTGACAAGGTCGCCACGCATAGAAGGAATGATACAGAATGTGCAACGGTGGTTACAGCCTTCTGAAATCTTTAAATAAGCATAATGACGAGGCGTTAATTTTACACCATGGTCAGGGATCAGATCTTCAAACGGATTGTGCTGGGGTTTTGGAAGATGATCGTGTACTTGCTCAACTACCGTTTCGTAGGCATGAGGCCCCGTGATAGCCAGTACATTTGGATGAAGCTCTCTAATTTCGTCTTCTTTAACACCTAAACACCCAGTAACGATAACTTTGCCGTTTTCTTTAAGTGCTTCGCCTATGGTGTCTAATGACTCTTCTACCGCCGCGTCAATGAATCCACAGGTGTTAACGATAACCAAGTCGGCATCGTTGTAGGTAGGGACTACGTCATAACCTTCGGTGCGAAGTTGAGTAAGAATACGCTCTGAATCAACTAAGTTCTTAGGGCAACCTAAGCTAACAAAACCAATTCTGCTGCCATTGCTTTGTTGCGAAGGTTTGTTGTCACTTAATACCTTCACTGGCGTTTCTAGCGTGGTGGTTTTATTTACTACTTTGTTTGGATTAAACGTTTCTACTGTCATCTAAAATATCACCTGGAAAATGACTGAGCTTAAAATGGCCGCGGATTATACAGGAAAACACGCTTGTACGCAGTATATATAATTAGCGACCAAGATATAAATTATTGACGCATTCTCACAGTACAGCTGTAATTTAGGCACTAAATGTGAAAACAAGTTTAAACGGCCACGGGTTTCATTGTAAAAGCGGCACGAACAAGGTTTAAAAATACCTTACTCACCCCCACATTTATCACTTCTTGAAAATAAACATTATCAGAGTTGAATGCGCTTTAGGGTTCAAATTAATAAAATAGAAGTGAATGCATGCTTAAATTACCGCTAACTTTTTATGATGAGTCAGGGCGAATTCTACCTCCCCGTTGGCTTTACAGCGTGTTTATACTTCTATGCATTGACTGGCTCGCGTTCGTCTTTTCTCTGGCTTCCCGCACTCAAACTAGTGAGCTACTTACGTTCTTTTACCCACAAAAAGAAACGTTAGGGTTGGGGTTAGCGGCAAGTTTACCTGTGTTAATTGCGTTATCTTTGGTTAGTCAACGAGATCGCTTATGGAAAAAAGGCTTTTTAGCATGGCGCCGATGGGTTATTCCGCTGGCTCAATTGGGGGTGTTGGCATTGTTGAGTGTTCAGCTTTACTACGCTATGCATCATCACTGGGGGTTTGAAACTATTACGGGTGTAAAAATCGTTTTTTACAGTATAGCCTTGTACGCAATTTCAAAAAGTCGTCATTTAAAGTGGATGGTAGAGGATTGGGAAACACCTAACCCCTGAACCTCATTCTCCAAAAACATCTTTATTGGAAATAGATTTAATGCACTCAATTGAACAGACGTTAAACTGAGTGCAAAATCTGTGAGAACGTTAGTGGCTGCGTAAGTGGTTCCCCAACGCCTGTTCATAGTAGGCAAATACGCTGATTTGACTGTCGTTAACCAGACGTTCATAGCAAATACCCGCTAAGGCATAGGTATTTTCACCAACCTGCAGAAAAACGGCAGGTGCTTTAGGATTTGACTGATCGTAAATCCATTCACCATCTAGCTGCGCTTTTAAAATTTCTCCAACATAAGCGCCAAAGATATTACAGATGGTGAACACTGCTTCATCTTCTAACGCTAAATCGTGATATTTATCTACGAAACTAAGTAAAATGTCGTCCACCAGTGCTACGCTAGCGGGTGAGTGGTCGAGTACAATATCGAACTCATCAGCTGCTGTTACCACAGCATCCTTCGCGCAATCTGCCATTAATTTATTGAGTTCATCAGGTGACATGTTGTTCTCCTTCTCACCGATACTTTTGGTATAACAAGCTAACGCTTAAAAAGTCGTTAAGACAAGGTGTTATAAGTTTTTGACTATTGTGCGCAAGTTATCGGCCAAAGTCTATTTTTGTCCAGTTAATCTATTGATTACACTTGCAGCGGCAAACATACCAAAGGTGGCGGTTACCGTGATCACAGCACCAAAGCCGCCTGCACAGTCTAGTCGAGTACCACCTTCCATTGCAGATTTGTTGTAACAAACCGAGCCGTCTGGTTGTGGGTAGCGCAATTGCTCTGTTGAATAGATACACTCAACGCCAAAGCGGCGTTTTGGGTTTTTACTAAAATTATAGTTACGTCTAAGCTCACTGCGTAGCTTAGCTGCTAGGGGGTCTTGTGTTGTTTTAGCTAAATCGCCTTTAGTGACTTGAGTTGGGTCTATTTGACCGCCCGCACCGCCAACCGTAACAATGGGAATTTTGTTGCGTTTACAGTGAGCTATCATCGCCGCTTTAGCGCGAATACTGTCAGTGGCATCGACTACAGCGTGCATTTCTTTGGTTAAAAGCGTGGCCGTATTTTCTGGAGTGACAAAATCCTCAATACAATTCACTTTGCAAGCAGGATTTATCAAGTGAATTCTCGATGCAATGGCGTCGACCTTTGCTTCTCCTATGGTATTGGAAAGCGCGTGAATTTGACGATTTGTATTAGTTACGCAAACATCGTCTAAATCAATAAGGGTTATAGTACCAATGCCCGAACGAGCTAGTGCTTCTGCAGTCCAACTTCCCACACCGCCAATGCCGACTACAGCCACATGACTGTTGGCTAAATTATTAGTTTGCTGTGCGCCATACAAACGCACAATACCGCCTAAACGTGGATCATCAGACATGTTTCACTTCACTTAAAAATAAACTAACTCAAAGGCGTGTGTTCACACAAAAACGTGCAAGTACGCTAGCAGGGCGCGCATCATCTCAAAAGTGGACACTAAAGATCAATACACTCCAGTTTTTTCGAATAATAAATCCGATTTTAAGCGACATACGTTCTACCCAATACATGTTTAAATGAATTCATTGTTTAATGAAGTAATAAAAAGGGGCAGGCATATGGGCTTACTCGTTGATGGAAAATGGCAAGACAAGTGGTACGACACCAGCAAAAATGGTGGGAAATTTGAGCGCCAAGCATCTAAATTTCGTGACAAAGTCAGTAACGAAGATAGTTCCACGTTTCCCGCTGAATCTGGTCGCTATCATCTTTATGTCTCGTTAGCTTGTCCTTGGGCCCACAGAGCGCTCATATTTAGAAAGTTAAAGGGATTGGAAGCGCATATTGATGTTTCGGTGGTACACCCTGAGATGCTTGATCAAGGCTGGGAGTTTAAAGATTACCCAGGTTCAACGGGGGATAAGCTTTATAACTTTGATTATGCCCATCAAATTTATACTAAGGCAGAACCTGAGATAACCACCCGTGTCACTGTTCCAATCCTTTGGGATAAACGAACAGAAACTATCGTTAATAATGAATCAGCTGAAATTATTCGTATTTTTAACAGTGGGTTTAATTCACTGACTAATAATGAAGACGATTATTATCCTAACGCCCAACGTGAAGAAATTGATGCCATCAACAATATGGTGTATCACGACATAAATAATGGCGTGTATAAAGCTGGATTTGCTACAACGCAAGAGGCCTATGAAGAGGCAGTAACTGCATTGTTCTGCGCGCTAGATAGGGTTGAAGAAAGGTTGAGTAAACAACGTTATTTGGTTGGCAGCAAAATAACAGAAGCTGACTGGCGCTTATTTACCACGCTGATACGCTTCGACGCTGTGTATCACGGGCACTTTAAATGCAATAAAAAACAAATTGCAGACTATCCAAATATTTACGGCTATATGAAAGAACTTTATCAAGTTCCGGGTGTTGCTGAAACGGTAAACTTCGACCATATCAAAAGGCACTATTACTACAGCCATACTATGATAAATCCAACCCAGGTAATCCCCGTTGGGCCAGAGCAAGATCTTATGTCGCCTCACGGTCGCGATATAATGGGACGTTGAAGCACCCAAGGTTGGTAATACAAAAAGCTAAACGTGAAGCTCGTAAAAGATAGTGAAGGTTAAGATTTAAGGTAGATACACATTATGTCAGTGGAAGTGAGTGAACAAAAATCGATAGAGAAAGTGGTTACAGGTATGCCAACAAGTGATGGCGCGGGCGTGTCCCTTACTCGTATTATCGGACAACCTGATCTACCTCGCCTCGATCCCTTTTTAATGTTGGATTTTTTTGGTTCATATAATCCAGGTGAATACATTGCTGGTTTTCCACCACATCCTCACCGAGGTTTTCAGACAGTTACTTATATGCTTGCAGGAAAAATGCGCCATAAAGACTCTGTAGGCAATGAGGGGGTTATTGATGCTGGTGGCATTCAATGGATGAACGCGGGTCGAGGCATAATACATGAAGAAATGCCAGAGCAGGAGGAGGGCTTGTTACAAGGCTTTCAGCTGTGGGTGAATCTTCCGGCCGCAGAGAAAATGTCAGCGCCGAACTATCAAGACATACAGCCAGATAGTGTGCCTACAGTACACATTCAAGATGCAGTAATCAAAGTGTTAGCAGGTGAAATTGACGGTGTGAAAGGGCCTGTGAAGACAACGGCGGTTGCTCCTACTTTTTTAGACGTTGCACTACGAAGCGGGAGTTCGGAAATTACACTGGGTTCGGATGAAGCTGCCTTTATTTATGTGTACGAGGGAAGCGTGGTCATTAATAGCGGCGAACTTAGCATAGAAACAATTGTGTCGCAGGGAGAGCTGGGTGTTTTGTCACAAAGTGGCAAGCAGCTATCTGTATCCGCTGATACGGGTTGTAAGTTTATAGTGGTCTCAGGTAAACCTATTGAAGAGCCTGTGGTCCAATATGGGCCTTTTGTAATGAACACTCAGCAGGAAATTGTTCAGGCATTTAACGATTACCAAAGCGGTTCATTAGCAAAGTAGATACAAGGTTTGCCTGTTTTGATTCGACTATGGGTAATTATCTATGTGGACTGTTATTAGACTGGGCTTTTAATCAATACCTCTTCATTAGGTTCAGCAACGAGTAGCACTGCCAATGCATTTTGAAAGCGTCGCCGAAAAACACGTGCTATCACTTTTAGAATTTGAGCGTAGTAACAAAGCCTATTTTGAATCGTCTATAGCACCAAGAGAGGCAGCGTTCTATTCATTGGATGGCGTTGGCTACCACATTAGCGAATTGCTTTACTTACAACAGCAGAAAAGAGCTTGGGGTTTTGTGCTTGTTGATGAGCAACGAAATAACCAGATTGTAGCGCGTGCTAACATCAAAAATAGAGCAGGCGACAAGGCGGAAATCGGCTATCGAGTTGCAGAGAAGGATTGTGGAAAAGGCATTGCTTCTCGCTGCGTCTCATTTTTAATTGAGGAGGCCAAAAGCATGGGCATAAAATTGCTCACTGCTGAAGTCATGGATAATAACGCCGCTTCTGAAAGAGTCCTTATCAAGAATGGTTTTAGTCCAAAGCTGTGCTTTCGCCGAAAGTATCGTCATCAAGGCGCTTTCCATAACAGTATCTACTTCGAACTCGCGCTTTAAACTTATCGATTGAAAACAGCGTGAGCAAAACGTTGTGCTGTTTAAATTGAATTAGTAATTCACTCCCTCTAATGATTTAATATCGGTATGTATAATCTCTTTTACGACGATAACAAAGGGGCGTATGCGCTTTTTTGTTGTAAAAAACGATAATGTAATCATAAATAGTTAAAACACAGGGAATTTCGATCCAAATGGCAACCCCAATTACCTGCTTTAAAGCGTACGATATTCGTGGCGAATTGAACTCACAACTGACTGAAGATGTAGCGTATCGAATTGGCTATGCTTTTGCGCAAGAATTAAATGCGAAAACTGTTGTTGTTGGTAGTGATGTGCGTCTTACGTCAACACCATTAAAATTAGCGTTAAGCGCGGGTCTAATCGATGCTGGTGCAACAGTGACAGATATTGGCATGGCAGGAACAGAAGAAATTTACTTCGCTACCAAACACCTTGGCGTTGATGGTGGTATTGAAGTAACGGCAAGTCATAATCCCATTAATTACAACGGTATGAAACTAGTGAAGTCAGGCTCTGTTCCAATTAGTGGCGACACAGGCCTAAACGCGATAAAAGAGAAAGCGGAAGCACTAGAAGATAGCTTCGTGTCAGAGCGATTAGCACACTACACTGAGGGTGCGTTGATTGATGCTGATGCGTTTTTTAACGGTACGGCCCATGTAAAAGAAGACAAGCTTTCTGAGACCGATAAATATGCGGTTAAATCGTGTATGTCTGACTATGTTTCTCACATGCTTTCTTACGTTAATTTGAGCAATTTTACGCCGTTAAAAGTGGTGGTTAATGCAGGTAATGGTGCCGCAGGCCCCGCGCTAGACGCTATTGAAAAAGAAATGAAAGTGCAGGGTGTTCCGATAGAGTTTGTTAAAGTACATCACAATGCTGATGGTACATTTCCAAACGGCATCCCCAATCCATTGTTACCTGAAAACCGTGCTGACACGGCTGACGCTGTTAAAGCGTCGGGAGCTGATTTTGGCATTGCATGGGATGGTGATTTCGACCGTTGCTTCTTGTTTGACGCTGATGGTGAATTTATTGAAGGGTATTATATCGTTGGCTTGCTTGCTGAAGCCTTTATCGAGAAAAACACCGACAGTAAAATCATTTATGACCCTCGCGTATACTGGAATACAGAAGATATCGTAGCGAATGCAGGTGGTACACCTATTAAGTCGAAAACCGGCCATGCGTTCATTAAGGAGCGTATGCGCAAAGAAGATGCGGTCTATGGCGGTGAAATGAGTGCGCACCATTACTTTAGAGATTTTGCCTACTGTGATTCAGGCATGATCCCTTGGTTGTTAATTGCCGAATTGGTGTGTGTGAAAAAGCAAACACTAGCGAGTATGGTAAAAGCGCGAATTGAAGCGTTTCCATCTTCTGGTGAAATTAACAGTAAACTAAAAGATGCTGACGCAGCGCTGGAACGCGTTACAAGTAAATATCAGCCACTAGCCAGCGTAATCGATACTACCGATGGCTTGGGTCTGGAGTTTGGTACTTGGCGCTTTAATTTACGTAAATCGAATACTGAGCCAGTTATTCGTTTAAACGTTGAAAGTAAAGGCGACATTGCGTTGATGGAACAAAAAACCGAAGAGCTACTTTCGCTTATTCGCGCTGAATAACCACGGTACTTTTCGTTAATAACGCTAGATAAGTAAGAAACGAAGGCGATAATATAGCGATATTATCGCCTCTTTTGTTTTCGAGATTTAAACCTGTTAAACCTCAATTTATCAATTGCTTATAAGGGTTATGCGTAACCTTGTTGCTTGAGTTAGAGACTCGCTTAAGCACCGCAGGCTTTTGCCTCTATTACTTTTTTGCAATTAACTAATGTCATGCCTTTAACGCTAAGCTGTTAGTAGTAACGTTATACGAGCAAGTAAATCATCCAGGCGTGACAGATAACAACGACACTTGTTAATCCCATCCGCAAGCTTATGTAACTTACAATCTGCTCTTTAGGAAGACTAAGGATAAACTTGTCGTAAATAAGTACGGCGACGTAGCTTAGCGATAAAACGCCAAACACCTTCACGTCGTGAGAGAACACTAAACACAACCACCCAATTATGGTCGGCAACATAGCGACTAACATTTGCTTGTCGTAACGTTGATTACTTATTGCGTCCCACCAATGGATACCACCAAAGAAAGATAATAGCACGGCTGAGTATTGGACAAAGTAAACGGCGCTTTGTGTAAGCGATAACAGGTTAAGCTGATAAGCCAGTGGCATAGCCACAAAAGGAATGAGACCGGCAATACCTAGAAAAACCGCTGAATAGGGCATTGTTGTTCCTTGAAGTAATCTTGTATAAACAAAAATAGCGCCTTAAAGGCGCTATTTTTACTATTAAGCGTAATACTTAGTTCAGTATTTACTAATTTACTACTTAATTGGCGTGTACTTACGCTGGTTATGACCAGTGTAAAGCTGACGAGGACGACCAATTTTTTGTTTAGGATCGCTCATCATTTCATGCCAGTGTGAAATCCAACCTACTGTACGAGACAGGGCAAAAATACACGTAAACATGTTAGTTGGAATACCAATCGCTTTAAGTACGATACCAGAATAGAAGTCTACGTTCGGGAACAGTTTCTTCTCTGCGAAGTACGGGTCACTCAACGCAATCTTTTCTAGTTCCATCGCTACTTCTAGTAGTGGATCTTTTACGTTAAGCTCGCTTAATACTTCGTGACAGCTTTCACGCATTACTGTTGCACGTGGATCGTGGTTCTTATAAACACGGTGACCGAAGCCCATAAGACGGAATGGGTCATTCTTGTCTTTAGCGCGTGCAATAAACTCAGGAATACGATCAACTGTGCCAATTTCTTCTAGCATGTTCAGACATGCTTCGTTTGCACCACCATGAGCAGGACCCCAAAGTGAAGCAACACCAGCAGAGATACATGCATATGGGTTCGCACCAGAAGAACCGGCAAGACGAACGGTAGACGTTGAAGCATTCTGTTCGTGGTCTGCGTGAAGCGTAAAGATACGGTCCATCGCGCGCTCAACAGCTGGGCTGATTTGATATTCTTCTGCTGGTACAGAGAACATCATGTTCAGGAAGTTAGCTGCATAGCTTAAGTCGTTTCGTGGATAAACAAACGGCTGACCTACATTGTACTTGTAGCACATAGCAACAAGAGTAGGCATTTTAGCAATTAGACGGTGCGCGCTGCGAATGCGCTGTTCTTCATTAGAAACGTCTAAATCGCTGTGGTAGAACGAAGACATCGCGCCAACGGTACCACATAGCATTGCCATAGGGTGGGCGTCGTTGCGGAAACCATGGAAGAACATGTTAATTTGTTCATGTACCATGGTGTGACGAGTAATTGTCTCTTTAAATTCTTCGTACTGTTCTTTTGTTGGTGCATCACCGTGAAGAAGCATGTGACAAACTTCCAAGTAGTCTGCGTCACGCGCTAGTTCTTCGATAGGGAAACCGCGGTGTAATAATACACCTTGAGCGCCATCAATGTAGGTAATTGAAGACTCGCAAGATCCTGTCGCCATAAAACCTGGGTCGTACGTGAAATAACCGTGCTGGCCTAACGTACGGACATCGATTACATCTTGTCCTTCGGTGCCAGACAAGATAGGAAGCTCGATTTCCTTACCGCCGGCTTTAAGAATGGCTTTCTGATCTGCCATAAAATGCTCTCCTCAGAATGGTTCTGTTTGCAGCGAAAACGGACGAAAATATCCGCTTCGTTGGGAAAAGTGGGCGTATTTGTACTTTATTATGCACCAACAAGTCAATTTAATTGCATATTTGCACAATAAATATTCCGAATTGCTTAAAAAAATACTAGCAATCAGATAACGATTAATTAACTCGTTGGGATTTCACTTTGCCCGATACGGTGCAATTATCAATGGCTTTTCGATAAAGGTAAACCACCGAACGATAAATATCTTAACAGGTTAGTTTAAAAAGTAACCTTTTGATGAGGAATAAATACGCATACAGATTAAAAGTGCTTAATTTCTCGTTGTTATGCATAGTTATTCCATTTAGCTGCTGGTAAACTTCTTAACACTGTAATTGCGCTCGTTTAACCGAGTTGCGCTCAATTTTGATCTCTTTTTATTCAAAATAATTATCTTAAAAGTGTATATAGCGACTAAAGTCTTACTACGGCACAAAAAATTGTAATTATATACTACGCTGGATATACTCAGCGGTGCTTTGGAAATGGAATAATTATTCTGTTACAGGCATTAAAGAATAATTCACAAATTGTTAACAACTCAATGGATGAGGCAATTAACAGGTTAAAAATCGAATTCACTTACTCAGGACATAATAAAGGTAAGAAATTCATTATCCCCTACGGATTAAACAGGCATACATTGTGAAAAAGCAAAGACCAGTAAATTTAGAACTCAATACTATTAAATTTCCGCCCTCTGCTATTTCGTCAATTCTCCACCGTGTAACCGGTGTTGCAATGTTCTTCGCGCTACTTTTTGTTATCTGGGCATGGGCAGTTTCTGTTCATTCGCCTGAAGGTTTCGCGGACGTACAAGCAATCATGGACGGTTTCTTTGGAAAATTTGTCGCAATTGGCACAGCTTCAGCGCTGACATATCACATTCTAGGCGGCCTAAGACACGTTGTTATGGATTTAGGTCACTGGGAAGAATTAGAGTCGGGTAACACAAGTGCAAAAGCAGTAATCGCACTTTGGGTTGTACTGACCGTAGTATTGGGAGTTGCATTATGGTAACCAACCAAGCAAGCATTAAGCGTGACGGCGTACAAGACTACGTTTCACTTCGCGCTACAGCAGCAATTATTTTCGCGTACTCGGTTTTCATGGCGTGGTTCTTTATTACCACCGATAACCTAACGTTTATCGAATGGCGAGGGTTGTTCTCTGGCCTGGCTATGAAAGTTTTCACATTGGCAGCACTAGTAGCAGTGATGATCCACGTGCGCATCGGCCTTTGGCAGGTGCTTACAGACTATGTTAAATCAGCAGGTCTGCGCGCAGGACTACAATATATCTTAAATATCATCGCATTCGGCTATGTAGCTGTTGGCCTATTCGTATTGTGGGGAGTGTAAAATGAGTTTACCCGTTCACGAGTTTGATGCAGTAGTAATTGGTGCCGGCGGTGCAGGTATGCGCGCAGCACTACAGATTTCGCAGTCTGGTAAATCATGTGCACTGTTATCAAAAGTATTTCCAACCCGTTCTCATACTGTGTCTGCTCAAGGTGGTATTACTGTAGCACTTGGTAATTCACACGAAGACAATTGGGAATGGCACATGTATGACACCGTTAAGGGTTCTGATTATATCGGTGACCAAGACGCTATCGAATACATGTGTAAAACTGGTCCAGAAGCAATTATCGAAATGGAAAATATGGGTCTACCATTTTCTCGTTTCGAAAACGGTAAAATCTACCAGCGTCCTTTTGGCGGTCAGTCTAAGAACTTTGGTGGCGAGCAGGGCGCTCGTACAGCAGCTGCAGCTGACCGTACTGGTCACGCGCTTCTACACCTTCTTTACCAGCAAAACGTAAAGAACAAAACAAAAGTTTTCTCTGAGTGGTATGCACTTGACCTAGTTAAGAACCAAGACGGAGACGTTGTTGGTTGTACCGCGATTGATATCGAGTCTGGAGAAGTGGTTTACTTCAAGTCTCGCGCTGTTGTACTAGCAACAGGCGGTGCTGGTCGAATCTACGCATCTACTACAAACGCACACATCAATACCGGTGACGGTGTTGGTATGGCACTTCGTGCAGGCGTCGCGGTTCAGGATATGGAAATGTGGCAGTTCCACCCAACGGGTATAGCTGGCGCAGGAACATTGGTAACAGAGGGTTGTCGTGGTGAAGGTGGTTACCTTCTAAATAAAGACGGCGAACGTTTCATGGAACGTTATGCACCTAACGCGAAAGACCTTGCTGGTCGTGACGTTGTTGCGCGTTCAATGATGACTGAAATTCGTGAAGGTCGCGGTTGTGAAGGCCCATGGGGTACTCACATTAAGCTTAAGCTTGACCACCTTGGTAAAGACGTTCTTGAGTCTCGTCTACCTGGTATCCTTGAACTTTCACGTACGTTTGCGCACGTTGACCCAGTGAAAGAGCCAATTCCAGTAATTCCTACTTGTCACTATATGATGGGTGGTATTCCTACAAATGTTGATGGCCAATGTCTAACGGTTGATGAAAACGGTAACGACAAGGTTGTTAACGGTCTATTTGCCTGTGGTGAGATTGCCTGTGTATCTGTACACGGTGCGAACCGTCTTGGCGGTAACTCACTTCTTGACCTTGTTGTATTCGGTCGCGCGACTGGTTTACACCTTGGTAAGACATTGTCTGAAATGGCACCAACACGCGACGCATCAGAGTCTGATCTTGAAGCCTCTATGACGCGTTTCAACCGTTGGGAAAATTCAGAGAAAGGTAAGGGCGAAGACCCAGTACAAATTAAGAAAGACTTGCAGAAATGCATGCAGCTTAACTTCTCAGTATTCCGTGAAGGTGAAGCAATGGCGGAAGGTCTTAAAGAGCTTAGCGAAATTCGCGAGCGTCTTAAGCATGCACGCCTTGACGACAAGAGCGCAGACTTCAATACCCAGCGTATTGAATGTTTAGAGCTTGATAACCTAATGGAAACCGCGTACAGCACAGCAGTAGCAGCGAACTTCAGAACGGAAAGCCGTGGTGCTCACAGCCGCTTCGACTTCCCGGACCGTGATGACGATAACTGGTTATGCCACAGCATCTACGATCCGAACACTGATAAAATGCTTAAACGTGAAGTGAATATGGCGCCTAAGCTTAGGGAAGCATTCCCGCCTAAAGTGCGTTCATATTAAGAGAGGCAACGATCATGCAATTAACTTTTTCGATTTATCGTTACAACCCAGAAGTAGATGCGAAGCCTCGCATGCAAGACTACACTCTAGAAGTAGAGGAAGGTCAGGACATGATGGTGCTAGACGCGCTACTTGCACTTAAAGAGCAAGATCCGACGCTTTCTTTCCGTCGCTCTTGCCGTGAAGGTGTGTGTGGTTCAGACGGTGTGAACATGAACGGCAAAAATGGCCTTGCGTGTATCACTCCTTTATCTGCACTGGGCAAAGGTAAAATAGTAGTTCGTCCACTTCCAGGTCTACCTGTTGTACGTGACCTTGTTGTTGATATGACGCAGTTCTATACACAGTACGAAAAGATTAAGCCGTTCTTAATCAACGACAGTAAGCAGCCGCCAGCGCGCGAACACTTACAGTCACCTGAAGAGCGTGCGAAACTTGACGGTCTTTACGAGTGTATTCTATGTGCATGTTGTTCAACGTCATGCCCATCTTTTTGGTGGAACCCTGATAAGTTCATCGGTCCTGCTGGTCTACTTCACGCGTATCGTTTCCTTATCGATAGCCGTGATACGGCAACTGAAGAGCGTCTTAACGACCTTGATGATGCGTTCAGCGTATTCCGCTGTCACGGTATCATGAACTGTGTAAGTGTATGTCCTAAGGGCTTAAACCCTACAAAAGCGATAGGCCAAATTAAGTCTATGCTTTTACAACGGGCTGTTTAGTACTATATTCTGATAACTTCCTAAAGTTACAGATAGTGATGCTCTAAATAGCCATCCCAAAAGGATGGCTATTTTTTTATATATTCGCTGTTATAACACTTGGTTATGCTGAGAATAACCTTATAATACATCTTGATTGTTAACTAGATTTTATAAAACGTAGCAAGGCAAATTAAATGCAAGAAAGCGTGATGAAAGCGTGGTGGGATTCCTCGCACATGGCAGGTGCCAACGCTGCCTATGTTGAAGAGTTGTATGAAACTTATTTAGAAGACCCGCAAAGTGTCTCTGAAAATTGGCGACAAATCTTCGATAACCTCCCCAAAGTCGATGGCGTAGAGTTAGAAACCAATCATACAACAATTAAAAATCAATTTAGGCAACTTGCTGCGTTAGGGCCAACCGCCCGCATGTCTAGTCCGTCTGTGCCTTCTGCAAATGTTTCAGACGACAGGCAAGTTAAAGTTCTTCAGTTAATCAATGCGTTCCGCTTCCGCGGTCATCAGCACGCAAACCTTGATCCGCTAGGTCTATGGAAACAAGAGCGTGTACGCGACTTAGAACTTTCTCACCACAGCCTTTCTGAGCAAGATTTCGATTCAGTATTCAATGTAGGTTCGTATGCCATTGGCAAAGATTCAATGCCATTGGGTGAACTGTTTAAATCGTTAAACCGCACATACTGTGGCTCTATCGGTGCAGAGTACATGCATATTACCGATACTGAACAGAAACGCTGGTTGCAACAAAAAATTGAATCTGTTCAAGCAAAACCTGAAATTTCTCGCGACGAAAAGCTAGGAATTCTTAAAGGTCTTACTGCGGCTGACGGAATGGAAAAGTACTTGGGTTCTAAATTCCCAGGGGCAAAGCGTTTCTCTCTAGAAGGCGGCGATGCACTTATTCCTATGCTGAAAGGTTTAATCACCAAGGCTGGCACTGCAGGTACCAAAGAAGTGGTTATCGGCATGGCTCACCGTGGTCGTTTGAACGTGCTAGTTAACGTATTGGGTAAAAACCCATCGGTGCTGTTTGATGAATTTTCAGGTAAGCACGACGACTCACTAGGCGCAGGTGACGTGAAATACCACGCAGGTTTCTCGTCTGACTTCGCAACACCTGGTGGCAATGTTCACTTAGCACTAGCGTTTAACCCGTCTCACCTTGAGATTGTAAACCCTGTAGTTATGGGGTCTGTACGTGCACGTCTTGCGCGTCGCAATGATGACACTAATACAGTACTGCCTATCACTATTCACGGTGACTCGGCAATTGCTGGTCAGGGTGTAGTACAAGAAACCTTCAACATGTCGCAAACTCGCGGCTTTGCTGTAGGTGGTACGGTTCGTATTGTGGTAAATAACCAAGTTGGTTTCACCACATCGAAGACTGAAGATACCCGTTCAACGCAATATTGTACTGACATCGCGAAGATGGTACAGGCACCGATTTTCCATGTGAACTCAGACGATCCAGAAGCGGTTGCCTTTGTTACGCAGCTTGCGCTTGAATACCGCAATAAGTTTAAGAAAGACGTTGTAATTGATTTAGTTTGTTACCGTCGTCATGGTCACAACGAAGCGGATGAGCCAAACGCCACGCAGCCGTTGATGTACCAAAAAATTAAGAAGCACCCGGTTCCACGTGTTCTTTATGCTGATCAGTTAATAGCTGAAGGTGTGATTGAACAACGTGACGCGGACCGCTATCTTGAAGAATATCGTGAAGCGCTCGACCACGGCGCGTGCGTTGTTGAAGAGTGGCGTCCAATGACAGAGCACAGCGTTGACTGGTCTCCATATCTTGGTCACGACTGGGATACGCCTTACGATGGTTCGCTTTCAGTTGAGAAGCTCAAAGAGCTAGGTGAGTCAATCACTACTATTCCTGAAGAGCACAAGCTTCAGTCTCGCGTAAACAAGCTTTACCAAGACCGTAAAGCGATGGTTGCTGGCGAGAAAATGCTTGATTGGGGCATGGCTGAAAACTTGGCCTATGCAACTATCGTTGATGCCGGCGAAGATATTCGTATTACCGGTCAGGATTCAGGCCGTGGTACTTTCTTCCACCGTCACGCGGTGTTACACAATCAAAAAGATGCGTCGACATATATGCCACTACAGCATATTCGTGAAGGACAGGGCGAGATCGAAATTTACGACTCTGTGCTTTCAGAAGAAGCGGTTATGGCATTTGAGTATGGTTATGCGACAGCGGAGCCTACGTGTCTGACTATTTGGGAAGCCCAGTTTGGTGACTTTGCTAACGGCGCTCAGGTTGTATTTGATCAGTTCTTGAGCTCAGGTGAAGCGAAGTGGGGCCGTTTATGTGGCCTAACCGTTTTACTTCCACATGGTTATGAAGGCCAAGGCCCTGAGCATAGTTCTGCGCGTCTTGAGCGATTCTTGCAAATGTGTGCTGACCACAACTGGCAAGTGTGTGTACCTTCAACACCCGCTCAGGTTTACAACATGCTTAGACGCCAAGTGGTTCGTCCAATGCGTAAACCACTTATCGTGATGTCACCTAAGTCACTATTACGTCATCCAATGGCTGTATCTTCGTTAGAGGAACTTGCAGAAGGCAAATTCCATAACGTAATTGGCGAAATTGATGATATCGATCCGAAGAATGTGAAGCGTGTTGTTATGTGTTCAGGCAAGGTTTACTACGATTTGTTAGACCAGCGCCGTAAAAATGAGCAAACAGACGTCGCAATCATCCGTTTAGAGCAACTTTATCCATTCCCACAAGAAGAATGCGCTAAAGTTGTGGCACAATACAGCCACGTAAAAGATTGGGTTTGGTGTCAAGAAGAGCCTCAAAACCAAGGCGCTTGGTACTGTAGCCAACACCATTTCTGGCAAGCAATTCCAGATGGTGCAAAATTAACATATGCAGGCCGTGATGCATCCTCGTCACCTGCAGTAGGTTATGTATCCGTTCACAACCAGCAACAGAAAGCCCTGGTTGAAAACGCACTCACAATTAAATAAGGAACAGTAATGACAATTGAGATAAAAGTTCCGGTTCTACCTGAGTCAGTTGCCGATGCCACCATTGCAACCTGGCACGTAAAGGCCGGTGACGCAGTTAAACGAGACCAGAACCTGGTTGATATTGAAACTGATAAAGTGGTTTTAGAAGTTGTGGCGCCAGCGGACGGTACAATTGGTGAGATCCTAAACGAAGAGGGTGCAACTGTTTTAGGCGAACAAGTTATTGCTAAACTAGAAAAGGGTGGTGCTGCTGCACCAGCTGAAGCTAAAACAGAAAGCAAAGCGAAAGACGATTCTAAATCAGATGCGGCTCCAGCGGCTTCTGGAAAAACATCTGATGTTAAAGTACCAGTACTTCCTGAATCTGTAGCTGACGCGACAATCGCAACGTGGCACGTAGCTGTAGGTGAAGCAGTTTCTCGCGACCAAAACTTGGTTGATATCGAAACTGATAAAGTAGTACTAGAAGTTGTTGCTCCTGCAGACGGTTCACTTGCTGAAATTATCGCAGAAGAGGGCGCCACCGTAACAGCTGAAGAAGTGATTGCTAAATTTGTAGAAGGTGCGGCAAGCGGTGCTTCTGCTCCTGCAGCGTCAAGCGAAAGCGATGACAGTGACGAGAGCAGCGATGCGCTTAGTCCTTCTGTTCGTCGTTTACTTGCAGAAAAAGGTGTTGACGCAGCTAAAGTGAAAGGCACTGGCAAAAATGGCCGTATCACTAAAGAAGACGTAGAGAAATACCTTAAAGGCGGCGACAGCTCAGCGAAGGCAGCGCCTGCTGCGTCTGAATCTGTTTCAGCTGACTTACCAACGGGTAATCGTACCGAGAAGCGTGTTCCTATGACGCGTCTTCGCAAGACAATTGCTAACCGTCTTCTTGAAGCGAAGAACTCTACAGCAATGCTAACAACGTTTAACGAAGTAAACATGAAGCCAATCATGGATCTTCGTAAGCAGTACCAAGACAGCTTCGAGAAGCGTCACGGTATTCGCCTTGGTTTCATGTCTTTCTACGTGAAAGCGGTAACCGAAGCCCTTAAGCGTTTCCCTGAAGTTAACGCGTCTATCGACGGTGATGACATTGTTTATCACAACTACTTCGATGTATCGATTGCTGTTTCTACACCACGTGGCCTTGTAACACCAGTACTTAAAGATACTGACACACTAGGCATGGCAGGTGTTGAAAAAGGAATTAAGGAACTAGCACTTAAAGGCCGTGACGGTAAGCTGTCATTGGCTGAACTACAAGGTGGTAATTTCACAATCACCAACGGTGGTGTGTTTGGTTCACTAATGTCTACACCAATCATTAACCCGCCACAGAGCGCTATTTTGGGTATGCATAAAATCCAAGATCGTCCAATGGCTGTTAATGGCAAAGTAGAAATTCTACCAATGATGTACCTAGCGCTTTCTTATGACCACCGTATTATCGATGGTAAAGAATCAGTAGGTTTCTTGGTAACCGTTAAAGAGATGCTAGAAGATCCAACACGTCTACTTCTAGACGTATAAGACTTTCGTCTCACGGAATTGTGGTTAGGCGCTTAGCTTGTGTATGCTTGCTTTGCGCCTAACGCAACGCTGATATTTGCCCTATAATATCAGTCAAACTAATCAAGTCGCATTTGCGGCTTTTGTCTTACTAAAAATCGGATAGAAACACCATGAATTTGCATGAATACCAAGGTAAGCAGCTATTCAAAGAATACGGTTTGCCTGTTTCTGAAGGATACGCAGCAGACACTGCTCAAGGTGCTGTAGAAGCCGCTGACCGAATTGGCGGAAACGAGTGGGTAGTTAAGTGTCAGGTACACGCGGGCGGTCGCGGTAAAGCTGGCGGTGTAAAGCTAGTTAAAAACAAAGACGACATTCGCGCTTTCGCTGAAAACTGGCTTGGCAAAAATTTGGTGACTTTCCAGACTGACGAAAACGGTCAGCCTGTGAGCAAAATCCTAGTTGAATCTTGCACAGATATCGCTAACGAGCTTTACCTTGGTGCAGTAGTTGACCGTACAACCCGTCGCGTTGTATTCATGGCATCTACTGAAGGTGGCGTTGAGATTGAAACTGTTGCAGAAGAAACTCCAGAGAAAATCCTTAAAGCTGAAATCGACCCAATTGTAGGTCCTCAGCCTTATCAAGCGCGCGAAATGGCGTTTGCTCTAGGTCTTTCTGGCGTACAAATCAAGCAATTCACTCAAATCTTCCTTGGCCTAGCTAAGATGTTTGAAGAGCTTGACGTTGCGCTTATCGAAATCAACCCGCTAGTTATCAAAACTGACGGCAACCTACACTGCCTAGACGCGAAAGTAGGTATCGATGGTAACGCGCTATATCGTCAGCCTAAGCTGAAAGATATGCAAGATCCTTCACAAGAAGATGCGCGTGAAGCTCATGCTGCTCAGTGGGAACTAAACTATGTTGCGCTAGACGGTAATGTAGGTTGTATGGTTAACGGTGCAGGCCTAGCAATGGGTACTATGGACATCGTAAACCTACACGGTGGCAAGCCAGCTAACTTCCTAGACGTTGGTGGCGGCGCAACTAAAGAGCGTGTAGCTGAAGCATTCAAAATCATCCTTTCTGATGACAATGTTAAAGCGGTATTGGTTAACATCTTCGGTGGTATCGTTCGCTGTGACATGATTGCAGAAGGTATCATTGGTGCGGTTAAAGAAGTTGGCGTAGAAGTACCTGTAGTTGTACGTCTTGAAGGTACCAATGCAGAGCTTGGCCGTGAAGTTCTAGCGAACTCTGGTCTAGATATCATTGCTGCTGAATCGCTAACTGATGCAGCGCAGAAAGTTGTTGCTGCAGCGGAGGGCAAATAATGTCTGTATTAATTAATAAAGATACTAAAGTAATTTGTCAGGGTTTCACTGGCGGTCAGGGTACTTTCCACTCTGAGCAAGCAATTGCTTACGGTACGCAAATGGTTGGTGGTGTAACACCAGGTAAAGGCGGTACTGAGCACCTAGGTCTTCCAGTATTCAATACTGTACGTGAAGCGGTAGAAGCAACTGGCGCAACTGCAACAGTTATCTATGTACCAGCACCTTTCTGTAAAGATTCAATTGTTGAAGCTGCAGATGCGGGTATCGAGCTAATCGTATGTATCACTGAAGGTATCCCAACGCTAGATATGCTTTACGTTAAAGAATACGTAGAAGCGAAAGGCGTTCGCATGATCGGCCCAAACTGCCCAGGTGTAATCACTCCTGGAGAGTGTAAAATTGGTATCATGCCTGGTCACATCCACAAGCCTGGTAAAGTAGGTATTGTTTCTCGCTCTGGTACACTTACGTACGAAGCGGTTAAGCAAACCACTGACGAAGGTTTTGGCCAGTCTACTTGTGTTGGTATCGGTGGCGACCCAATTCCTGGTTCAAACTTCATCGACATCCTTCAGATGTTCCAAGACGATCCACAAACTGAAGCTATCGTAATGATCGGTGAGATCGGTGGTACAGCTGAAGAAGAAGCAGCAGCGTTCATTAAAGCAAATGTAACCAAGCCTGTTGTTTCTTACATTGCTGGTGTTACTGCTCCTCCAGGTAAGCGTATGGGTCACGCTGGTGCAATCATCGCAGGCGGTAAAGGTACTGCTGATGAGAAATTCAAAGCACTAGAAGACGCTGGCGTTAAAACTGTACGTTCACTTGCTGAAATCGGCAAGGCGCTTCGCGAGACTACAGGTTGGTAAGCTAACGCTTAACAATTTTGTGATAAAAGCCCGCTTTAAGCGTAATGCCGATCAGTTAAGAAAATTTTCATGATCGGTTGACCGATCTTTTTAAGGCTTCAAAATCCGATATCAGTCTCTGGTATCGGATTTTTTAATGTCTTTACTTACAAACCTCGATGAAACATTCAGCCATGCAGAAGATTTAAATGCCATCGATAAACTGATGTCGTTTGTTGACCCTGAACTTCTTCAGCAAGCCTATGAGCTATCAGGTGTGGCGACTGTCAGACGTCGCCGTTTGCCTTTAGATTCGGTAGTGTTAACCATTGTCGGCATGAGTCTTTTTCGTAACGATCCTGTCTGGGACATCGCGAATAAACTCAATGTTTCGCTTCCGGGTAAAAACCGCTTTGTTGCTCCGAGTGCAGTGGTACAAGCCCGCCAAAGGTTGGGTGATGATGCTGTCGGTCACGTCTTCAAATTGATGGCACAGCGGGCATTCACTGAATATGCCTTTGAACAGTGGTGTGGTTTAAATGTACTGGCGGTTGACGGCGTAATGTTCCGTGCTCAGGATACTGCTGAGAACCTTGATGCATTTGGTTGTGACCGGAATGCTAAGGGTGATAATCCGTACCCACAGGTACGCATGTGTAGTCTGATGGAAACGTCCAGCCACCTTCTGTTGGCCAGTGAATTTGACAGCCGGGATGTGGGAGAGATGTCTCTTGCACAGCGGCTTGTTCCTTCGGTTCCCGATAACTCTCTGACCCTTTTTGACAGAGGGTATTATTCGCTGGGGCTACTGTACTTGTGGATGACTAAAGGCGTTAATACGCACTGGATGCTCCCCGCCCGTAAAGATTTACAGTATACTGTGAGACATCAACTCAGCGAGGATGATGCTGTTATCACGCTTAAAACCTCTCCTCAAGCCAGGAAGAAATTTGATGGTTTACCCGAAACCATTGAAGCGAGACTGACCCGCTACAAAGTAGATGGAAAGTCTTACCGCGTGCTCAGTTCAATGGTCGATGCAATGCAGTTTCCCTACGAAGAAGTTGTCAATGTGTATGTTCAACGCTGGGAAATCGAACTGGGCTTCAGAGAAATGAAACAGACACTACATCAGGCAAAACTGACACTGCGCAGTAAGAAACCTGAGATGGTTCGACAGGAACTCTGGGGGCTGTTGGTAGCCTACAACCTGATTAGAATGATGATGCTGGATGCCGTAAAAGACATGCCGGAATTATCTCCTTCCCGCCTTAGCTTTGGTCTCTGTATGAGACATATCATTGTATTCTTCCTGACCACATTGCCGGAGACAGTAACTAAACTGCCCGCTCACTATGAATACCTAATGGAATCGCTGAGGATGATGAGGCTCCCTGACAAACGACCTGACAGGTATTACCCCAGAGTAGTGAGGAAAAGACCGACTAAATACCCCACAAAGAAAAATGCCAGTCAGCTTAACTGACTGGCATTACGCTTTAAGCGGGCTTTTTTGTGCGCGCTTATTAACAACTCTGCAGAAATGCATGTAACAAAATTACAACTATCTGCCGTAAAAGCCCCGTATAATCCATATTGTGTTGTTAAATTACATAAAGGCCTGCATATCCTTTGTTAACGGCGTGTTGCACAAATTTTATTGAATACGTATGCAGGCAATTGTGCAAACCCTAGGTCCTCTATAGCATTATGCCGACGAGATGTATTGTCATTTAATTGTCATAAGAACAACAAAAAGACAACAACTATAACCGTATGGGACACCCGTTTTATGAAACAATTTAAACCCAACCTAATTAAAGCTGCGCTTATTTCAGGCGGTATGGCGTTTGGTAGTGCACCAGCATTTGCACAAGATGCAAACACTGATGCTGTTGATGAAGCAAATCTTGAAGTAATTCAAGTTAGCGGTATTCGCGGCAGCTTACAGCGTGCTCAAGCAATCAAAATGGATAACACTTCAATTGTTGAAGCGTTATCAGCAGAAGATATTGGTAAGTTACCAGATACCAGTATTGCAGAATCAATCGCACGTCTTCCTGGTGTAACTGGTGAACGTCGTAACGGTCGTACAAGTGGTATCTCTGTTCGTGGTTTTAACGAGAACTACGTTGGTACGTCACTGAACGGTCGTGAGCTTCTAGGTATGGGTGATAACCGTGGGGTTGAGTTTGACCTTTATCCAACGGAAATCATTTCAAACATTCTGGTATACAAAACACCAGAAGCGGGCATGACTACCCAAAATATCGGTGGTTCAATTGACCTTCAAACGGTTAAGCCTCTAACGGCAGAAAGCACGTTTACCGTAAACGGCACGTTCGAGAAGAATGCTGAAGACTCTCCAAACCCAGATTTTGACAACGATGGTCACCGCATTTCTGTAAACTTTGTCGATCAATTTGCCGACGATACGATTGGTTTAGCGCTAACTGTTGCGAGCATGGAGTCTCCACGTCAGGAGCAACACTTCCGCGGTTGGGGTTACGCCACAGTAAACACTACACCAGAAAACACGTTTGACGATAACGGAAATCCTCTTTGGAACCCTCGTCGTTATGATGGTCAAGACACTGTAGACGTTCCTGATGGTACTGTTGTATTGGGCGGTCACGATTCATTCCAGCGTTCAGCAATGCTAGAACGTGACTCAATTGCCGCTGTAGTCCAGTGGGCACCTACCGATAAGCTCAATATTCAACTTGATGCGCTTTATATCGATTTCGTTGAAGACGATGTACGCCGTGGTCTTGAAGAAGGCGGTGCAGAGTGGGGTACAAGCGCTTACACAATCACTGGTGTTGAAAACGGTCTGGTAACTAGTGGTTACTCTGATGGTTTCTATAGCGTTGTTCGTAACGATGCGCGTCGTCAAGAAGCAGACCTAACCACAGTAGGCATTAATGCTGAATACCAAATCAACGACTCTTGGACACTAGAACTAGATTACTCTACCGGTAAAGTTGAAAAAGAAATTATCGATGTAGAAAGCTACTCAGGTGTAGGTCGTGCTGGTACTGAAGGCCGTCCAATTACTGCACGTAGCTGGGAAATGACATCTTCTGGAGTAATGTTCTCTGACCACCCAACTATTGCACCAGTTGACCTTACCGACCCAACACTTATTAGCCTTGCAGGTCCGCAAGCATGGGGCGCACGCCCGTTACTTGAGTCTGACGCACAGGATGGTTTCGTAAACCAGCCGCTTTTCGAAGAAGAGCTTGATACCCTTCGTTTCGACGTTAAAGGCTATGTAGATTGGGGTGTGGTAACTGGCCTATCTGCTGGTGTTGTATATTCTGACCGCTCTAAATCTAAAGACAATAACGGTGCTTACCTAACAGCGCCTTCATATCCTGGAAATGCTGCTATTCCTGAAGTGCTAGGCGTAACGAACCTTAACTTTATTGGAATTGACGGCGTGTTAGCGTACGACTCGCTAGGTCTTTTCGAAAGTGGTTATTACATTGAAAGCGATGCAAGCCGCGTTCAAAACGATCGCTTAGGTGATACTTACACCGTTGATGAAGAACTACTTACCCTTTACACCAAACTAGATTTGGAAATGGAAGTTGGCGATATTTGGGTGCGCGGTAACGTAGGCCTTCAAGTAGTAAGTGCAGATCAAGAATCAACAGGTTTCTCTGCAACATCTGACCGCGAAGGTTACACCATTGCTAGCCCTGTAACAGGTGGCGCAGACTACACAGATGTTCTTCCAACACTTAACCTTTCAGCAGAAGTGGCTGAGGGCCAGTTTGTGCGCTTGGGCTTGAGCAAAGTTATTTCTCGTCCGCGTATGGATGATATGCGTCCAAATACTCAGGTTACGTTCTCGTTCAACGATAACCAAATTACTAGCACTGAAATTGAAAATGGTCCATGGGGTGGTAGTGCTGGTAACCCTGAATTGCGTCCGCTTGAAGCTAACCAGTTTGACTTAGCTTATGAGAACTACTTTGCAGATACAGGTTATGTAGCTGTGTCGTTCTTCTATAAAGACATTAAAAATTGGCACCGCAGCACGTCAATTGTGGCTGATTTCACAGAGTTTTATATTCCTGAGCTACATCAGGGCTCTGAAGGTCAAACTCCTGTATTGTTCACAGGTCAAGTAAGCAGTGTACTAGATGGGTTCGAAGGCTTTGTTCGCGGTTACGAATTACAAGGTTCACTTCCATTTGACATGATCCATGATTCACTTGAAGGCTTCGGTTTGTTCGCAAGTGCAACCTTTATGGATGGTGAAGTTGACGCGGCTCCGGGTCAAACTGAAACACGTATTCCTGGACTATCTGAAGAGTCTTACAGTATGACTTTCTTCTATGAGAATGCTGGTTTTGAATTCCGTCTTGCGGCAACAAAACGCGATCAGTACCTAACTGAAGAACGTGGTGTTAGTTTGGCGTTAGTTGATGCAACGAAGCAAGGCGGTACGCTTGTTGATGCGCAAATTGGCTATGACTTTAGCGAGTCTGGTATCGAATATCTAGAAGGCCTGCGTGTTACTTTACAAGCACAGAACCTGACCGATGAAGATGATATTCAAGCGTCAGCGGCTGACGGCCGTCAAATCACCCAGTTCCAAACTTATGGAACGAACTACTTGCTAGGATTTAACTACAAGTTCTAATTTCTTCGTGTGTGTAAAGCCACCTGCTGCTTTTTGTTTTAGCTTGTGCTAAAAGAGAGAGCAAATGGTGGCTTTTCTTTTTGTATGAAAGGAACCTTTCAAAATTTTTGGTACGAATTGCGAGAAGTTTATGCAAGATCCTCATAATAAACCGATAAAGCGTGTAGTGATTGCCGGCGGTGGAACGGCTGGTTGGTTAGCTGCATCATTAATGAAAAAGGTGTTGGGTAAAGCAGTTGATATTACTCTGGTTGAATCTGAAGCGATTGGTACGGTCGGTGTTGGCGAAGCTACCATCCCCCCAATACGCCTAGTAAACCAAGTGTTAGGTATCGACGAAGCACAGTTTCTTCATGATACTAAAGCAACGATAAAACTTGCTATACGGTTCGAAAATTGGAAAACGAAGGGTGAAAGCTACTATCACACCTTTGGTGCGCCGGGCAAAAGCATGGCGTTTTGTCATTTTCATCACTATTGGGTAAAGGCGCGCCAGCAAGGCCTAAAAGACGACCTGTGGGATTTTGACCTAAATTACCATGCCGCTGAAGCGGGACGATTTGCGCAGATAAATGCCAAAGACCCAGTCGTTGAGCTACCTTTCGCCTATCATTTTGACGCCAGTTTATACGCTCAGTATTTACGAAAGCTGAGTGAAAATATGGGGGTTGTACGCATAGAAGGTAAAATTTCGCGTGTTCAACGTTTTACCGACAGCGGTTTTATTCAAGCACTTCACTTAGAAAGTGGGGACGTGGTTGAAGGGGACTTATTTGTTGATTGCACGGGCTTTAAGGGGCTATTGATAGAGGAAGCGCTGGGCGCTGGTTACGACGATTGGTCTCACTTACTTCCTTGTGATAGTGCCATTGCTGTACCGTCTGAGCGACATGAAAAAACCGCGCCTTACACGCGCTCTATTGCCCACGATGCGGGTTGGCAATGGAGGATCCCACTGCAACACAGAAATGGTAATGGCCACGTATATAGTTCACGCTATATCAGTGATGATCAGGCCTGTGACACCTTGTTGTCAAACTTAGATACCAAACCATTGGGTGACCCTAAACTGATAAAGTTTACGACGGGCAGACGACGTAAGCAGTGGTACAAAAACGTAGTAGCAGTAGGTCTATCAAGTGGATTCTTAGAGCCACTTGAATCTACCAGTATTCACCTCATTCAATCTGCAATTGTTCGCTTAATTCAGTTGTTTCCCCACAACGGCTTTGCACCGAGCTTGGAAGCGGAATATAACAAGCAGTCTGAATTAGAGTTCGAACAAATCAGAGATTTTCTTGTTTTGCATTACACCGTAAATGAGCGAACCGATAGTGCCTTTTTCAATGACATGCGAAATATTACTTTGCCCGATTCCCTAGCACATAAAATTGCGTTGTTTAACGAAAGCGGAAATCTGCTACGAGAACAAAATGATCTATTCCTTGAAAGCTCATGGCTACAGGTCTTGTACGGTCAGGGCATTACTCCTAAGGATTATCACGGTTTGGTAAACAGTGTGCCTGAAGTTCAGTTAAATCAAATGTTAACAAGGTTGTTGGAAATCAAAAAAGAGCCCATTGCTAAGTTGCCGACACATGACGAGTATATAAATGGGATGGTTGCAAAGTATAAGCGCGCAATGAGTTGAATAATTTCATATGGTTAGAAGTGCTGCGAACGAACGCATTAGCTAACTAAACAGGTAAAGGATAAAGCAGCCAAAAGGCTGCTTTATTCGTTTTTAAGGATGAATTGTTACAATTATGCTGGTTTTTTACTGGTAAATTAAAAATATGTTGCGCCGATGTAAATGAATACGTATGCATAGCATTGCTCCCTTTTTATACAAAACAGTAGTATTTGGTGTTGAACCATAAGAGGCATTTTTGGGTGTGGTAGTCCTAAAAGTGTCGATAATAAACAAGGAATGGGACACCAATGAAAACATTCAAACCCAGCACTATCATGGCGGCCTTGATAAGTAGTGGGGTCGCGTTTAGCGCAGCTCCTCTTTATGCCCAAGAGTCACCAGACACCTCAATAAACGAAGTTGAACGACCACAAGAAGATACCCTAGAGCGTATTGAAGTACGTGGTTTTAGTACCAGCTTGATCCAATCACTAAACCAGAAACGCTTCTCCGATACGGTTTCTGAACAAATATCTGCAGACGATTTGGGCGGACTTCCCGATGTGTCGATGGCGGATGCACTGACCCGCTTGCCGGGTATCTCTGCGGTAAGAACCGGGGGGCAAGCCGCGCAGATAAACATTCGTGGTCTATCCGGTGACTTTGTGTTTTCTACATTAAACGGTAGAGAGCAGGTATCGACCAGCGGAAGCCGAGCAATTGAGTTTGATCAGTATCCTTCAGAGCTTATTAGTGAGGCAGCGGTTTATAAATCACCCAAGGCATCGCTTATTGAGGGGGGTATAGCGGGTACGGTGGAACTTAAAACTGCATCACCGCTTGCCATTGAAGAGCAGCATAAATTCAGCGCCAACATGCGTGGCATGTACAACGATAGAGCGTCAGAGGTGAGTGATGCTACAGAGTATGGACATAGACTGAGTTTTTCATACCAAGGTAAATTCCTTGACGATACGCTAGGTGTATCACTAGGTTATGCTCGTTTATTCCAACCGAGTGTTTCTACTCAATTCATTGGTTTAGCTTATAACGGTCAAGTTGATGTAGACGGACTTGAAGGTGATATAGACGGGCCAGCAGATTGCCCCAATTGTGAACTCATTTCAGAAGGCTTTGAAATGCAGCACAAGGGCGGGGAAGAGACTCGCGATGGCTACGTTGCCGCGTTTGAATGGGCACCTATCGATACCTTTACACTTAAAGCTGATGCTTTTATCTCGAAATTTGACTCCGAAGCCTTTGCACGTGGATTTCGCGTTAAGCTAGGTGGAATAAACGCTGGTATAACTAATCCTGTAGTAGTAAATAATAGCGTAATTGGCGGCACATTTTCTCGTACAGACAACAGCTTTACCCGTGTTGAGTTGGTAAACGACGACAATCAAGATTTCGACAGTGTCACAAACTTAGGCGTGAATGCTAGCTGGGAAATATCGCCAGATTTAGCGGTTCAATTTGACGTCTCCCGCTCAAGTGCTGAAAGCGACTTTAGAAACGGCTTACTGTGGTCGCTTGTTGGCGAAGATGCGACAGCGGCAAACCCCGTGTTCGACGAAAACGTCCAAATTTCTTATTTACTCAACGGTTTAAACTTACCTGATATCGGTTTTAATCAAAGTGATGCTTTTACAGACTTAGACCGTGTAATGGTAAGTAAATACGGTATTTATCCGTATGAAAACAAAGATGAGTTAGACGCCTATCGCGTAGACTTCCAATATTATGTCGATGTGCCAATCATTTCTGGCTTTGAATTTGGCTATCGATACTCAGACCGGGAATATAACAATGACCGCTCTGTGTTTGAATACGGAAACGATAGTGCATTCTCAGTAAGCGAACCGCCACTTCAGTTAACTTCTGATATGATCGAAGAGGTTAATTGGAGCGGTGATTTTGGTTATTTTCCAAGTTATCTTTCCGTTGATCTAGACAGTGCACTTAATGCTTGGTTTCCAAGCGGTAGGCCACAGCCTGTTCAAACGTGGGGACCAGGCGCTGCCGGCGTTATCAATGGTCCAGGTACCGGGCCTGCTACTGCGTGGACGCTACAAGAAAGTGGCGATGTATTTGAAACAGTGAATTCTGCCTACTTGATGGCAAACATTAATACAGAAATTGGCAGTATTCCTGTTACAGGTAATGTTGGTGTTCGTTACGTTAAAAGTAAACAAAGTTCAACGACGCTACAGCGTGCTACTCAGTTAATTGAAGACCTTGAGACCGGAACATCGGTTGAAGTTAGTGACCCTACGGCTGGTGCACAAAACATTACCGACGACGTAGGGCTAATTAATAACTTTTATCGCCCAGCGTTGATAAGTCACGAATATTCTGACGTTTTGCCTTCAATTAACCTGAACTTTAAACTTACAGATGACACGCAACTTCGTGTAGCCGCCGCAAAGGTGATGGGCAGAGCGCCAATAAACCGTTTTGCCGCAAATGCGTCAACCACTATTGAAACGGTTACCGCTTTCCAAGACAGAGACTCGGGTGAAATTACGCTTTCCAACCCTACGGCAAGGGTTAGTGGTAGCGCCCGTAACAGCCCTTATTTAGAACCATTCTATGCAACTCAATACGACGTTTCGTGGGAGTATTATTTCTCAGATACGGAAGGCGCATTAGTTGTTGCTGGCTTTTATAAAGACATTGAATCGTTCGTAGAAGACATCGAAATAGAGCCTTATGATTTTGAAGCAAACGGCATTGTAATTCCTGATAACGTAAGTGTGCCGGTTTACTTGACGCCAGAGTTTGCAGGACAGGAAGCCGAACTAGCGCTTGATGAAAATGGCGACCCCATCTTTATTACCGTCCCTACTGAAAATGGTAGCTACAGCACAGCCGTAAACAATGCCGAAGGTGGCTATATTCGCGGTTTAGAAATCGCCTATACGCAAATTTATAGCATGCTGCCTGGCATGTGGTCAGGCTTAGGCGTTAGCGCAAGTTACTCTTACACCGAAAGTGAAATTCAGCGCACGCTAGGTGATGACGTGTATGCCGCTAACTTACCAGGTCTTTCTGAAAACGTTGCTACGCTAACCGTGTTTTGGGAATACGAAGGTTTTGAAACTCGCTTGTCTAGCCGATATCGCGATGCATTTGTTTCGCAGCAAGTAGCGGTAAACGACCAGGTGGTTAACTTTGACGAAGAATTGGTTATTGATTACCAAGCGTCGTACGAGATTAACGACAATTGGAGCGTACTATTTCAAGTTAATAACCTAACAGACGAGCCAACGAAGAGCTATTTCTCATCAGAAGAGCAAACCGGCACTATCCAATACTTTGGAACGCAATATTACCTAGGGATGACATATCAACTATGAAAAACAGCATCTTAGGTAATTTATTTAGCAACACGACGGAATATTCGGTTGCCAAAAGTAGCGAAAATATTCAGGAGAATTCTATGTTTACTAAAAAAAGAGTAGTGCGCGCTGCGTTACTCGTAGTAGGCGCATATACACTTGCAGGTTGCGGTGGCTCGGGCGTAGAGTCGGGCACCAACGATCTGCTTACCTGTGAGGTTCCAAATGTACCTAATTCATCAGGTACGGCTTGTGAACCGCCACCACCTATTCAATGCGATGCGCCGCTCGTACCTAATGAAGCGAACGATGCATGTGAAGCAGGTGCTGATCCAAGTTTACCTGCACCTGTATTTACCCCTTCATCTAATCAAGCTGTACTTTATTATAATCGGGCTGCTGTTGACGCTGATAACTCAAGTAACGATGCAGCTTATGAAGGCTGGAGACTACATACTTGGAACAATGACGAGTGTGATGCTTATGCTGACGCAGACACGGATTGGGCCAACGGTCGCATTCATAGCGGTATCGATCCAAACTATGGTGCGTATTGGATTCTAGACCTTAAAGACGGGTATGGAAGCTGCCACAATTTCATCATCCACAAAGGCACTGACGATGCCGGAAAAGAAATGGGGGGCGGAGACTTCCAGGGTTCTTTAGTACAAGATGATGAAACATTTGTACGCATGAATTTTACCCTTTCAGGCGAGGCAACCATATTTGAGTTCCCTATCATGTCTCTTGGTCCTCAGCCTGTTGATATCGAGGGTTTTGGCGCGCATTGGTTAGATGCCAACACTATTTTATGGGACGTACCTGAAACCGTTTCAGAGGTGAAACTTCACTATTCAGCACAGGCTGACTTAGAGAGCACTCTGGAAGAGGGTATTAACGGTACTCAAGTAACGTTAATGAGTACAACACTTACCGAAGAGCAATCTGACCGTGCGCCGCACTTATCTGCTATGCAGGCTTGGGAAGGCGACTGGTCGGTTGAAGATGCTAAAACCGTGTTGACGACACAAGCCGTAGTAGGGGGTTACGATGCTGACGGTGCGCTTGTTGTTGCGACCGGGATCCAACTGGCTAACGGAATAGACGCACTATATACGCTCGGTGAAGACGATGCCGACGAAGCTCAACTTGGTGGTATCTACTCTGATACAGGTATTACTGCCGCATTGTGGGCGCCTACTGCTTCAAATGTTGATCTTCTGATTTATAACGACAACAAGACATTAAGCCAACGTATTGATATGGTTCGCGATGATACGTCTGGTGTCTGGCGTCATGAAGGCGATATGTCCCTAGACCGTCAGCTTTACCGTTATGAAGTTACCGTCTATCACCCTATTACGGGGAATGTAGAAACGCTGCTTGTTACAGACCCATATTCTGTGTCACTAAGCACAAACGGCCGTTTCTCTCGCTTCGTAAATCTAGCTGATGATGATTTAAAACCACAAGGCTGGGATACTCATACTATTCCGACGGTTGAAAATTATGAAGATGCAGTCATTTACGAAGGGCACGTTCGTGACTTTAGCGTACGTGATATGTCTACGTCTGAGGAAAATAGAGGTAAATACCTTGCCTTTACTGAAGAGGGCACAGCACCGGTTGAGCACCTTAAAAAGCTTGTTGAAGCAGGGCTTACTTACTTCCATATACTTCCAGCAAATGACATTGCAACTATCGATGAGGATCCAACAAAAACGGTAGATTTATACGATACGGTAGGCAAACTGTGTCGCTTAAATAGCAGTGCTGCGGTATGTGAAGAAGAAAGCGCTGATGCATTGTTAATTGACGTTTACAACAGTTACGATCCTTTATCTCAAGCGGGTAAAGCCCAGCAGCTTACTAATGATTTACGCAATCTAGATACATTCAACTGGGGCTATGATCCTCATCACTTTAACGCGCCGGAAGGCAGCTATGCGTCGAGTGCAGAGGGAGTAGAACGCATTGTAGAAATGCGCGCCATGATCCAAGCACTTCACGAGATGGGGCTACGTGTTGCACTTGATGTAGTCTATAACCATACCAATGCGTCGGGTGTTTTCAGTAAGTCAGTATTAGACAAAGCGGTACCGGGTTACTACCACCGTTATGAAGTGGATACTGGTGCGATTGTTCGTGAAACGTGCTGTGATGACACAGAGCCTCGCAATGTCATGATGGAAAAGTTCATGGAAGATTCGCTGCTCATGTGGGCTGAGCATTATAAGTATGATTCATTCCGTTTCGACATCATGAGCCAAGCTACAAAAGACACTATGGTACGCTTGCGTGATGCAGTCCAAGCTATCGATGCTGACAACTATTTCTACGGTGAAGGCTGGACTAAAATAGACCGCGGTTACGAGCAAGCGAGCCAGCTCAATATGGCTGGTACCGAGATTGGTACCTATAACGACCGTATTCGCGAAGCTATTCGCCAGGGCGCTATCTTTAGACCGGAAGATGAAGGGCTATTAAGCGCGCAAGACCGCGTAAAAATGGGCATGATCGGAACGTTAAAAGACTATGTTTTGGAGACGTCTTCAGGAAGTGCAGGCGCTACCAGTAACTTAGGCGGCTATGCAGAAGATCCTGCGGATATCATTAACTACGTGTCGAAGCACGATAATGAAACACTGTGGGATCAGTTAAACTACACGCTTCCACAAGATATTACTTTAGAACAGCGGGTTCGTGCCCAAAATGTAGCAATGGGTATTAATCTTGTGTCTCAAGGTATTCCGTTTTTACAAATGGGCGGCGACATGCTTCGCTCAAAATCAATGGATAGAAATACCTATGATGCGGGCGACTGGTTTAACTACGTCGATTTCACCTACGAAACGAACAACTGGAACGTAGGTTTACCGTTGGCACAAGACAACGAAGCCCGTTGGGAAGAAATGGGTGAATTCATTTACAATCCAAATCGCGCGGCCTCAATGGCAGATATAATGTTTGCCTCTGATGTGTTTGCAGAATTGCTTAATATTCGAATGACAAGTCCGCTGTTTAGATTAACCACCGCTGAAGACATCATCGACCGTATAGGTTTCCACAATATTGGCGAACGCCAGCAGCGTGGTCTTATAGCGATGAGCATTGATGACGGCATATCTGAAAACAGCGAAGTACCTCGCCTAGATTTAGACATGATGAATGATGCGGTTATGGTGCTTGTGAATACGGGGTATGAAGAGAAGTCTATCACGGTAAACACAGCAACAGGCTTTTCGCTTCACGCCACACAAATGAATTCTGTCGATGCAGCGGTACGCGGCGCCACATTTGTAGAAGGTGAAGATGGTAATGGAACCTTTACCGTTCCTGCACTAACTATTGCTGTTTTCGTAAAACCACAGTCTGGAGCTCAAGGTTATGGTCTATCAGCGTATGCCACGTCTGGTGCGCCTGATGTTGTTCCTTACGGCGACACCATCGCTTACCTGCGTGGAGATATGAATGGTTGGTCAACGGATGATGCATTTACCTATCAGGGTAACGGTAAGTACACCGTAACAGCTACACTTGAAGGTGGCGTTACATATGGATTCAAATTCGCATCTGAAGATTGGAGTACAGTGAACTTTGGCGCAGCGGATGGTGAAGAAGGTACAGTAATAGCGGGCGAAGAAAAGGTTCTTGCACGTACTAATACCAACCTTTCATTTACACCAGCGACGAGCGCGACCTATCTGTTTACTATTGATGCGACTGATAGCGAAGCACCAATCCTTATGGTTGAGAACGAAGAGCCCTATGTTGGCACACCAGTGTATCTTCGTGGTGCAATGAACGACTGGGGTACGGCTGAGGAGTTTGCTTACCAAGGCGGACGTATTTACACTTTCTCTCGTGATGTTGAGCCAGGGACTTACGAGTTTAAGGTTGCTTCAGAAGATTGGAGTACCGTGAACTTCGGTGCGATATCAGCAGATGATTCAGATCGCAACCTTGCGCCTGGTCAGACTTTGGGGCTCGCCGCTACTAACGACAATCTTATTTTGAACATTGAAACCGCCGACCGCTATGTGTTCGTATTCAACGTCACTGATTTAAATGCGCCAACCGTTGGTGTATTTAAAGAAGCGTTTTGGGGCGACACTCAAGTTTATATCCGTGGTGGTATGAATGGCTGGGGAGCTGTCGATATGTTTGAATATCAAGGAGAAGGTGTTTATACCGCAGACATTGAATTGAGCGCAGGTAGTATTGAATTCAAAGTCGCTTCTGAAGACTGGTCGACAGTAAACCTTGGCAACCCGAACGATGCAGCAAGCAACGTAGTAACGCCTAGCGAGCCGAAAATACTTGGCGCAAGTAACAATAATCTAATGATTGAAGTTGCAGAGTCTGGTCTATACGAGTTTAAGGTATCTGGCCCTGATGGAAATGCACCTACGTTAACGGTTACGAAAAAGTAAGACCGAACAGATGCTAACTTGGTAAATTTCTAATAAACCAAGATTTAAAAACCGCGACGTAGTTTGCGGTTTTTTGTTTTTGGCATATCTCTTGATTCTCTAGTAGTATCACCAAGAAAATAGTGGTCGTACCAGAGTGGTTGAAATTATTCAAAAGGAGATGAAAATGAAACGTGCACTCGTTGTTGAAGGTGGCGCTATGCGCGGAGTTTTTGCAGCAGGCGTGTTAGACAAATTCATGGAGCATGACTACCATTCGTTCGACTTCGCGATTGGTGTTTCAGCTGGCGCAACTAATCTTTCAACCTACGTGTCGAAAATGCATGGGCTTAGTAAAACCATCATCACGCAATACGCCACAAAGAGGGAGTTTTTTAGCCCGCTTCGTTTCATAAAAGGTGGGCACATGACAGATGTTCATTGGCTATGGCATCACTCTAAACAGTCCATGAATATTCCTGCACCAGGTGAAAAAAGCAGCATGCCACTGTATGTTGGGATTACTAATGCAGAGTCAGGTGAATGTGAATATATACAAGCCACCAAAGATAATGTTGATGATTTAATGGTAGCTTCCTGTGCGTTGCCAACTGCATACCGAGACGAAATTTCAATAAACGGTACGCGATACTTGGACGGGGGAGTGGCAGATGCAATACCTGCTATCCAAGCATACAAAATGGGTGCGAAGGATATCACGGTTATTCTTTCTCAACCGTTAGGTTTTACAAAACCAGAAGTAAAGTCTGTTTGGCTAATGCAAAAGATGTATCGCAACCAGCCTGCGCTACTCGATAAGATGTTGCAGCGTGCAGCCATTTATAACGAAACGTTAGCTTTTCTCAATAATCCACCCGACGACTGCACAATCCGTGTGATAGCGCCTGATGAAGCTTTTTGCGTTAAGCGTTTAACTATGGATAAGAAGAAGTTATTGCGAGGCTACGGTCAAGGGCGGCGCATGGCAAGACGCTATCTTAAACATTGCTATGAGAATTTAGTGGAAAGACAGCGCAAAAGCGCATAGCTACCAGACTGATTTCTTCTTTCTGTACAAAGCCTGTATGCAAATCGCAACAAAAGGCTTATAGAGCTTGGTTTTTTTTCCAAGCTTTTTTTTATCTCCAATAAAACTTTAATTTTCAGCATCTTACCCTGTTTCAATTTGGCAACAGTTTAAGCTTAAGTTACTGGTTCTTACTTCTAGTACCAGTCTTACACAGCGTGAATTGTTGAACTTAGCAACGCTATTTCCCTCACACCGCTTATAACTAGCGCTGTTGACTTCCCGTTTGAACATAAGTTGCCATTTTTCCTATTTTAGTAACATTTTGAAAAAAATGAATTTTATCGAGTTTATGAAGCATTTTTATGTAAACTTTGCAGGCAATGTGCAATATTTTCATTAAATTGGTCTGCATCTTGCTGAACAGGTGGCAATAAACGCTGTTTTTTTAACGATGCGAAGATTTCAGGTGGTTCATTTATCTCAACATTAAATCCTTCTTAAAAAAGGGATTGAGTAAATAGACCAAACTGTCACACGTTATTAAAATATAGAAATTATAATTGACCACGCTTTGCAATATCACGTGCTTCTCGATAGCAAGAGGAGACCAATGCTCATTGGCAGAAATGCTTATTGGCATAGTTGAATCGCGAGTTTTGTGTCTACCGCTATTTAGATATATTTAATCATACTTAAGGTTAGTTTACGCTAACCTGTCTAGATGCGTGAGAAAGAACGTGGCAATATCAAATGCTGAATAAAAATAAAATAAATATAAACGTGCAAATTGCGAATCAGAAAATGTCAATTGGGTTAATAAACCCGAAAAATCCCGTAAATGTTGCTTCTATACTGCGAGCTGCAGGTTGTTATGGTGTGGCCAGCGTTTTTTATACTGGTCAGCGCTATCGATTTGCTAAAGATTTTAATGCGGATACGAAAGCGTTTCATAAAGTCATTCCGACCATTGGGGTCGACGACTTAAAAGAAGTAGTGCCTGAAGGTGCGTCAGTCGTAGCGGTTGAACTGGTAGAGGGTGCTACACCACTACCTTTGTTTGAGCACCCGAGCAATGCGTTTTACTTGCTAGGTCCTGAAGATGGCAGTATTGGCGAAGACGTTTTGTCTTGGTGCGATCATGTTGTCTACGTTCCTACTTTTTCATGCATGAATTTAGCGGCCACAGCAAATGTGTTGCTGTATGACCGTCTGTCAAAGTCTGATTACGTAAGTGGGGATGCACTTATCAGACAAAGTAGAGATACGAATAACAAATCTAAGATTAAATAGTAATTAAATAACTAAGGCTGTCGTTGCGAACAGGAAGTTACCCACAAGCCTAATAATAAATTAAATCAGGGGAGCTTTGCGTTGAAGATGAGAACAATGAGCGCAGTTCGAGCGTTTAATGGCGCCGTGTCTAACAAACTGAGTCGACTACCACAAACATTTTCTAGGGTACTCCCTAGTCGTTTCTCACTCGAAGAGAGTATTTCTAATTTCTTCTTTAGTCGTTACGAACTTGTGATTGCTAACGAAGAAAGTGAAAAGCAGGTGAGTTATAAAACGCGACACAAAGTGTATTGTGAAGAAATGAACTTCGAGCAGAAAAATGCCACTGCATTAGAAAAAGATAAGTTTGATGATCGCGCGATCAATTGCTACATCAAGCATTTGCCAACAGGAGAGTGTGCAGGCACGATAAGGTTGGTCTTGCCAACTGAAGCTGGCTTGGCACTTCCATTAGAAGAAAAGTGTGCGGAAGTAATTGGCGATGGTGCATTGCTACCTTCAAACTTGTCCCCACAAAGCGTCTGTGAAATCTCTCGCCTTGCAATACCGAGAGAATTTAGAGTGCGACAGTTACGCTCTAAAATCCTACCCTCTGAAAAAATTGAAAAAGTTAAACAAAAGAAAAATGTTCCATTTAACGTTGAGCATTTTCCTTATCTTTCAATTGCACTGTACTTAATGGCAACGAGTGTGTGCCTTCATTTAAACGTTAAGCATGCCTATGTGCTTATGGAGCCTAAGTTAGCAAGAAGAATGAAGGCATTCGGTATTCATTTTAATCCAGTAGGTGAAGCTATTGAATTCAATGGCAAACGTATGCCATATAGATTGTCACCGCATGTACTGCTTGATGATTTAGCAAAACCACTAAAAGGTTTTCACAGAAAGATTCATTCAGAACTAAATAGTGCGTTACAAGCTATTGGCGATGTGGCCGTTCCCACCATTGAGCATACTCGAAAGCCTCTTCGCATAGCCCATGCAGCATGACACCATGCTATCTGGAATACTAAGCCGCCTCGTCAGGCGGTTTTTTTATGTTTGAATACGTATGCATGTTTTTTAACATCCAGTTAACGCGTATCCTGTTGGCATAATTTACGTTTATCACAATGATTGCCATGCCAAATTTCCAATTTCGTTTTTGTCTTAAACCCTTGTCAATTGCTATGCTGTCAATTGGATTAACAGCGTGTACAGGGCCGACCTCTCCAGTGAATAATCAAAATCCGGTGATCAAAGACGCTAGTCTGAAACCATTTGGTCAAAACGGCGAAAGTTCGACGCTAAACGATTCTGCTGAAAGGCAAGGTAAACCTGTTGTTTATCAAGTTTTTACTCGCTTGTTTGGAAACACGAATACAAATAACCAGCCTTGGGGCACAATTGAGCACAATGGGGTAGGTAAGTTTAGTGATTTTACTCCCGAAGCGCTAAAGGCCATAAAATCTTTGGGAACCAGTCATATCTGGTATACCGGTGTGCCGCACCATGCGGTGATTAATGACTACACTGAATTTGGTATTTCAAACGACGACCCAGATGTAGTGAAAGGCAGAGCGGGCTCTCCCTACGCAGTTAAAGATTACTACAACGTTAATCCAGACCTAGCCGATGATCCAGCCAAGCGTTTAGAAGAATTTGAAGCGCTAATTGCCAGGACTCACGCAGCGGGAATGAAGGTTATTATCGATATCGTGCCTAATCATGTCGCCCGTGATTACCATTCACTTTCTGCACCTGAAGGTGTAAGTGATTTCGGCGCGCACGACGACACGTCTGTTGAATACGCCCGTGATAACAACTTTTACTATGTAGTAGGTGAAGCGTTTCAAGTGCCCACAGCTGATAACTATCAACCTCTAGGTGGTGAAAAGCATCCACTATCTGACGGTAAGTTCGAAGAGTTCCCAGCAAAATGGACAGGCAACGGTGCTAGAGCTTCGAAACCGGATATAAATGACTGGTATGAGACCGTAAAAGTGAACTATGGCGTGAAGCCTGACGGCACCTACGACTTTCCAGTTTTACCTGAAGAGTACAGTGATAAGTCTATTGAAGAACATGCCGCATTTTGGCACGAAAAAGACGTACCAGATTCGTGGTATAAATTCAGAGATATTGCACATTATTGGATAGATAAAGGTGTCGACGGTTTCCGCTACGATATGGCCGAAATGGTGCCTGTCGAGTTTTGGTCGTTTCTAAATAGCAGTATTAAACAAAAGGCACCTAATGCGTTCTTGCTAGCGGAAGTTTATCAACCAGATAAGTATCGCGAGTATATCCACCAAGGCAAAATGGATTACCTTTACGACAAGGTGGGTTTCTACGACACATTAAAAACGATTATGCAGGGGAGTGGAGAAGTAAGCAAACTGGTTACTATTCATGATGAAATCAATGATATCGCCCCGCATATGCTTCATTTTTTAGAAAATCACGACGAACAACGTATAGCCAGCCCCGACTTTGCCGGTAGTGCCCAGAAAGGTAAACCCGCGCTTGCAGTGAGTGCGCTTATTAGCAGTTCGCCTACGTTGTTGTACTTTGGTCAAGATGTGGGTGAAGACGGTAGTGAAGAGACAGGTTTTGGAGATCCAACACGTACGTCAATTTTCGATTATGTAGGCGTTCCTGCCCATCAGCGTTTTATGAACGACGGTAAGTTTGATGCAGGGAAATCTACTGAAGATGAAAAAGCACTTCACCAATTTTACCAAGACGTGATGGCTATTGCTGCCACAAACCCTGCTGTTACAGGTGAATATCAAAGCCTACACGCGCTCAATCTTGATGTGAAAGATTCAGCCTATACTGAGCAGCAATTTGCTTTTGTGCGTGCGCAAGGCGAGCACGGATTTGTGGTTGTGGCGAATTTTGACGATAAGCCTACAGGTGCAATGAAGCTTGTTGTTCCTTCAAATGTTTTAGGTAAAGATAGCGATCGGATCACGCTAGCGCCTATGCTTTCTCATGAAGGCATAACACTAGAAAAAGAGGGCATTAACTACAACGCTTCGTTCACATTGGAAGGGCTTGAGACTAAAGTATTCGCCTTCTAATTAGGTTTTATCACATGCTGCTGAGTTAACGCGAAACACCATGTTTTTTTACATGGTGTTTCGTGAATACGTATGCAGAGCATTGGTCAGATCGGACGGGCAAGGTAGTATCTCATCACCATCTTGTACTTAACGTATTTTTAACATGGGGTTGATGTGCCAAAACGTAATCGTGTAATTAATGACAGTGGTCATAAAAAAATCCAAAAGCGCGCAATTCCGCTTCTCCTCAGCTGTATCACTACATTTCCTTTGTTCTCAGTTCAATCATCTGCAAACAGTGGCATTGATGTTTACCCGCCGAATTGGTGGGTTGGTATGCAAAACAGTAATGTAGAACTGATGCTTTATGGTGATGATGTTGCCGATGACACTGTTTCAATAGCGAAAGGCGATGTAAGCGTTAAGCATAGCCAAGCCCTTGATAGTGAAAACTATCTATTCGTAACGCTAGACACGTCGAATGTTAGTGCCCAGGAACTCGTTATCAGGCTTACTGACAGCGATGGTACGACCCGTGATTTAACTTACACGTTAGAAAAAAGAGCACAAGGCTCAGCGTCGCGCAAAGGCTTTGGGCCTCAAGATGCTATTTATCTTATTGCCCCCGACAGATATGCCAATGGTAATAAGGAAAATGATAATGTTAAGGGTTATGGCGATCCCGCAGACCGTTCATTCAAAGGTGGTCGCCACGGTGGTGACATTCAAGGTATTGTTGATAACCTCAACTACATTCAGGATATGGGCTTTACTCAAATATGGACAATGCCCATGCTCGAAAATGCCATGGATAAATACAGTTATCATGGCTATTCCACCACGGATTACTACAAAATAGACCCTAGATTTGGTTCCAATGACGATTTTATTGCGTTAAGTACTGAAGCTAAATCAAAGGGTCTTGGCATTATAATGGATATGGTACTTAACCATATAGGCAGTAATCATTTATGGATGAAAGATACGCCGTCACACGACTGGATCAATAACAACGGTAAATTTGTAGGGACAACCCACAAGCGTGAAGCTCTTCACGACCCTCACGCCATAGCAAGCGATATAAAAGGGTTTAGCGATGGTTGGTTTGTGCCAACCATGCCGGACTTAAATCAGCGCAATCCGCATTTAGCGAACTACCTTATTCAAAACGCGATTTGGTGGGTTGAAAGCGCTGGGCTAAGTGGAATACGTGTGGATACGTACTCCTATCCTGATAAGGCGTTTTTGAGCCAATGGACAAACCGCATAATGGACGAGTACCCGAATTTCAATATAGTAGGGGAAGAGTGGTCAGTTAACCCCGCAATCACGGCATATTGGCAGGCGGGTAGCCACCGCCACGATGACTACGATAGCGCTCTACCATCGGTTATGGATTTCCCGCTTCAAGCCGCAGTCGTTGAAGCGTTGAGTAATGATGAAAGCTGGAATTCTGGCTTCATCTCTGTATACGAAACCTTAGCTACTGACTTTTTGTATGGCGACCCGAATAATTTGGTCATCTTTCCTGATAACCACGATATGAGCCGCATTTTTACTCAGCTCGGTAATGATAAAGACAAATGGAATATGGCTATGACGCTATTGCTCACTACGCGCGGTATTCCACAAGTTTTTTACGGTACAGAAATTTTAATGGGTAACGAAGGCAGTGAAGACCACGGTATTATTCGTTCTGACTTTCCAGGCGGGTGGCCTTCGGACAATGACAAAAACGCTTTTACCGGGCACGGTCTAACGGATGATGAGCGTTGGGCACAGCAGCGTGTGAAGGGGTTACTTCAACTGCGTAAATCACACCCTATGCAGTTTAAAGGCCTGTTGAAGCATTTTGCACCGGAGAATGGGGTTTATACCTATATTCGAGAGGCAAATGTCGATTCAGCCAGTGGTGCAGATAAATCACATACTAATCAGTCTGATAAAATATTGGTCATCTTAAATAAAAAGCCAGTGGACCTGCCTCTAAATAAGTATGCAGAGGTGCTAAGCACACACCAGACGTTAACACGAGTTAGCGATGGGATATCTTTTAAGACGACGGATACCTTAAGCTTACCAGCAATGTCTGCTAGTGTTTTCATTGTGCAGTAATCGTATTAACTATAGTAAAACAATAAATAGAGCAAAGTATGCAAGCAACTCAACCACGCCTTTCTTTCTGGCAAATATGGAACGTCAGCTTTGGCTTTCTAGGTGTTCAATTCGGTTTTGCACTGCAAAACGCAAACGTAAGTCGGATCCTTTCAGACTTAGGGGCAGACCTTCACTCGCTATCACTATTTTGGCTCGTCGCGCCAATCATGGGGTTAATCGTTCAACCAATTGTTGGCTCAGCATCTGATAGAACGTGGAATCGATTAGGTCGACGCCGCCCGTTCATTCTTGCTGGTGCAATCGCCGCAGTATTGGGTATGATTTTACTGCCGAATGCGCCGATATTTGTTGCCTTCTTGGCACCTATGGTAATGGGCGCGTTAATGGTTGCACTTATGGACGCGTCGTTTAACGTATGTTTTCAGCCGTTTCGCTCATTGGTGTCAGACATGGTACCGCCGTCACAACGCAATGTTGGCTATTCGATTCAGTCGTTACTGATTAATATAGGCGCAGTTATCGGCTCAATACTGCCATTTGTACTTACCAATGTTATTGGCCTTGAAAATACGGCACAAATGGGTGAGGTTGCACCTTCTGTTGTTTGGGCTTTCTACATTGGCGCTACAGTACTGCTTGGTACGGTCATTTGGACGGTAGTTCGTACCAAAGAATACGCACCAGATGAATACAACCGCTATAAAGGGCTTACCGAAGAGCAGCCTGCAACTGAAAAAGCGCCTAAAGCACCGCTAGGACAACGCTTAAGTGAGTTTTTCACGTTAGTAAAAGATATGCCAAAGACGATGAAACAACTTGCTGTCGTGCAGTTTTTCTCGTGGTTTGCGCTCTTTATTATGTGGGTATATACCACACCTGCTATTACGCAACATATATGGAATGTAGATAAGCAGTGGTTTGACCCAGCTTATATTGCTGCAGCCCCGATGGTGCCTGAAACCATCATCATGGCCAAGGGAGCTGCTGGTGATTGGGTAGGGATTCTATTTGCTGCGTATTCGGTATTTGCTGCTATTTTTTCTATTTTCTTGGCAAAACTTGCTGACAAGTTTGGACGCAAAACGGTTTACGCTTCGTCTTTAGCGCTAGGTGGCCTGAGCTACGTAAGCTTCTTGTTATTCCAAGACCTAACGATGATCAACGTAAACTTACTGATTACTGAAGTAACAGTACCTTTGGGGGCAGTGAAGCTGTTAATCCCTATGGTAGGCGTAGGTATTGCGTGGGCTGCTATTCTTGCTATGCCTTACGCTATGTTAGCTGGTGCGTTACCTGCAAATAAAACGGGTGTTTATATGGGTATCTTTAACTTTACCGTAGCCGCCCCTCAAATTGTATCGGGCCTAACTGCTGGCTGGATTCTAAGTTCTGTTTTCGACAACGACGCAAAGTACATTATCGTTGTTGCCGGAGTTTCTATGTTAATTGGTGCGGTTTCAGTTTTCTTCGTGAACGAGGCCGATAAGCAAGAAATTGAAGAAGCGCAGGGAGCTTAATATGTCATTTAATCGTACAACAATCGCATTAACGTTAGCTGGTTTATTTTGCTCAGCCTGCTCGAGTACATCTGTTCCTTCATCTAACGATATACAAGAAAACAGCCACGCTATCGTGGGTACGACTACGCCATTTGCTAGCGAAGCGGTGTACTTTGTTGTAACAGATCGTTTTGTAGACGGCGACCCTTCGAACAATCATGAAGAGCAGGGAGGCGATCACCCTACGTGGCAACTGCCCTTAGAAGGTCCTGAAGGTAAGAAAGCCTATGTGGGTTACATGGGCGGTGATTTACAGGGTATCTTAAACAACGCCGATTATATTAAAGAAATGGGGTTCACGGCAGTATGGATGACGCCTGTCCACGATAACCCGGACTATGCGTTTAATGGCGATGAACCCATTACTTATGGCGGTGCCTTTAAAGACGGTGGTAAAACGGGTTATCACGGCTATTGGGCAACTAATTTCTATAAAGCTGACGAGCATTTGGTTAGCGCCAATTTAAGCGTCAGTGACTATACGGCGAAAATGCGTCAGCATGGCCTTAAGTCCGTGTTTGATATTGTGGCAAATCATGGCACACCAAGCTTCACCATGGAAAAGGACTTGCCAGGCTACGGGGAAATATATGACAGTGATGGAAATCTGGTTGCTGATCATCAAAACTTGGCACCTGAAGAGCTTGACCCTGAAAACAACCCGCTTCATAGCTTTTTTCACAACTATCCAGATTTAGTAAAGCTTTCTAATCTAGATGACGAAAACCCCGCCGTACGCGATTATCTCATCAACAGCTATTTGTATTGGATTTCTCAAGGTGCTGATGCATTTAGAATAGATACAATCAGGCATGTGCCTCATGCGTTTTGGCGTGAAGCGTCAGATCGTATACGCGAGCAAAACCCTGACTTTTTTATGTTTGGCGAAGCATTTGACTATGAGGCGAACAACATTGCCCAACATACGTTACCGAAAAATGGGGGCGTCAGTGTATTAGACTTTCCTATGCAAAAGGCCATGGTGAGTGTATTTGAAAAGCCGCTAGAGAGTGATTTTGCTGACTTAGAAACGGTGCTTCATCTTACGCACGGGCCATATAACAATCCATATGAATTAACTACGTTCTACGATAACCACGATATGGCGCGCATTAATGCCACTGATGAAGGCTTTATTAATGCGCATAATTGGTTGTTTACAGTAAGAGGCATTCCGGTTGTATACATGGGATCTGAAATTGGCTTCATGCGCGGTACGGCGGAACATGCTGGCAATCGTAACTATGTTGGCCAAGAGCGCCTAGACCAAGCCAAGACACATCCTATTCAACAGGCGCTTACAAAGATTGCCAATGTGCGTAAAAACACGGTAGCACTGCAGCGCGGTGTTCAAGTCAACGTTGAACTTGACGGTCATCAAGCGGCGTTTTATCGCGTTGTTGATACTGCAGAAACACAGCAGACTGCACTTGTATTGCTTAATAAGGGTAATGCCGCACAATCTTTTGAGGTTAGTGACTTTATGCAATCTGGCGACTGGACGGAACAATTATCTGGAGAAACGCAAACGGTAGAACTCGGTGATGCGTTAACCGCAACGGTTAAGCCCAATGGCGTTCAGGTATGGGTGCGCGAAGGTCAAGTAAGTAACAGCGCATTACTTGCTCAAATTAAGCATCAGTTGGCCCGCCAATAAAACGTGTTTAGCGCACAATAAAAAAGCCCCGTGGTTGTTTAACGCTCGGGGCTTTTTGTTTAGTTTCTAGCGTGTAATTTGCACACGCTTACTCACTGCCACATGACTGCCTAATAATAATATCCGCAGGCATTAAATAATCCTGAACGTCTTCGTTGTTAATGGCTTTTAATAAGGTGTTTACCAATAACTCTCCCGCCAGTTTGGTATTTTGCTGAACAGTGGTGAGCGAAGGCGTGGTGTAGGCTGAAACCGCAATATTGTCATAGCCAACCACGGCTACATCATCAGGCACATTCACTTTTGCCTGGCGCAGCGCTCTAAGCACGCCCATTGCAATAAGGTCTGATGCGCAGACAATTGCTTGGGGAAGTTCGCCACTTTGCAGCAATGATTTCACCGCTTCTGACCCCGCATCCTCAGTCGAAATAGCATTGCGTTGAACACTTGACTGATCAAGCCCATGAGATTGAAGTGTTTCAAAATAACCGTTAAAACGCGCTTTGAATTCAGGGGCGTGATCGCCGTTGTCGCCAATAAACGCAAAGGAAGTTTTACCCAAGCCAATTAAATGTGACGTTATGCTTTGGCCACCTTGATAGTTATCACAACCGATACTAACCCCTGGGTGGGCTTCATCTGGCGCACCCCAACGAACAAAGTGCGTGCCCTGTGATTCAAGTTGCGCGACTTTGTTTTGGTAATCAGTATAGTCGCCATATCCTAATAGAATAATGCCGTCAGCCTTATTTGAATCTTCATATTCTGCGTGCCAGTCATCATCTAAATTTTGGAAGGACACAAGCAGATCATAGTTTGCTTGCGCACACGCGCGGGTAATACTGCCGAGCATCGCTAGGAAGAACGGATTAATCATCGAATCATCGGACGTAGGATCTTCAAACAAGAGTAGGGCAATTGTGCTGCTCTTTTGCTTTCTCAAGTTACTTGCGTTTTTATCCACTTTGTAATTGAGTTCCCGGGCAATACGCTGAACGCGATCTCTAGTTTCTTGATTAACTAGCGGGCTATTATTTAATGCTCGCGAAACCGTCGACTGCGAAACACCTGCCAAGTGGGCAATGTCAAAAGAGGTTGCTTTTTCTTTCATAAACACCATGATTTGCTGCTACGACCTTGTTGTCGCGAATTTAGATTACCATATTTTTATAATGACGCGCGCATTTTGAGACGCAGTCGCTCAAATGCCACGCAAAGTTACGATTTCGTCAGTGCTTATTTATATTTTGGAAGTCATAACGGCATTTAGTTTTAGAAGGTATTTGCAGATCGCTCTTAATTCAATCACTTGTCAGGCTTCTTTGAATAAAACATGGTTGAAGTAATTGCGAGAGTGTTATACTCAGCGAGATTTTGAAATATTACGTGCATAAGGGGAACAAGCGAATGGCCGAGACTGAACACCGTCCGACCAATTTTATCCGTCAGATTATTGATAAAGACCTGTCTAGTGGTCTACATGACGCAATTAAAACACGGTTTCCACCAGAGCCGAATGGCTTCTTACACATTGGCCACGCCAAGTCTATCTGCTTGAATTTTGGTATTGCTCAAGACTACACAGGTACGTGCAATTTACGCTTTGACGATACCAACCCTGCAAAAGAAGACATTACCTTCGTTAATTCAATTAAGGAAGATGTGCAATGGCTTGGATTTACGTGGGACGGAGAAGCGCGCTATTCATCGAATTACTTTGACCAACTACACGCATACGCCGTTGAACTTATTGAAAAAGGCTTAGCCTATGTAGATTTTTCAGCGCAAGACGTTATGCGCGAAATGCGTGGCACCCTTAAGGAGCCTGGTCAAAATAGCCCTTATCGCGATACAGACGTTGAAACTAACCTCAGTGAGTTTGCCAAAATGACGGCAGGCGAATATAAAGAAGGTGAGTGTAGTCTGCGTGCGAAAATTGATATGGCATCGCCATTTATGTGTATGCGTGACCCGGTAATTTATCGTGTTAAGCATGCTCACCATCATCAAACTGGTGATAAATGGTGCGTGTATCCAATGTACGATTTTACACATTGTATCTCAGACGCCATTGAGGGAATAACGCACTCCCTGTGTACACTAGAGTTCCAGGATAACCGTCGTCTTTATGATTGGGTTATCGAAAACATTTCTATCGACTGCACGCCAAGACAGTATGAATTCTCACGTCTTAATCTAGAATATACGGTATTAAGCAAGCGTCGTCTTATTCAGTTAGTCGACGAAAACCATGTACATGGCTGGGACGACCCTCGCATGCCTACCATTGCGGGTTTACGCCGTCGTGGCTACACACCGGGTTCAATCGTTGAGTTTTGTAAACGCATTGGTGTGACTAAGATGGACAACATGGTTGAAATGTCCATGCTAGAAGCGTGCATACGCGACGACCTAAATGCAAATGCTCCTCGCGCAATGGCCGTACTAGATCCAATAAAGCTCGTTATCGAAAATTATGAGGAAGGCCAGACAGAAACGCTTGTTGCGCCCAATCATCCTAACGATGAAAGTATGGGTACGCGTAACATCGGCTTCAGTCGCGAAGTGTATATAGAAGCAGAAGACTTCCGAGAGTCGGCGAACAAGAAGTTTAAGCGCTTAGTGCTTGATAAAGAAGTTCGTCTTCGCAACGCCTACGTGGTTAAAGCTAATCGCGTGGAAAAAGATGAAAATGGTAATGTCACTACCGTTTACTGCACGTATGACCCTGATACGCTTGGTAAAGATCCGGCTGATGGCCGCAAAGTTAAAGGTGTTATTCATTGGGTGGACGCAGCAACAGCACAGGCAGCGGAGTTTAGGCTTTACGACCGCTTGTTTAACGTGCCTAACCCAGCTGCGGAAGAGAACTTTACCGATGCGATTAACCCTGACTCGTTGGAAGTAAAACACGGTTGGGTAGAAGCCGGATTGGCAGACAATGTTCCTGAAGTAGGAGCATGGCAGTTTGAACGCACTGGCTACTTCTGTGTAGATAAAGACAGCACAGACGACAAGCCGGTCTTTAACCGCACTGTAGGTCTAAGAGATACATGGGCCAAAATGGGCGAGTAGGCACTGGCCTTTAGCCATTTATGCGCTGTAAATAAAAAACCGCTTAAGTGCTGCTTAAGCGGTTTTTTTGTTTAACGGAACATTGCTTTCGTTAATTACTTTGGTTGGCAATCAAGTGACTGTCCGGTTGTTTCCTTACTGTCTTCGCCCATAAGATAAAGATACGTAGGCATAATATCTTCAGGTGTTTTTAGTGTATCAGGGTTTTCTGCTGGAAACGCTTGAGCGCGCATTTGTGTGCGGGTACCACCTGGATTAATACAGTTAAAGCGCAGTGACTTATTTCGATATTCATCAGCAAGGGTTTGCATAACGCCTTCTGTTGCGAATTTTGATACGGCGTACGTTCCCCAAAATGCGCGACCTTTTCTGCCTACGCTAGAGGTGGTGAAAATTACCGATGCACTTTCTGCCTTCTCTAAAGCGGGAATAAGCGCTTGTGTCATGAAGACCATGCCATTTAGGTTAATTTGCATCACGTCTTGCCATTCTTGCGCATCAATATCTTTAAATGCACTTAGGTGGCCTAAAATACTCGCATTGTGAAGAACACCATCTAATCGGCCAAACTGGTCAATAATGGTTTGCGTCATTTGCTGATAATGAGAGGGCGTTGCGCCTTTGATATCTAAAGGAACAATGGCGGGTTCTTGACCACCTGCTGCGACAATATCGTCGTACACAGCTTCAAGTTTAGACACGGTGCGGCCTAATAAAATACAAATAGCGCCATGTGCAGCATACGTTTTTGCGGCTTGTGCACCAATTCCATCGCCAGCCCCGGTGATAAGAATAACTTTATCGCGCAATAAATCCGCTGGTGCGTTGTAATCGTTCATCATTTTCCTTCAAAAGGTTCATTTATATCGCAATGATTGGGGCCTGTAGACCCAATTAAGAATCAAACCCCAGATCATACTCAGCCTGACTCACAAGTAAAACAATGAATGAAAATTTCTTCAAACGTAAAAAAAGTTAACAAAAGTAGTTAACAAAACTTTGCAAAGTTGCAACAAAGTCAATAAGATTGAGGAAGATACAACTGGTCTAACATGTTTAAAACTATCATCTACGCCTGTAAAGACAGGGTAGACCAAGCTACTTTTAATAGAGTTAAGTTTTAGACACAGAATAACAACAATGCTTGTAGGGAGTAGAGATGAGAAAACTCGTATTAAGTTCCAGTGTGGCCCTTGCGCTGGGTCTAGCAGGCTGTGGTGGCTCCGATGAAACCCTTTCCGACATTCAGGCCGAAACAGAAGTCCAAACACCATTTTCACGAATCGTTTTTGACCCAGCTAATGGGAACTTAAACATTCCAAACGACCTTCTGATGCTCCCAGGCGACGATGGTTTCTTTGATTACACACTGAATATTCCGGTCGATGACCCTACAGATTTTGCTGACCCGCAAAATGCACTCAACGTGTTAGACGGTTGGTCAACTCAACACCCGTTTGTAATTAATGTAGAAACACCTGCCGGCGCATCGCTTGATGCAAGTACATTATCTTCTGGCGTGTTGCTTTTTGAAGCAACGTTAGGTCTTGACCAAAGTGATCCTGACTGTGCGCAGGTTACAACACCTTCTGCGGGTTGTAAGCTTGGCGATCAACTTACCTTTGGTGTTGATTACGTACTCAGCCTTGCTGATAGCAACACGATTACTTTTGTTCCTCTTAAGCCGCTAAAAGCAGCTCAGGGCTACATGTTAGTAATGACCACTGATTTGAAAGACTCTTCTGGCAAATCGGTTCAGGGGTCAACTACGTGGGACTCAGTAAGACAAGACATCGACACTAATCCTCTATCAAGTGCAGCACAGCTTCAATTACAAGGCTTAGTTAATTCGTTAGTTAATCCAGTGCTTGGTGCGGGTTTCGACCGTGAAGACATTACTTACGTGTCAGCTTTCACCACACAGTCTATTGCCAACTCGCTTGATACCATCAAGAAGGTCATGATTAGCCGTTTTGCACAACTGGCTGCTGGCGGTGACCCGTCCGCTCCAACTGCACTACCTGCAATCACGGTAAGCGATGTATCTGCAGCGCCTAATGCCATGGAAGCACTTGGTCTTGTAAACGCTACTGTTGTAGCTGGCGCAGTAGAGCAGGGTAAACAAGGTCTACCTGATAACATTCAAGCAGCGATTGACGCTACTGATTTCAGCTTGTTAGAAACTTGTGCAGGACTTGCGGGTACGGCGTCTGGTCAACTTTCTGCTCAATGGGGGGCGCTGAACGAATTTGCTGTTGGTGTTTCTACGGGCATTTTAGCGCAAGCCGGTCCTTTCTGTGCAGCTCAACGTTATGAAGGTAATATTGCGTTGCCTTATTTCTTGGGTGTTCCAAGTGCAGAGAACCCACTTGCTCCAGTAAATGATTTCTGGAAGGCAGCTTGTGACAGCGGAATTGTTTTAGCTGGTGCTCCTCAAGAATTACTTGCAGACGCAGAGCCAGGTCCTAATGCAGCAATGTGTTCTTCACTAGGCCTTGCTGACGTTCGTATTAACGGCGAAATGTTAGATAGTGCAAGAAACATTACTAAATTCAACCCATATCCACAGCCTACTGGCGGAAACATGGGTACAGAAACGTTAGACGTTCAGGTTACTATTCCTGACCCAGCAATTGCAGGTGCTTTAGGTTTTCCTATCAGCATGCCTGAAGCCGGTTGGCCAGTGGTTATTCTAGCGCACGGCATTACCAGCCAAAAAGAAGATATGCTTGCCATCACAGGTACTCTGTCTCTAGCAGGTATTGCGTCAGTAGCAATCGACCAACCATTACACGGTAGCCGCGGTTTTGACCTTAATGGCGACGGTACAGATGAACTGAATGCGACTACGGTTAGCGCAACTCACTATATGAACCTTGCTAGCTTGCCTACGGCTCGCGACAATCTACGCCAAAGCGTGTCAGATTTACTTGGTCTACGTTTAGGACTAAACGCAGTTGTCGATACCACAGCAGCGCAAAATGTTAAGTTTGATATGTCACGTGTATCGATTATGGGTGTGTCTCTAGGCGCTATCACTGGTGGTAATTTTGCTTCAGTGGCAAACACATCTATGGGCGGAGATTTAGCAGCACTTGATGGCATGTTTGCTGTCAAGCAAGCTTCTCTTGAGTCTCCAGGGGGCGGTGTTGCTCAGTTCCTAATTGAGTCAGCCGCGTTTGGTCCTCTTATCAAAGGTCTGTTGCTGTCTCAGGCTTCTGAAGAGTTTGTTGCCTTGCTAAATCAACTGTATGAAACCACTGATGTGAGCGAAGAACAACTTCGCGCAGCGGTAGCGATTTTTGAAGAAAATCTTACTGCTGAGCAGGCTGCCCAAGTAAATGCAGTATTTGCAGAGTTTGCTTTTGCTGCGCAAACGGTAATGGATGCTGGTGACCCTACTAACTACGCTCAGACACTGGGTAGCAATACGCCAGTTCATATGATGACCGTAGTGGGTGATGGCAGCGACGCGAACCTTCCGGATCAAGTTATTCCAATTTCAACAGCGTTACCATTGTCAGGTCAGCTTCCTCTGGCAGCGACCATTGGCTTAGAGCAAGTGACAACCACGCAAGGTCCTGGTACAGATCCAATTAGCGGAATTGTACAGTTCAATAGTGGTGCTCATGCTTCTAGCTTAAGCCCTGCGGCGAGCGCAGCGGTAACAACGGAAATGCAAAAAGAAGTGGCGGGTTATATTGCGTCTGACGCACTTGTACTGCCAATTTCTGATGAAAGTGTTGTAGCGAACTAACCAAGGGTAGTTTGCTCCAATGGGCAGCGTTACAACTGCTTACATTTTATAGAAAGAAAGCCGGCGTTATTGCCGGCTTTTTTGTAGAAAAATTATAATGTTGTTTGAATGTTTTCATTTGTTAATGTAGTGTGAATTCAGGTCGGATCAGTTTTACTTATGCTGTAATTAACACCGCTTTGAAGGCGCGTGCGGTAAGAGTGGTTGACCTTTTTCATTTATCATTAGGGAACATTTGAGATGATTGACAACACCTTTAACGCTAAACGGACGCTTATTGCGTTATCACTCACTGCACTTCTCGGTGCGTGCGGCGATAACGATAACGACTTTTCTAACGTAGAACAACCAGCGCCCACAACGCCTACGACACCCGAACCAACACCAGCACCAATTCCAGCATTTTCTCCTGACGGTACACTGTCCGCGGATGTTACCTGGACCACCTATGGCGTTCCGCATGTGAAAGCCGATAACCTAGAAAGTATGGCTTACGGTGTGGGTTATGCGTTTGCACGCGATAACCTTTGCGTACTGGCCGACCAGATTGTTAAGTATAACTCTGAGAGAGCTAAGTATTTTGGTCCAGATACTGTACCTGGTAGCGGTGATTCAGAGCACCTTATTAACGATTTCGGTTTTCTTACTCTAGGTATTAGAGAGTTAGCAGAAGAGAACTTACCTCGGTTGTCTGCTAATTCACGTGCAATGTTTCAAGGCTACACTGCTGGATACAACCGGTACTTAGCTGAAACTCCTGTAGAAGAACAAGATCAAAGCTGTGCTGGCCAACCATGGGTCACTGAAATTGATAGTGTGGATCTATTAACGTACTCATTAGGCGTGGCGCTATTACCCGGGGCCGCTAATTTCTTAGGACCTATGTTTATTGCAGCGCCTGAAGGTGAGAGTTATCTACCCACTCCAGCTGCGTCCTCAAGTGACGTTGCTTCTACCTTTAAGATTTCACCAACGGTAGGTCTGCCTGAAAAAAATCCTCAAGAAATGGGCTCTAATGGTTGGGGGTTAGGCAGCGATAAAACGACCAATGGCAAAGGTATGGTTTTAGGCAATCCGCATTTTCCTCACACAGGAAACCTACGCTTTTGGAATTTCCATGCTCAAGTACCCGGACACTTGAATGTAACAGGTGGCTCGTTGACGGGATTGCCTGGTGCAGTAAATATCGGATTTAACGAAAACGTTGCATGGACACACACCTTCTCGACGGCTGAACATTTTGTTGTGTATCAGCTGACCCTCGACGGAAATGATGAATCTGGCCTTACCCATGTGGTTGATGGCACTAGACGCACCATCTATGAAAAGCCACTTCAAATTGATGTCGCAGTGGGTGGAGGGCAAACCATTAAGCTTAATAAGACCGCGTATTACACCAACTACGGTCCAATGATTGAAGTGCCTGGTAACTTTGATTGGAATGGTAATAATGCCTTCGCCATCAAAGACGCAAATCTGCCTAACTTCGATATTGTAGACCATTGGCTTGCCATGAATATGGCGACATCCATGGATGAGTTTAAGCAGGCGTTTAAAGATTACGACGGTGTTATTTTCAATAATACAATGGCTGCATCTGATGATGGTCAAGTCTTCTACATTGACGATTCAACCGTGCCGAATCTAACCGAAACCGCAATTGAGCAACTAACCACAAACCCGTTACTTATTCAAACTAAAGCGGCTGCTGGCTTTACCGTATTACCGGGTAACATTTCGCAGTTTGATTTCGAAGGACCCGTTCCATACGAAGAAGCGCCTAAGTACGAGGGCACGGATTCAGTTCAAAACTCGAACGACAGCTATTGGTTAACGAATTTAAACTCACCAATTGTTGTAAGCAATCCGCTATTTGGTAGCGTGGAATATCAACAAACACTACGCTCAAGAATGGGTCAACAGTTTATTGAAAACGAAGCGGGAAGTGACGGAACCTTTACGCCAGACGAAGTGGAAGGCTTACTGTTTAATAACAGAAGTTATTTAGCAGAGAATATTTTGCCTTCATTGCTTTCGCTATGCGCCGCGCAAGGTTCAACACCTGTAGATGTAGACGGAACTAGCGTTGATGTTTCACAAGCCTGTGCTGCGTTGGAGGATTGGGATGGCACCATGAACCTTACAAGTACTGGTGCACACGTGTTTAGAGAGTTTGCATTCCAGTTTAACCAAGCGCCACAGTGGGAGACGCCGTTTTCACTAGAATCACCAGTCACTACGCCTTCTGGCTTGATGCAAAATGACGTTACTCTTGAACAATTGGCAAGAGCAACACAAGTTATTGAGCAAGCAGGTGTCGCATTTGACGCGCCGCTAGGGGACGTTCAGTTTGTTGAGCGAAGCATGCCAGATGGCACGGCGTCTGGTATCAAACTACCATGGGCTGGTGCACACAATATTGAAGGTGGCTTTAACGTGTTTGACGTTATAAGCAACAGAAACGGTACGTTGCTTCCACGTCATAACTACGAGCTTGTGAATAGTAACACCATAATGAGTGCAGAAGCTGAAGGCTACCATATTAACTATGGCACCAGTTGGGCTATGGTTATTAACTTCACTGATGAAGGCCCCAAGGGACGGGGTATTCTGACCTACTCACAATCTCGCAAGTATGGCAGTGAACATTTCTTAGACCAAACTCAGCTTTATTCTACGCAGCCTACGCTAAGAGATATCTTCTTTACTGACGAGGAGATAGAGGCTAACAAGATAGAGCAAGTTACCCTATCGTCAGAATAAGATGAGACTGGTATTATAACGTAATTAGCAAAGCGGCGTTGCTTTTCACAAAGCAAGGCCGCTATTTACGTTGTGGGTAAACAACGACGCTTACCCGTTTATTTTACTAGGAGTAAAGTTTGGAGTTTTTGTACGAGTACGGTTTGTTTGTTGCCAAGGCAGTAACGCTAGTTATCGCTTTTATTGTGGTTGTATCTACCATTGTTGGCTTAGCGAGTAAGCAAAAGCATGGGAAAGGGCAACTTGAAATCGTGTCTATTTCTGAGCAGTTGAAAGACATTACAAATTACGCGAAACAGGTTCTGTTAGATAAAAATGCGTTAAAGAAATTAGCCAAGGAACAGAAAAAAGAAGCGAAAGCTAAAAATAAAGCAAAAAACAAAGCCAAAATCACAGAACAGGGCGAAGAGTCTGAGAAGTCCCGTCTTTATGTCATCGACTTTAAAGGTTCGATGGACGCCAATGAAGTGGAACACTTACGAGAAGAAATTACCGCTATCTTATGTGTAGCGAATAAAGAAGACGAAGTCTTGGTTCGACTTGAAAGTGGTGGGGGTGTTGTACACGGCTATGGACTTGCAGCGTCTCAACTTCAACGTATCAAGGAAAAGGGTCTTAAACTAACGATTGCGGTAGATAAAGTGGCGGCAAGCGGTGGTTATATGATGGCTTGTGTTGCAGACAAATTACTGGCGTCTCAATTTGCTTACATTGGCAGCATAGGCGTTTTAGCTCAGTTGCCTAACTTCAATAAACTATTAAAGAAAAATGATATTGAGTTTGAACAACACACCGCTGGTGAATTCAAGCGTACTCTAACCGTATTTGGTGAGAACAACGATGAAGGCCGCGCGAAATTTAAAGAAGAAATTGAAGAGATTCATGTACTGTTCAAAGACTTCGTTCAAAGCCAGCGTCCAGATATGGACATCGATAAAGTCGCCACAGGCGAGTATTGGCCAGGTATTAAAGCTAAGTCGCTTGGCTTAATTGACGACATCACAACCTCAGATGACTATATTCTTTCTCATTATCCCGCACGCGAAATATTTAGTGTTAAGTATGCTGTGAAGAAAAATGTAGCAGAGAAACTGGGGATGTCTGCAGCAAATGTTGTTGAGCGCGTGTTTATGAAATCAATGAGCAAAGCGCGTCACTGGTTTTAATAGCGACAATTTGTCTGTGTTGATAATTCAGGACCGATGAAACGATTGTTAACACAGACGCACGTTAAATTTTTAACCTACAAAAAGATAATAAAAAGAATATGGCACGGCATACTAAAACCGATATATTAGATGCGGCAGAGTACTTATTTTCTCAAAGCGGGTTTACTCAAACATCCATGCGCGAGATTACTGCCAGAGCAGAAGTGAATTTGGCGTCGGTGAACTATCACTTCGGCAGTAAGAAGAATTTAATTCAAGCCGTGTTTAAAAGGTACTTTGATCACCTAATGCCGCAGGTAGAGTCTTGCTTGGCGTCTTTGACACCTATGGAAGGTGCGAAGGGCGTTGAGCAACTCTTGTATTCGTTGATCCCTCCTATGCTTAACCTCAACACCATTTCAGAGCAGGGTACTTCTACGTTTGTTAAGTTGCTAGGACGTGGCTACAACGAAACTCAGGGGCATTTGCGTAAGTTCTTAATGAATGATTACGGTGATTGTATCCGTGCACTTGTCGACGCTATAAGGCGTTGTCTTCCTGATTTACCTGAGGAAGAACTATTCTGGCGCTTGCATTTTGCGATGGGAAGTTTTGTATTTTCAATGGCGTCGAGCCAAGCGCTAACAGAAATAGCTGAGTCTGACTTTCACAAGCATGTCGATATAAAAGAAGTTATCCAGCACCTAGTTCCATTCGTAGCCCAAGGGCTAGCAGGCAAATAATTCAAGCGCGCTCGTTAAATACTCAGTTGAGAAAGAGTGGTAAGCTATTATTATTTCATAACAAATAGTGAAGGGATCACATAACATAAGTGCCTCAACGACACTTACGGTATGCGACATTTATTGCGTTTTTACACCAGTAGCTAAACTAGATATTAAATCAGGTTATGCAAAATTATCGAGGAAGGGTTGCGCCAGGCGCCTCTGCATTGAGCTTTTCTGCCCAGAAATCCTTTACCGAAAATCCTGACTTTTTGGATGAAGGTGCCTTTTTCTTCGCTGGTTTCGCTGCGGCTTTTGCCTCTTTCTTTGGCGCTTTTTTCTCTTCGCTTTCACTCGTGGCGTCAGAAGAGCCAGAAGCTAACGACGCTGTCATTTCTTGAAGCTGTGCTAAACGGACGTTCTTACCGCCATCTACACTGTACCAACCACTTTTGCTCTCAATAGACGGTGCTTTGCCGTTCGCCTTTTTATAAGCTTCGGTAAATGCTGCTATCACTTCGTCTTTGTCTAAGTTTGCCATGCTTTTTTGCTCTTTATTTTGTTAAGATGACGAACGCTATGCGACGTATGTAATTGCTATAACGCTGAGAAAAACTCGCCCAGCGTAACGACCAAGCCAGCAAGTGTCGCAAAACTAAAATTGGATCTACTCACCACTCATAATTGTCTAATTACAGGTATAATGCTAAACGTTCGCGTCTTTTTATAACGTTTTTTGAACAATTTGTCTAACTTTCAACCGGAGGACTTGTGTCTATTACCCGCCTAGAACTACAAAATTATCTTGATGGAATGTTAAGGGTTAGCGAGATCAGTGATTATTGCCCCAATGGATTACAGGTAGAGGGCGCAAGTAAAATTGAGAAGATAGTTACCGGTGTAACTGCGTCACAAGCACTCGTTGATGCCGCCATTGAAGCTAAGGCAGATGCGCTAATTGTTCACCATGGTTATTTTTGGAAAGGTGAGTCACAAGTGATTGCGGGCATGAAAAAGCGCCGCCTTCAAGCGCTACTGTTAAATGATATCAATTTATTTGCTTATCACCTTCCACTGGATGTACACCCTGAATTTGGCAACAACCGACAACTTGCATCGCTATTAGGCATTCAAAATATAAGTGCGGTGAGCGGTGTGAAGCCTGTTGGCGTTGTTATGCACGGAAATTTTGAAGAAGAAATTGAAGGGTCAGCGTTACAGGTTAAATTACAGAAGTTGCTAGGGAGAGACGTGCTGATTGAGGGGCCTGTATCAAAACCTATATCGAAGCTTGCTTGGTGCACGGGAGGTGGACAAGGGTTCATCGAACAAGCGGTTGAACTGGGCGTTGATGCATTTATTACCGGAGAAGTGTCTGAACAAACTGTACACACGGCAAGGGAAATGGGGATAACTTTTTTTGCTGCTGGTCATCATGCTACTGAACGCTACGGTGTGAAATCCTTAGGAGACCACATTGGGCAGCAATTCGACGTGCCTGTCGAGTTTATTGATATTGACAATCCTGCTTAGCGATGACTGTAGTATATGAATAACGATCGTATCTTCGATGGTATTGCAGAAAAATTCTCAAGCAATATATATGGCACTACTAAGGGAAAGCTCAGGCACACCTTATTATGTGATGTTCTCGAGCCTTATTTAACCACGCCTGTTCGCGCTATTGAAATAGGCGGGGGGACAGGTGTAATGACAGCGCATATTGCTTCTAAAGGGCATTCTGTTGTGTTAACTGACGCGTCGAGGGATGTACTTAAACAAGCTGAGACACTGCTTGCAGATGCACCAAATATTACAATTAGGCATCAATATTTGCAGCAGATTGAGGATTTAGACAGTTTTGATTTAGTGATTTGTCATGCGGTTTTAGAGTGGCTGGATGCGCCCTTTGATGCTATCGACTTTATGTATAAAAACATGAAGCCAGGGTCCCGTTTAAGCCTAAGCTTTTTCAACCAAGATGCGAATTTGTTTGCCAATGCTATCTACGGCAATTTTGATTACATCGCGAAAGGGATGAAAGTTAAAAAGCAAGTTAGACTGAATCCAAAACAGCCGTTAAGTGCAACCCGCGTGGTTGAACATTGTGAATCATTGGGTTTCAAAATTATCGAAAAAGCAGGCATTCGTTGTTTCCATGATTACATGCGAGATATAACCCATCAAAGCAGCAAATTTGATGACTTACTTGCGCTAGAGCGGCAGTATCATAGGCAAGCGCCTTACCTTTGGTTAGGAAAATATTTTCAGCTGATTCTAGAAAAAGAGAAATAGAAAAAGCCAGTAAAAAAGAGTTTGTTGGATTTTTACGTGGCGGACTACATAGGGTTATGAGCGCGCTAATACGTAGATAGTTGTAGTGACGCCTTAGAGCGCGTTCTCACCCGTCATAATATTATTGACCGTGATTTTTGCGATTTCCTCTAAGGCTTCGAGCGTGAAGAACCCTTGGTGGCCCGTTATTAAAACGTTCGGAAACGTAGTTAAGCGCTGAAAAATATCATCCTGAATTATGTCTTGTGAATGATCGTTAAAAAACAGTTCGGATTCTCTTTCGTAGACATCTAGCCCTAAATATCCAATTTTTTTCGACTTAAGCCCTTTAATGATGGCATTGTCATCGACGAGCCCGCCTCTTGACGTATTAATTAGCATGACGCCTTGAGGCATTTTATCAATACTCTTAGCATTGATTATATGATGACTCTGTTCGTTGAGCGGGCAGTGCAGGGTAACGATAACGCTTTTTTCAAGTAGTTCATTTAGCGTTACATAATGGGCTCCCATTGCGGTTACATCACTATTTGGATGCGGATCGAAGCAAAGCACATGACATCCAAACCCCAATAGTATGCGAATAACAGCTTGCCCAATCTTTCCTGTGCCAATTACCCCTACGGTTTTACCGTGAAGCGTAAAGCCCATCAATCCTCCAAGATTGAAGTTGCCTTCGCGTACTCGGTTGTATGCTTTATGTGTTTTTCGGTTCAACGTAAGGATTAGCGCAATTGTATGTTCAGCCACGGTTTCAGGGCTATAAGCGGATACGCGGCTTACAGTGATACCTGCCTTTGCTGCTGCATCCACATCAACATTGTTGAAGCCAGCGCAGCGAAGCGCAATATGTTTAACCCCACAGTGTTTTAGAACTTCAATGGTTTTCCTATTAATGTCGTCATTTACAAACACAACAACATCGCTGAATCCACTGCAACTCGCTGCGGTTGAAGCGTTCAGTGGGTGTTCAAAAAATGTGGCATTGATGGTTTTGTCACTAGCACCGTTTAATGTTTCCAGCAATTCAGAAAACAGAGCGTGTTCATAAGAGCGAGTACTAAAAAAAGCGATGCTTTTGTGTTGTTGGTCGCTGAGGTTATCGTGCGCTTTTTTACGTGCAGAGGTATTCATTTTAGTACCCAGTTAAGTCACTTAGACGGCAAAAAATTACCACATTCACATTTAAACTACATAGATGTAGATCAATAAATCTAGCGGGATGTATTGAGCACTAACGCATTAGGTATATTTCAAAACGCTCGTTCACTGCCGCCATGCCGGCGGCTATCTAAACTGCAAAGCGTACTAATTCGCTGATAAAAGCTTAGCGATGTCTTTCTCAATGGCTTCTGGTTTTACAGTAGGCGCATAACGTTTTAGCACCTTGCCTTGAGCATTAACTAAGAACTTAGTGAAGTTCCATTTTATACGTTTTGTGCCAAGAAGACCGGGGGCTTCGCTTTTCAATTCCTCAAAGAGCGGATTGGCATCTGGGCCATTTACATTTGTTTTCTTAAATAATGGGAATGAAACGCCAAAATTAAGGCTACAAAATTGCGCAATATCTTCGTCGCTACCTGGCTCTTGATGTCCGAACTGATCGCAGGGAAACCCTAAAATTTCAAAGCCCTTATCGTTGTATTTTTTATAGAGCGACTCTAGTCCTTCATATTGAGGAGTAAAGCCACATTTGCTTGCCGTATTAACAATAAGTAATACCTTACCCTTGTATTGTTCAAGGGTAGTTTGTTCACCGTTGTTCAACGTAATAGCGTGTTCATAGAGCGCCAAAATTATTTTCCTATATTTTTGTTGTTGTTAAGTCTGTTACTCTTAGGTAATCCAACCATCTTTGTTAAGTATCTAGAGTATATTTTGTATGAGTAATTTGAAAGTGAGTTTTTTGGGCTTGGGTGTAATGGGCTATCCTATGGCAGGGCACTTGAGCAAAGCTGGCTATTCGGTCACTGTTTATAATCGTACCTCTCAAAAGGCGCAGGATTGGCTTTCAACCTATAACACTGGTGACGCTAAAGTCAGTGCTAGCAATACCGTTGCGCAGGCGTGTGAAGGCGCTGACATCGTATTTATGTGTGTGGGTAACGACAACGATGTAAGAGATGTGGGCACACAGGCGTTAGCAGTGATGAAGACGGGCAGTGTGCTGGTCGATCATACGACTGCATCAGCAGATATTGCCAGAGAACTATATAAAAGCTGCCAAGATAAGCAAGTTGGCTTCTTGGATGCACCAGTTTCTGGTGGCCAGGCTGGGGCTGAGAATGGGCAGCTGACCATTATGGTGGGCGGCGATGAAGACGTATACAGCAAGGTTGAGCCGGTAATGGCACATTATGCACGACACAGTCAGTTACTTGGTAAGAGTGGCAGCGGTCAACTAGCAAAAATGATGAATCAGATTTGTATTGCCGGCATCGTACAAGGCTTGGCCGAAGCATTGCATTTTGGCCAGCGTGCTGGGCTTGATTGTAATGCGGTTGTCGATGTTATTAGCAAAGGCGCAGCTCAGTCGTGGCAGATGGAAAACAGAGCCAGCACTATGCTAAATAACAGCTTTGATTTTGGTTTTGCTGTTGATTGGATGCGTAAAGACTTAAGTATTGCATTGGATGAAGCGCGTAAGAACGGCTCGACTTTGGCGCTTACGGCACTTGTTGATCAATATTATGCAGATGTTCAAAAGCTTGGTGGCGGCCGTTGGGATACATCGAGTTTGCTTACCCGACTAAAATAACGCTAACAGACTAACAAGAATAAAAGGCCCGCTGGTTTACAATAAAATGTACTAAACAGCGAAAAACAGTGGCGTTCTGGAAGCGGTGCGTTGTTATCCACAACGCAGGTTATGGATGTTGCTTTAGTAATTTACTAATTAAACATTACAGCGCCTGTTCTTGAGCAGATAGGGTAAGCTGTTCCAAACGGGCCTTGTTAACGTCACTCAAGGGGAGTGACATTATCTTGTCGAGTAGCTGTCTGACGTTAAATTTTCGGTAAACACCTGTGTCTGACTCAATCATGCACTGAAGAAGGTTTAAGCCAAATGCTGCGGTATCGGGGGAGAGTTGGAAAGCATCATAAAAATGCCTCATTGCCTTGTTGAATAAGCCTTCGATAAAGAGTTGTGTGCCGGCCTCGTTTATAGAAATGGCCTGTTCATGATTTAAACCTAACCTTTCACCACCCGAAAAAATCAGCTCATCATTCATAACCTGTTCTGAAATAGCTTGTAACTCTGCGTTTTTGCGCTTAGCCATCAAGAGTAACTCACCAGCTTTGCGTTCATCTCCAAGACCGTGATGTACTTTTGCGGCAATAACGAGGATAGACGGCTCAGTGCGAAGGTAGTTGTCGACGTAGTCGCTTTCAAGCAAATGTGCTGCTTTTTCTAAGTCGCCGTCCAGCACAGCCGAGAAAGCCAGAAGGTAGTCTCTTTTTTGTAAAGTCTGCGGGTCGCCCTGACTTCTTCCGGCAATGCCTACTAATTTTCTAGCCTGAGACAAGCTTTCTTTTCTATTGGTTTCAGGCGACTCTTCTGCAAGAAACAAATAGAACTCAGCGAGCTCAAACGTAAAGTCATTGAACCTGTCTTTTGCACTGCGATGCATAGCCCGTTTCTTCTGTAAGAGATCGATGGCTTCTACAACCTTGTCCTGCTTTTGATAGGCAATGGTTTTTAACTTTGCAGCTGGTAGGCTTAATTCACTAAACTTAATTTCATTTAAGTATTTTTCTACTTGATCGTAGGAGTCTTGTTCAAATGATATGGATGCAAGCCATTCAAATGCCTTGTCGCGAGCCAAGCTAGAGTTAACCATTTGGCTCAAATGGCTTTTACAATGTGGCCATTGACCCGAAGCGTACTGGCACTTTACTTTTCCCCATTGTGCCCAAAGAACTTTGTCAGAGCGGGTTAACACGTCGTCATAAATACTCAACGCTCGTTGCAAATCACCATTCTCGAAAAGAAGACGCGCATAAAGCTTTCTAATTTCAGCAACAAGCCGAGGAGGAATGCCTTCGGTGATCTTAGCTCTAACGACACTAATTGCTCGGTCAAGTTGTTTGTTATCCAGCGCGTGCAATACGTTTTTAACAAAGTCTCGATAACTTAAGTAATGGTTAATTTGGCGGGTTAGTGAAGCAATGGTGTATGGCTTAATAAGCAAAACGTCAGGCTGTAAATCCATTATACGGCCAATAATTTGCGGTGAGCGATCAGACGTTAAGAAAATAATGCCTGTGCTAGGTCTTATAAAGCCTGCCTCTCTTAAACTCTGGATCCATTCCACGCCTGTTTTGCCTTGACCTAGGTGATAGTCCATTAACAGGAGTTCAAAGTTTTGCTTTTTAAGTGCCGCTTTCAGTTCTACACCAGATGCAAAGCTACTTACCGATAAGTTAGCAATTGACATTAAATGTCCTCGAAGCGCAGTCCGAGCAGTAGCATTGTCTTCTACTATAGCTATTCTGAATTCCACGGCGACCAAACAAGGTTTACTTACATCAACCTAGCTTATCAGCGGCGAGATAAAAGTGCATTATTAAAAAGGATAACTTTTTTCTGCTTCGTGCTGGAGTCTATAAAGAAACAGCATTTCTCGTCACAAAATATTTACGTTAACCCTCAATGTTTTTAAATAAAAATTTACCTTTACGTTTACGTAAGGGGTAAGTATTGGTTATTGTAGTTCAAAAGCAAATCAATTGAGGGTATGCCTAATGAATTTTGAATTAACCGATGACCAGTTAGCCTTTGAAGACACCGCCCGTCAATTCGCTCAGCAAGAGCTAGCACCTAACGCCGCTATGTGGGATAGAGAACATCACTTCCCAGTAGAAGCAATAAAGAAAGCGGGTGAATTAGGCTTCTGTGGATTGTATGCGTCTGAGAGTGCAGGTGGGCTGGGTTTATCCAGGCTCGATTCCTCGATAATCTTCGAGCAGCTTTCAATGGGATGTACCACGACTACAGCTATGTTAACCATACATAACATGGCAACGTGGATGATTGCCACTTGGGGCACCAGTGAAGTTAAAGATATGTGGTGTGACCAACTGGTAACCGGTGACAAGCTGGCATCATATTGCCTAACCGAGCCTGGCGCTGGTTCTGATGCAGCGTCGCTAAAAACAAAGGCGACGAAAGCTGACGGTGGGTATGTCCTTAACGGGTCTAAGGTGTTTATCTCTGGTGCTGGCAGTACGGATGTTCTTGTTGTAATGGCGCGTACAGGGGAAGATGGTCCTAAGGGCGTATCTGCATTCGCGGTTCCGGCTAATGCCGACGGGATTGAGTACGGTAAAGCCGAAGAAAAAATGGGGTGGAATGCACAGCCCACTCGTATGATCACGTTCGATAACGTGAAATTAGATGCTAGTTGGTTACTTGGCGAGGAAGGACAAGGCTTTAAAATGGCCATGCAAGGGCTTGATGGCGGCCGAATCAATATTGCAACTTGCTCGGTAGGAACTGCACAGCAGGCGCTAAACGTTGCGCGCGACTACATGAATGAACGTGAGCAGTTTGGTAAACCTATTGCAGGTTTCCAGGCATTACAGTTTAAATTAGCTGATATGGCTACTGAACTTGTTGCAGCGAGACAAATGGTACGTATGGCGGCTTGTAAGCTGGATAATAACGACCCAGACAAAACCACCTATTGCGCTATGGCGAAAAGGTTCGCGACAGATGTTGGCTTCAATGTATGTAACGATGCCCTCCAGCTACACGGCGGGTACGGTTATATCAAAGAATATCCGTTGGAGCGTTACTTCAGAGATGTTCGCGTACATCAAATATTGGAAGGCACCAATGAAATTATGCGCGTTATCATTGGTAGACGTTTGTTGTCAGATGAGAGAAGTGTACTGTAGTACACTTCGCTAACGAACTAATTCAGGCACGATTTAATGGACTATGGGAAGGAGTGAAAATGACAGTTGTGGAATCGGTAGTCATTGTTGATGAAATCAAGACGTCTAGCAACGACTACACAATAGGCCGTTTAACGCTTAACAAGCCAAAGGCATTAAATGCATTGGATTTGGAAATGGCTAGCATCATGCTTGACGCGCTTCAGCGATGGCAGTCTCGCAACGATATCGTAGCTGTTGTGATCGATGCTGCTGGCGAGAAGGCATTTTGCGCCGGTGGTGACATAGTGTCTATGTACAAATCGATGGTGGAAGCTAATGGGCAAATTCCAGCTTTCTTAGAAACATTTTTCGAAACTGAGTACACGCTAGATTATACTATTCACAATTACAGTAAGCCTATTGTTGTATGGGGCAGTGGTATTGTTATGGGCGGTGGCATGGGGCTTCTATGCGGTGCAAGCCATCGAATAGTAACCGAAACCTCTCGTCTTGCTATGCCGGAAATTACGATAGGTTTGTACCCGGACGTAGGCGGAAGCTATTTTCTACCTCGCTTACCAGGTAAAGCAGGTCTCTTCCTAGGTCTAACAGGCGGCCAAATGAATGGCTCCGATGCTTGCTTTGTAGGGCTTGCAGACAGTTTGCTGGCGAGTACCGAAAAAGACACTTTGCTTAATACCCTTGTAGAATACACGTGGGAAAAGACCGACAGCGAAAGTTTGGCTTCTAGTGTTTCGCACATTATCGACACAATGAAAACGCCTGAAGAACTTCCCAATGGCAACGTTGAGCCGAATATGGCACTTATTAATGACTTGTGTTCGGCTGACAAAGTTACCGACGTAGTTCATGCCATTCTTAACGCAGACATGAGTGAGAATAAGTGGTTACAGAGAGCGCAAAGCACTCTAGCCAAAGGTTCTCCTATCACTATGCATTTGGTGTTCGAGCAATGTAAGAAAGGTGCGAATATGACGTTGGCTGACTGTTTTAGAATGGAAGCTGATATGTCCTGTCGATGTGGAGAAAGTGGTGAGTTCCAAGAGGGTGTAAGAGCGCTTTTGATTGATAAAGACATGTCACCACAGTGGAAATACAAAACAGTAGATGAAGTGCCGCAAAGCGCAATAGCACATTTCTTCACTTCTCCATGGGCTGAAGAGCAACATCCATTGGCAAAGTTGTAGTGTAAAAGTTCTCCAAATAAGCACGAAAGCGCCCAGTATTAGTGTTAACTCGGCGTGTGATGTTGTTACGCTTATTGCCGTAAAGGTGTCGGGTTTGATATCCTTTACGGCAAATTCTCAGTAAAAAGAACCTGTCATGTGGCACTGCCCACTTTGTAAACTCCCTATCTCATTACATACAACGCCTATTCGCTGCGAAAATAACCATACCTTCGATAAAGCGAAATCTGGTTACGTTAACCTTTTGCCCGTTCAATTTAAAAAATCGAAACTTCCGGGTGACGACAAAGCAATGGTGAGAGCCAGAAGGGAATTCCATCAATTAAATGCCTATAAGCCGTTGAAAGATAAATTAGTGACGCTGGTGGAAAAGGTACTAAATGAAACGGCAACCAATGAAGAAGCATCAAAGAATGCCATAAAGGTTTATGACGCGGGTTGTGGTGAGGGGAGTTACTTGGATGCGATGGTACAAGGACTTTCAGCGAGTGGTTTAAAGGTTGAAGGAGCAGGTAGCGATATCGCCAAAATCGCAGTAGAGCTGGCAGCTAAAGCGTACAAACAAGCACAGTTCGTTGTTGCTAGCAGTTTCGATTTACCCCTAAGCGGTAACTCGCAAGATGTGATGATTCAGGTTTTCGCACCTGGGAGTAATGAAGAATATGTGAGGGCTCTTAAAAACAATGGCCTTTTAGTGACGGTCGATCCTGCGCCTGAACACCTGTTTGAGCTTAAACAGCAGGTGTACGACAATCCAAGACAGCATGAAATCGACAACCAAGAACGAGATGGGCTTACACGGGTTTACAATGAATGCTTTTCCTTTCCTATCCATTTCGAAAGCGAAGAACATGCGCTGGCACTTATCAGAATGACGCCGTTTTACTGGAAACTGCCAAACGGCAAAATCGATGAGATTGTTGAAACGTTGAAAAGCGTAACTGCAGACTTCCATATTCAGCTATGGCAAAAAACACCACAGTAATATCTAATACCAGTCCGCATAGATCATTACCCACTCAGCGAGAGTTAAAATGTTCGTAATCGCGGCGTGTTACCGCAGGTATAGTGGTTCTACATCGAGGTAACACAACAAAGTGTACGGACATTTTAAACTCGCCCTTCGGGAAGGTCTGGCAAGCTTCCTAGCTTCATTCTGGGAATTTGAAAGGAAACAGCCATTCCTGCATTCCCACGCTTCGCTAGGAAACTTGCCAGCGCC